>Ga0208793_1000037_pt1 | contig 92305 bp, 75 predicted proteins | sample 17_taG_FD_184092 | JGI IMG/M metagenome (GOLD analysis project Ga0208793, IMG submission 184092) | Marine viral communities from the Subarctic Pacific Ocean - 17_ETSP_OMZ_AT15314 metaG (SPAdes) (version 2) | ecosystem: Environmental > Aquatic > Marine > Oceanic | place: Pacific Ocean | collected... | reverse complement strand
GGTTTCTATTTTACAATTGGGGTAAGTGCAGTTGTTGTTTAATCTGCAACTCTCACCTTCTCTTTTGATGTGCTTACACCTTTTGTTGGTGTCAACTATCTTGCGCAGTTTACTTGACATAATGTTCATTTAAAGACACAAAACCCTATCGTTCTGTATCATCTTTGGTTTTAAAGGTTTCATCATAAAGACCTAACTCTTGGTCTCGTTTCATTATTTCAGCAAGTAACCTTGCTCTTCTTTTTGGTATTAACCAATTAAGAAATTTATTCCAATACCTTCTCATCTCTATTTAAATCTAAGTGCACCTTCTACTTCTATAAACTCTTGACCACAACTATCACATACAATGTTTAGGTGTTGGTTTTGTAAGAGCGTAGTATTCATACAGTTAGGACAAGGAGTCTCCGTATGTACCCACTGTTTAGCAGCTGTTTCATTGAGCTGTTTTGTATAGTTTTCATAAGAGCCATACTTTTCTTGTACTTCTCTCATAAATATTTCTTTCATTCTTCCCATAATTTTAGTCTAAAGGATTATAATATTTAATTTTGTTCTTATCAAATGTCTTCAATGCATTCTTAACCCATCTTTCATCTGCAGTTCCTTTATAACAAAGAATATGACATGTAGATTTTTCTGTAGGATTAAGTCTAAGTAAACGTCCAATACGTTGTGCGGTCTTAGTTTCATTACCATATGTATGCATAATAATACCTTGTTTTAAGTTAGGTATAGTAACACCCTCTGATAACTGTAATACACAAGATAATTGATTGATGCGGCCATCAGAAAACAATTGTAGATTATCTTCTGAGTTTGGATTTGATGAATGAAATGAGTGTTTAGAAACTCTATCTGCTTGTGCTTGAGTATTTGCAAAGACAATACATTTAGATTTTATATTACCTAATATAGACTTTACATAAGCTTCTTTGCTTGTATAGTCCATAAGAGCTCTCATTCTCATAATAGCAGAAAACTGTTTTTGCTTTGGTGTAACTGCATCATTAAATCTACTTTCTACATACATGTAATCTTTATACTCTGATGTGTACCATTGACCACCTTTCTTATTCTTTTTTTTATAAGTAGGTGTCTTAGCTAATAAAAGCTCATGCACAACTATTTGATAATCATTAAGAATATTACTATCAGTAGCTTCATCAACAGTAAACCTATAACGTATAGGACAATACTGTGATACCATCTCATATTTTTCTGTTCCTTTACGTACTGGTGGTGTACCAGTTAACCCTAGTATCTTACCTTTAAAGTTAGATAAAAATGGTTTATGATTATGTAATAAACTATGACACTCATCTAAATATACAAGTTGATAATCTGCAGGATCATGTTTGTTTATAGATAAGTAAGTTGTAAAGGTTAAATGAGATTCTAAGTTTGATAGATTCATTTTTTTTAGTTCTGCAATCCAAGAATCTTTTATAGATAATTTTGGTATTACTACTAATGCTTTTATAAAAGGATCATAATTTCTCTGAAAGTGTTGTATTGCTATTCTAGTTTTACCTACACCCATTGATATACCTAATCCACATCTTTTATGTTGTACTGCTATTGATAATGCATCTGCTTGCACTACTTCTCTATGTTTCATAAAAATTCTATTAATATTAGAACAGAACCTACAACACATATACCTATAAAGGCTATGGCAAAAACTATAAAACTATGTTTATATTGGTTTTTTGTTCTACCCTGTCCAGGTGATTCATATTTTCTTAAATATTCTTTTCCATTGTTTGCAAAGTGATTCATGATTTTTTAGTTTTATAAAGGTGCACCCTACAGGACTTGAACCTGTGACCTTTTCATTATGAGTGAATTGCTCTAACCAACTGAGCTAAGAGTGCTGGTAGCCGGAATGGGACTTGAACCCATACGAGCATTAATGCTCAACAGATTTTAAGTCTGTCATGTCTACCAATTTCATCATCCGGCCATCAGTGATCCCACAAGGACTTGAACCTTGAACCTACAGCTTAGAAGGCTGTTGCTCTATCCAATTGAGCTATAGGACCTAATGTGAAGTAACAAATTTAAATTCTTTTAATAGAGAATCCTAATTCAATTGCTTCTTTTGGATGTTCCTCAATATACATGTGACATTGCCTACATACAGACAACCATGTACTTACTTTTAAATGATTTTCACCCCTCCCTTGTTTATGATGAACATCAGTTGATGCTCCTGTACAACAAGGTAAAGCGGCTTGACACATTGGATTCTCTTCCATAAACTTTCTTCTAAGTTTACTGTAAGCTGAATCTAATGCTACCATCATTTTTGATTTTTTATTAATGGGTTTCCTTTGTAATGGTTTTTTAACTTCTTTTGATTTATACCAGCAACTTTTGCAATAACGGCTTCCTTTATCATTTTTCCAGATAAATTGTTCCGTATTGCAATTGTTACATAGTTTCTTTTTCTGCTTAATCATTTTAACGTAAGATAATTTCTAGGCAGTAGCCCTTTCTTCATATAAAACAAGATTAAATCTTCATATTTTATTCCAAGATCTTTAAAACTAATCTTGTTAATAACAGTAGGATCTGTCTCATCTATAGGAAACGCTGCAAGAGCACGACCAAGTGGTGTTCCTGTAAATATACTAAATATTGGCTGAACTTTCTTAGCAGTTATAACTTGTTTCCAAGCATTAACTTCTCTTTGTCCTCTTTGCCATACTTTTTTTATTCTTCTTGCTTTGTCCCAATGAAGTTTACTCCTTTCTTCTGGAGTATATACATTAAGTCCATGTAACACTCTTTTAAATAAAAAGTGTTGTGTGGGATTAAGTTTAGTGTAATCAAGGCACTGAGCCATGATTTCAGGTTGTAATTGATATTCACTTAGTATACCTAAATACTCATAACGTGACTTACGTTTCTCAATCTCATTAATTTGTCTTTCAATTCTAAGGATTTCTTTTTGTTCATTAGTTAGCATGTTTTAAAGTGTGTTTATAAAGGTGAAAAATAAAAAGGGCTAGTATTTCTACCAGCCCCTTTTGATAAGTGTACTACGCTATATTACTATAGCTCAAATGTAGAGTCTTCTAGCTCTACTACTTCTTCTGATTCAACATCTACTTCTGAAGCTTGTACTTCATTGATAGAATCTTCTAAGTCTATTTGGTTATCATCATCAGTTCCAAATGCTTCTTCTGCTGTAACAGTTAACTTTGGTTGATTAGATTCTTCATACTGTAATGCATTAGCTTCTTTAATTGCATCACCATTGTTGTGTGCTATTAATGTATCTTTTGCATTGATATCTGATAAAAAGACTGTTTTCCTATAAATAGGTTGTCCATCTTGACAGCAAATAATTCCTGTTTTACCAGCAATTTTAAGGTCACGGTCTGGATCTTTCTTGTTAAATGGCTCTAAAGACTCATTTATTACAATCTTACCATCCATCTCAGTTAGGTCTGCAAGACCCATAGCTTGAAGGTTTTCTACTTTACCATGTAATAGTGTTGATACGGGTTTTCTGTCTACCCATCCTGTGTTGCCAAAGATAATTCTTTGTTGTTCTAGTCTTACATGACCAAATTCTGAATTGTTTTGAGATACACGGATTACGTTCCCTAAATCATCAGGGATAATTTGAACTTTGTTATTCATTTTTAAATTATTAAAGGTTAAACTTTTAGATGTCATCTGGATGAAAATAATCATCTTCTAACTTTTCTAAAGGATCAATGTCAAAAAGACTTGGCTCAAACTCTTGTTCATTAACAAGTTCTTTAGCTACTCTCTTTGATTCTTTGTCTCCTTTAGCAAATAAGTTATAAAAAGGATTATTACACTCAAGACTATATGCTGAACTTAAACCATTAAGCTCGTTAACCTCTGTATCATTCAGTTCAAGAAACTGTTCTACAGATAATTCAATTATACGTCCATTTGGTAACTGGTATATCATTTTGTTTTACAATTATTGTAAAAGTATGAATATAAATGCTACTATAGAAGTATAATTAAGAGATTAATGATGTTGTTCTGCAAATAATTAGCAGTATATAGCTAACTATTTTATTTTAATGTGATTATTCTACCATTTCTTGTTAAATATTTCTTGTTTTTTAGTTCAGAGATAAGATATGATATACTTCTTACTGATTTATTGCAGTGATCTGCTAGTGTATTTATTGAAGGAAAACACTCTCTATTTTTATCAGCGTATGTACATAATAAACTATATAAACCTTTTGCTTGAATACTTAGCTCAGGATCTTGTAAAACTTCTTGACTCACTATACCAAAACGTTTAGTATACGACATGATGTTCAAGAATTAATCTTATAGCAGATATAGATGTTTTTGCATCTGCTAAATTTGTACTTCTCATTAAGTACTTTTTATTCATATAACTACCGAAGCTATGAACTTGTCTAGAATACATTCTCTTCAACGTTCCCCACTTCTTTATCTCCTCTCTGAGTAGAGGCTTGCTTATCTTTGCCATTGTTTAAATTTTTAAAGTATAATATATCTTCTTTGTTTACTTTTTGTAAACCAATAGAGTGTACAGTATCTTCATGTTCTTGTAGCTCATTTTTATCATTGTGATATAAATAAACTACTTTAAACTGACCATTATAAGCGTTATATGAACTACCCCAACTTGTATCATCTACAATTCTGGCATAAACCTTATCTGTATCTTTACATATAAGACCCATTTCTTTAAGGGTATCATAATTAAAGTATTTTCTTAGATGATAGTCCTGTATATCAGCCTTTACATAGTCATTCCTATTAATAGGCTCATATGGTTCATCAGAACTAAGCAAATCAAGTACTAATTCCATCTGTTCATCTTGTAGATTTGCTAGTATAGCTTTAATTGCATGGTTATAATTGATATGTGTTTTATTATCAAAACATTTTTTAAATATATTCTCTACTGTTTTATTGCTGACTTTAGCCATGTTAAATAAAAATTAGTGTTTAGAAAAATAACTTGCCTATTATAAGCTTGCGTCTGTTAAAGAACAAGTTACTTTTACATCACCTAAACATAAGTTATGGCAATATATTGCAGTTTTTACTTATAGTAATATACTCTATTAGAATACTGGTACTGTTAGTATGCAATATGCTGCACTTATTAATTGTATAAAGATTTAGCTATGTAAACCTCTTTCTTCTTATCACATTTGAATGTAACTGAATTACAAAATTCATTACTGTTTGCGTTCTCACGTATGATAGATTTAAATCTTTTGAGAATCATTCTCATAGATTCTACCAACTTGATGTTTTCATAGTGACTTAGTGGCACAAATGATGGCATAACTATACTATGCTTTATACATAACCAGCTATGATCAAACATTAATTCAGTACTATTATCTAAGATTGATTTAGGAGAATCAATCCCAACAGTATATTTTCCTTTCTCTGTGATCTTACTATGAAATCTTTGTAAGTACTTTGGATTATCCGCAGTTATACTTACATCAATACGTGAATAATCACCTTGAAAATTATATTCAAATGCTATATGACCATCATAGTAGCTATTATGTGTACGTAAATATTGGTTATCACCATTCTTTCCGTAAACAATACTACCTCTGTGGCCTTTACATACTACACCTCTTTCAAGTTTAAGTATGTTTAGTTCATATGATTGACTTTTTCCTACATGAGTCTTTGTTTTTCTAGCGTCTATTAATTGTTTAACTAATTTCTCCATGACACTTCAAACATTACAAAGGGAAGGATAATTGCTACACGGTCTCTTTGCCATGCTATACCTAAGCCTATAAATTCAGCAAAGGTTACGTGAAAACTAAATTTTGGTCTATACATAAAATTGGTTTTTAAAGATTATTTAATTCTATTATTTTTGGTTTAAGACCATAACATTTTGCAACGATGGTCTTTCTATCTGTTTTTTCTATTGCATAATCTAAAGATGGAGTAATATATTCTAGTCCATCTAAGTAATAGCTGTAAGTACATTCTTGATCTTCCATAATCTAATTGTTTGAAGTAAAGATATGTAACAGGTAGAGTTTATACAACCCTACCTGATAAATTTAACAGTGTAATGCAACATACTTCATGTAAGATACATCATCATACTTGGGTTCTCCAACAGTGATATACTCTTCATGTGACGCTACTTCACGTAACGATTCATCAGATTCTAAAGCTTCATTAAGCTCTACAATACTGATTGCTTCTAACTTATCTGTATTGACACGTTGTATATCTCCGTAATTGTCACGGATTATAGTATTATTAGTGTCTTGAAAGTGTGTTAGTACAACTTGACCCTTGTACTTAGCAAATCTGCCTGGGTTTTTTACATATATTCTCATGATGTTTAGGTATTATTAGGTTCTTCTTTTAGGATTAATGGTATATATAACGATGCAACTCCAATAATGAAGAGTAATACTGCACTAGCAGTATCTCCATTTGTTGATGCATCATGTCCTGCTCTAAAGCAGTTGAATGCTACAAATATTGTTAATAGCACTACTAAGATTCTTGTTAGCATGATGTTTTTGTTTTAAGGTGAAAAAATAAAGAGCATGGTTACCTCTTAACGACCGTTTACCCGGTTGACGGTGACTGTTACATATCCCACAGACAAGACAAATACACAATTCAGGGATGTCAAACCCAACGGCCCTACTTTGACCTAACGTGTACGAAGATAAGCTGACAGGCTATTCCTCTAAGTGTACATAGTGACACCTAACACTCCCGCTAGCTTCACGGGTATTATCTTAAATACGTTTGTAGTAATCATCTGCTACTATATAAGCAGGTACCCATCCAAATATTACTGACATGCCAATGGTTGCACCATGAGCAAAGCATTCTTTGAATGTCCAAGTATCTTCTAGATACCATACGATTGTATTAAATATTAGTACTGTTATTATAAACGTGCTTACGCTTACCAGCATTGTTTTGGTTTTAATCATAACGATTTAGTACGATGCTCTCCAGCTTTTAGTTTAAATCTTCATTAAGTTTTTTTAGTAGATAAAGAAACTCTTTCTTTCTACCATCACGAACAGTTCTATCATTATAGAAGTCACCATAAGGATAGTCATCATGGATCATATTTAATAAGTCCATGGAATTACTAAACAACCATTTAGTATATTCAGGACAAGAAGTTATACTAAATAACCTACATAGTCCCATGGTATGGTTATTAAATGTTTCAGCATCACTGTAAAGATAAGTATAACCTTTGTGGTCAGTTACAAGACCTAAGACTGATTCAGAGTCTCCTCCATATCTAGTATATTTTTTGGTCAGTATAACGTTTTCTTTGAATAAATTCATAATGTAATAGTACAATGCTCTACAGCTTTAGGTGAGTTCAATATTGCGGGTAATATAATACTACTCTTTATATAGATACATAGAGAGAAGAACATAATACACAATGCAATTATAATTAGAGTGCTTGTTGAGTGCACGTAACTATTATAGCTATATTTATATTATACTGTGTGACTGCAATTATGATGAACATACAACCAATGATTATGGCATATATGGTCACATCTTTACAACTTAACACACAAACAAATAAAATAAACACAGTTCCTGGTAACTTTCAACGCCAGCCAGGTAGTTTAAGCGTAAACTGTGTAATCATATGGGTAACATGCACATCACGCCTGGAATGGACGTAACAATGCATGTCAATCATATAGTGCAAACCCTTGCGGGCAAGCTGTGCATCTATTCAGATGCAACAGCTTCTACCCAGTAGAGATTACGAAGTGGATCACCAGTTTCAATATTACGCACAGGTGCGTCAGTATTGATGGTGAAACCTTTAATCTCTGTTCCAGGCTTAGTTGCCTTGAGCTTCTTCACCATTGGGTGATTAGAAGTCATGGTCTTTTTGGTCTTTGGATCAACAAAGTTAAGCTGACCTGATACAATAGTATCTTGGTCACGGACTGTCACGTCAAAGCCAAGGAAGTTGGTTTCTGACTGTGTCAGTGGTTTAGATGTGACATAAATGGTCACGTTCTTAGTGTTCTCATTGATTCTCATCTTGCGGAAATAAACTGAATTGTTTGACATTTGTTAAAAATTTAAGTTATACATTATGGTGGGGTACACCACCGTCAATTAATTGGAGGGGAGCCGTAGCCTATGACATCTTGAAAATGCCATACACAAAACTTTTGCAGGGCCGGGGGGGCAGAGGACTAAATAATATATATAGTTTATGGACTCAGAAATTAAAAATTAAAAAAATTATTTTTTGTTTCACTCTTTTTTTAGTGCATTGCCCGTATGTTAATTGTCATCTCTCTGGTAATTCTGTTTTAGTATAATAATTTAATTTTGTATATTGATTATATAAACTACACACATGGATGATAACTATGATGACTTTGATGATGATATCTTTGCAGGGATGTCTGAGATAGAAAAAATAGAAGAAGAGGATGCACTAATGGAACAGGCATTTAATAATTCTTTTAGAATAATCACAGAAGAAATAAGTTTCTCAGATTTAATTGAGGAAAGAGCAAATGATAATAAAATGTTTTCTTATACTGCTGTAGCTCATAACACAGATGATGGACCTTCAAACACAGATTTAGAAAACATAATTATATACTTTCAAGAAAAAGAGGAGTATGAGAAGTGTGCAGCCATTCATAAAATACTTACAGCATGATTAAGAGAATAGCCGTAGTATTGTGTATTCTAATTACCAGTATTGCATTTAGTCAAGAGTGTAGCCCATTTTCCAAACCTCATCACTACAAGTTAGATAAGAATAAGTCAGCATCCATTGGTTATGTAGCTTGTCTTCATGCAAGAGGTGTGGTGGCAGAAGTTGGATATGACAAGATGTTTCTTGGGATATTAGCAATGGGTAAAGGTCACCATGGTGCAACTTATACATTTTTACAGTATGAGGTACCTTTTGGTAGATCTAGACTGTATGGTGGTCCAGCTTACAGGTTGAATCATAACCCAACTTTAATTATGGGTAGAGTAGGCGCAGATCTTAAAATATATAAGAGGTTGTGGGCAACCGCAGGCGTTCTTCAAATAAATCGTAATCTAAACTATTTACACGTAGGATTAAAAATCCAATTATAAATAAGTGCGTTAAACTTCTTTTATTTAAACTTTTTGGTTATATTTGTTGGAATAACATTTAAAACCAAATAAAATGTCAAAGGAAAATCAAGAAGAAGTTCAACTTTCAAAGGAGGAACTACAAGCACGTAGATTAGAGATTACTAATTTCTACAAAGAAAACATTAAGCATCTTAAAGTTCAGAAAGAGTATGAAGAACTATTAAGGGATGTTGAGAAGGCAAGAGCAGAACGTGTGCAAGCACAAATGTTTTTAGCTCAAGCATACGGTGCAGATGAAACCAATAGCACAGATGAAGAAGGTGCAGAAGCAGACTTCAAAGTTGCTATGGAGCAAGAAGAATCTCGTAGAAAACTAAAACGCACATAATGGAAATGATAAGTCTTGGCTCAAAAGGAGAAGCCGTAAAGAAACTACAACGCCTATTAGGTGTGAAAGCAGACGGAGACTTTGGTCCTACTACAAAAAAATACGTAGTAAGGTTTCAATTAGGTGCAGGCTTACATCCAGATGGTGTAGTTGGGAATGATACCTGGACATTATTACTAAGTAGAGGTCCAGAGAAAGAAGCAATTGATGAGGATACAGACATCAGAGGGCAACACTTTACAACAAACTATGGTCAAATTATACATAGATACTTCTTACCAAAAGGTGAGTATGTAAAAGGAAATATATCTAATGACTATATTTTTATTCATCATACAGCAGGTTGGAATAACCCTTATAAAACAATTGATCATTGGGGTAGAGATACACGTGGCCGAGTAGCAACGGAATTTGTATTAGGTGGTCAAAAGATTACAAACGGTGATGATGAGTATGATGGTGTTATGGTACAAGCATTTCCAGAAGGATGTCAAGGTTGGCACTTAGGTAAAACTGGATCAGGTTTTATGAACCGTCATTCAGTTGGAATAGAGATTAACAATTTTGGTTACTTAAAAAATGGTAAAGCATATCAAGGAAGCCGAGCACTTGAATCACAAATATGTACTTTGGAAGAACCTTTTAAAGGATTTACTACATGGCACAACTATACAGACAAACAAATTATTGAGTTAGAAAAATGGTTAAGGTATGTGGGTGAAAGAGATAACATTGATTTAAGAGAAGGTCTTGTACAGTGGATTAAAAAAGTTGGACCTTATAAAGCATTTGAATTCCAAGAAGATGCATACTACGGTAAAATAAAAGGATTATTAACGCATACTAATGTGAGAAAGGATAAGTTTGATGCATATCCTCATCCAAGTTTAATTGATATGCTTTTAAGTTTATAATATGGCAATAGTAAATAAAGTTGATCAAAAAGCAAAAGTAAACATAGATACTACAATAAAGTATCAAATAGTTACATACTGTTTTTTTAATAATATTCAGATTAGTAATTCTGATCTAAAGTGTTTAGCTGAGTTAGCTAAAACTGAAAAAGTAGAGCTTACTTTATTTTGCAATGACGTGACTGATTTGGGTATTTTTAAAAGTGCCCAGTCAGCACGTAATGCAATAACAAAAGCAAGCAAAAAGAACCTTGTAACTAAAGACGGGAAAAATAGAAAGAAGATTTTTTTAAATAAAGATATGAATGTACAAATAACCGGTCCTGTTTTATTGGATTATAAAATTTTAGGTATTGAGACCCAAGAGTCATAAAGAATTCAAAAAAGGAATAGCAGAAGAAGTAGGTGTTCATCCAGAAGTGGTGGAAGACTTTATAACTTTTTATTATGCTAAGCTTAGAAAAAATTTATCTAATATAACATATCCAAGTATTACAGTATATGGATTAGGTACTTTTCATTTAAGAAAAAAAATACTTAATAAAACAATTAAGAAGAATAAAAGCATCTTAGGTAATTTAGTTAAAAACACATATAAAGGTTATGAAAAACATATAGGTGTTGTAGAAAAATTAGATATGCTACAAAATGCTAAAGAGTTAATAGAAGGTTTAGAGAAAGAAAAAAAAGAGTTTAAGCAAAAAAGAAATGAAAATAAAAAATCTAATAAACGCACTTAGAAGTTTTGATAAGATTACTGAAGGTGTATTGAATACTATTTTTACAAAAGAAGAAGTAGAAAAAGTAGCAAAAGAAAGATTTAATATTTGTAAAAATTGCAAAGAACTTGATAATCAAGGAGTTAACTGTTTTGCTCCTGGTACACAACCGTGCTGTTCTGACTGTGGTTGTAGTTTAAAATTTAAAACAAGGTCTTTATCTTCTAGCTGTCCTCAAGATAAGTGGGAAGCATTAATTACAGAAGATCAAGAAGAACTTTTAACTGATATAACAGATGAAGATTAATTACATATACAAAGAAGAAACAATAACTGTAGAAGCTAACACAGAAGGTTTGTGGTGGTACACTACAACAACACTATAATTATGGCTATTATATTTAAAGAAGAAGGGCATGTTTATGAAAGCTCTGACCAAGACAAAATAAATTGGACAAGTGTCACATCATTTATAGGAAAATTTAAACCTAAGTTTGATGCTAAAGGACAAGCAAAAAAATCTGCTAAAAATAAAAGATCCAAGTGGTATGGTATGACTGAAAAAGAAATACTTCTTGCTTGGAGCAATGAAACAGATAGAGCTATAGGCTTAGGTAACTGGTATCATAATCAACGTGAATCAGATATGTTAGATCTTAAAACAATAGGAAGACATGGAGTAGAAGTCCCTATCATTAAGCCTATTATTAATGATGACGGAATTAAAATTGCACCAGTCCAGAAAATTGAAGAAGGTGTATATCCTGAACATTTAGTATATTTAAAATCAGTTGGTCTTTGTGGTCAAGCTGATTTAGTTGAGGTTGTAAATGGCTATATAAATATAACAGATTACAAAACAAACAAGGAAATAAAAGAAAAAGGTTTTACTAATTGGGAGGGTATTACATCTAAACTTTATAACCCTGTTAATCATTTAGATGATTGTAATTTGAATCATTATAACTTACAACTCAGTATTTATGCGTATATTATTAAAAAGCACAACCCTAAACTGAAGATAGGTGATCTAGTGGTACAGCATGTTAAATTTAAACAAGTTGGTACAGATAAAAATGGTTATCCAATAAATGAAAAAGTCAATGGAGAACCTGTGATACAAGAAGTTAAAATGTATAAATTACCATACTTAAAAGATGAAGTAAGGAATCTTATAATGTGGTTTAAAGACAATAAGAAATAATGGCAAAGATAGAATTAACAAGATTAATACAAAATTCAAATAAAGGTTTAATAGCATACAGTGAAGTATTAGTTACTATAGAAACTAACTTTATTATAGCATACATGAAAAAAAATGAATCTAATATAAATTTTAATGATAATGTTACAACTTTATATTTAGCAGGTGGTCCTTTACAATTCTCAGGTGGGCCAGGTCCCGTAGTAGCTGCCTTTTTTTCAGAAATGGATGTTAAAGGAACTTATGCAGATATTAAAGCATTACTGGAAGAACCTAAAACTGAAGAACCATGATAGTTAGATTATTTGATGTACAAAATGGAAAAGTAATTCCAACAGAACACTGTTATACTTTAAATTTCTTAAAAGATTTAATGGAGCAGTATCCTGATAGTTATATGAGTATATATCAATATTTATTTTATATGACTTGTCCAAATCCAGATTTAAATCCTTTCTTTAATTTACCAGAACATGAGAAAGAAGATATAATAATTGAAGAGATAGGTTTGGAAGAGTCACCTGAAGATTCTAAAATTAGATACTCAATTGATATGTGTAAAAAAATGTATGAGACACCTACCTATAGAGCTTATGTAGGTATAAAAGCTATGCTTGATAGATTGGCTAGATACATGGAAGTAACACCAATTGAACATGGAAGAGATGGTAATATGAATTCTATGATTAATGCTGCTGCCAAGTTTGAGCAAATTAGACAATCTTATAAAGGAGCGTTTAGTGATATGAAACAAGAACAAGAAAGTTCCGTTAGAGGTGGTGCTGGATTAGCATATGATCAATTATAAAATGAGTAGTAAACAAGAATGGGTATTCTGTTATTGGGATGAACCCTTAATATTAAAACCAAAAAATAATAAAGATGAAAAAAACAAAGATTGTACCAGTTGGAAAAAAAGTTCTAATAAGACCAAAGGAGGCAGTTAGAACTGTACCAGGTACTAATATAATAATTCCTGATTCTGCATTAGAGAAAGAATACAAAGGTTTTGTTGTTGGAGTTGGTGCAGAAGTACAAGAAATTGTTGTAGATGATTTAGTGCAATATGCAGAATATTCTGTTCCTCAAGAGGTAGAACACAATGGATCAAAACATTTATTAATTAATGCAGGAGACGTGTTTGCTATAATTAAAGAAATAGAGTAATGTTTAAAGAAGTCCCAACGTTTGAAAATGGTAACTGGACAGTGACTAAATTTGAAACTAGAGATTCATTTAATGAATTTATAGAATCTATATTTAAAGAACCCGGTCTATATAACTTTACTAAATCAGCTTTACTGTTTAACAAAGAAGCCAGAAACTTCAACAAAGATGGTTTTTATTGTTCAGCTCCTTTCAGATCAAAAGACTTTATAACATATTGGAATGATCAAAAAGATAAATGCCGTGTAGGGGTCATCTATAAAGAAGGTCCTTACACTTGGTATTTAACAAGAGATTATTATATGTGGTTAAACTTTTTACCTATATATGACAAAGAAGAAAAAAAGTATGGTTTTGCTAAAGTAAGAGATGCTCAATATCATATGGCATTATATGAACTGTTAGCTGAACTTAACTATCAACACTCAGCAATACTAAAAAAACGTCAAATTGCTTCTTCCTATTTTCACATGGGAAAAATAATTAATACATACTGGTTTGAAGAAGGTAGTACTTGTAAGATTGGTGCATCACTAAAAGATTACATAAATGATAAAGGTTCCTGGAAGTTTTTAGATGAGTATAAAACATTTTTAAATGAGCACACTGCGTGGTATAGGCCCAGTAATCCAGAAAAGGTTTTACTATGGCAACAGCAGATAGAAGTCAAAGTAGGTAATAGAAAAACATCTAGAGGTTTAAAATCTAAAATACAAGGTGCCTCATTTGAAAAAAATGCAACAACTGGTGTAGGTGGACCAACAAGTTACTTTTTTCATGAAGAAGCAGGTATAGCACCAAAGATGATGCAGACCTATGAGTACTTGCGTCCTGCAATGTCTTCAGGTATGGTTACAACGGGTATGTTTATAGCAGCAGGTTCTGTTGGTGATTTGGATCAATGTGAGCCATTAAAGGAAATGATACTCAATCCTAAAGCAAATGATATATATGCTGTAGAAACAAATCTAATGGACGCTGATGGTACAATTAATATGGCAGGTCTGTTTATTCCAGAACAGTGGTCTATGCCGCCTTATATTGATGCATACGGTAACTCTAAAATAGAGGAAGCACTCAATGCAATAACATTAGAAAGAAAAAAATGGAAGGCTGATTTAAATCCAGAACAATATCAGTTACGTATATCTCAAAAACCAACTAACATAGCAGAAGCATTTGCTTATAGAAAAGAATCTATATTCCCTCAAGGTATCATTTCAAAGCAAATGAAGAAAATTGAAGATAAAGAATATGCATATGAACACATTGAGTTAGAAAGAACACAAGATGGTATAGAAGCTAAAAGATCTAATAAGCTACCTATATCAGAATTTCCTGCTAATAAAAAAGCACAAGATAAAACAGGTTGTTTAGTTGTTTGGGAAAGACCTATTGCAAATCCACAATTTGGAACCTACTATGCTTCTATTGACCCCGTGTCAGAAGGTAAAACAACAACATCTGATTCCTTATGTAGTATCTTTGTTTATAAGAATGCAATGGAAGTTTCTAGAGAAACTCAGGCTGGCTTAGAACATTTTATAGAAAAAGATAAGATTGTAGCTGCTTGGTGTGGTAGATATGATGATATAAATAAAACACATGGTCAGTTAGAATTAATTATTGAATGGTTTAACGCATGGACTCTTGTTGAGAATAACATATCTCTTTTTATTCAGCACATGATTGCTAAGAAAAAACAAAAATACCTTGTGCCAAAACAACAAATTCTTTTTCTGAAAGATCTAGGTTCTAACAGAACTGTATATCAAGAATACGGATGGAAAAATACAGGTACTTTATTCAAGAGTCATTTAATATCTTATGCTATAGAATTCTTAAGAGAAGAAATAGATGAAGAAACAGACCAAGATGGAAACACCATTTCAACAACATTAGGTATTGAAAGAATACCAGATCCTATGCTTTTAAAAGAAATGCTTGCTTACTACCCTGGTTTAAACGTGGATAGGTTGGTTGCTTTTGGAGCATTAGTTGCTTTTGTAAGAATTCAACAATCAAACCGTGGTTATTTGAAAAGAAGAGAAAGTGAATCAGACAATTCTTTGGTAAATTCAAAAAATTTGTATAAATTAAAGTATAGTCCGTTTAAAAATTTAGCAAGGGGAAAAACTAGTATTGGCGGGAAAAAGATCAAAAGATCTGCCTATAAAAATTTTAGATAAATATGAAAGTATATAACGCAATGCAATTGAAGAATGGTGCTAAAGCTGAATCAGGCTCTGGTGCTTCTTCTAGTTTGACACAACCTATACAATTCTTGCCGGCTAAAAAGAAAGATGATGATTGGGCTGCTTGGAATTTAGATTGGTTAGAAGTGCAAGGTATGCAGTTTCTAAAACAGAATGCTAGAAAATTATTGAAAAACTATAAGCTTGCTAAAGGAATTATAGATAAAACAGACTATATAGTTGAAGATGACAATGAATATAAAGATTTACTAGATACACTTACTCAAGAAGATGAGTCAGCACTGGAATTAAAATTTTATCCTATTATTCCAAACGTTATAAACGTACTATCTGGAGAATTTTCTAAAAGATTAAGCAGAGTGCAATTCAGAGCTGTTGATGATCTTTCTTATAATGAAATGCTTGAGCAGAAAAGAGCTATGATTGAAGAAAATCTTTTAAGAGATGCTTCAAACAAAATGATGATGAACATGATTCAAATGGGAATGGATCCTGAATCAGAAGAAGCTCAGAAAAAAATGAACCCTGAAGCATTAAAATCATTACCAGAGATACAAGATTTTTTTACAAAGGATTATAGATCATTAGTAGAAGAATGGGCCACTCATCAATTGAATGTTGATACTGAGAGATTTAATATGCAAGAACTGGAAGAAAGAGCTTTTAGAGACATGCTTATTACAGATAGAGAATTCTGGCATTTTAGAATGATGGAAGATGACTATGATGTAGAGTTATGGAATCCGGTATTAACATTTTATCAGAAGTCACCAGATGCAAGATATATATCTCAATCTAACTATGCAGGTAAAGTTGATTTAATGACTATTGCAGATGTGATAGATAAGTATGGTTACTTAATGGATGAAAAGCAATTAACATCCTTACAAAAAATATATCCTGCTAAATCAGCTAAATACCAAGTATCCGGATATCAAAATGATGGTACTTATTATGATGCTACTAAATCTCACGAGTGGAATACAAACGCTCCTAGTTTAGGCTACAGACAGTTTATGAGTAACTGGGCTAGCAACTCAACAAGTGGTGGTGATATAATAGGTTCTATTTTAAATGAAGGAGATGATTTACCTAACTGGGGTGAGGGATCTTTAATGAGGGTTACAACTACGTATTGGAAAACACAACGTAAAGTTGGTCATTTAACTAAGATAACAGAAGATGGTCAAGTAATGCAAGAGATCATTGATGAAACATTTAAAGTTACAGAAAAACCAATATATGATTCTACTATATTTAAAAACAAAAGCAAAAATACTTTAGTACAGGGAGAGCATATAGATTGGATTTGGATTAATGAAGTTTGGGGTGGTGTCAAAATTGGTGCTAATTTCCCAGGTTTTTGGAAAGCTGATTCATCAAAAGATATGAATCCTATTTATTTAGGTATTAACAGAAAGAAACCCGGTAGAATACCATTTCAGTTTAAAGGTGATAGTTCATTATATGGATGTAAACTACCTGTAGAAGGGAGAGTATTCTCTGATAGAAATACAAGATCTACTTCATTGGTTGATTTAATGAAAGCTTATCAAGTAGGTTATAATATGGTTAATAATCAAATAGCAGATATACTAGTAGATGAACTAGGTACTGTTATTATGTTTGATCAAAATGCTTTACCACGTCATTCTATGGGTGAAGATTGGGGTAAGGGCAATTATGCAAAAGCCTATGTAGCAATGAAAGATTTCCAAATGCTACCTTTAGATACTTCAATTACTAATACAGAAAATGCTACAAACTTTAATCATTACCAAACTCTTAACATGGAGCAGACTGGTAGATTAATGTCACGTATTCAATTAGCTAATTATTTTAAACAACAAGCATTTGATGCAATAGGTATTAATCCACAAAGACTGGGTGCTCCTATAGCTCAACAAACAGCAACAGGTGTTACACAAGCAATGAATCAATCATATGCTCAAACTGAAGTCTACTTTACACAGCATTCAGATCACCTAATGCCTAGAGTACATCAAATGAGAACAGATCTAGCTCAACACTACTATAGTACTAACCCAAGCGTTAGACTCTCTTATATAAGCTCTGAGGCAGAAAAAGTAAACTTTCAAATAAACGGTACTGATCTTTTATTGAGAGACTTTAATGTTTTTGCAACAACTAAAACAAATCATAGATCTATACTGGATCAATTAAAACAACTTGCAATACAAAATAACACAAGTGGTGCTAGTATTTATGACTTAGGTAATATTATTAAAGCTGAGTCTATTGCTGAAGTATCTGATATCTTGAAGGAAGCTGAAATGAAAACTCAATCACAAAGAGAACAAGAAATGCAGCAACAGAGACAAATGCAAGAGCAACAATTAAAAGCTCAAGCAGAAGAGGCTCAAGCAAAAATACAAATGGAGATAAGTGAAAATGACAAAGAACGTCAAAACAAACTCCAAGTTGCTGAGATTAGATCTGCTGGATATGGTGCACAAAGTGATATAAATCAAAATCAAGTATCTGACTTCCAGGATAGCATGAAAGATATTAGGAGGAATAATGAAAAACGTGAGGAAATGAACTTTAAGAGAGAACAAGCCTCAGTTAAAAACTCATTTACTACAGATAAATTAAACATTGATAGAGAAAAGCTTTCTACTCAAAGAGAAATTGCAGATAAGCAATTACAAATTGCAAGAGAGAATAAAAATAAATATGATGTTAAGTCCAATAAGAAGGATAACAAACCAAAAAAATAAGCTTAATTAAGAAGAAAAAATATAGATAGCTATATACTGCACAAAATGATTTATGTTGTATGCATTTCTTAAGTTTATTTGTAAAAATGTTTGTATATTGTATATGTAAGAATTAACAATTACAAAAACCAACAATAAAATGGCAACAGATACTAAAACAGTAGAGAGTAAAGTTACTCAAGAAAACATTGATTTAGATAGCCTTTTTGACGGAGCCGCTGGAGCAGATAGTGTAACAGTACCAGAAGAAAGCAAACCTAAGTCAGTATTTAGTAAACCAACTAAAGAAGCAGATTTTTCTTTTACTGAAATAGAAGAAGAAAAAGAAGTAACAAAAGAAGTTGAAACAGAAGCATCAGCTGAAGTAGATACAGAAGAAAAAAAAGCAGATGATGCTAAAACTACAGAAGATGCAGATGATATATTTGATGCATTAGAAGTAGATGAAGCAGATGAAGTAGAAGATAAGAAAGTTAAAAGAGGAAGAAAGAAAATTTCTGGAATAGGTGATGTATTTAACAAGCTTATAAAAGATGATAAAATTGTTCCTTTTGATGATGACAAATCTTTTGATGATTATTCTGCTAAAGATTGGGAGGAATTAATAGAAGCTAACTTGGAAGAAAAGGCAAACCAAGTTAGAAGAGAAACTCCAAAACAGTTCTTTGAAAGTTTGCCGCAAGAACTCCAAATAGCAGCACGTTATGTGGCTGATGGTGGTACTGATTTAAAAGGATTATTTTCAACTCTAGCACAAGCTGAAGAAAAAAAGAGCTTAGATGTTAAAAAAGAAAGTGATCAAGAAGTAATAATCAGAGATTACCTACAAGCTACAGGATATGGTGATGCTGAAGAGATTGCAGAAGAAATTGAAATCTGGAAAGATTTAGGTAAGCTTGAAAGTCAAGCTTCAAAGTTTAAACCTAAATTGGATAAGATGCAAGAAAAAGTTTTAGCTAAAAAACTTGAAGAGCAGGAAATGCGCAAGGCACAGCAAGAACAAGCTTCAAAGCAATATATGGAGAACGTATATAATACTCTTAAAGAAGGTAGCTTAGGAGAATTAAAAGTTGATAGAAAGACACAGTCTATGCTATACAACGGATTAGTTCAACCAAATTATCCTTCAGTAAGTGGAAGAAATACGAACTTGTTAGGTCATTTGCTTGAGAAGTATCAGTTTGTTGAACCAAACTATACATTGATTTCTGAAGCTCTATGGTTACTATCAGATCCAGATGGTTATAAGACCAGAATAATGGAGAAGGGTGCACAGAAGAGTGTAGAAAGCACAGTAAGAAAGTTAAAGACTGAACAAAGCAATAGTGGAGGATCATCTCTTGGAGTACAAGAGCGTGAGACAGAAGGTAGAAAAAAGTCTACCAAGAAAAAGTTACCTAGAAGTAACAACATATTTAAAAGATTTTAGTAACAAGAATAAATAACAATTAATAATTAACTTAAATAACAATTAACAATTATGGCAACTCCTGTATTAAACAATGGAATTTTCCTAAGAGATACTGCTTACAAAGCGAGCTCTCATGTTGATTCTTATCACCTAACCCAAATGCTTGGATCTTCTGAGCCTATGGATATGGGACCAGTTGATCTTTGGGCAATGACCCAAAAGGTAGAAATGCCTTTGTATCAAATGGCTTCTTTTGGTGGAAAGAACACAATCATGGTAGACAACGCGCGTGGGGAGTATAAATGGCAAACTCCAATCGCTCAAGATTTACCTTTTGTTGTAGCTGACATTGAGCCAGCAAATGACACAAAAGGTGTAGATGGTACTACATTCAAGATTAAAGTTTCAAAAAGAAGCTTTGGTCATGGTGATATCATTACTTATGACAAGTACAACGGTTTAGAATTGTACATTACTGCAGATGATATTATCCCTGCAGGTGATGGATACATCTACACTGTACAACTTGTAAACAATAACAGTGCAGCATCATTAGATAACGCATACTTAGCTCCAGGAACTAAATTCTTTAGAAAAGGTTCTGCAAGAGGTGAATATGGTGAAAGATTCTCTGATATTGAAACTGGTTCTGGATTCCGTGAGTTCTACAACTTTGTTGGTGGAGCTGAGGCACATGTACACTATTCTATTTCTAGCCGTGCTGATCTTATGATTAAAGGTGGTTTGAATGCTGATGGTACTGTACCTGTAACAGAGATCTGGAGAAACTTTGACCAAGATCCAAACAATCCTTCTGTATCATCAATTGATGAGTTGGTAGCTGGAATGGGAAAAGCAGGTGCTAGAGAAGCATTTGAAGATGGACGTTTGTCTAGAACTTTCGTTACAAACATGGAAGCTGCTCACTTGAGCAAGATTGCAAATGATATTGAAACTTACCTAATGTGGGGTAAAGGTGGAAAAGTAAAACAAGATGGACCAGATGATATTAGATTATCTGTAGGTCTTTGGTCTCAGTTAGATAACTCTTTCAAAAGAGTATATAACAAGTCTGCTTTCTCACTTGATATGTTCAAGTCTGAGCTATACAACTTCTATCAAGGTAAAGTTGAGTTCAAAGGGCCAGACCCAAGTAGACAACTTGTTGTACAAACAGGTATTGGTGGAATGCAATTAATCAACAAAGCTATTGCTGATGAAGTATATGGTTCTGGATTAGTTCAAAACGCTAGTGATATTGGTGCAGTAAAAGGTTCAGGAATGGATTTAGATTTCGGTTTTGCTTACACAAGCTTTACTATTCCTTTCCTTGCTAACGTTAAGTTTGTACTTAACCCTGCATTTGATAATCTTCACACAAATGATGTAGAGAATCCATTAATTGATGGACGTCCTTTAAGCTCTTATAGCTTCATTATCTTTGATGTGACAGAAAATGGAAATGATAACATTCACTTATTGAAGTTATCTTGGGATAATCAACTTAAGTGGTTCTACCAAAATGGTACTATGGACTACATGGGAAGAACTCAAGGTTTTGCTTCTACAGGTAACTTTAATGGTTATAGAGTTTATATGACTCAAACCATGCCAGCTATCTGGGTGAAGGATCCAACCAAAGTATTAAAAATTGTAATGAGAAATCCTGTAACAGGAGGTTCATTCTAATATATACTTAATAACTAAAAAGGAGGTGGGTAAAACTTCCTCCTTTTTTTATTTTTAATGTGAGTTAAGTGTTATTCTCCTCAAATAACTATAGTCAGGTAAATCCTGGCTTTAGAAATATTAATAATAATTGTAGATAAATATCTACTTTTGAGTTGAAAACAAACATTATTAATTTTTAAAAACCAAAAAAATGAGTGATTACACTATTGTAGAAAAATATCAGCTTGGCAAAAATAATGCTATTGCTGTAAGACCGTACTTTAACCCAAGCAGACAAAACATGGGGCTTGAACAATATGGTATGGCACTTCATGAAGGAGTATGGCATGAAGAATCTTTAGCATGTCTAGAACTAAATGGAGTTAAAAGATATGTTACTGGACTAAATGAATTTGCACCAGATGTAAAGATGTTACCTCCAGGAGATAAAGAAGTAAAAGTAAAAGAGATAAGAAAAGTAGTTGCTCAATTAGAAGCTGAATTAGCGTCTAATGTCATAGATCTTGAAGATAAAGATTTTTGGAATAAAGTAACATTATTAAAACCAGACAATGATAAGTTCTGGTCAAGAATAAGCCTAAGATGTGGTAATGATCCAGTATTCTTAGATCCTGTAAAAGATCCATATGATCTTATAAAGATATATGCTATAAATGCAGGTGGATTTTCAATGGTAGGTAAATCATTGAAAGAAGCTAAGAAAGCTGTAAATCCACCAAAGTTTTATTTAGACCAACTAGAAGAAACCATTAGTGAAAGAACAGAGTATACTAAGCTGAGAAATAAAGCTTTAGTTGCTTTACAAAATATGTATGATACTGATACAACTAAGTTGATGTATGTTGCAAAGTGTGTAGATTTAGAAAGTGTTCAATACACAAAGTCTACACCAAATGACATAATGTACGAAAATATGGATATGTACATTAACGGTGAAGGAACAGAAGGAAATAGAAAAAGAGCATCTAAGCAATTTTTAGAAGCATCTAATAGTTCTATGGAAGATCTTAAAATCAGAGCATTAGTAAAAGATGCTATGTACTACAGATTCTTAGTTCCTAAATCTTCAGGTTGGATTGAGTCAATGGATAGTTCAGAAAAACTAGGTAAAAGATCTGGTGAAGTAATTGAATATCTTAAAGATCCAGGTAATGAAGATACATTGTTAAGTTTACTATCTAAAGTAGAACCTTATTGGAACTCATAACTTAACATATAATGAATAACTCAACTCTACAAATTAAAATAAAACAAAGGCTTAATAAGCTTTCTAGCAATGATTTTGATAACATTGAATGTTGGCAAATTGTAGAGGCATTTAATAAAGCTCAAGTTGAATGGGTAAGACGTCAGCTTCACGGTAATAATATGTACCGTGAAGGTGATGAGATGTCTAAGAGAAGAATAGATGATCTTCAAATACTTTTAACAGAGGTAAACTTACCTGGTTTTTCTACAAATGATTATTTTGAATCAACAGCTATACCAGATAACTATATGGAATTTAAAAGGATATCTGCTTTTGCTACAAGTGATTGTTGTCCTGATCCTAGATCAATGACAGTTTACTTAGCAGAAGAAGCTAATGTAGATTTAATTTTAAGAGATCCTTTAAAAAGACCAGATTATGAATGGGGAGAAACATTCTGTACTTGGATAGGTAATGATATAAGAGTATATAGAAGAGATTTTACTATTACAGATGTTGATTTAACTTACTATAGACAACCAAGACGTATAGAAATACTAGGTTGTCAAAATCCATTTGATGGTACTGCAACTGGAACTCAAGTTGAATCTGAGTTTAAAGATGATATAGTAGAAGTATTAATAGATGAAACTGCATCTTTAATTGCAGGTGACATAGAAAACTTTAATCAGTATCAAACTAATCAACAAACAGCAGAAAGAAATAATTAATGGATACGTATAAAAGACCTTTAAAAGCCAAAGCTACGGGTAAACTATCTAGACCATCAACCAAAAAAGTTATGGGTACTAGATCTAATGAAATGAAAGAAGTAGATGCAAAGACAGCATCATTAGTTGTTGAAATAATGAATGCACGTACAAGCTTTCATAAATTACATTTACAAGTAACAGGTGATGGTTCTTTTGCACAACATAAAGCATTAAATGAATTATATGATTCATTACCTGATTTAGTAGATACTATAGCAGAAGGATATCAAGGTGCTTGTGAAGTAATATTAATGTATCCAGATAAAGCACCTGCAACTTTAACAAATGTAGATGGTGCTTTAGATTATATGAGAATGCTTACATCTCAGATAGATGAATTACAATACTGTATGCCTCATTCTGAAATAGTAAGTAATCTAGATTTAATAAAAGATGAAATTAATTCAGCTAAGTATAAACTATTATTCCTTAGCTAATTGCTTATATGAAAAAATATTTGTATATTATATATGTACAAACGTACAATAACTTTATTTATAATTTAAAATTGAAAAACAATGGCTTATTTTAATCATGCTTTTTATAAAAGCTTTTTAGCAGTTGACGCAAGTGCTGCTAATGGAACAAAAACCCAAGACTTAGCTGCAGGACAACTTGCACTAGTTGATGGAAAAACTTGGAAAGCAAACACTGGTGCTTTAGCAGTACCTGGTTTGGCTTACTTAGTACAAGGATCTTTACACGCAAGTGACACTATTGGTGGAAACGGCAATCATGGTGGTTATGCAGAATCAGTTAAATCAAAAGGAATCAATCCTAAGTATTTAACAAGAATCTGGGAATCAGAATGTATTAATGCAACTCCAGCAAGTGTAACAGTTGCAGTAGGATCAAAATGTCATCCATGTGGTGAAAACCTAATGTTACGTTTAGACGTAAAAGGTGCACCAGCTTTACGTTTCTTAAACCGTAATGCATATGCTATTGGAGATTCTATCGGAGAAGGTAGTGATCCAGGTTTATGTTGTATTGAAGGACAAGAATTTCTTGATCCAGCAGTAGCGTTAGCAAAAATTGGTAGAATGATAATTGCAGATCCTATTGTTGCTCCATTCATTAAAGAAGGTGGAATTGTAGTAACAGTAGCTGGTGTAGCTACATCATATACATTTGCTGAAATAGTAGATGGAACTTATACTCCATCAACAGATCCAGTAGGTGACGAAGTAACTGCAGCAATTAGTTTTCAAGGTGCTTATGTAGATACTAAGTTTGGAGACTGTTCTTTTGATACACGTGATTATCACGGAAAAGAACCAGTTCAATTAGTAGCTTCAATGCTAGATGAAACAGGAAATCCATGTAATGACTGTGGTACTGTAACAAGTACAGCAGGTACAATGCAACAAACTTCTGGAGAAGGTGTACTTAGAAATATTCTATTAACTGAATCTTACGGACAAGCACCATTCCACCAAGGAAATGTAGATGCAATACGTATGCGTGAGATTGAAGGTTCTGAAGAAGTAATTTCTGCAGTAGATCGTTCTGCTCTATACAAGACTTATTATGTACAACACAGCATTCCACGTTTGAACAATGCAACAAGTGTATTTGATAATGATCAATATGTATATGAGGTGTTTGTAAAATGTGATGATACGGCAACTCAAGCTGCAGTGGAAGGTTTACTTGATGCTTTAGTTGATGCAGCTAATCAATCTGGTAATCCACTAGTAAGAGAAACTGCTATTGATCAACAAACTAATCCATAAGAATAGGTTAAAATAAAAAATCTATTATAAACAAAAGGTGAGGGAGAAATCCTTCACCTTTTTTATTTTCAAATCTCCTTGATTTTTTGTATATTATCTATGTAGTATAGTATTTATAAAATTTATTCATTATGGCTGATAAGCATATATTAAGTTTAGAAGTTCCTACAGTATCTAATAGAGAGATATTTAGTGTCCGTGACACTAGTCAATACTCTTCTAATTTAGATATAGATTGCAGTGAACTACTTATAACATCCCCTGGGTATAATGTACCCGTATTAATAGAAGTTGATCCAGACTTCAATTTACATTTAAATGCATGTCAACTTGCAGTTCAAACAGAAAATTGTGGAACAGTAAGGACTAACCTCAGAGATGGTATTTATGTAATAAGATATAGTGTAGCTCCTGTTGAGAAAGTATATGTTGAATATAATCACTTAAGAGTTACTAGCTTACTTACTTTATACTATGAAACTCTATGTCATATTGATGTAAAAGACTGTGAGCCACATAGTGAAAGAAAAGAACTAATAGATGAAATGAAATATATAAGAACTCTTATAGATGCAGCTGTAGCTAAAGTAGAATATTGCAATAGCCCACAAGAAGGTATTTCATTATATGACTATGCTAAAAAAAGATTACAGAAAATATCTTGCAAAACTGCAGGTTGTTAAATATAAATAAACCAAACTATGAATTGTGTAAAATGTAAAAAACCATTTACGTGCGGTTGTCAAAAAACACGGGCTAAAGATGGAGCAACAGTACATAAAACATGTAAGACTTCTTATGAAGCAGATTTAAAAAGTACTGTAAAAAAATAATAAAATGGATAATACACTGATCAAAAAAATTGAAATAGAAAGAAAATTTGCAACTGCAGTGTACAAAAACTTTGTATCTCTTAGGTTTGGGATGAATCCTTGTTGTATTATAGATGAGGAAGCAGCCACTATAAATAAAGAGTTATGTGATTGGCAAGAAAAAGCTACATGTGAACAGACATGTAATGACACTGCTGTTGAATCAAAAGGATTTTTGAAGAGTACACCTTATCAAGAAGCTCCTAGTACATCAAGTGCTAAAACAGCTTCATGTGCTCCTGTAACATATTGTCCTGACACAAGTGTATTGGATAATATATTAAAATCTATTCAAGAATTAACTTCAAGAATTGATAGTCAGAAAGATGATGATTATGTATTTACACAACCAGAAGATTCTATAACATGGGAAATAGAACACAATTTAGATAAGTATCCAAATGTAAGACTTGAGTTATTAGATGGTACAGATATACAAGGAGAAATAACTAATATAGATAAAAATAATATGCTTGTTACCTTTGACGTTGCAGTTTCTGGAAGAGCTTATTTAACATAGAGTAAACAACTAATTAATAAATAAAAAAAACAATTATGGCAATTAAGTATTTGTCTCATTTAGAGACGTTGAACATTGACATGCAGGGATATGAATTGCAGAATGCTGTAGTTCATAATGTAGCTGCAACGTCAAAACCTGCATCTCCAGGTGCAGGACAAATTATATACAACTCAACAGATAAAGCTCTTGAGGTGTGGGATGGTGCTGCATGGGTCAGTGCAGCAGGTGATATTACAGGAGTAGTAGCTGGTACAGGTTTAACTGGGGGTGGTACTTCCGGTTCAGTAACAGTGGATGTAGATTATGCTGGTGCAGATAACTTTATTTTAGCTGCTGGTGCAGGTACCGGAGATGTTAGTACAGCAATGCATATTGCAGTATCTGATACAAATGATGATGTAAAGTATTATGATGTAGCTGCATTACCGTTTACAGATAATTTAGGTACAGTTACTTCTGTAACAATTGAAGGTTCAGACGGTATTGATGTAGATTCAGGTTCACCAATTACAACTTCAGGGACTATTAAGTTAGGCCTTTCAAGTATACCTAATAGTTCACTTGCAAATAGTAGTGTTACTATTACGGCTGGTGACGGTTTAACAACTGGTGGTGCAGTAGCATTGGGTGGTTCTGTAACTGTAGATGTAGATTATGAAGAAGGAGATAACGTTGTATTAGCCGGTGGTGCTGGTAAGGTAAAAGTTACTCCGGAATTTGATGTACTACTTTCAAGTTTTGTTGAAGGAGAAGATAAAACAGCTGCTGAAGCTAGAAGTTATAAATTATCAGATTTACCATTTAACAATTTTACAGGTGTAACGTCTGTAGAAGTTACAGGTAATGATGGAATTAGTGTGAGTGGTTCTCCTATTACTACTAGTGGTACCATTACTTTAGGTATTGATGCTCTTAGTATAGAGAATGGAAAACTAAAAAATAGTAGTGTAACATATGGATCTACTACGGTAGCTCTTGGTGGTACGTCAACTTCTATAGCTGGTTTAACTGGATTAGACTTTACTGCAGCAGATGCTTCTATTGCAGCTTCTATTGGTGCAAAAATACTTACAATTGGTGGAGGAACAACAACTGTTTCTATTCCTGGTAACTTAACTGTTGCTGGTACTTTACTTACTAAAGATGCTAATGAAGTAAACATAGGAGATGCTATTATTAAATTAAATGCAGAAGAAACTGGAGCTCCTACTGAAAATGCGGGTATTGAAATTCAAAGAGGTACATCAGACAATGTATTCTTACTTTGGGATGAAGCAGGTGATAGATGGGACTTTGGTGCTAGTTATGACGTACGTGCTAATGCATTCATTGGTGATTTAGATGGAACTGCAGCTGATGCTAATAAATGGACTACAGCAAGAACAATTACTTTAGCAGGAGATGCTACTGGTTCTGTAGAAATTGATGGTAGTGCGGATGTAACTCTTACGGCAACTGTTGTTGCATCTGGTGTAGCTCCTGACTCTGTTGCCCTAGGTACAGATACAACAGGAGACTATGTAGCAACACTTAGTACAAGTGGTGCATTGAATGGTTCTGGATCGGGTGAAGGTTCTGTTGTAGCTTTAACTGTTGATACTACCAGCGTAGATCAATTAGGTGTTGTTGAATTAGCAACAAGTGCTGAAGCAATTGCAGGTACTGATACTGAAAGAGCAGTAACTCCTAAAGCAGCTAGTGATTTAGTTGCAAATAGACAAGCCGCTAAAAGATTTGTTAAACAATATCAAGCTGAAGAATTTGTTAAAGAAGGACTTCCGGTAGAGCATGGTCTTAACTGTGAGCATATTATTGTTCAAGTGTGGATGATAACTCAACCAAAAGAACCTGTATTTGGTCAAGTAGAAGTAGCAGATATAAAAGAAGTAGTTCATACCAGTATAATACAAGTAGATAAAATGAAGGTAGTTATACAAACAGATATGATACCTGCAGGAATGCTTGAAGTATGTATTATAGCAGTATGCTAAAATAAATTTATAATAATTAATTATGATCAAATCACTATCACATCTAAAACATGGGGAATTTTATTTCCCCATGACAGATGGAACCAACGGTCAAGTTTTAGTAACTGATGGTTCAGGTCAATTAACATGGGCAACACAATCAACAGGAAGCAATAAGTTTCTTTCCGGTTTATCTTTTGATACAGGTACTGGTGTTTTAACTGCAACAGTAACTGGTTCTGCAGATGTTACAATTGACCTTGATGGTAGATATGTTCAAGCAGTTAGGGGTAACGGTACAACAATTAGTACAATCACAGATCTTGATACAGGTGAGGTTGTTGTAACTCCTATTTTTAATAATACAATTACAGAAACGGGTACAGCATTAGTTACTAGTGGAACTATATGGACTTATATTAATGACAGCATATTAGATATAGCTCCTATACAGTCTGTAGGTGGTGATGGTGTTTCTATAAGTACATCAACTGATACAGAAACGGGTCAAGTTAATATAGGGCCTATTGTTAATAGTGTACCTACACAAAATAGTGGTGCTTTAGTTAAAAGTGGGGGAATTTGGTCTTACATAGATAGTCTTGTATATGATAACTATACATCATGGAATTTAAAGACTAACGGTGTACAACGTACTTCCGTACAGTCTGGAGGAACATTAGACCTTATTGGAGGAACAAATGTTTCACTTAGCTACGGTGCTGGAGGTAAAGTAACAATAACTTCTACAGATACAAATACAGATACAAATCATTATTTATCAGGTGCTAGCTTTAGTACTAGTAATGGTAAACTAACTCTTACTGTAACAGGTAATACAAATCAAACAGTAGACTTAGATGGACGTTATGAATATTTAGGTCACAAGTATCATTCATTTTCTGATGGACAGCAGTTTTATGATTCTTATAATCAAGCAAACTATTTACGTTTATTTACTGAAAATAGTGTTTTTGATACTTTTAGATTTAGAAGCTATAAAGACGTTGAATTTTGGAATGGAACTGCTTGGGAAGCTTGGAGTCAAAGTTTAGATGTTTTATTTGATGGTAGAGAAGAAACTGGTTTTAGTTTACAACACGCAAACAAGCGTTTTAGATTTGTTATAAATAGAAGTAGTGGATGGCCAACAACAGCTTTGTTTGTTTTGCAAGGTTCTTGGTCAGACACAAAAGATCATACATGTGATGTTAAAATAGAAACGTTTGACGGAACTAATTGGAATGAAAAGACCAGATGGACTTATTCCAATTTCCAACGTGGTATGAATGTGCACACAACTAGTTCTTTACATGATGGTAAAAACGAGATGCGTGTTGAGATTGATATTGATTGGACTGATGCATCTCATGATTATTTTCAGTTTCAGAGTTTATTTTTATTAAGTAATTATTCTGGTGGTCAAACATTAGACCCTTGGACTTGGGATTATAGTGGAAGTGTAAACTTTCAAGCATTACCAAAATCCGCAGGTGATAATTTAGCAACACAAACATGGGTAGGTAGTCAAGGTTTTGCATCTGGATCTCATAATCACGATGCTGATTATGTAAATGTTACAGGAGATACTATGACCGGTGACCTTAGTATAAAAGGTAATATACTTTTAACAGGTGACGTTACAACGGCTAATCAAGGTAGAATGATTGATTTCACCGGCTTTGATAAAGAAGGCACAACAGATTTTTCAGATAGAGCTTATATAAGTCACACTGAAAACACTGGTGGTCACGGTGGTTCAGTTTTAGTTATTAGTTCACAGAACGATTCTAATGATGGTATTGCTTTTGCTACAAATGCAAGCAGTCTTTTAAAACATAATGGCAATGCCTTATATTCTGAAGGTCATAAACCTACTTGGAGTGAAATAGAAGACAAACCTACTACATTTGATCCTTCAAGTCACAACCATGATGGTAGATATTTAAAATTAAACCCTAGATTAAATGCAAATGGTGATACTGTAAAACAATCAGGTATTCATATATGGGATGTAAGTGGTGCATCAGATGATCCAGTTGGAGCATCAGATGGTATACTAACCACTAAGTATTGGGATTCATCAGATTGGGCAGTTCAGATGTTTGAAGACTTTCATCAAAGAGAGCTTCATATAAGAAATAAAAGAAGTGGTACTTGGCAAGAAGACTGGGCACAAGTTCACACAACAGATAACTTTTCTACAACGGATGTTGCTAACGGAGTTACTGCATATGGATGGGGTGACCACGCTAAAGGAGGTTACCTTGCATCTAACGCTAAGGCTGCCGACTCTGAAAAACTAGATGGTATTGACAGCTTAGGTTTTGTTAAGCAAATAGGTGATGGATCAACTCCTGATTATCAAACACCTTCAAGCAGAAGAATAAATCCTACTACTAAAAACCCAACAAATGAACATTATGCTATATCTACTTTTGGTAATGGTGGTAATGTAACAGGTCAATTAGCAACTCATTTTCAAACAGGAGACTTATATTCAAGAGGATACAATACTGTATGGTCTGATTGGAGAAGATATCATCATAGTTTAGATTTTAGCGTGACAGATGTTGCTAATGGGGTAACAGCACATGGATGGGGTAACCATGCTGATGCAGGTTATGCCACAGGAACTATTCCTACAGATTTTGTCTCTGCTAAAAATGGTGGAACGTTTAATGGTGCTATAACAATAGAACAAAATGGTGATGCACTTAATTTAAGATCCACAATAAATGGTCAACCTACTAATCTTACATTTAGTACTAATGTCCCTGATTCTCAAATTGGACATATTAAATATAGTCACTCAAATAGTGCTTCTTATGGTAGTGGTGAATCGTTTGTTATAGGTGGTACTGAAACAGATATCACAATACTTGCCGATGGTAAGTTAATGTATAAAGAAGGTATATATTCTAAACCTGCAAGTGGAACTGGAGCAGGAACAAGAAAAGATTCTAATTGGGATACTGCATATACACATAGTCAAGCAACTCATGCACCTACAGATGCTGAGAAAAACGTACAATCAGACTGGAATGCTACTTCAGGTGATGCGTTTATAAAAAACAAACCTAGTACGTTTGCACCAAGTAGTCACAATCATACTTCATTAACAGGAGTTACAAACTTGACATTTGCTGCACAATCATCAGATGCTGCATCTATAACAACAACTATAGATGGTACGCATACTTACTTTGATTTTAATTTAACTGATGACAATAATAATGATTGGTGGAGATGGAGATTTACACCTTCAGGAAGTACTCTTTATGATGCAATGGTTTTAAAACCTGCTAGTAATGGAAATGCAAATCTTATTGTTTCAGGAAATGTAACAGCAGATAACATTCCTACTTCCTATGCTCCTGTTGATGCTGAAAAGAATGTTCAGGCAGATTGGAATGCAACAAGCGGTGATGCTTTAATACTTAATAAACCAAGTCTAGCATTCAATACAATAATTGGTACTGATTCAGATATTAATACAAGTGGTGCAATAGTAATTGATCAGTTAAATATGACTGATGGTGTTATTCAATCACATTCTACAAGAACGTTAACTGCTGCAAATTTAGGAATATCTAAACCTGCTAAACCAGTTAACTTATCATTAAGTGTTGTAAATGATACTATTAATGTAACCTTTGAACAAGCTGGTGAAGCTAATCATGAGTATTTGGTATTTAGTGCTGTTAATGATAGTAGCTTTGGTTTAATATCAGTTTTTTCTCCTGAAGATTTTGCAAAGAATATGAGTGTTATAGATGACTCATTTACAGAATCAGGTAAAATACATTATAGAGTTTATGCTGTGAGGAATGGTATTTATTCCGATCCTTTGACAGCAGCAATTGATTATACTACACCAACTAATGATGTAGCAAATATATATACTGTTTCTTTAAATACAGCTCACTTTATTCAATGGGATCAACCTTCAATTAACTCAAGGTTTATAAACACTTATAAACTATATGGGCAAACTCATGCTGACAAAGGTTCTTTAAGCAAGGCTAATGCTACACTATTATATGATGGATTAAATACTTCATTTATGCATGCTGTATCAAAAGATGATAACTTTACTCAGTTTTGGGTTGACGTAATATATAATTAATATGGAAGAAAGTTTAGAATATTGGGAATTGCAATTAGAGCAATATAAAGCTGATTTAGAAAATGAAACTTCTATAGAAAATAGTGACTTAACTTTAAAAGTTTTACTAGAGAAAGGTATACTACATTGTGAAGAAAAAATAAAAAACTTAAAGAATGGCTAGATTTTCAAGCGCAATATTAGATAGAAATTCAGCTTCAGTTGTCACTGGTTGTTTTATGTCAGACCATGAAGGTACTCATACGTTAGGCCCTGTTCAAAAGGGAGGTATGAGTAATGCTATTGTTAATAGTGGATCAGGTGAATATGATGGTGGTGAAAGATGTATAGGTGGACATAATTCATATGATATAGATGGAGATATATTAATGACTTGTGGTTGGGGAGACGGTGTTGCTTTTAGAAGACTTAACAATGATGGGTCTATGACAAAACTATATCATGATAGTCATGCTTTATGGAGAGACACTGGTTCTACATATAATCACATGCAATCTGCAGCAATGGCTAAAGGCGTAGGAAAAGCCGTTGTAATGAGTTACAATGTATACGGTTATTCTATATTTGACTATAGAGGTGCTAAAGATGGTACAACTAATGGTGGTCTTGTAATTAGAGAAGATAGACCAACACACCCAAATCCAACAGACTTTATAGATCCATCCGGTACAAATTCAAGAGCTAACGGGTATGTTAGAAGAACAGGGTACTGGTATGCTGGTGGTTTATGTGCTGCTGGTGATTGGATATATGCAAGTGAACATGATGCAAGACATTATAGAAAATTTCCAAGAAGAAACTTGCGTACAGGAGAACAGCAAATGCTTGAATCTTCAGTATACAAATATGAGGGTTCTGCAACCAATGATAGAAATGGTTACCGTGCTTCTTTATCTTATGATGAAGTAAATGATAGAATGTACTATTGGAATTATGAAGGTAATGGTGGTTTTACAGTAATATTAAATGCATCAACATCCACACCTCAGACATTATGGTGTGATTTAGAAGATACAACTTCAGCTAATTCGGCTAAGACTGTCAATGGTTATAACAGAGATCCTGGTTTATTTATTGTAAATCCTAACTCAGAACCAAATATCATCATGTGTGGAGGGTATGATTATATACTAAAAGTAGATTACACACCGTGTTTTACCGGAGGAGTTCCAAATGTAATGGAAGCTAACGCACTAAACAATGTAACTACAAATGTTAATCAACCAGGTTATCTAAGAGTAGGAGCTAAGTATCAAAAAACAGAAGGAACGCCTACTGATAAGCTACCAGGTTCAAAGAATTTTATGTTTGTTGGTGCAGATAGAGGATGGGCAATGATGGACTTCTGCTATCATGACATAGGTACAGGTAAAACTTGGGCTAGTAAAAGAAGATCTAGTCATAAAGAAGATACAACTACTAACGGTAGAGGAAGTACTGCACAAAGTGACTATGGTCATTCACCTGTTTTAATGGAATCAGCAAATGGTAGTAAATACTGGATAAGATTGGGTTATGGTTCAGATGGTCATTCAATTAAAATACATAGGGAAGATCAACATCCGTATGAACTTATAGGTGATTGGGAAGTAACATATGGAACATTTACATTAGAAAACAATGCAAATGTTGATATGGTATTTTTACATAACATGGATTCATTTGTTATACCTGCTGATTGTAGCGTTAATGTACAAGTGTCTAATGATAATGGTTCAACGTATGAAGCTTATGATAAAGCATCAAATGAATCTCACGTGTTTTCTTCTACAGGGACACAATTAAAAGTAAAGATCTCAGCTAAAGGTTTTTATGACAAAAGCCCTTTTCGTGTTGAGGCTTCTGCTATGAGTGTAAATTATTCATCTATGCATGATGCAGCAAAAAGGACTAACATTAAACATAAACACAATAGAAAAAGACTAAGATAATGGCAACAACTACACCATCTAAAAGAGAATTAAACATAAGCGGAGAACAAATTGCATCTACGGATGTAATGACTCACTTAGGTAAAACGGTTGCTACAAAAGAATTTGTAACAACTTCTATAACAAATTTAATTGATTCAGCTCCTAATACATTAGATACATTAAATGAATTGGCTGCTGCACTTGGTGATGATCCAAACTTTGCTACAACAATATCTAGTCAGATTGGTGACAAACTTGATAAGACTAAAAATCCTATTGTATCAGCATCTGTAGATAATGATACTATAACTTTCACACATGCAGATGCTACAACATCTAGCGTTACAACTGTAGATAAAGATACTACTTATTCCGTAGGTGATGGTGGCCTAACTACCAAAAACTTTACAGCAGCATTAAAAACAAAATTAGATGGTATTCAAGCTGGTGCAAGGGTAGATCAAGATCTTAGTCCTATAATTGAGAATGCACATGCTAACTACTCAATGAGTGGTGGTGGGACTGTTACTTGGACTGGGTCTACATTAAAATGGTCAAGTAGAATTATATGTATACCTGTAAGTAAAAACTTTAGTACTAATGGACACATAGATATTCCAGCTAATACAGGTATTCAAGTTCCAAGTTGGCACGGTGTATATTGGGTACATCAAGCAGGTAAAGCATATAATACAGGAAGCCTTAAAGTTCTTGATTACAATGGAGCTTCAGTTCTTCCTGATGAAGAATGGTTACTGATAGCTCAACATAATGCAGATACAGGATCTTTAAAGTGGATGCCGGGTGTTATAATATTACCAAATGATACAGACTATAATGCTGATAGTGGTTTAACATCTTGGCAAACTGGACCTAGAGGACTTAAAGGTGATAAAGGTGATAAGGGTGACGCAGGAACTGATGGGACTGACGGAACTGATGGAACAGATGGGGCAAGAGGACCCAAGGGGGACAAAGGTGATCCAGGTACAAATGGTACTGACGGTGTTGATGGAGGTAAAGGTGCAAAAGGTGATAAAGGAGATCCAGGAACGAATGGTACAGATGGATCAGACGGTTCACGTGGATTACCTGGAGCAGATGGAACTAATGGTACCGATGGTACAAATGGAACTGATGGAGCTAAAGGGGATAAAGGAGACAAGGGTGATCCTGGAACTAATGGAACTGATGGGACTAACGGATCAAAAGGAGATAAGGGAGATAAAGGTGACCCTGGAACAAACGGAACAAACGGAAAAGACGGAATAGACGGGACAAATGGCACAGACGGAACAAATGGATCAAAAGGAGACAAAGGAGACAAAGGTGATAAGGGAGATAAGGGAGATACTGGTGATACTTTAGCTGTAACATCAAATGCTAATAATAGAGTAATTACAGCAACAGGTGGATCAACTGTACAAGCAGAATCAAACTTAACTTTTAGTGGTACTACTTTAGGAATTGCCGGATCTGGTATTTCTTTTGATGGAGTAACTATGAGATTTACAGTATAATACTAAATCAATGGATTTAACAACTTTAAGAGAATTAAAACATAATGAGTTTTCTGAACCACAAGGAGACTTAGTTGCTAATATCCAAGTTAAAGGTACTAGTTATAATGCTAATGATACCGGGGTTGGATATATCCGTTGGATAAATAGAGAAGGAAAACAACAAGGAGAAAACGTTGGAGGTAGAGGAATATCCTTAGCAATTTTAGATCATGGTACTATGGAGCTTGTAACTTCTATTAGAAGATATGACGTATATGGTTCAGAACTTGAGAGAGATAATTTGGCAAAAAAATTAATGGATATACAATCAGGTGAATTAGGAAATGTCATTTATTGTATGTCTTCTTTTGATGCTATAGGAACTAATTCAGGTCTTGCAGATGCAATGAATTTAGTAAGAGCTAACCACTGGTTTAAATTACCAGGCTTACCAAATGGACCAACTCACAGGCATCCATACGCTGCAATAGGAACAAGCAGATTAGGAATTATAAAAGAAGCATTACACTCAAATACAAGTGGTGCAGATGCAGCTTACGTAACATTTTCAGTATCTGATGATTGGGATATGCTAGGAGCTGAGGGATATGGTCCAGAAATTACAAATGGAGAAAGCATAGTTGAAATAAACTATGCCAGTACAGGATACGGTTTTCATCATAAATATTTTACTATAGATGAAACAGGTAGAAACTCCTTGTATGATGGAGAATATGTTAGAATGACAGGTCAACAAAAAGTTAGTCTAGATAGATTAAACGCAGGTGGTAAAGTAACTTCTTATTTTTGGAGTGCATCAGATACAGATGGTTGGATTAGATCTTCTGCTGTTAGTAATTATTCTGTAGAATGGGAAACATTTGAGCTTTTTTATAGATGGGATAGAGCAGCAGATACAGCAAGTGGAAGTAATACAGGAAACGCTGCAGCTAAATATTTAAGAACTGGTCATTATCATATGCCTAGTAATATAGATACAGGTGTTTCCTCTATAAGAAATATACAAATTCAAAGATGTGGATTTAAACCACAAACTAAAAAGACAGTCTGTTTGCAAAATAATGTAATGTCAGCTAGACATATATCAGAGCATATAGGTTTTAAGCTAGGAGATGCTACATCATATTATAACCTTTGGGCATCAGATAGAAACTTAACTAATCAACCAAATTTAGGAGATTCAAGACTTGGGTCTGGTTTTGATTCACAAGATGTAAGATGGTTTGATAGGACACTTACAGCAAGAAATGAATATTCTATCCATGAAGGTAAAAATCTAACAAGTGATTCTAATAGATACAATGATATAGGTTATGTTAACATAGATTCTAATAAAATGTATGTAGGATTAATATGGATGAATTGTAAAGAAAAAACCGGTGGTAATAATTATTTTGGTACGCATACACGAAGTAATGGTTCACAAGTACCTACATATGCTTATTCTGGCACTGGTAATACAACAAATCCTTACTCACATTATCCGGCATATTATAATATAGAAAAGGACAAATGGTCTTTAATGGCTTATTGGTTTTTACCACATTGGTTTACTGATGCTCAAGGAAATGAATTTTATAGTAAAAATTGGTGTAGGGCTTTTGGTAATTATGAAAATGGAAGTGCAGATAATTTAACTAAAACTTTAGGTAGTGTAGGAGCTAACGGAGGTAATATTAGAGTATCTAGATTTAAAGAATCAGATGATCAAATACATTTAAGATGGTTGGATTATTATAATGGTACTAGACAACATAAAACATGGTGGGCTTTACCTGGTATATATGAAGTAGATCCTATGGATATACAAACATTAGGACAGTTACATGGTATAGATATAAAAGAAGTATCAAATGAAAAATAATAACGAATATATGTGCACTGAATGTGGAGGAACTTCTAGTGGATGTTCTGAAAATGAATGTTTAGTTTCACTAAATCAAAACTTACAATAAAATGGCAGATTTAAAACAAGGAACAACAGTAGGTGGTAATGAAGTATTACACACTGGTAATTTTAACACAGCAAACTTTCCACAGTTTGTAGGTGCAACTGGCGGCCAAGGACCTAAAGGAGACAAAGGTGACGCAGGTGCCAAAGGAGATGCAGGTGCCAAAGGAGATGCAGGTACAAACGGATCAGACGGTGCCAAAGGAGACAGGGGAGCTAAAGGAGATGCTGGAGCTAAAGGAGATGCTGGAGCTAAAGGAGACAAAGGGGATACTGGTGATGCTGGAGCAAGAGGTGCTAAGGGTGACAAAGGAGATACCGGAGATGCTGGAGCTAGAGGGCCAGCTGGGACAGATGGAGCAGCTGGAGCCAAAGGTGATAAAGGTGATGCAGGTTCAAGAGGTCCGGCAGGAACAGCTGGGGCAGACGGTGCAGCTGGAGCTAGGGGACCCGCTGGAGCAGCTGGATCAGATGGTGCAGCTGGTGCAAGAGGACCAGCCGGGTCAAAAGGAGATACAGGTGCAGCCGGAGCTGCTGGAGCAAGGGGTCCTGCAGGTGCAAAGGGAGACACAGGTGCAGCCGGAGCAAAAGGAAATACGGGTAATACAGGACCTCAAGGACCTGCTGGGCCACAAGGGCCTGCTGGTAGTAACGGTACTAAAGGAGCAACTGGAGCAACTGGACCTCAAGGGCCACAAGGACCCGCTGGTGCAGATGGTGGTGGATTTGAAGTAAGTTATGACGGTCAAAAACCAGCAGCAATAACAGGATGGGTTGTTGATAGTAGAGCTATGTGTATTACAGTAACTTTGGAAGATGGTACTCAATTTGGGGTTGCAATGTGTAATATAGAAGGAAAAAGATAATAAAAGGAAATTAAAATTAATTTACTATATTTGTATAATAACAAATAAATCAAATGCGTCATGGCAAAAAAATCAACAAAAAAAGCAGCACCGGTTTCTAAAACTATTACAAGTAGTGAGTTAGAAACTTTACAAGGATTGCAAAAAAGCTTATCAAATGCTATAAATAATTTAGCTAACATTGAAATAGCTAAATATGAATTACTGCAAGATCATGCAGAAATGAAATTAGAAATGCAAAAGTTCACTAGTACATTACAAGACAATTATGGTCATGTTAATATATCTCTAGCTGATGGATCTATTACAGAAATAGAAAAAGTAAAAGAATAATCTATACTATACTTTTTTAATATATCCTATTTTACTGCTTAATAGTATTCAAGCTTCTTGTTTGTTTACAAAAACTTTTGTATATTAAAGTAGTATACTAGTTAGTTTAATTAGTAGTAAAATAGGATATTTATGTTACCAAAGACTGAAACCAGCACAGCACCGTGCTCAAATATATCTTCTAATTGTGTTATTTGGCAAGGACCAAATATCCCATGTATTGATTTGTGTACAGGTGATACAGTCTCTGATGTAATAGCTGCCCTTGCCCAACAACTTTGTGATCTAGTAATACCTGAACCAAATTTAGATGGTTTAGATTTACTATGTACGCTTCCAGCAGGACAGTCTCAACCAGATACAGTTAAGGACGTACTTCAATTTATCATAGATTATATTTGTGATGAAGAAGATGAGCCCGGTTATCAATTACCTATTATACCACTTCCTGCTTGTTTATCTCCTTATACAGATGACCAAGGAAATCAATTTACATCATTACCATTAGATCAATATGCAATACTGCTTGCTGATGAGATATGTACTTTGATTCAAGCAGTACAAATTATTCAAGTTACATTAGCAGATCATGAAATTAGATTAACTATTCTTGAAGACTGTGTTTTAGATGCAGATGGTAATTGTAGTATAGGAGGAGGAGATCCTCAAGTTTTTTCAAGTTGTATATTAGAAAATCAAACAATAGCAGCATCTGTATTATTAATAGCTTTAGAAGAGAGATACTGTGATTTAGAAACTGCAGTAGGTGCACCTCCATTAATTGGAAATGCTGTAAATCAAGCAAGCTGTGTAACAAGCTCTGAACCTATGCTTTCATCACCAGGAACATATGGTGGTGTAGCTGGATGGGTAGCTTCACCTACAACCCTAGCACATGCTGTGGGAAATGCTTGGATTGTCATATGTGATATGCACCAAGCAATACAAGATATACAATTAAATTGCTGCCCTGGTGTATGTGATTCAATAATCTTTGATTTTGATTCTGAAATAATAGTTAATAATTCAGGTAATCCAACGGGTGTAGAATTAACTTTTCAAGGATCAGTTATACCATCTGGATGGAATGATTGTGGAGGAAGTACAACAATAACAATAACTGATTCTAATGGTGTTACAGCACAAGACGTATTTTCATTTGTAAATTATGCAGGCACAACAACACCTTATATTTTTGATTTAACAAATACTAGTTTAACAACAGTAGGTACACTAACTACTTCAATTAATTTTTGTATTACAGATGGTCAGGATACATGTGATGCTGTAGTAACAGATACAACTGAAGGTGCTCTACAATGTCCAGAAAATGTTCAGGTGGTTGATATAGATGAAAATGCTGGAACAGCAAGCATAACCTTTAATCATTATTTAGGTACAGCTGCAGTATATTTATTTGTTGTTACTAATACAGATAATAATACTCAACTTACTTCATTTAGTCAAAGTGGTCTACCAGTAAATGCAACAATACAATTGACAAATTTAGTTGATGATACAAATTATTCGGTTGCAATATCTGTTAGCTTAAATGGTAATGAAGTAGGATGTAATCCTGTTACATTTAATGTACCTTCAATAGGAATTTCTCCTGGTGACAATATTACAGCAGGAGGTAATGCAGGTGAGTATCTAATAGGATTTACAGTTGGTACTGGTCCTGGTACATTACGTGTTATGTTTGATGCACAAGGTGTTCCAGATAGAATACAAGCAATATATAGCTCTGCCTCAAATGATATAGCTTTAGGACAAGTAGTAGCAGACTCTTTATATGTAGGTGATAGTGTAACTGCTACTAATCCACAGAACGGGGTTTATCAAGGTCTAGATCAATTTAATTATGTAGGTGCTGGTAATGGAAATGCTGGAGGACAAAATGAATGGGATCAGACAGGAACGGGAACAGTAACAATTCAAATAATAGACTCTATCGTTTGTAATAATACAACTTCTAAAACAGTTGCTAATCCAAATGGACAGGCAAGAGGTGGTTCAAATAACTTCCAGATAGGAGGTACTGGTCAATGTTTTGGTGAAACACCAAATACTTGTTTACATAGTGATGGTCATTTTGAATTTAGTTTTACTAAAGCCCAATCAACTAGTAGTGTAGTATGGATTAGAATAACGTCTCCAGGAGGTACAAATGGTGGAACAACTTCATGGACTATTGATGACAGTGAATTTATATAAAATATTAAAAAATTAAAAATGGGAGATAGGGAAGATAATAACAATATAAAACAACATGATTGTGGTTGTTCTAATATACCATGTGGTTGCAAAGATGTAACTCCATCTGGTCCTTGTGGTTACAGTTTATGTACAACAGGAAATGAAAGGTGTCATGATGTTCAGTGTACTGAATGTGTAAGTTATTGTGGTAGTACTTTTCAAATAGAGACCGCATCTGGTTTATTAAAAATTCAATCAGGAGAAAGATTAGATCAAATTGTACAAAAATTTGCTTTAATGATTGCTAACGGTTTAGGAGCATGTACTGCAGATAATGTACATCATGCACCATATAACGTTTATTCAGAAGCAGTGAATAATAACAAACTAACAATTGTTTGGGATGGTATATCTTCTTTAAGTACAGGATTTAATATTTATTTTGATACTGTTGTAACACCAACAGGATGGGTTCAAGCAAATACAGCAGTTATAGTTCCTACAGAAACAACATTTGAAGTAACTAATCTATTACCAGACACAGAATATAAATTTAAAATACTTGCAATTGCAGGAGCATCAACATGTTCTTCTGTAGAAATTTTAGTAAGTACATTAGCTTAACAACAAGAAGTAGTGGTTTGTTGGTTTTCTACTACTGACGTTGGAGAAGGTCCCTACGGGGGCCTTCTTTTTTTTTATAAAAATTTTTAATATATTTGGAAAACCTTTAAATTTTTATTATGGCAAGCATAAAGCAAAAAGTAAAAGAAAGTTTAAAATGGAAAAAGCATCCTTCTATCAGTAGTAAAAGACTGGGTATTAGTGAAGCTGAGTACATTAAACTTAAAGAAGAAGTATTACAAGAAAGAAAAACTGAAAGGAAAAAAGATAGAAAAAAACGTAAGTTTTTTGGTTTAGCATCTAAAAATGCTGAAATAGCAGAAGCAATAGATTTAGAAAAAGGAGAGGGTAAGATATCAGGTACCTTTGATCATGAACCTAAAAGTGCAGAAGAAATAATTCAATTGCTAAAAATAGATACTGATAAGTGGAAGCTGTCTCAGTATTGGAATAAACAAATGGGTGATCACTGGAGAGTATCTGCTTTAGTATCACAAGTTAAAAATCCAGAGGAAAAACTATTTAAAGAGCTTCTAGAAAGATGGAAGCCTAAGACTTATACAATACCATCATCAAAGATTAAAAAGAGCAACAGAGAGCTTGTATGTGGTGTTATGTCTTTACAAGACATTCATTTTGGAAAAGAAGGTAATGATACAATAGATAAAGACTTTGAAGATACAGTAAAAAATCTTATACAAAGAGCAGTTACTTCACACTATATAGAAAAAATGTATTTTGTTGTAGGTGGTGATTTAATAAACATGGACACATTTGATGGTACAACAACAAGTGGAACTGGTCTAGATAACTGTATGTCTGCAACAGAAGCTTATATGCAGGCATTTGATGCTATGCACTGGGCTATTAATTATATCAAAGCTTTTTGTAAGGAACTAGTAATTGTATATGTACCTGGAAATCATGACAGATTATCTTCATTTCATTTGGTACATGCTTTAGCTAACTCTATAAAATCAAAAGAAATAGTTTGGGATATTAAATATGAGGAAAGAAAAGTCCATGTATTTGGTAATAACTTTAACGCTTTTGAACACGGAGATAAAAGAAGTAAAAATAATCCTTTAATATATGCTAGTGAATACCCCAAACAATGGGGAGCTACTATAAACAGATCATTATTCAAAGGACACATTCATACAGATAGAAGAGTAGAATATATGACTTCTAATGAAACAGCAGGTTTTATAGAAAAAACTTTACCTAGTCTGGGTAAAACGGATTATTATCATTACTCTAATAAATATGTATGTAATAGAAGATCCGGTAAACTAGAACTACAACACCCTATAATGGGTAACATTTGTGAATTAACCTATCAAGCAATCTAAAGAACAGCACGTGAAACTTTCATAAGTGCTGTTTTTTTTGTAAATTAATAATATAAACTATGATTAGTAATTTCAAAAAACCTGATCTGACAGCTCCTAGATATAGGAGAAAGACTTTAGGTTTACTAAACAAAGAAACATTTAAAGAATTTAAAGAGAAGAGACCATTATACTCTAATATAAATAATACTAAATTAAAACAAATAATAAAATTATATAATAGAGGATTATGGGAAGGCGTAATAAAACATAGAGACGGAGTGGAAATGCCAGATTCATTAGGTTATTTGTTTATAGGAACTTGCCCACCGGCAAAGAATGTAAACATTGATTATTCCAAATCAAATGAATATGGTAAGGTACTGAGAAATAAAAATTGGAATACGGACGGTAACATTGGTAAAATATTTTATACAAATTGGTCAACAAAATATAGATTTAAAAATAGAGAGCTGTGGTCATTTGTTGCCTGCAGAGATTTTAAAAGATCAGTTGCACAAGAATATCCAACTAACTGGACAAAATACATTAAGATGCAAAACAAAATGAAAGTTTCACATCTGTATGATCCAAATTCAGAAAGTACTAATAACAAACTTAAGGACTATGATGAATTTGAAACATAAACATCATGACAAGTATAGGATCAGTAATATCAAGAATAAGAGGTCAAGTTAAAGCAGAAGTACAAGATGCTTTTGTTACCGACAGATATGTATATAGCTTGATACAAAAGTTTGCACAACTTCTAATCAGAAGACAAGACAGTGCAAATAAGCTTATGAAATTTAATGCAATATGGAAATCACTCCCATTTATTGAATTAATAGAAGTAGACAAAGTAGAGGCAGAGTGTACAGGTATACAATCTGGATGTACAATAAAACGTACAAAGATTAAATTACCTAATATGTTGCAAGGTTATTGGGGACCACTAATTAGAACAGTAAGTTCTATTGATGGATCTATTGAGCTACAAGCAACTCATCCCGGTACTTATACTTCTATGACTAAAACAACATCTTTTAGATATAACAATCAAAAATATTTTTGGTATTTGAACGGCTATTTATACTTCCCAAATATAGAATGGGATGCAATAAAGCTAGAAGGTGTTTTTGATGATGATATATCTGATTGGTTATGTAACTCAGAAGATGATTGTAAGCCAAGGTATGAACATGAGATGAATATACCAGAAGCATTGTTTGCAGAAATAGAACAACAGGTTCTTGCTGTAATGATGAATACACTAAAGATACCAGCAGAAGATTCAGATAACAAAATTAATTTACATAGATAATGGCAATATCACATAAATACAGAACGTTTGATAGTTTAATGGAAGATGTATCTATTGATTTTTCCAGCTATGCGTTAGATGGAATGATAGATTCTGCTCAGTTGATTAAAGTAGCAACAAGAGTAAACTATGACTTAGGAATAAGGATTCATAGAACAAAACAAGTAGTATTAGACATAGAGCATGGAAAAGCTAAACTACCACATGATTTTGCATATTTAAATTATGCATTTATATGTGGCAGCTATACAGTACAACAGAGTATGCCATCAGGCACACATGTAGAAGATGTTGCTGTAGATTATGTTCCTGCTCCAGGTAGCTCAGGTCCATGTGAAGATCCTGGGTGTAATGATGTATGTATAGTAAAAGAATGTGATAATGGAACAGGCCATAAATTAGTACAAAAAGTAGGAGCCGGGGAGTATAGAAGTTATACTGCTTTTGAGTCTTTACGTATAGCTAACGTCAATGATGCTACATGTGATTGTCCTAATATTAATGTACGGTCTGAAATGGTAGGAGAGATTAAAGATGGTTTTTTAAAAACAAACTTTAAGACCGGTAAAGTATATATTAATTTTCAAGGTGCAATGGAAGATGCTGATGGAAGACTATTAGTTTTAGATCATCCATATTGTAATGAATATTATGAATATGCATTAAAACAAAGAATATTAGAAAACATGATTTTTAATGGAGAAAATGTTAGTAATCAATTAGGCCTTATAGAAGGGAGATTAAGAGCTTCAAGAAATAATGCATTGTCATTTGTTAACACCCCTGATTTTGCAGAGCTTAAAAAAATGTGGGAAGTAAATAGAAAAGCACAATACCACAATTATTACAATATGTTTAAAAGCGGACCTACATTAGGATAAAATCATGGCAAAGAAAAGAAGAGCACGCTCACAAGCAGCACAACCAAGAATGCAAAACACGTCAAGTGTTGACATCAGGACTTTTTTAAAAGGAATGGTGAAAGACACTAATGCTTCTTTTCAAGCAAAAGAATCATGGTCTCATGCAAGAAATGCTATAAATAATTCAGTTGATGGTGATATTGCTACATTGGGAAATGAACCAGCAAATATAGAATGTGGTAGTGCCCCTTATACAATAATAGGAGCAATTCACTTATATGCAGATCAATGGGTTATTTATTCTACTAATGATACAAATTCAGAAATAGGTAGGTTTGATGATAGCATGTGCAAATATGAAATAATTGTTAATGCACCCTGTCTTAATTTTAATAGAAACTATTTAATACAAGGAGCAGCTAAAGAAAATTTTGATTGCACTTGGTCAACTTATTGGGATGATGGTAATAATCCATCTAGAGTTTTAAACATAGACAACGTACCATGGAAACAAATAGTAACTTCAGGAAATGATCCCTGTGTTATCTATGAGGACACAACAGAATTAGATTGTGAAAAAATTAGATTAGCACCTTTATTAGACACACCTTGCGTTAACCTTTCAAAAGCAGAGAGTGGTGGTCAATTAAGAAATGGAATGTATCAAGCATTCATAGCATACACAGTTAATGAGCAAAAAGTAACAGACTACATAGGTATCTCAAATCTTCAATCATTATTTGATCACCAGGGAACAAGCGGTGGTTTATCTATCAATGTATCAAACCTAGATAAAGAATTTGATTTTTATGAGTTAGTAATACTTTCTAATAATCAAGAAGCACAAGTAGCAAAAAGAATAGGTTTATACAGTACAGAAACACAATTTGTAGAAGTTGATTATATAGATCCTTCTTTGGTAACTGTACCTTTAGAATTAATTCCTTTACGCAATCCAGCATATGAAAAATCAGATGCTATGTTTGTAGTAAATGATTACCTAATACGTAAAGGTCCTTATGAACAGTTTGATTTTAATTATCAACCTTTAGCAAATAAAATAAAAGCAAAGTGGACAATAGTAGAATATGAATCAGATTATTATCTAAAAGGTGGTAACAAGACTGGTTTAATGCGTGATGAACAATATGCTTTTTTTATTAGATGGATATATAATACAGGTGAAAGATCTTCATCTTATCACATACCGGGTAGAGCACCAAGAACTAATGGATTTACTCAGTTTCAACAATCTATAAATGAAACAGGAAGTGCAACGGGAAATTTAAATGCATTATCTATTGATGAAAAAAATTGGCAAGTTTACAATACAGCTCAGAAATTACAGACTACTAATGTACCACTTGTTGATGGTGGTGTTTTAATAGCAAATGGAGATATGGGTTATTGGGAGTCAACAGAAAAATATAATCCTATTAGACCAGATATTTGGGAGGATTTATGTGGCTTACCTATAAGACATCATAAAATGCCAACGGAAGAAACAGCAGATGAAGTGCGTTTAACAAATTCTGATGCAACTAAAATTAGAATACTAGGTGTAGCGTTTGAAGACATTCAAGCTCCAGTCAACAATGATGGTAACCTAATAGAAAATATAGTTGGTTATGAAATATTAAGAGGATCAAGAGAGGGTCAAAGATCTATTCTTGCAAAAGGCTTGCTTAGAAATATGAGGGAATATGATATTCCTGAAGGTGGTCAAACAACAGGTACAGGTTCTAAAGGTTTGTATCCTAATTATCCATACAATGATTTAAGACCTGATACATATTTTCACAATGGAAATAGTAACTATAGAACTGATGGTCAACATAATTATACACAATCAAAAGCTGCTTTTGCTCCTTTAACTGGATATAAAAAAGATGTGTTTACTTTTCACGCACCTGATTTAATGTTTAGAAAGCCTTTTTTAAATGCTTATGAAACAAGAATTTATGGTGAGTTAAGTGGTGAAGCAAATGGTTACTTTGTAAAATCAGAAAATCACCCACAAAATAAATTAATAAGAAATGGAGCTGCTTTGATAGCAGGTCTTGTTGGTGTTGGTTATGCTATTTCTGCAGTAAAAGGTCAAGAGACTTATGAGTATACAGGACTATCAAATGGGATGTCGGGTGTATTTCCTGATTTAGTAGGTGGTTTTGCTACTTCAATTCCTGGTACTGGTTATTTAACATCAGTAGCTGCTAGTGCAGCCGGTGCGGGGGTTGCAGTTGCTAAAAATGCTATTGGTAATGCTTTATTAAATGAACTACTTAGTGACCTTACAAGTATTGCGTCTTTATATAGTGGTGGTGGTTTTGCTAATAAATTAAATTTACAACTCCAAAATGTTGCAAACAATGGATTTGCTTCTATACCTGGGGTTGATTCTGGTCAATACAATACAAAGTATGAAATTAAAAATCCAACAGGTGCAATACCAACTGTTATAAATGTATTCTTATCTGCTATTATAGCTAGAACAAACATAGCAATAGGTGCACAAGAAATTATAGATTTATTTTATAATATGGTAAAAGAGCAAGACTTTGCTTTCAAACACAACTCTCATGGATTTTATTATGAATTTAAAAGGTTATTAGATTCTCAACAATATAGAACTAAAACAATAAATGCAAACTATGTAGGAGGTAGTTTTCAAGAGTTTAATGGCTATAAAATAAATAACTTATTTAGACCTTTAACTGTAGCACTTGCTACAGAAGATGAAGTAGATATTCCTACAGTAGTTGATAAATCTAGGTATCAAATTGGTGGAGACGCAGACAGTGATACAGGTGATACTTATCTTAGGAGACCAGGTCAAGAAAGAAAAAGAAATATATCCGCTTTATATGGCGGAATTAAATTTGAATTTGAAAATCAATATGGTCAATTAGATGGTATAAAACAAATTCATATGAGAGGTTGTATTGAATTAATAGAACCCGTAAGCACTCAACAAAAATTTAATTCACAGCCTATTTTTTCTGGTGATACCTATGTGGGTAGATTTACTGAAAAAACGGTAATGCCAATTTTTACAGATTTCTTAAATGGTCAACCTAATGAATTTGCTTATGACTATTTAAAAAGAGTTAATATTCCTTATCCAAGATTTTGGATGGATACTAGAAAGTTTGATACAGCTGAGTTAGCTAGTGAGATTATATCATTAGGTTTAACCAACTCTGAAAATGCAATGCCTAATGATTTGTTTTATTTAGACAGAGGAACAAATAGTACAGCTTCAGGTCTGCAAGCAGTGTTTGGAAACGGATCTGATCCTAACCATGCATTTGCAATGACATACGCTTATATGTATACTCACGTAAATGGAGTTCAAGATTTTTATGTAGAATCAGAGTATAATTTAGCACAAAGAGATTGGGGTGATAATAGTTACGAAAGACACTATGATGAATTTAGTTTCACTGATAAAGATGAAATGTTTCATGCTGATCATATTAAAAAAGGCAATCTTTATAAATATGATTTGTCACTAAGTCCGTCTAAATTTGTAACACAAGTAGTATCATTTGGATCTGTACAGCCAAGAGACTATGATCCGTATGTTGCTGAAAATTGTTATCAGTATTATCCTAAAAGATTGCTATACTCTTTACAAGCTAAGCTTGAAGCAAAGAAAGATTTTTGGAGAGTTTTCTTACCAAATAATTATAAAGACTTTAAAAGTAAAGTAAATGTAATTAAACCAATAAGTAAGACAGGAGCCTTAATTCTTTTTCCTTATCAATCACCCAAAATGTTACAAGGTGTTGATACACTACAAACAGATATGGGTACTAAATTAACAGTAGGAGATGGTGGTTTATTTAATCAACCTTTTCAAAATATTGTTAATAGTGATTTATCTAATGAATATGGTTCATCCGAAAGTGCACGAGGTGTGGTAAATACACCAATGGGAGTGTTCTTTGTATCTCAAGCACAAGGTAAAATATTTCATTATACAGGTAAGTTAGAAAATATAGCCAACAATGGAATGAAGCAGTGGTTTAATAAATACCTTCCTTCTATTTTAATAAGACAGTTTCCAGCATTGGAACAAAGTCCTTTAAGTGATAACCCTATTAAAGGTGTTGGTTGTCAGACAATATATGATCCTAACTATGACATAGTTTATTTTACTAAAACTGATTATAAACTTAGAGAAAGTTATTTATGTGATGATGGAAGAAGTGGATATGACCCTTTTAGAACAAAAGGACCACAGGGTGGTTGTGTAGAATTTAATACAATAACTAATTCATTTATATATTTTCCTGAGACTGGTGGAGAGATTGAAATTGAAATTGGAGATCCTGTATTTTTTCAACAAGCTTCATGGACAGTTTCATATGATCCTAAAACAAGAGCATGGATATCTTTCCATGATTGGCACCCTGAGCTTGTAATACCTAGTATAAATCATTTCTTTACTACTAAGACTAGGTTGTCTGATGGCACCGGTGGTATATGGAGACACAATGCTACATGTGCACAGTATGTTAATTACTACGGTAAAGATTATCCTTGGGAAGTTGAAATTATAGAAAATACTGGTAACAAGGTTAATACATTACGTAGTGTTGAATACATGCTTGAATCATATGTATATGGTGGAGATTTATTAAATGGTTGTGCTGATGATAGATGGCATGATTTAGACTTTAATTTTGATGAAGCAATAATACATAATACAGAACAAGTATCAGGTCTTTTAAAATTAGACTTGACTCCTAAGAATGATCCTTTTGCTATGGTACAATATCCTGTGATTGGTTTTAATGATATGAGAATATTGTATTCTAAAGAAGAACAGAAATATAGATTTAATCAGTTTTGGGATGTGACTATGGATAGAGGTGAATTTAGTACTGTTCAACAGAATATCTTTATCACTCAGGTAAATGGATACATTAGAGACTTAAATAACGCAAATCTTAATTATGCTAAGGAAGAAACTCAACATAAAAGATTTAGACATTATTATAATAAAGTATTATTAAGAAGAAGAATTTCAGGTGATAGAAAAATGCTTTTAAAGCTAGCTACTACTAAACTAAATTTATCAATTAGATAATGGCAAATAAAAAAAGTATAGGGCTACCAGGGGGACCAAATGAATACATAACACATGTATCAGAAATGTTTAGTACAGAAGGATATAAAAGAAATAGTCCTGATGTAAACAATCCTTATAACATCATACCATCAAGTAATATTACTATGGAAGGTGTAGATTTTCCAGTTAGGGGATATGGAAACAATGGTGTTGTTCATGATATGAAACCTGGGGTAAAGAACTATAACTACGGAGATGCAGATCATGTTATTGAAGTCCCTTTAGCACAAAGAGGAATAGAAATGTTTCAGTCAAAGGGTGAATATAAAGTAGCAAGTGGAGATACATTTTATGGTATTGCTAATAAAAATAAAATACCATGGGAAGCATTAAAAGAAGCTAACCCTAATTTAGATTATGAAAATTTAAAGTTAGGTCAACAATTAGTATTACCAAATAAAATAGATAGGTCTCCTCCTATACCAAAAGCAGGAGTGTCTAAAAATTCTAATGTATTAGACTATAATGCTTTATCTAATTATTTAGTAGACACTAGAGGAGGAACAGTAGATACGTGGGGTCAATTAGCAGATACAATTGCTTATCATGAATCAAGCCCTTGGTCAAGAATGGATCCAAAAGCTAAACAATATCAAGGTGGACCTGGTAGAGGTTTATTTCAATTTGAAGGTGAGTCATTTGATACAGCATTAAAAAGATATAAAAATGTTGCAAACGCAAAAGGCTTTACTATAAAAGATAGTATTATAAATGCTAAATCAGCTGATCAACTATCTTCAGAAGATCAGTACGCATTATTTTTAGCAAATTTAATTGAGTCAAAAACAAAGCTTTCAGATTTTGTAGACGGTAATATATCTTCTTTAGACGTATGGTTAACGGGTCATAAAAATGTAGAGGCTGATGGAGACAGAGCTAGTTTCTTAGAAAGTAAAAAAGCTGCAGAAAAAGAAGGTATTAAGAATGGATATAAAACATTTCAATATGGTAACGGTGAAGAAAGATATGCTGTAGCACAAGATAATACTAGAATTGTTAGACCTAGATATAATGTTTCACCTAATTTAGATTTTAAAAAAAATACAGCATTACTAGACTTTTTAGCTGATGATAATCCTAATCAAGTTAATGATACTCTTATAAATGAAAGAAGAGTTGCACAAGATAATACAGCTATAAGTAATAACAAATTAAATAAATTAGCATTACTTCCTAACTCAGAGCCAATGTCTGAGGTTGATTTTGAAAAGTTGATGCAAGAAATATCAGAAGAAGAAAAATTAGTAGATACACCATATAACAGTCCTAATCTTACAGCTGACTTTATTAAAAAGTCCAATGAATATTCAAGAGGTTGGAAAGATATGAGTGAAGCTAGTGAAAAAGAAATTGAAGATTTACAAGAAGTGTTATTAGAAAAAGGATATAACATTGGTAAAACTGGTAAAGATGGTGTATACGGACCTAAAACATATCAGGCTCATGAAGCCATGGTGGATGATTTAAATTTAAATCCTACAGCAATATCTAGATATCATAACAAGTATTCTATAGACACTGAAAAAGAAGTAATGGGTATTCAACAAAAACTTGTTGATGAAGGTTATCTTTCCCCTACACTAACTAATAGAAATGCAAGTAGCATTGATGGAAAATTTGGTGATCAAACTAAAGAGGCATTGGATGCATATAACACAGCAAATACGCAAGAAGATCCTCAAGCTCAAGTTTTTAATTTTATACCAAGCAAACTAGATGAGACAAGATGTGCAGCTGGTATGTGTACTATACTTGAAGGAAATGAAGTAATGACAGAGGCGTTGGGTGTTAAATATAAAGATGCTTGGGACATATTTGAAAACATGGACAAAAGTGAAAATAGTAATACTGTTTTTAATATATATGATGATACTGCATTTCAAAATGTTAACTCAGTAGCAGATCTTAAAAGAGTTACTAAAGAAGTAAAAAAGAGAAAACAAACAAAAGCATCAGATTATAAAATAGGTGATATAGTTGGTTTGTATTGGGATGGTTCAAGTCATCATCAAGAAACACTAAACTCTAAAACTCATAATACTCATAGCGGTTTTGTTTCAGATGTAGTTGATGGTATTCCAATTATCACACATAATGTTAACGGTTCTGTTTTACAACAACCATATAATGAACTAGTTACTGGATGGATAAAAAGACCAAATGAAAATCTTGAGATTAAGTCAAGATATAATGTTGATGGAATAGAAGATATAGAAGTTAATGATTTAGCAATACAAAATTTAGCATTTAGATATTCTGGTTCTGATGGTAAAAATGTTGAGTATCAAGGAGCCAGGCTTGAGCAACTTCAAAATATATTTAAAAGAACAAAATATAACTCTTTAAAGATTCCTGAGATATTAAATTCTTCGGTAGATCCTAAATGGCTTGAGTCAACTGTTATTGGTATAACAGGTGTTGAAACAGGTGTTGGTAGTAGTGTCCCAAGATCAAGAGATGATGTTACTACAGGAACTTTAAAAAATGTTGCTAGAGGTGTATTTTATGATATTGAAGGGAAAGAAGATAAAGATATTTCATTAGGTATTGGTAAAACCAAACTTGCTTCATTAGACGCTTTTGCAAAAAAGTATTTTGATATTAATAGTGTAGAAGACCTTAAAGATGACAATAAAGGTTTAGATGCAATAACATATACGATAACTAAAAACTATGAGCTTTTTAAAGACTATGCAAAAGAATATCCTTCATTAGGTTTAACAGAAACTGATATTAGAAATATGTCCATCTTAGCATATAATCAAGGAGCTAACAGATTATTAAAAACAGGGCGTGTAGATGATAATAGAAGTTCAAGTGAAGAAGTAAAAGCTTTAAGAGATTTATATGATGCTACATTATTAGATATTAATTCAACCAACTATAAATATGTTCCTGCCATAGCTGATGCTGCTTTTAAAATGGGTCAAATACTACCAGAAGGAATGCCCGGATCTGTACGTCCTGCTGACTCTTATATTAAAAAGGTAAATAGCTACAGATCAGATTTATTTCCTGAATCATTTGCTGCTGTTGAAGAAAATACATCACCTTTTGAAATGTCATCCATGGCACAAGGAGGAGAGTATGGTGTATACAATAACTATATATATGGTAAATATGATGGTACATCTAGAGAAAAAAGTGCAGCAAAATTATATGACAAACTTAATGTAAAACATTATAAAGAAGCTAAACAAGAAGGAATGACAGTTCCAAATTATATAATAAGTAAAGTAATCAAACAAACTGATAATTAGGCATTCTCCTCAATTATTTGTATATTAATGTTATACTATATAGGCAATGGATTTAAACAATAAAAGTGTAGACAGCAGAGATCAGCAATCAATTAATGTTGCTATACAACCTATTTATGATGAATTTAAGATGATGGCTAATGATGGTCAGACTCCTGAAGAAATTATAATTAAGTTAATGGCTGAAGGTGTAGAGGCTTCTCAAATGAGTCAAGTACTTGAAGCAGTTGGTTATTCACCAAGTGCAGTTGTTGATTTATTTCAATCAGCAGAAATTTTAGAGAAACAAAATTTACAACAACAACAACAACAAGAACAGCAGCTTCAACAACCTCAGCAACAGCAAGATCCTAATGATCAAGCTCCAAGCCAAGAAAGTATTATTGAGATGGCTAAACAAGCTGCACAAAGCACAAGTCAACCTCAAATGCAATTTGGTGGTAGTGGTAATAGTGGAAGAGGTCCTCTCTTTGGTTCAGGTCAACCACGTAGACCATTATACTTACCACCTGTAGCAGCAACAGGTAATCTTATGGGAGCTGCTATGTTATTAGATGATGCAGCTGGTGATTTATTTGGAACAAAAGACTTAAACGGAGATGGTTTAAGAGATGGTGCTTTTAGTGATATGGGAGCTAAAAGAGCTAGGTTTAAAAGAAGCCAAGAAGCATTAAATGAATTTACTATAAATAGCAATGGTTCTAACATTGAAGATTATAATTTAAACTTTACAGATTTAACAAATAATACTTTAAGAACTAATGATCAGTTTAATAGTGATTTACAAAAATACAGCTTATTAGATTTTAATACGGACACTAAAAAATATGAATCAATAAATGCAAGCAGTGAAGAAGACTACAAGCTATTAGGTAAAGATCAAAAAAAGAAACTTAATTTTGACAATACATACAATAATGTAGTAGAAAATTTAAAAACCACGGATCTTACTGATTTAGAAATGATGCTAGCATCTAAAAAATATGATTCTGATCAAGGTCTTAATCTTAACAGATCAAGCTATGATGGTAGTACATTGTCTAAAGAACAATTAGAAAATAAGAAAGCAGACTACAAAGATTTAATGTTGGGTAATAAATCTATGAGTAATGATAATCCCTTTATTTATAGTGGTGTTACAGACGCAGTTCCAGTTGAGGATACCAATACTAGTATTCTAGAAAAGGACAAAAGCATTTTAAGTACTGATTCAAAACTAACGTTTAAGGAATGGGCTATGAAAGATCCAGTTACAAGAATGACTGGTACTGCAAAGCAAGACTATAACAATTATTTAAATGATACACCAAGTCAACCAGAAGCTCCATCAAAATCAGATCTTGAAGAAGCAATGTCTAAGTTAGGAGCCTTTTTTAATAATGGTGTTAATGGAGCTAAGTCTTTTATAAATGACAAAGCAGCACCTTTTATAGAAGATAAAGCTAAGTCTGTCATGGAAATGTTAGAAAACAAAAAATACGGTGGACTATTACCAAAAGCTCAATATAGTTTACCAGACATGAGCTTTTTAAATAATTTAAACATACCATCAGATTCTCCTATGGGGCCAACACCTTTTCAAGAACAACAAGGTCTTTTTGGAAAAAATATTTTAGAATCAGGGGATTTTAGTAATTACTTTAATCCCATGACTGATTATAAAAGAGATACTCAAATTGTTAAAGACGCTCAATTACAAGCAGGTAAAAAATCAAATACAGATCAAACAACAACACCCCCATATGTAGATGAAGCAACTGCTGAAGCAACTTTAGATCTACAAGCTACAACTCCAACTGTAGAAAGAAATAGAAGTATAGGGACAGGTATAAAAAAGGCTCAGAACTTTATAAAGAACGATCCTACAGTTCAAGCCGTTGGGGCAGGTGCTAATTTCCTTGTTAAGGCAAGTAACCTTGCAAATGAAATATATGCAGAAAACAAAGCAAAAAAACGGGATAAAGAGCTACGTGGCTTTGGTGCAGATGACATTTTTGCTACAGTTGAAAATCCACTAAATAAAAGAGGGACAACAGATCAATATGGTCTGAATGAAAATGATATGCTTGTAGATGCTTATGCTCAACAACTTACAAGATATGGTGCTGAACTAAAAAAAGGTGGTGAGTTTGAAGCACATATGATGTTTGATCCTAAAACAGGTAAAGGATATAAAGCCAATGAACCAGCTGATCATGAAAGAATGAAGAAACTAGGTTATCTTCATAAAGATGAAATGCAAGGTGGTGGAGAAATAGAAGTTGATAATGATACATTAGCTGCATTAATAGCAGCAGGTGCTGATATAGAAATATTATAATTATGGCAAAGATTAAAATAAATAGTTTACCCAAAGGTTTTGAACTTAAAGATGGTAAGGTTGTAAAAAAACTACAACGCGGTGGTTTAACTACTGGAGATCAGTTTGATTTTGGTTTAGTTACTTCTCAAGAAGGATATGGTATGAACTCTAATGGCACCAATAGTGATGGTGTAAGATATTCATTATCTTCTGTTCCTAGAGAAATGGCAAATCTTGAAGCTGAAGGTGGTGAAACAGTTCTTACAGATTTAAGTGATGATGGCAAATTTGGTCTTTATAATATAACTGGTCCAAGACATAGTAGTGGCGGTGTCCCTATGTACTTACCAGAACAGTCATTTATTTTTTCTGATACACAAAAGATGAAGTTCAACAGACAAGAGCTTGCAGAGTTTGGTGTAGAATCTAGAAAAAAAATGACTCCAGCAGATGTATCAAAAAAGTTTCAATTAAATGAATTCATTGGTGCAATGAGTGATCCTTTTATTGATGACATTAAATTAAAGAGTGCTGAACTTATGAGAGAAAAAAATCAAATGAGTTTATCTAAGCTAGCCTTTGGACAAGAGTCTAAGAAACAGTTTAGTGATGGTGTTCCTGTTACAGCTCATCCTTATCTTATGTCACAAGGAATAGATCCTATAGAATTTACACAAAAGGTAGAAAATATAACAAGAGAGCAAGCAGCACAAAGAATGTTTGATGGTATGAGCCCAGAACAACAAGCTCAAATGTTAGCTATGCAAGACTTAATCAGCAGAAGTGGTCAAGGGCCAACAGCTAAGTATGGTGCAGAAATGTTACCAAAAGCTCAAGATAGTCTACCTGATATTGCTGGAGATCCGGAGAGTGATGAGGACTTTGAAACTTTAATAACTTTAAATACACCCGCTGCATTAAATAACGAGACAATAGCCAAACTGGTACAGCAAGCAAAAGATGCATATCAAGCAAATGGAAAAACTGGTTTAGATCAAACATTGGCAGGTATAAAGAAACAATTTACTGGATCCGGTAGCTCACAAGAGGAAGAAAATCCACCTGCTGCACAGACAACCAAAAAGCCTACAAAATCAACACCTAAGTCTAAAAGAAAAAATACAATTGATCAAAGTTACTTTGAACTTTTAGATGGAAAAGGTATTCATGTAGATTTTGCAGGGCTTGGTACTACTAGTATGCCAGGTAGACAAAGATTAGATAAAGAGACGGGTCTTTATGATAAGGCTTCTGCTAATATGGAAACATGGCAAGCTAAGTGGGGACCTATTTACGGAGAAGATAAAATACAAGAAATAGTAGATTCATTAAAAGATTATCCTGCAGGTGCAAGAAATCCAAAAGTTGCAGCATTCCAACAGTATGTTAATGATACATATATACCGGAGTTTGTTTCAAGTATAGAGAAGGAAAGAATAGAAAAGGGTTATAAAGCCATGAGTGAAGATCAGCTTCTTGCAATGAGAACTGACATGACAAAAAACATGGGGTTCCCTGGAGGAGAAGGTTCAGCTAATGGAGTAGATGGTAAACTTGGAGATTGGACATCATCTAGATTACCAGGAACTTTTGAAATAGATCCTTACGAAAAGGAAGTGGAAGAGAAAAAGAAAGTAGAAGAGTTAGATGATCCAGAAGAAATACAAGACTTTAGAAAACCTGAAATGGATTTCTATACACAAGACCTTTATAAAGGAGCTGCTATTGGATTAAGAAAAAGAGATTACTTTGAACCATTCAGAAAAAAATTAGAAAGATCACGTGTTGATTATGTACTAAATGATCCAACAAGAGAAATAGCAGATGTTAATGAAAAGTATAATATAGCTGCTAATGTATTAGGTTCTTTTGGGGGACGTCAAGGGTTAGATGCTAGTTTAGCAAAGCAATCTGGTATGGGAATGAAGAATGCAGCAAATGTATTTGCTAGAAATAAAAAATTTAATATTGGTACAATTAATCAAGGTAAAGCAATGAATGCTCAATTAGATGCACGTTTTAATCTTGAGGATGCAAAGAGAACAGACTTTGAATATGATGGTACTGTTGTAGCACAACAACAAAGATTAAATGAAAAAAATAAAGACATGAATGACTTTATGAATTGGCAAGCCGATGCATTAACAAATGCAAACCGTGCTTACAATCTAAATAGTCTTTATGATCAGTTTAATATTGATCCAGTAGCAGGTGGAGCAATAGACTTTACAGATGGTAGAAAAATAAAAGGTTCTAAAACGCAAAATGCAGAAGCTTTAAGACAACAACGTTTATCAAACATACAAGATCTTTATAATCAGTTTGGTGAATCAGGTCTTAAGGGAGACTTATTAAAGTATATGGATAGTGGTGTTGCTACAGAAAGTACTGTTGTACCTGGTGGCAATAGAGCAAATCAAATGGGAATTACTCCAGAGATGATAGCTGCAATTAATGCAGCTAATGGTGCCACAGGGAAAAATGGTAAAGAAATAAAGCCTTATGCAACGCCATTTTATACAGGGACTACGTTAATGTAAACCCTAAAAGTGTAATGAAAAACCTTTTAAAACTTAAAAAATTTTAGTAATTTAGACCTATGGCAACTTATATACCAGGAATAGAATCATATACACCGGAGTACACAGCTTTTGAACCAGACTTTAAGTTTGCTCAAGCTGTTTTAAGTACAAGACAGGATAGATATGATACCAACTACAAGCAATTAAATGATTTATATGGCAGTGTGATTTATGCCGATATGAGTAGAGAAGACACTAAAGCACAGAGAGATCAATTTGCTGATAAGCTTGTGCCCTCTATTAATAAAATTGCAGATATGGATTTATCTATAGGTAAAAATGTAGATGCAGCAAAAGGTGTGTTTAATCCATTTATAGAAAACAAACTAATCCAACAAGACATATATAGAACTGCTAAGTATAAAGGAGAATTAGGCAGGGCTCAAAGTTTATTGGATGCTCCAAATTTAAAAGCTAGTCAACAATATTGGCAGACAGGTATTGATTATATGAATTATCAAATGGATGATTTTATTAATGCAAGCCCAGAGGAAGCTATGAATAAACCAATGCCTAAGTATGTAGCTAATGCCAACCTGTATGATATGGCATTAGATTATCTTAAGGAATCAGGTATTGAGGCAGAAGATTTTTATTTTACAAAAGACAAGAAGTTTATTATTAAACAAACAAATGGTAGTTTAATATATGATGCTTCATATGATAGAGTTAAAAGAGCTTTAGCAACAAATGGTAAAGTACAACAAGCATATGCTGCAGATAGTTACGTACAAGCAAGAAGACATGCAGAAAGAGGAGTTGAAGCTGGGCAATATTCTACAATCAATGAAGGTAGAGTTGCTTGGGCTGAGAACACAATTTCTGATATTACTTTTAAAGCTAACGAACTACAACTTCAGTTTGAAGGAAAGAGTAAAGAATTAGATGAGCTTAGACAAAAGCATGAAAATAGAATAAAAGAAGTAGGAGAAGAAAATCTAACACAAATAGAAAAGGACTCTTATTTAGATGTGATGACTGAGAGACAAGAAGTAGAAGAACAAGCTACTGCTAATTCTGAGTTGGTTGAAAAGATGGGACAACTTACTACGGATGAAGAAAGTCTTTTAAACAGAGCCTATGGTTCTTTAATGAATTGGAATATTAGTGATGATTTAAGAGCAGCTGCTAAATCTTACTCTATGCAAGGAGCCAAAAGAGTTCCTATGGTAAATGACTTTCAAAGAGATATAGAAAGACATAAACTTAATATGATTAGAGATGCTCAGAATAATGCGTTTAAAGCAGAGGAGAATAGATTAAATAGAATAAATGAATTAAAGGCAGCTGGTGCTTATATTGATCCAGCAATAAAAAAAGCATTAGATAATTTTAGTGGTGGCTTATCAGGTAATGTAGCATTTAATACAGATGCAGATGGTAATCCAAATGCAGATACTGATATTTACGCACAAAAAAATGCAGAGTTAGGAGATGCTCAAGATAAAGTAAGAAATGATCAAATAGAAACTTTATTATATTTTCATCAAAAAGATCAAGCATCTCTTGGTATGAATGGAAAACCTGAAACAATTAACATACCGGGTCCAAATGGTGACAAAGCTTATACTATTAATGAAGCAAGAGAAATATTAAGAAAGCCAGAGAATCAAGCTTTTTTAAATTCTAAGTATGAAACCATATCAAACAATTTTGCAACAGAAGAAGATAGAAAAAAATATGCACCTGGTATATCTACAAGAGATGCGTTAGTTATAAAAAATCAAATAAATACTACATCTGGTTTAGCAAGTAGAATAGTAAATGCAGAAAAGGAATTTAATAAAAGAGCTTCTGAGAATTATTCTAAGTTGTTAAATTTTAAAAATACAACAGGTGTACCAGAGATTATTGAAGACATTGAGGAGTATGGTGCTCCTAGTATAATAAAGGATAATAAAGTTCTTACTGAAGATGAATATGTAAAGATAGCAGTTGAAAAAGCACGTGAAAAGAAATTTACAGATAAAACACGTATAGATGAAACCTTTTATAGAATGGAGTATGCAAATTCTAATATCTATTATGGTCCAGGTATGGGAGGTGGTGCATATGCTACTGGTAAACAGTACTTTGATGAAAAGTGGGCTACAGAATCGGCTAAGGAAGCATACTCAAGACAATACAATGCAATGAATAGAACCTTAAATGGATTCTATAATTATGATCAATCAAGAGCAGGAGATAATCCTCAAGATGTAGAACCTGGTTATCAAGCATATGGTATTCATACTTTGATGAGAGGTGGTTCAGCTAATCTTATGACAGATGAAACTGCTTTTATGTCTAATACATATACTACAGGTTTAGTATCTCCTAAAACACTTGCTAATATGCCGGGAGAACAGAGAGTTGTTTTAAGTGATTTCATTAGTCAATTAAATGCTGGAGGAGTTCAGTTTTTAGCTGGTGATGTTAAGACTGTTGATCAAGATGATTTAAATGAAAGAATAGAAGCAACTGGTAGTAAAGCACAAAAAATGGTCAATCAAAGTATGATGGATTTAAGTGCAGGTATAGCGGCTGATGATAAGAAAGGTTTGTTTACTGTAACATATATTGATGCATATGGTGCTCAAGGTGGTGATCAAAGCCAAGGTGCTTATGTGATTAGATTTGATCAAACAGCCATGAATAAATCTGTAGGGTTAGTTGGAGATAATGCACCAGGTACAGGTATAATTGGAAAGCAAGAAAAAGAATTATATTCAACTGTAACAGTATTGGTCAACTCAGATCAAGATGTAAGTGGGTATGGACAAAGTCAATATACATATAATTCAGTTGATACAGATATAGACTTTACAGGTTCTTATTATAGAAACGTACCAGAAGCTGGTTCATTTAAGATTTGGAAAGACGGAGATAGTTATGTAACTTCAATAGAAGAACAGATATATGCTCCTGATGATCCTAAAGCTGTAAATGGTTTTGTAACAAATACTTTAGGAACAAGAAAAGTTGTTTATCCACAATCATATGGAGATAGATATGGTCAACCTGTTACAAGAGCTGACATACAGCAAGTTGCTGATTTCATGCAAAACGTTAGACTTATGGAAACATTTGAATCTAATCAAGCACTTATCAATAAGAGAAATAAAAAATAAACCAATTTTAAGAATATTTAGACATGGAGAACAACTTTGATAGCCCATTAAGTGAACCTACATCTAACAATATAGTAGACAACTCTGCCTCAATGGAGCCAGCAGATATATTAGAATTAGGTTATGATCCTGATTACTTGATGTCAGTTGATGATGAATATCTTGATATGGTAACAACGATTGCTCCTTATATGGGATCACCTGTTACTAATAAAGCTACATCACAAACACAAACAGCAATAGATCCTGATGATTGGTTTGCTGCTAACAAAGTTTTTGATAAACCAACACAAAGAGATGTAAAACCAAGAGAAGCATTTAGTATTAGAAATACAAACTTTGATCACTTTTATGCACATCCTCAATATCATAGATTAGGCTTTAGTCCTACAAGAAATAATGAAGAGTTTTATAATGAAAATTCTGATTGGGTAGATAACTTTTCAAGATCTATGGGTCAATTTGGAAAAAACTTTGCTCCAGGTTTTTCTTTCTTTGGTTTATCCGATGCCCTGTTTGACAATAACAACCAAGGTGTTTTTGATTTATTTGACAGTGATCCAGATACAGAAGCTGCAGTAGACATGGCTGAAGCTATGAGAATAGGTAATGATAGCTCTGAAGGTTTTGGTGGTGCATTTAATAGATTTGCTTTAAATAGTGCTTACAGTATAAGTATTATGAGTAGTATTGCAGCTGAAGAGCTAGCAATGTGGGGAGCAACAGCTGCTTTGACTGCAGCAACTCCAGCTACATTTGGTGTATCTGGTGCGGCAGCGGCTGCTACAGGTACTGCTGCTGCAGCAAGATCTGTTTATAATGCAGGAAGATTTGCAAAGATGCTTCGTACAATGAGGCAAATGGGTAATGCTACTTCTGTAGGTAGAATGTTTAATGGTGGTTACCAAATGGTAAAGACTTTAAAAAGTGCAGAAAAAGCAAGAGATTTTTGGACTGCTTTTGGAACTGGGAAAAATGTTGTTGGTAGAATCTTTCTACCTGAAACAATGCAAGCATTAAGATCTTTTGATAGAACAAAAGATGTAGCTAATGGCTTGGGTAAGTTTGGTAAAGCTGCTGCAGGTTTTGGTGGTTTTTATAGAGATATGAGAATGATTGATCTAGCATTAGATGAGTCTAGGTTAGAAGCTGGTTTTGTTTACAATGATTTAGTAAGCAATGGTATGGCTATAGAACAGTTTAAAAATGGTAATACTGATTTATCAGAAAAACAGTTAAAAGATATACAAGAACAAGCAGCCGCTGGTGCTTTTACAACGCTTAAAGGTAATGCAGGTCTAATCTATTTAACAAACAGAGTTACTTTTGGTGCAATGGTAACTCCATTTAGCCGTGGGCTTAGGAGAGTTTTAGATAATAATCTTGGTGCTGCTGGTAAAAAAATAATGCAAACTAAAAAGTTTGTAAAGAATGGTAAGATACAAGAGAATGTAGTAGGAAGAAAAAAATCACTTTGGACAAAAGAAGGTTGGAGACAGAGATCTGAGGTTTATAACTTTGGTGATTATGTAAGGTTTGGAGCACAGGGTGCATTAAGATTTTTTGCTGGTAACATATCAGAAGGTGTTCAGGAACTTTATCAAGAAGCAATGCAGGTTGGTGTTGTTGATTATTATTCTGGTTTGATAAAAGATCCAGCTGCTAATAAAAGATATTTATATAATGCTTCTTTAGATAGTGCAATACAGAGTCAAATGTCTGCACAAGGTTTTGAAGTATTTATGTCTGGTTTTGCAACAGGTGGTATATTAGGTGGTGGAAACAAACTTATATATAATGTTGCACCTGATACATTCAACCGTGTTTTTAATAAAGAAGAATTTGCAAAAAAGAGAGAAGAAAGAGAAAAGCAACTTGATGATCTTGTTAAAACAATTAATGAAGGATTAAATTTACAAGCTAAGAAAGGGCAATCAATTTTTGATGTAGAAAGCTTAAACTTTATTAAAGCTAAGCAAGGTGCAGAAGGAATGCAAACTGCTAATTATGAAGGTGATAGATTAGACTTTAAAGATAATCAAGATTTTCTTGAATTTAATACTTTAGTTCAAGCTATTAACAATGGCATGGTAGATACATTCCGTGATCAAATAAAAGCAATAGTTAATCTTGATGATAAAGCTTTAACAGAAGCATATCCACATCTAAAGAAAGAAATAAAGTCCGGTAAAACAAGGAAACAATTTAATGCTTTAGTTGAAAAGTCTTATGACTTAGAAAAAACATATAAGAAGGAAAGAGATGATAACCCTAATCCATACTCTGTAAATAAATACAAGTATGGAGAAAGAGAATATTTTATAGAGCTGTTCAAGCAGCAAGCTTGGGAACATGCAACATATTTAAAAATGTTTACTAAACAATCTTTTATGGATTCTCAAAAGAGAATGCAATCCATATTTGATGCATTAACAATAGAAGATATTATATATGCAGTTGGTAAAGATGGATCATCTAAAGTTTCTAAACTAGCAGCAAGTGATCTTACAGTATTATTAGACCCACAGAGTGTAAGAAGTGAAATAAAACTACTTGCTAATGAAATTGCAAATCTTGAACAAGGAGAAGATGTTGAGTTATTAAACAAGAAAAAGAAAAAGAAAGAGTTATTAGAAAACTACTTTCAAGTTTTTACAGATGCCAATAATCAAACTACTACAAAAGGTTCTGGATTAAAGTATCAAATGGGTACTCAGGTATCTAAAAAAGAAGGAATCCTAACACAGAAGTTTGATAAAAGAAAAACATCTAAGCTTACAAAATCCTTTACGGAATACATTGAATTTTTAGCAGAAGATAATAATATATTTGCTGATAAGTCTAAAATTAATGAAGTTGTAAAACAGATAGTAGACTATGGTGAATTACAATATAGAACTAAAATGTATGATAAAGCAGTTGAGGTTTTAAATAACCCAACTGTATTTGATGAGTTAACTGAAAGAACTTACAAGTTTATAAAAGATCAGTATCTTAAAGATAAGGATGTAAATACTCAAAGAATAAAGCTTAAAGATGCAATGAATCAAGATGATGTATCTCAAGTCATTAATGATTTACATGAATTAGGAATAACACCCGATCCATCAGAAGTTGAAGACTTTATTGCAACTGGTGATATAGAAAATTTACAAACCTTTAACACAGAGTATGGTCCGTTAGATCCTATGCAGGATCCAGCAAAATTTATAAATGTAGCAAGGATTAAAAATAATTATATTGAGCTTACTAATCCAACAGCTGAGGATGCTGAAACAGAAGAGATAAAAGATGCTGTAGAGGAAGATGCTGAGGTTAAAGAAAAAGCAGCTACTGTAATTAACAGTGATAACAAAGTAAACTCTTTTGCTAAAAATATTTTATTATCAAGATTGGCTGTGGTAAATGGTCAACTAGTAAAATCTGGTAAAAAAAGATTAACTCTAGAACAGTGGCAAAAAACTGAAGAGGCTCAAGAACTTGCAAGTATCCTACATGATCTTAAAGCATTATGGGTACAATCATTAGATCCAACTCAAGATAACTTAGGTGTTACTATAAAATCTGGAGAAGGTTTTAAAGAATGGATATTAGAAAATAAAGATGATCCTACAGTAAGAGAGCTTGTTGTTGGTATGGGAGAGCCGCTTGGTTTAACTTTTGAACTTATTGAAGGCAAAGCAGCTACAACAAAAAATAAGGAGCGTAAGGACATAGTTGATGCAAAAGGAGGTTTAAGAATTAGAAAAGTTGTTACGGATGTAAAAGGTCAAAAGACAACTGGTTATGTTGTTGAGCTTGCAGACGGTAGCCCTGTTCCAGAAAATTTTTATGAAGCTGCGGGAATAGATCCTAAAAATATAAGAAGCTCATACTCTACAATACAAGAAGCTAAAAATAAAATATTTAGAAAACTTTTAGATACAATACCAGATACAGATACTTTTACTTTTGGTATAGGTGAGAATGTAAAAACATTACGTTACGGAGATGTAGTTACAGATAAAGACGGTAGAAGATTTATTGTTTTAGGTACACCAGCTAAAGTTAAAGAAGATGGTACTTTATTTATTTTACCTGAAGATCAGATAGATAAATATAGAACAACTAAATCTAGAGAAAAAGCAGCTAAGAGAGTAAGTGCAGCAGATTTTGTTGAATATAATATTCTAGAAGAAACTTTTTCTGATACATTAGTAGCTAAAGATACTCCAAGGTTAACTATTAAAAACATACTTGGTATTTATGCATTAGGTATAACAGATAAGCTTTCAACAGAAGATGCAAAAAAAGCATTGAAGGTTATATTACAGCAATTAACTCCTGAAGAATTACAAGAGATACAATTAACTGTTACTAAAAATAATCCTGGTGATTTTAAAAAGGTATTTAAGGATGAGATAAGTAAAAAAGAAAATAAAAGAATAAGAATAGTAAAAGAAGACTACTCTTTTAATTTAAACTTTACTAATCCAGAGACACGTAATAAAATAAACAAAGCATTAGAAGAGACAGGTTTCCAAGATGTAACTTTAAATGATATGGCTATACAATTACCTTCTGGTAATTATAGATTTTTAGATGAGTCAGGAAATGTTATAGAAAACATATTTAGTAGATCTAATTCAGAACTTAAACAATTCTTTCACAATCCAAAGTCAGCATTATATTCTTTAGCTAAACAACAAGTATTAAGAAAACGCATACTTGATAAAGTTAAGCTTGGTGATTCGGTTCTTTTATCAGATGTTGTAGACGGTACAAAGTTCTTCATGAAGTATTTATATGATACAGAAAACTTTAACGTCAATGTATCTCAATTAACTAACTCTACATATGATGGAGAACAAGTTGTAATAGATTATACATATAGAAGAGACCCTCAAACTAAAAAAAGAAATAGAGTTGTAACAATTAGAACAAACTATCCTGTAGGTTCTGATGAACATAAAGCATTAAGAAATAAAGTACAGAAAGAGTTATCAGAAAAAACTCTTGCTAATGGTACTACCTTAATGGATTATCTAAAAAAGACTAGAAAAACTGATAGATATCACTCTGTAATAAAACTACCAAACGGTACAATAGCGTTTGCTCCATTAAAAGCAAGAGCATTAACCGAGGAATCTCAATCAGAAATTTTAGAAGAAATTGTCAAGCAAGTAGAAAAGACAAAAGAAGAAAATCTAGAAGATGTTGATGGCACCGTAAGAACAAAGTCTGTTTCTTTTAATGATACCTTTAATGAAGGTGAGACAATGAATTCATTTTATATTTATTTGAAGTCAGGCTACAATGCAGAATTAAAAGTAAATCAACGTGGTAATATAGAATTTAAAATAATAGATACTGTTGCAGATAAAACTATACATAATAGTTTTATTCAGCTAAAAGGAGATACTACGTTTGATGGTATTGTAAAACTATTACAAAAGGGAATTAAAAAAGATGGTAAAATTAGTAAGAAAGGGCTTTCAATATCCAAAGCATCCTTTAGACAAAACATACCTGATACAGTAACACCTCAAGCAATACTACTTCTTACTAATACTAATTTTCAAGAAGAATCTTTTAATACTTCATATGTAGAGTATGAAGTATCACATGAAGATATTGTTAATTATCAAGAAGGTCAAAGAGCTGCAGATACTATAAAAGCAGAAGAAGATGCACTTGAAGAAAGTAAAAAGAAAGATAGTAAATTAGATCAAGCAATAGATGAAGCAACACCTAATGCAGCTGGTGTTAATGCAATGTCTCAAGAAGAGTTTGATGAATTAGAAAACGATGATTTTGAAGAAATATCTTTAGATGATTTAAAACTAATTGCAATTAAAGTTGCAAAAGGAATTTCTCTTAGTAAAAGAGAAGCAGTTGTAAAGAAAGTAAAAGATACTACTATATCAACTTTAGTAGCAACATTAGAGAGAAGAACTAAATCATCAGATAATAATGAATATGAAAAAGCATTAGAAGCAAGAAACGCTGCCAAAGAAGCTTTAGATAATTATACTAATGAGCTACAAAGTAAAGTAGATTCTGGTGAGATTACTGGTGTTGAGTATATACAATTTACTGCAAATGGAAAGGATGCAGAGTTTAAGAAACTTAAAAAGGCTTTTACGAAGGCAGAAAGAATTGTAAATAGTTTTGCAGGTAAAATTATAACTGAAGGATTTACTAATAAAGAAACAGAGTCTATAGAGATGTTTATGGACTGGGCAAAAAATAATTTACCTGACTTTATTACTATAAAAGATATAAGTGAAATAGCTGATAGACTAAAAGTTAATGGAGTACCTGTTGGTCTGTTTGTAACCAACCTGACAAATTTAGCTGGTGGTGTTGCAACAGGAGGTACTATATACGTGGGAGAACAAGGGTTTAGATATCATGAAGCATTCCACTCTGTGTTTAGATTATTACTAACTACAGAAGAACAAAATAAATACTTAGCAATAGCTAAGAAAGAAGCACGTGCAAAGCTTAGATCAGAAGGTAAAGACTTTACTGTTGAGCTTAGCAAGTTTAGAAGCAAGGCTGCAAAGTATCAAAAAATGTCAGCTGCTGCTTTAGAAAGAGAATATTATGAAGAGTACATGGCTGATGAGTTTGAAAAGTTTAAGAAAAACCCAAGAAGCACTAAAACATCTTCAACAATAAAATCATTCTTTAACAGATTACTGGAGTGGATCAAAGGTGTAACGCGTAGGTTTACAAAAAATGAACTTAATGATTTATTTGAAAATATAGATGCTGGTAAATATAAAGGTGCTGGTATAATAAACAACAACTTTACTACAGGTTTAAGTTCGGGTGTTGCATTAGAAGCTTACAAAATGTTAGCTTATGAAAAAGTAGAACTAGAAAGAGGGTTTGCTGAAAAGTTTGTTGATCCTGATACTGCTACTAAAGTTATTAGAACTATGGGAGCTGCTTATTTAAATAAATTAGCAACTACAGATCCAAAAGTCTTAAAAGATATAAAAGGAAAATCAAGACAAGAAGTATTAATAGACACAATAAAAGACTTTAGAGATTTATATAATCCTGTTGGGGAACATAATGCTGATAAGTCAGGTGCTCAAATAGATAAGTTGTTTAAACTGTATACTGCATTAGGTGGTATAATAGGTGAATCAACAAAAGAAACATTGACTCAACAGATTGAGTATCAACAGAATGCAGTTGAAGCAACAATGCAATATATATCTGTATTTGATACACAAATTTTAAATGAGCAATATCAGAACGAAGAACTTGAGTATGAGGAAGGTTTAAGAAACACATCTCAATGGGATAAAGATCAATCTATGATTGGTGGATTTAATAGTCTACCTACTGCATTTAGATCTTTCTTGGGAACAACACAAATTATTGAAGCTGATGAGTTTGGTAATACTAAGTTATTAAATGGTCAACAGATATATACACCTGTTGATTATATAAGTGCATACAATGGCTTACTTAAGTCTGTAAAGAATACAACTGATGCTTCTAGTATTTTAAGAAACATGGTTGGTTTTTCAATAGGAAATGTACAAACAGCTGCTGTAGTTGATAAAATATTTAACAAGCTTGGAGGTGCTACCTTTACAAAAGAATTTGTAATGGAGTCAACCAATGAAGAGCTTATAGATGCGGTAACAAATAAAATTTTCTTTAATGAAATTAATGTTGCTTTAGAAAACTACAGAGTTGATTACTTATTTTACCACACAAACTTAGGAGCAAAAGGGAAAAAGATAGCAATATATAATGCTGCCAATAGAGATGATGCATCTAATCAAATAGATGTTTGGAAACAAGCACATAATGAGAAGTATAAAAAAATAAGAGATAATCAGTTTGCTTTAAATGAAGCAGTGGATGCATTGCAGGCACTTGGTTTTAATTTAGATACAGACAATATAACAAAAATAAAAGATGCTGTAACTTTAGCTAAGTTATCACAAAAACTTTCTAATGATATATATGATACAGTAGGTATTAAGTTTTCACCTGCATATATACAATTCTCTATTGCTAGTAATCTTGAAAACAGAGATTCACAATTAGAGGCTCTTATTCTTAATAACAAAAATGCTGAACCAATTGAAATTGCACAACTTGAAGAAATGGTTGTACAACTAAAATTAACTCAAGAAGCGCGTAGAACTTCAGCTTATTTATTTAATAGAAAAGGTGGTATAAAATCACGCTTACAAAAGCTAGCAAAAAACAATGCATTGTTTGATGAAACAATAGGTCAAAGTGTTTTCTTAAATCCTGAAGGTAACTTTGTTTATGCTCATCAAAAACAAACACTACACCTTAAGATGATCAGTAAGATGAATGATGATTCTTTCTTATCTGAGCTAGAAACAGCAAATGAAGGTTATAACTTAGAAAATATTTTATTAGAGAGTGAAGCATTTAGAGCTCTCTCAGAACAAGACAGATTACAAGTGTTAAGGGTAGCCGGTACAAAATCAAGTTTTATGTCGGGTTCTACAGAAAATGCTTTAAGTGATGAAGGAGGTCTTGGTGCTGATAAACTTAGTAAAACATATGGTGGATTAAAAGGACCTGAATTTGTAGCTACATTAATAAATACATATTTATCCCAATATCAAACATACAAGCAACAAAATAAAACAGTTGAGTTTGTAAACCAAGAAGGGGAGGTTGTAGAAACAGCTCTTGCTCCTGTATTAATTAGAGTTATAGAAGCTTCTAACACAGGTGACTTAGTTGCTTTACCAGTAATTAAAACAGTTGAAGTAAAAGAAGGAAAAGTAGAGTTAACATCTGTGACTACTTCTTTATTTTTAGGAGAAATTAGAAGAGAATTTAAAAGAATACAAAGAGAGGCTGCAAAAAAAGATGAAGACAAAGCCATACTAGAGGGATACAATTCTAAGAATGGTGCAGTTCAAGATGATTATAGTGGACGTGCATACAAGTTTAATGACACAGCAACTTTATTAGAAAGCCAACAAGATGCAGAAAATAGAGTTGAAGCTAATGATCCTAAATTCAGCGATGATGCGTCACAAAGAATAATTGATGGCAAGCAAGATCATGTATATGTTAGTCAAGCTCAAGCTCAAGCAATAGGTTTGACTGTTGAAAACTCTAATGCTAGAGTTACTGTAAAAAGTAAAAAGGGTGAAAGAGAATTTCAATTAATTTCTTTGGGTCAAATCAGTGAAGTTAATACTGGTAATATAGGATCAATTGTTGCTAGTCTTGGTTCAGCTGTTCTTAATCAACAAGAGTATGAGAGTTTAGATAAGAAAGAACAAGCAAAGTATTTAACAAAGAATAAAGTTAAAGTAGGTGACGTAAGCTTGTGGGTTGACACTGCAGTAATTGCTGAATTTTTAAGAGGTGGTCAAAAAACTAGTGGAAGAAATAAAAGCAAATATGGTTATAGACTAGTTCCTGTAGAAAACTTTACGGCAGAAGAATATAGTGGCTTAGAGTTTAACTATAAAGAAGCGTTAGAAACCTTTGCAATAGAAAATACAGATGCAACATTAGAAGAAGCAATTGAAAGTTTAAGTGAGAACATGTCATTAGATATGTTTAATAAAGTCTTGAATGAAAGACTTATGCAAGAGTTTGATAGGTTTGATCAAACTCTAGATAACTTTCTTGTGAGAAGTATGATAACTGATGATATAAAGAACGGTATTGAAAATGATGAAGGGAATCGTCAAGGAGATGCTGCTATGGAACAGTTAAATCTTATAAGAGACAATGAACGTCATAATTTAATGCAGATCTTTTTTAATGATTGGTTAAATACAAAAGCATTAAATCAATTAATACTAGGTGATCAAGCTATATCACTTAAGGATGCAGTTGATAAAGTTAAAAGAGCTAAGATGCAAAACGCATCTCACATAAGTGCAAGCTCTCCTGTATTTGATGAAAGGTTAGGTGTTAACCATACAAATGATAACATATCCCTTATATCATTTACTGATCCAGAGTTTGACCGTACATACGCCAAAGGTAAAGGAGAAAGAGCAGATGCTCAAATGTATATAACAACCAAAGCATTAAGACACATGTTATTTGGCTTTGCACAATTGGATGCAAGAAAAGCTGATTTAATTAATAGAATTGAAAAAGGTGAAAGAGTTAATGCAGAAGAACTGTTTGGTAAAGGAGGTTACATAAAAGAAGGTGCTGTATTTAATTCATTAAAATTAGTATATGGTGACGGTCAGACATTCTTAAAAATGTCAGCAGTAGTACTTACCCCTGAATTAACAACGAAGGTAGATGGTACACCTAAACCACAATATGAAAAACTACATAATCTTAGACTAAGATTAGAGAAAGTAGAAGAGCAAGGAAATAATACATTGGGTATTGCTGCACCTTTAAGTGCATCTAAAATGATGAAAAAGAATACTCTATCTTATGAAGAGGCTTTTTCTGAATTTAATCCTAATGATAATGCTGTTGTAACTACAGATCTTAAGGCTGAGTTTATGGGTCTACAATTAGTTAACCCATCAAACAAAGTTATAATTACAGATCCTACTCAGATGAAAAGTCTTATTTCATCAGAGCTTTTAGATTCTGAAGAAGTTTATGTAAAAGCATTTGGTGTAGAAACTAAAATACCTATTGGTAAATTAAGGGAACAATACCACAGAGCAACAACCAATAGACTTAATCTAAAATATTTTGGTAAAGTAAATCTTATTACAAACTTTACAGTTGAGGCTGGAATGAACGAGCTTAATCTAAGCAAACAACAAGGTAAACTTACGGTAGACTTAGAAAACTTTTTAAAGTTTGCATCAGAATCATTAAAAGCAAGTCAGGCATCAAGCAATGTTCTTGAATATTTTAATCCTGAAAACGGTTATGATTTAAATAACCCAATGGTTCAAAAAAGCTTTCAGCAATTATTCTTAAGTTATTTTGCTAAAGATACAATGTCTGAAAAATCTCCTGGTTTATCCTTAGCACTTGCATCAGACTTTGGCGTTAACGTTGTTAGAAGAGTATTTTCTGTTGATGAAAATGGTAATCCTGATAAGCATGAAATAATTAGAGAGAAGTATTATAACTTTTTAGATAACCCACCTGCTATACAAATAAGAGCAGATGAAGACGGTAAACTAATAGGTTTAGAAGCAGCATTAGAAAACTCTGGTGGTAAAGGCGTTGTTGTGTTAGATCAACTAAGACACAATTTAAAAGAGTATGACAACAAAGGTAACTTTACGGGTCAAAGATATTCAGAAGGTTTAGCACCTGCACACTTTGCAGAAATAGCAGAAGACTTTGATGGAACTAATATTAAAATGCCTGACGTTGTACAAAAAGCATTTGCTGTTCGTATTCCATCTCAAGATAAACATTCTGCTTATGCAACTAAATTTGTAGACTTTTTACCTGCATTTTATGGATCAACTGCAATATTCTCAAAAGAGTTAATTGAAATATCAGGAGCGGATTTTGATATTGATAAAGTATACACACATATAAAAGAATGGTATAAAGATGGAGACAATAATTATGTAGAGTATGGTGACCTATCAAGATCTAAAACAGATCAGTTTAGAGATTACATACATTACATAAAAGAAGCTGGCATAAAAGGTAAAAGTATTTATGCTGATGCTTTTGAAAAAGCTAAAATGAACTTCCAAGACTTTATGCTTTACAGTGAAGAAGAGCTAAATGAATTTAAAGAACTTACAGGTTTATCAGAAGATTATTTAAGAGCACTTAAAGTATTAAATCTTCCTACAACACAAAAGAAGTTTGATGCACATGTAAAGAAAAAAGGTATGCCTTATGAAGCTGCTTTAAATAATCAGATATTAGATTACAAGTTTGCTTTATGGTCTAATGAAGGTAATACCATTTCAACAAAAGATGGTGTTAACCCTATTGCATATGACCCTGCTGTTTTAGATCCTTTAATTGAGGTTAGAGATTATATACAAACAGAATTGCCTGAATTGGCTGAGCTTTTTAGAGAAGACGGTTTAGATGTAGATAACTTACTTGGTAAATTTAAAGCATTCTCAAACAATAAGGAGGGAGCAGCTTCTATTGGAGCAGCTGTATTACCTAACCTTTATTTAAATGTTTTAGGTGAAGCTAAAATTAAAATGAGAAAGGTTTCTGTAAAAGGACAGGTTATACGTCAAATATCTTTTAACGGTATTGACTATGATAATTTTGGAGAACAGTATGAAAGAAGAGTAATAAAGAAAAAAATAAAAGGTAAGGAAGTAGAAGTAGAAGTAAAGGGGGAAAGAACTCAATATATAATTTCTGCTTTAATTACGGCAATGACAGATAATGCTAAAGAACGTTTAGCAGCAAAGCTGGGTCTAAATAAAGATGCACTTAGTGTAGTAACTACTTTGACTAAACTAGGTGTACCAATTAAGACTTCAATTTTATTAGTAAATAATGCATACATAAGAGATGAATATTTTCAAACTACTATTGGTGCAGGAAGAGGTATAAGAAAAAGAATCACTGATATAATGGATTCTTTAGTAAAAACATTTGAAGGTATAGAATCTGATGTAACTAGAGTTACAGATCAAATACTATATGAACAAGCTGCTAATCCAAAATTATCAGACACACCTATTGCTGACTTAGAATATAATCAAGCAGTAGCTTTATATTCTATACTTAAGCAATTTATTACAGCTCATGACTTAAAAGGTTTTGTTGGTAATATGGCTGGTTTGATGAATTTTTCAAAAGGATTTGGGCGTAATTTTGTTGATTTTGATGATAGACTGAATGACCTAAGAGACATGGGTATTGATTTAAGTGATGCTGAATTTGATGCTGCTATTTACAAAGGTGCGCCATTACCAATTGATATTAGAGAAATAGTTAAGAACAAACCTTGGCAATTTAATTTATATAAGGTTGCATCTCACTTTGAAGGAAGAATACTACCTAATATATTTTTAAGTAGAACAAAAACATTTAATCAGATATTAAAAACGGTAGCTTTAAATTTATCTGCAAATCCTCAAATATTTGGAGGTGAAGATTATCAAAAAGTATCAGATGATTTATTGTCCTACTTAACAATTAAAGCTTACATGCATAAGCTTGAGAAAAGAGGACAGTCTGTAGCATTATCATCATTAAGTAATGCAATGTTATATCCACAAGCAGGTACATCATTAAACATACATACTTTGGTTGATGAGTTAAGACAAGAGTTTCCAAATAATGAATTTTTAAATGAATTCTCATTTAATGAAAATGCAAGAGAGTTAGATAATAAAAAAGGAATTCATTCTTTAGAGTCTAACACTTTTGGTAAGAGAAGTGATCTTGATAGACTTAGAGTGCAGACTGACTTTATGGAATTATTCTCAGAAAGAAGAACTGAAGCTACACATATAATTCATTATATGATGGTTAAAGACGGCTTACAATTTGGAGCAGGTACCTTATTGGATGCAATTACTCCACAAGTTTTAGATGGCTTTACACAGTCTACAGAAGAAGTCTTTAATATGATGAAAAATTCTAGAAAAGATTTATTTGAAAATTACTTTGGTGTAAACTTTGATCAATTAATAAATGAGTTTACAATAGGTTATTTACAGTCTTCTCCATCAGCACGTATTTTAGATGAAAAGAAAAATGTAAAACTTTATAGTCAGCTGTTTGAAGAAACAGAAGCACTTGCTACATCAGTAACTTCAAAAATTGCTGCAAACAATCCTGAAAAAATTTACATCTTTAGTGATAATCAACAAGAGATAGGTGCAAGCGGTTTAAGAGGAATGGATAATACAGTAGGTTTAACTTTAAAATATGATCTAACAACTTTTTATGACGCGGATGATTTAAATAACTTTGTAGAAAGGTTTGATGAGCAGATAGAAGAAATCAAAAATGCTAACAAAAAGGTTGTTTTTCCTAAAGTCCTATTAACAAAAGAAGAAGTTAAAAATCTAAAAAAATCTTCTAGAGAAATATATAACTATATAGACTCAACACTTAGACAAGAGTTTGGTTATAGTTTAGAGAATGGTATCATGAATGATAAGTCAGATCCAAACTCTGCAAGTAAAGCTGCAATTAGGACATTACCAGTTTCTATGGATTTTTCAGGTGGTTCAAAAAAATTAATTGTAGATATATATAAAGGCATAGTGCGTTTATCTCCATCTGATAAAGTACAGACTGTAAGAAAATTACCAGACTCTCTTTCAAAAAAGAATTTAAATTCTGGAAAGAAAGGTGCAAAGAAATTTACAAGCAGAGATAAATTAATGAGTAATGAAGGAGTTCTAAAGAAGGCAGGTTTTGTTGTAAAAACTATATCTGTTAAGTCAGGATCAAATACTAAGGTGGTAGAACTTCCGGTTATTTTAAGAGTTACAAATGGTGATACTAAAAGAGGAAGCAGAACAAAAAAAGTAACTAGATACTTTAAGCTTGTTCAAGCATATGGTCCTGTAAGACAAGATCAACAACTTGTAAATACTAGTACAGGTATTACAGAAGGTAATGCAGGTATATATGAAGAAATGGATATGCAAGGTTCAATCTACCAAAACGCAATAGGTTTTATGTTTGATAGTACATTCTTTACACGTCCTAGTTATAATACAGTTAAAGAGTTTGTTTCAAGTCTAGATGAAGAAGGTGGTTTTATAGATAATGATATGATAGGCTTCTCAGAAGAAGTACAAGATGTTCTAGCAGAAGCACGAGCTAAAGGCTTTGAAGTTATTTATAGAGGTAATCAATTGTTTATTGATTTAAATACATTCTCTGAAAGCAATTCAGAAGAGTTAGTTCCAATCAAAGAAGTAACAATGCAGCAACTAGAAGACCGTGATATAGATATATCTTTTACTGAATCTGTTGAAGAAACTGAAGAAGTTGAAGAAACTGAAGATGTTGATACGAGTAATGCCCCTGTTATAAGTATGGGTGCATTTGCTGATAGTTTGTTTGGAGCAGAAGAATCAGAAGAATCAGACGTAAGTGAAGAGTATAAAGAGATTACAGATTTTTGGAATCAAAACATAGACTTAAATGCAGAAGCATTGGCTAGGCTAAAAGAGCAAAAAATTGTAACTTTGGAAGACTTCATAGCAAAGAGAAATGATCCGGATATGAACTACAATAGTGACGAAGAGTTTTTAGATAATATTAAATCTTGTATAATATAAGTTATGGCAAAGTGTGCAAATAGAAATACAGCAGAGTATAAAGCTTTAAAGAAAAGGTTCAAGACTAATATAGATACAGATAATATTATTAATACTTTTCAGAGAATTAATAATACTGAAGATATACCAAGTGTAACAGACGCTTTAAAAACTAGAAGTGACAGAAGAGTAATGTTAGCTGCTAAGAAAAAAGATTTTATAAGTGCTCTGGAATCAAATATTACTGGTACTAGAAAAGCAAGTAAATTTAAAGGTGGTATATATGCTAACAACACTATTAAAGGAACAAGAACTTCTAATAAAGGTATAGCTAAAAGAAATGCAATAGCAATTATTACAATGTTGCAAAAAAATAATATACCTACTGGTGTTGGTCAACTTGTTGAAGTGCAAGAAACAGACAAGACCTTTAAGTTTGTTATTAATGATAATTTATTTAGACCCCAAGATGCTTTACCTGCAAGTATGGATAAAATGTCTGGTAATACTAAAGCTATATTAGCTCACCTAGACAGAATATTTCCTGACCTTACAATAAATAATGTTAGCAGAAAAGAAGCAAAAGAAATATATGATGGCATAGATGCTAAATACAAATCAAAAGCAAAATGGGAAGATGTCAAGTCTTTTTATTTTAAAGGACAAGCTTATGTAATTGGTAGTAGAATTACAGGAGATGTTGCAATAGAAGAAGTACTACACCCAGTAATTGATTCTATATATTTAGATAATCCTGCGTTGTTTAATGGTTTACTAAAAGAAGCTAAGTTAAATTTTGTTGAACTTAATCAACAAATACTTAATGCTTACACTAAAGAAAAAGGATTTACAGAAAGAGAAAGAAACCTTGAGCTTGTTACTCAGGCACTTGTCAGACACTTTAGACAAGAGTATGAAAACAAACCTACCAAGAGTTTCATGGATAAAATAAAAGAGTTGTTAGAATGGTTTAAGAATGTAATTAAAGATCTTAATCTATTTGTAACTAATAGAACTCTAAGAGCTGGTAATATTAAAGACACAGCAACTCTATCTGATATTGCAAAGTTACTTAACACAAGCGGCATGCAGTTTAAATTTGAGACACGCAGAACAGGTAAGATTAGATACTCTTTAAATGAAGATGCCGAGAAAGCATTTAAAAAAGCAATTGAAGAGGCTGTAGAAGGACCACAAAAAGAAGTTGCTAAACGCATGTTTAATGTTGCACGTTCATCTACAAAAACAGAAACTGATTTAAGTGTATCTAAAAACTCTGAGTTTTATGACTCATCAAACTTTGTTGTAAGAGATGATTCAGATCATACATATCATGACGTAGAGACTGGAGGTGAATATTTATCAGCTACAAAAGCAATGAAAGGTGCTTTGCTTAATGAAGAAGAAGTGGCTTTAAACTTAGCCATAGGTCAAGACTTTGATACAATACTTAATGGTATTGCAGCAGGTATTTCTATAGAAGAGCTTCAAGGAAAAATGGGTGAACTTTCATCAGAGTTGGTAGAAAAAGTATATGTAGATCTACAAACTCACTTAGAGAGTATAAAAGGTGATGGTGGTATTGTACTCCCTCAAGTTGTACTTTATGATGATCAGCAAATTACCGGAGAGGTATTAGATAAAGATGGAAAACTACAAAAGGTAACATATCAAGGTTTAGCAGGTACTGCAGATTTACTTGTAATAACACCAGCTGGAGAAATACAAATCATTGATTTAAAAACAAGCATGCATTATCTAAAGACTGATCCTGCATACTACGATAAACCATTTACATTAGCTTCTGACTCTTTATTAAAACAGAAAACAGATTCAACAAGTCTGAGTACAAGAGCACAACATAATTTACAAATTGCGTTGTATAGAAGAATGTTAGAGAACATGGGTTATACTATGTCTACTCGTGGGGCTTTATCTACTTTTCATGTTAAAGTTGGCATCAATAAAGATAAGCAAGGTAATAAAACTTTTGATGGCACATATGATATAGAAGGTATACAGTATCACAAAGATTCTGAAATGCAAGGTAAGGTGGATGCATTAATTCCTTCTAAAACTACCAATGAGCAGAAAGCTAGAATTAATGAAGAAAGAAAAAATTCCGGTGAGTACAACCCTGTTCAAGATGAAGACTTTTTAAGTGAAGAAGAAAAGCAATCTGAAAATAATAATTCTCAGACTGAGATAGATATATATTTACAAGCATTAGAAGATTTTCAATTAGATTTACTCAAAAGAAGAGAGGCTCTAGAAAAGATAAAAGGTGGTGTAAGCTTAGATAAAAGTAAGCAAGCCACAATAGAATCTATTAATGAAACAATTAGTAATATTGAAATAGCAGCTACCAATGGTCCAGATGCTATTAAGGCTGAGTATACTAGAGTTATACAACAAGCAATAAAAGATGTAAAAGAATATACTAATTACATACTAGATCCAAATAATGTTAAAGACCCAACCTATATAAATTACTTACTTAACTTTGACAGATACAGTCAAACGTTTAGATCATTAATTGAGTTAGGTACAATGGAGAATACTCCATTATCAAAAACACAGGCTAATTTAGTGTTGGCATTACAAGGCCGTTTGCGTAAACTTAAAGGTAATGATACTACCACTGGTTTAATAGATGCCTCTATTTTTAATTTTGTAAAAGAAACTGTTAGGGCTGTAAGTTCTGCTGAATTTAATGATGCTGATTTAGAACAAGTATTAACACAAGTTAGAGACATTGGTGTTATTGAATATCAAACTGGTGATCTAGCAACAAGTAGAGATACTTTATTAGCAACGTTAGATAAAATATATAAAGCTAAAGCTCAAGAGTATTTAGATAAAGCACAAGCAAAAGAATTAATAATTAGGAATTATGCTAATACACTTGCTAAGCTTGACCCTGGTACTAAACCTCAAGACCTATATAATTATATGGTTGAGTTTAATGAGAAAGGTTTACCTACTGGCTTTATAGTTCAACGTTTAGGTCAGCAATACTATGACATGATAAGTGAACTTAGAAAGAAAGCTTATGATGAAGATGGTAATAAAAAAGTTTATTTAGAAATAGATAATACAGAAGAAGGAACTGCCGCGCAACTAAAATATAATAAAGATCTTTGGTTGGCTAAGCAAGAAGCAGCAAGGTTTTGGACTGCAGAAAGAGCAGATGATCAAGATAATATCATAGATGGTAATTTTCATAGATACACTGAAGAGTATAAAAAGCTTAGAGCAAAATATGAAAGCCCAGTTGTAACTGAAAGTGGGGCTGTTATATGGAAAAAGAAAAGAACAGTTAATGAAAAAGCATGGAGAAACTTTAGAAATAATAACGGTAAATACATTGACACATACTTTGCACAGAAATTAGATGGTAGCCCAACTGGAGTTGTTACTCCTGGTCAAATGTGGATACCTAATAATAAATTTAAAGTAGCTAATGATAGTGCTATTATAAAAGGCAAAAAGGTAAGTATGCTAAACAGCAAGTATGATTCAATCATGAATCCTACACCTGGTGATGCATTGGGTAAAGCAAGAAAAGAATTTTATAGTTTCTATGTCTCTACCATGAAAGAGTTAGTTGAGAAACTGCCACCAAGTATGTCAGAACAAATGGTGGGTAGGATACCAACAATTAAATCTAATATATCTAATAGACTAAAAGAAGAAGGTAGCTTCTTTACTAAAGCATACGCTAAGTTAAAAAGAAAAGGCAGTGATATATTTAATGAAACAGGTACTTTTAGAACTGTTGTAACTAATGAAAAAGGTGATGTTGTTAATAGTCTTCCTATATACTTTACAGGAAGCTTAGGAAAACAAAGTGACTTAGATGCAATAAATAAAAAGATAGAAGATTTATCAGAATTAAGAAAGCAAGGAAAAGTATCTGCTAAATATTTTAATGAAGAACAAGGAAAGCTATTAGCACAATTAAATAGAATTGAGAATAAAGCAACTGCAGAAACTCTAAGTTTAGATTTAGGTTCAAGCCTTTTGAAATTTAATTCAATGGCAGAAAACTATGAAGTAATGTCAACTATAGATGATATAGTCAAAGCATTTATAAAAGTTTCTGAAAAGAGAGAGGTTTTAGCAGAGAAATCCAAAAATGATATGGTTGCTAAAATTGTGGGTAAGACTAAAGATTATTTTAAACCTGTAGGTAACAAAGAAGATCAGATAGAAAAGAACATTAAGAAGAGAATAAAGAAATGGGCTAGTATGGTCTACTATGATAACGAGAATGTCACGCAAAATGCATTAGAAAAAATGACTAATGGTTTAATGCAGTACTCTTCTTTTGCTTATGTTGCAACTAACCCGATGGGTAACATTAATAATTTAATTATTGGTAGATTAAATAATACTTTAGAACTTATTGGTGCAAAGTATTATAAAAGAAAAGCATATTTACAAATGACCGCTGCCTTTAATAAAGAGCAGGTTATACTAAAACAAATAAAAAGAACAGGTTATATTATTGATGGTAAAAAAGGTATCTATGATCCTAAGAAACCAATGACTAAATGGGAAGGTTGGGTTGATGCTTTAAGAATGATGGATTCTGATGTAGAGATAAGAGAGACAGGTGCTGTGGAAGAAGGTGAAAGCTATGTTCAAAAGGCAGCAAACTGGTTCTATTTATTAAATGATTCATTTGAATACAATGTTCAAACAAAGCAAGGTATGGCCATGGTTGCTTCTATGACTGCTGTTGATGAAGGTGGAAATGAAATGAATCTTTATGATGCTTCTACGTTTAATCATACCACACAGAAAATTGAGGTTGATACAAAGAAGTATAAGATCTTAGATAGAGACGGTAATGAAATAGAATGGAATACAGATTATAGAAGACAGTTTAGAAATAATATAAGAGAAGTAAATAAAAGAGTTCACGGTAGTTATGCAAGAGCAGATAGAATGGTTTTACAAGGCCACTTTTTAGGAAAGCTTGCAATACAATTTAAGAAGTGGGTTGCACCATTGCTTAAAAATAGAATGAGAAGTGAATATTATGATGAAAATCTAGGATGGACAGAAGGACGTTATAGATCTTTTGCTAAGTTTATGGCTTACTCTCTAAAGAATCTAAATCAAGTAGGTAACTTAGAAAAAAACTATAGAGAAGAATTATTAAAAGACTTTAAAAATCAAGCTGCTGAAAGCGTTGATTATGGTCATGTAGATAAAAGAGTAAATGAGAAAATACAAAATGCTTATCAAACTATTGGAGAGATAGGTGTTGTATTTTTAGTATTTGCTTTAAGTAGTTTATTAGATGATTTGCTACCAGATGAAGACGATGATGGTTACATTGAGAAAAGACTAAAAAACTTAGCTAAATATAATGTTGATAGAGCAGGAAAAGAACTTGTGGCATTCTGGCCTGGGTTTGGTACACCGCAAGCCTATCAGCTTATAAAGAATCCTATAGCTTCTGCTAGTGTTTTAGAAAATTTTGCACAAGCTTTATGGGTAACATTTACTTCAGGTATGGGTGCTATATACTATAGCGATGAAGAGTTTGCTAAAGATAAAGACTATGTTTATCAAAGAGGTAAAAATAAAGGTAAGCTTAAAGCTGGTAAAGAATGGGCTGATATACTACCATTCTTAAGTTCTATTAAAAGATTTGATAATCTAGATCAGAATAGAAAGTTCTACGTAGACTAAAAGAGATTAATAAAAACCCCCGGTGTAATTGCCGGGGGTTCTTTTTTATTCTGCCAGTAATAAAATACTAACCCTCACAACTAGAACATTCTAATATATTACGGGCAAAGTCTTGTGCACTGCTTTTACTAAATTGATAGTACAAGGTTTTTACACCTTCTTCCCAAGCATACATGTAAAGCTTATTAATATCTTTAGCTGATACTGACGGGTCAATCATTAAGTTTAATGACTGTGACTGATCAATGTACTTCTGCCTTTGCGCTGCTTGTAGTACAATCTCTTTTGGAGATATCTCAACAAATGATTTAAATACTTCTTTAGAAGGAAAATCTAAGTGTTGTACACTACCATCTTTCTTTAAGATAGATTTCCAAGTCTTGTCTGTATTTAGACCATGCTTCTCAAGCTCCTTTTCTAAGAAAGGGTTCTTATAAATAGTCTTAGACTTAGCAAGATCCTTAATAAAGTAGTTAGACTTGATAGGCTCTATACCCATAGACACAGCACCGTGTATAAATGAACTAGACTTAGTAGGAGCAATGGCCATAAGAGTAGTGTTAGCATAACCTTCTCTAAGAGATGTGTATCCATACTCATTATGTAACTCTCTAGAAGCAATCTCACTTCTGTCTTTAAGCGTTCTAAAGATCTCACTGTTTAATCCTTTAGCTTGCAATGAGTCAAACTCAAGAAGCTTAGACTGAAACAAAGAGTGGTATCCTAAAACACCAAGTCCAATTGCTCTATGCTTCTCAGCAAAGTTAAACGCTCTCTTCATACCCGGCATAGTCTCAGACTTAATAATGAATTCATCCATTACTGCGTTTAAGAAATATACATATGTTTCAATTGCATCTGTTTCTTTTATAAGGTCCCAGTGTAATAAGTTAATAGAACCAAGACAACATACAAAAGAGTTATAACTATCTGTAGGCAATTGAATCTCTGAACATAAGTTTGAAGCTGTGATCTCCATACCAAGTTCTTTGTAAGGAGAATTATTATTAGAGTTATCTTTAAACATAATATAAGGGAATCCAAACTCACTTCTGTTCTGAATGATCTTGGCCCATATCTTACGTTTGCTCTTATCTCCTTCCTTCATCTCACTCATCCACTGATCAGTAACCGTAACACCATACTGTAAATTTTGTATAGGGTTACCCTCTGTACCAATATCTAAGAACTCTAAGATATCAGCATGCTCAACAGGCAAGTATACTGCACAAGCACCACGTCTTGCTTCAGACTGTTTACATACATCTACTACAGTATCATAAATCTTAGCATAGTGCACTGGACCATCAGCAAAACCACCTGTAGATATTTCAGTTCCTCTTGCTCTAATGTTGCCAATAAAAGCACTTGTACCTCCCCCATATTTACTCATCATTCCAATTTCACGTCCTGCATTTAAAATACTATCTAAGTTATCATCAACGTTAGATCCGTAACAACTTATGGGTAAACCTTTTTGTTTACCAAAGTTTATCCATACGGGAGTAGACAAAGAATAAAATCCTTTTGCCATATAATCTTCAAACTTCTCAGCAAAGCCTTTTATGTTTAAGTACTTTTCAGCCTTAATTGCTATGTCTTTTATTCTTTGCTCAGGAGATTCTGATATATATCCCCTTGATAAAAATGTACGGCTATCTTCATTAAGCCAATAGTATTTATTGTATTCCATGTTGGTTTGTTTAAATTGTTCTGTTTCTTCTCTTGTTGTCCCACTGGACTTTTTTAGATTTACCCAACATCATAAATTTAGAAACTCTTTGATTAAAGTTTCCTCTTTCTGTATTTAGTTGGGTATTACCTGTTGTTTGTTCTGAATTCATTATGTAATTATTAAAATAGATCATCTTCTGTGATGCTCTTGCTTTTCTTATTATAGTCAACACTTTTCTTATAAAAGAAGTCTCCTTCTTTGGTACCTGTTATCTCTATGTCAAACCATTCTACTGATTTTAATAGTTCTTGATCTACCTCAAATATAGGCTTCATACCTATTTTATCTAAAGAGTTATTAAATCTGTTTTTAATAAAGTGTTGTATTGTATTCTGTGGTAAGAAGCTAAGTTCTCCTTTCTCAAAGATCCAATCAAGTATTCCACACTCTGCTCTATATGCTTTTCTACATGCTGAGTCAATCAGATCTTCAAACTCTTGATCAAACCATTCAGGATTTTCTTTCTTGATAATGTTAATTAACTCTGCTCCAAAGTTACCATGTATTTCCTCTTCTTTACTAGTAGCCTCAACAACATTAGATATACCTTTAAGTACATTCTTTTCTTTGTTAAAGCTCATCATAATTAAGAACTGACTAAACAAGCTTACATGCTCTATAAATAAAGAGAATAGCAATACAGATTTAGTATACATTTTATTGTCTCTAGAACGTGTACCATCTAGATACTTCTTTAAGTACTTAAGTCTACCTTCTATTGCAGGCACCTCAACTACTGATTGAAATTCTTTTTCTAATCCTAGTATTCTAAGCAGCCTGGCGTAGGCATCTTTATGTCTTACTTCTGACTCAGCAAAAGTAAAGCCTACATCACCTACTTCTGTGATAGGCATTCTCTTGTAAAGGTCTCCCCAAAAGGTTTTAACGTTAACTTCTATTTGTGCAATAGCAAGCATTGTCTTTTTGATTACATCTTTTTCTTCTTTAGATATAGTTACCTTAAAGTCTTGTATGTCTTCTGTAAAATTAAATTCTGTATCTATCCAGTAAGAATGTCTGATAGCGTCTTTGTAAGCTAATAGTTGTGGATACTCATAAGGTAGTATATTCACTCTTGGTTTGAAGATGTCTTTGTTCATATATTAATATTTAAATTTAGTTTGAGAAAAAAATAGCTATAATGTCAATTGAGTATTTGACACCATAGCTGTTTCATGTATATTCAATTTACAAAAAATTGAAGAATCTACCAAAGGGTAGTTTTATTTTATTTCCATGCTACGTTTTATGGCTAAAAGTTAAATTATTTGGTTTCATATTTAAAATTTAAAGATTAAAGATTTAAAGTTTCAAAATCTCACTTGGATTTTGTATATTATATATAGATAGTGTACAAAGATACATATTTTGTATCTGCTATCCTTTTTGTTTATAAAATATATTATACATGGAGCTAACAGAGATAATCATAACAATTATCACCGTTGCTGGATCTACCGGGATTTGGCAATTTATATCTCAAAGATATAAAGCCAAGATGGAAGAACAAAAGTTTGACAAGGTAAACAGTGATGGAATGCAATATAGAGATGATTTAAAAGCAAGAGTGCGGAACATGGAGTCCCTACTTGCAAAGAGTGCAAATGAGAAAGACGACATGAGACAACAGGTGCTTGCTTTAACAGCAGAGGTACATGCACTGAGAGTTAAGGTTGAATTTTTAGAAAAAGAAAACGAGAGGTTGAAAAACCTATAACTGTATGATTTTGAAAAGATTCAAACTTTTTGTATATTATACTATAAACTAATTAATAAAATTATGATCACAAAAATATTAAGTGCAATCTGGAATTTCTCATTAAAAAAAGGATGGGACTGGGTATGGTCTAAAACAACTGTAGATGAGAAGGCTATAGCTGTTGTTAAGGAAACTAAACGTAGAGCTAAAAGAGTATCAGAAGAAATTTCTGATGTAGGTCAAGAGCTTAAAGAAGCAGCAATACAATCAAAAGATATTGTAAGTGCAGCTGCAGGTAAAAAGCGTAAGGGTAGACCAGCCGGTAGCAAAAACAAAACAAAAAAATAATGAGTGATAAGCCTAAAAAGAAGTTCAAAGAAACTAAAGTAGGAAAGTTTTTAGCTAAAATTGCTCCTAGTATATTAGGTGTAGCAGGAGATTTACTTCCTGATGCAGGTGTTTTGGGTATTGTAAAGAATCTTATTGAAAAAGATGAGACAATTGCACCAGAAGACAAAGCAGCTGCTTTAGAACAAGTTAGGTCTATGTATGAACTAGAAGTTCAAGATAGAGACTCAGCAAGAAATAGAGAGATAGAAGTTAAAAAAACAGGTAGTAAAGACTTTATGATGCTTGCTACTGGTTTAGTTGGTCTATTCTCTTTTGTGTTTATTATATATGCAGTGGTGTATGAACCAACTGTATTAGAAAACGATTTATTTGTACATCTTATGGGGATGGTAGAAGGTGTTGTTATTAGTAACATCTTTGCTTATTACTATGGGACAAGTGCACAAGACAGAAAATAATGGGTGATTGGACATTAGAAATTGCATTTCATTGGCCACATGATAGACTAGCTTTAGGCTGGGAGATAATGAGACCCGATGACAAATATGATTACACTACTATAAAAGTGTTTTTATTAATAACAACATTAACATTAGACTATTAAAATGGGATACGGAAAAACAAAAAAATACAAAGCAGGTGCTGAGCTAAAAGCAATACCATTTGATAATAAAGGATTACCTAAATTATCAAAAGAAGTACGCAACAACATGGGATATATGAAAGCTGGTGGTGAAAAATTACTATCTAAAATGACTTATGGAGGTGGTATAGACATGTCTAATAAAGTAGTTAAAGCAATGCGATTGGGTAGTGAAGTATATAGTGGTCCAAAAAAAACTAAAAAATAAAAAATGAATATACTAACTGACATATTAAGTCTCTTTAAAAGAAAAAAAATAGTTAAGGCTGCTAAACCTGAAGACTTAATTGTTCTTGGAATACATGAGAAACCTGATATGTTAGGTGTAGCATCTCCAGTTCCCTATAAGTCTGTAAAGCTAATTAAAGTTAAAGATTTAATTACTGGTACTCCTGGTGGAGGGGAAGCATGTACTCATATAAATCTTACAAATAACGGAAATAAAAAACCACATTTTGTTTTTAAACAACAAACAAGCAATCCTTGTGAAGTTACTTATAGAGCATTAACTACTACAGGTAATAACATTAATATTGAGACTAATCTTAATGAATTGGTTTTTTCTACTGAAGGTGAACCTAATACAGCTGAAAATGTAGGAAGCGGAGTTGGTGTTTATAAAGATAAGGTTGGAGAATCATTAAGATTTAAATCATTAGTACCAGGTGATGGTATTATTATAGATGATGCAAATGAGGAAATAAAAATTACTTGTACTGGTGGTGGAAGTGAAGGCCCACAAGGACCTAAAGGTGATCCTGGTCAAGACGGTGCTGACGGTCAAGACGGTCAAGACGGTGCTAAAGGAGACCAAGGTATCCAAGGAGAACAAGGAGAACAAGGACCACAAGGAGATCAGGGTATTCAAGGTGAACAAGGTATACAAGGAGAACCTGGTCAAGATGGTACTGGTAGTAATACTACATATGACTTTGGATCTGCAGGTGTTGCAGGAAATATTAATTTTGCACTAACTGGTTCAGATGCAACTAATGACGTAGTGTCAATGCAAGCTGGTCCAAACATTACTTTAACAGATAACGGTAGTAATACATTTACTATTGAAGCTGCTGGTGGTGGTGGTAGTGGTCTATGGACTGCTATTGGAAATGACATTTACAATAACAATTCAAATACAGTAGTAATAGGTGAAACTAACGAAGCAACAGATACAACTGCGGCTTTAGAAGTGCACGGTAGAATATCAATAGTAGATCCAATAAATAGATTTAATACATTTATTGGATTTAACTCTGGTGCTAACCAAAACACCATTGAGCCCGGAGTAAATAATACTGCTGTGGGTCATGAGGCACAAAGAGAGCTTACAACTGGAAGTAATAATACAGCTTTAGGTCGTTATGCACACGCTCTAAATGAAACTGGTAGTGCAAATATAGCCATTGGTCCTAATGCTATGGCTAAAAGCATAAGCTCTAGTCAAAATGTAGCCATTGGTCTGAGTTCAATGACTAATAATTTAGTAGGTGACGAAAATGTAGCCGTTGGTAATGGAGTTATGCAATATCTAGTTGAATCTAGTTTCAATACAGCTGTAGGTACACAAGCATTACACCGTATATTAAGTGAACATAATACAGCTCTAGGTTATGAAGCAGGAGAATGGTTTACAACTGGTAAAAATAATACAATTATTGGTAGTAATGCAGGATCAAGACTTAATGGACAAAGCGGCTATAATGGTGACAGAAATATACTTATAGGGGAATTTGCTGGTACAGAAATCAATATTGGTCAGAGTTGTATTATGATAGGATCTTATACAACTTCAAGTAATAGCGTAGCCGTTGATTCAATTAATCAAATAGTTATAGGAAATGATGCAATCTCTAAAGGAGATAATACGGTTGTTTTAGGTAATACTTCTATTGAAGAAACACATCTAAGAGGAGTTGTAGTATTAGAAGGATATACATTTGCTAATTTACCTACAAGCCCTGTAGTAGGTATGAGAACTTATTTAACTAATTCTGTACCACCTACTTATTATCAGCCTGCTGTTGGTGGTGGAAATTTAAAGGTACCAGTATTTTATGATGGTAATCAGTGGCTGTGGGCATAAACAATAAAAAATAAAAAGATTAAGTGATGAATTTATTACAAGACATATTAGGATTAATATCAAGAAATAAAAAAGTAAAGCCTGTTGACACAGATGTACTACCTATTGGTAGATATAAGACTTCAAAAGAAATACTGAAGCCTAAACCTGAGATGAAAACAAATTTAGTTTCTTTAAAAGAATTAAAAGAATACATTAATTCTGAAGTAGAAACAAGAATAAAAGCTTTAGAAGATTTAAATCAAATGTAAGATATGGCACTTAAAAGAAAAAAAACAACAACTAAAAAGAAAAGTACAGTCAACTCATCTGGGAATTATACAAAGCCTGGAATGAGAAAAGCTTTGTTTAATAGAATTAAAGCAGGTAGTAAAGGTGGAGCACCAGGACAATGGTCCGCACGTAAAGCTCAAATGCTTGCTAAGCGTTACAAAGCTAACGGTGGAGGCTATAAGACTAAAAAATAATGAAAGATCTTACACTAAATATTGGTAATATAATTTGGATCATAGGTATAATATTTACTATGGGTATTGCATATAGTCAAATAGCACAATTATCTGATGATATTGTAGTTATAGAAGCTAGACTAGAAAAAAAGATAAAATTAATAAATGAGTGTGAAGATAAAATAGTTGCATTAGAAAAAGAATTAATAGCTATTAATGTAAAATTATGTGATGGCAAAAACTAAACAACAAAAAAGTCTGACTAGATGGACAAAGCAAAAGTGGACAACTGCTTCAGGTAAAAAGAGTTCTGAAACAGGAGAAGTTTATGCACCAAAAAAAACTATTGCTAAATTAAAAAGTACTAAAAAAGGTAAAGCTAAATTAGCAGCAGCAAATAAAAAGAAAAGAGCAGCTACCAAAAAAGGCAAACAGCATGCTAAGCATGGCCTTCACAAAGGTAAAAAAAGATAAAAATAAAAATAGATCATTATGAACTTTATACAAGAAGTCTTAAATCTTTTAGATAGAAAACAAGACAAAAAAGAACTCGAACTAAAAAGAGACTATTTTGAATTTGGTAGAACAAAACCAAGTAGTGTAGGTAATCCATTATATTCACCTAAAATGACTCCTCATGCCATTCGGTATGATGATTTAAAGTGTAATATTATATCAGGCTTGGTAAGTGGTACAGGTACAGAACATACTTTACCTGTATTTTCAACAACAGATCCTAATAATTGTGATGTACAAACTATTATAGATTCAGTGTTTAGTCAATCGGCTGATGCAGAATTAGGTATAGTAAATGCAAACTTGTTAGTAAGAGGTAATACTGAAATTGAAGGTGATCTATTAGTACGCGGTGTACAAACTATTATTGAATCTACTATAGTAGAAATAGCAGATAATATTATTGAACTTAATACTCAAGGAGCAGATGTTGATGCTGGCTTTTCAGTTGGAACAGTTAACGGTTTAAAAACATTTGGTTGGGATGCAACTAACCTTTTATGGAATACATTTAAGGAAAGTTTAATGACTAAAGACATTATTATCAATGCAAATTTAATAATGGATAATGAGGAAATTAGTCTTATCACTAACTCAGTAGAAGGATTGGCGTCAGAACCATTTGATTATGCCATTCCTACAACTTTAGCCGTAATTAAATATGTTGATGAAAATATTGGTGGCTCTGATTATCAGATTGTCCCATTTGATTCAGGAACAGATCCTTTTGGGCTTATTGGATTGACAAAAGATGGTGTTCAAGATAGTGTATTTAAAGTTGTAGGAGATGATTGGATTTTACCAAGCTCTAATAATACTGAATTAAATATAAAACATGCAGAACAAACAGTTCTTGGAACAAATAAAGAAATAGACTTAAACAATGGTGATTCGTTTAATGTCAGAGGTTATGCATTTGATGCAGCTGGACATATTATTCAAACTGATGATGTAACATATACATTAGATCTTACAGGATTAGGTTCTCCAGTAATGACATCTACTGTTACCGGAACGGGTAAACTTTGGGATGATACTGTTCAAGTAGAAGATGCTCTTCCAGTAAGTGCTGAACCTTTAAGAACATATGGTATACAATTTAATGAGGCATCACAATTAGTTGTTAATGTGCCATGGGTTGAAGGATCAGGTGGCTCTATTGTAATAGGTAACCCAGGTAACCCTACAGAAGATCTAACTTCTATAAGTATAGATGGTACTGTTTATGGTATTCCAGGTGTGCCAGCAAATATAGTTGAGACAGTAGACACACAAAATGGTACATACATTGATATGACACCAACAGGTGCTGTAGATGGAGATGTTGTTGTAACAGCAGAATTATCGGCTGTAGATGGTACAGATACTTCAGGTTTATTCTTAAGTAAAGATAATGTATGGTCAGCAATTCCAGGAGGAAACCCAGGAACTGTAACTAGTGTTGGTTTAAGTACAGATATTGCAGCTTTCCAAGTTGCAAACTCTCCTGTAACAGATAACGGAACAATAGAATTAAATCTAAACGGAGGAACTGAAGGACAATTTTTAAGACAAGACGGAAATTGGGCAACAATCCCAGGAGGTAATGCAGGAACAGTAACTTTAGTTGAAGCTTCAACTGCAGGTGATGCTTTAGATGTAGCAGTAGCAGATGCAACTACTACACCATCAATATCACTTACATGGGCAGGAAATGATACTGAATATATAGATGGTGCAGGTAATTTAAAAGACTTCCCTACTGTAGGTAGCATGTCTAGTTGGACAGTTAAAGATGGTACAGCATTAGGACCAGTATTAGATCAAGCAGAAGTTCAGTTTGTAGGTGATGATAAAATTACTACAAAATTAACAGATAATTCAGGTAA
>Ga0208793_1000033_pt1 | contig 93421 bp, 78 predicted proteins | sample 17_taG_FD_184092 | JGI IMG/M metagenome (GOLD analysis project Ga0208793, IMG submission 184092) | Marine viral communities from the Subarctic Pacific Ocean - 17_ETSP_OMZ_AT15314 metaG (SPAdes) (version 2) | ecosystem: Environmental > Aquatic > Marine > Oceanic | place: Pacific Ocean | collected... | reverse complement strand
CAGACAGACCTTCGCACCATGCAAGGTGAAAGAGCGGTAGATGTTTCATCGCTTGCTGCCGGGGTTTACGTTGTTCAGATTATTGGTGACAATGCAAGCACTGTGAAGCGCTTGATAAAAGAGTAATCACCAAATAACCAACCAAAAAGGAAACCCCTTCAGCTTTTGCTGAGGGGGTTTTTGATTATAGCTATTTCACTGTATACATCTTACCAATTATGTATCTTTACGTTTCTTATTAAAAATCAATAAAATGAAAAAAGCAATTCCTTTATTTGCGTTAGCCCTTATGATTGTGGCTTGTAACAATTCCAAAGAAAAAGAAAACCCGAATCAAACTGAAGAACAAATGAATGAGATTGAAAATCCATTACTTTCAGAAAGTACCTTGCCCTATGGTGCACCTGATTTTTCCAAAATAAAGGATGAACATTTTAAGCCGGCAATGCTGGAAGGAATAGAACAACAAAAGAAAGCCGTAGAAGCTATTGCCAATTCGGAAGATGAACCCACTTTTGAGAATACCGTTATTGCCCTTGAGAAAAGTGGTGAATTATTGAATAGATCTTCACAAATATTTTATGCACTTGCAGGTGCAAATACCAATGAAGCCCTGCAGGCGATAGAGGAAGAAATGGCTCCGAAATTTGCTGCCCAAAATGATATGATTTATTTGAACGATAAACTGTTCAAGCGTTTTAAAACTCTTCACGATAAAAAAGAAACGCTAAATCTAGATGCTGAATCTTTAAAACTTTTGGAAGAATATTATGAGGATTTTGAAATAGCGGGCGCTAATCTTTCTTCGGAAGATAAAGAAAAGCTTAAGCAATACAATGAAAAGATTGCTACACTAACTACTAAATTTGGAAAAACCCTTTTGGATGCCAACAATGACGGAGCAGTTAACTTTACCAATAAAGAAGATTTGGCAGGTGTGAATGAAGACTTTTTGAAATCAAAAGAGAACAAAGATGGCGAGGGCTGGACAATTCCACTACAAAATACTACCCAGCAACCGTTATTGCAATCAATGGAAAATAGAGATAGTCGTGAAAGACTCTTTAAGGCTGCGTGGCATAGGGCAGATCAGGGAGCAAATAATACTAGCGAAATTATAAAAGAGCTAGTGGAAGTGCGTGCACAAAAAGCAAAACTTCTCGGCTTTAACAATTATGCCGAGTGGAGTCTTCAAAAAACCATGGCGAAAACCCCTGAGAAAGTAAATGAATTTTTTAGTGGTCTTATCGCAGCGGCTACATCAAAAGCACAAGCTGAGGCTGGTGAAATTCAAAAAATGATTAAAGCAAAAGGACAAAATTTCACTTTAGAACCTTGGGACTGGAATTATTATGCGGAAATGGTTCGAAAGGAAAAATATGATTTGGACGAAAACCAGATAAAACCCTATTTTGAAATTAATAATGTATTGGAAAAGGGCGTTTTTTATGCAGCACAAAAACTATACGGCATTACATATAAACCTAGAACCGATATACCCACCTATCACGAGGATGTAAAAGTCTATGAACTTTTTGAGGAAAATGGGGAGCCATTGGGACTTTTTTATACAGATTATTTTGCGCGCCCAAGCAAGAGTGGTGGCGCTTGGATGGATAATTTTGTAACGCAATCCAAACTGTACAACAAAAAACCCGTTATATATAATGTTTGCAATTACCCAAAACCCGCAAATGGCGAACCTGCCTTGTTGACCTATGATGAAGTTGAAACCATGTTCCATGAGTTCGGGCATGCGCTGCATGGGTTTTTTGCAGACCAGCAGTATCCATCGCTTTCCGGTACTTCGGTGGCTCGCGATTTTGTGGAGTTTCCTTCCCAGTTCAATGAAAACTGGGCGCTTTATCCAGAAATTCTTAAGAACTACGCACTTCATTATAAAACGGGAGAGCCCATTCCACAAGCTTTGATCGATAAAATCAAAAATTCGGGAACTTTTAATCAAGGCTATAGCTTGACCGAAAACTTGGCTGCATCAAATCTGGATATGCAGTGGCATACCATTTCTTCCGATAAAAAAATAGACGATGTAAACGCTTTTGAAAAAGAGGCCTTGCACAACACCAAACTCGATGTGGTACACGCGGTGCCTCCCAGATATCGCTCCACCTATTTCTCACATATTTTTGCGGGAGGATATGCTGCGGGCTATTATTCCTATTCGTGGACGGAGATGCTCCATCACGACGCCTTCAACTGGTTTGAGACCCACGGAGGCCTGACCCGTGAAAATGGACAGCGCTTCCGTGATATGGTATTGTCTAGAGGAAATACGATGAATCTTGAGGAAATGTACAAGAATTGGCGCGGTAGTGATCCAAAAATTGCGCCAATGCTAAGAGCAAGAGGATTAAAGTAAAAAGGAATAGCTTATTAAACTGCGAATCCACGAATAGTTTTAAAACTCTTCGTGGATTCGTAGTTAATACAGTGATTTGATGCTTAATTCTTCTTTTTGCTTTTCGACTTTTCTTTCTTAGGATGCACCAACTTCAACTCTTCAATTAAGTTGGTTGCGCCAGCATATTTATCCACTATAAAAAGTACATAACGAATATCAACCATGATGTTGCGGGATAGGGCAGGATCGTAATAATAATCGCTCATGGTTCCTTCCCAAACACGGTCAAAGTTCAAGCCTATAAGGTTTCCATGGGCATCAATGGCGGGACTTCCAGAGTTTCCTCCTGTAGTGTGATTAGTTCCAATGAAGTTAACAGGCATCTTGCCGTTTTCGCCATACTGTCCATAATCTTTTGTTTTGTATAGATCGATTAGCTTTTGGGGCACGTCAAACTCGTAATCACCTGGTACGTATTTCTGCATAACACCTTCAAGATGTGTAACGGGTTCGTAATAAATGGCATCTGCAGGGGAGTAGCCAGCAACTTTTCCATAGGTTACGCGAAGGGTTCTATTGGCATTTGGAAAAATGCGTGCATCTTTCGGACTCAATTCCAGCAAAGCCTTCATATAATCGCGGTGAAGACCGGAGATATTGAGTTCCAGTTCTTCATATTTTGGGGCTACTTTATCAAAATACGCATCGGCCATTTCCTGTGCCACTTTAAAACCTGCATCGTTGTTTAACTTTGCGATAACTGTTTCAGCATCTCCTTCCAATAATTTTTTTAAGGATTCATAATCTACAAATGCAGAATTGCTGTAAACATCTTTGGTTAGCATTGCGGCATTTATATTATTAAAGGAAGAAGGCAAAAACTGGGCAGGTACATTCTTTGCATACAGTGCAATCAAGGCTTCAAAAACCTCTTGGTCCACTTGCTTGCTGTAATCCTTATAAAGGCTTTCTGCGCCTGTGATAAGATTGTTTCTTCGGTCTTCAAAAGATTGTGCTCCGCGGTTTTCATACACCTGTTTCAATTGATAGGTTTGGTATGCCATTCGCAGCAATTCTACATTGCGTAACACGGTCTCTAAAAAGTACTCCCTAGCCAAGGCATAAGGCTCGATTTCGGTATAGTATTGTTCAAATTTTGGCAAAAGCTGTCCGTACTCCTGTTGCTTTCCTTTTTTGTAAATTTGTTCGGTAAGATTCTTTTCCTGCTGCTTTTTAATGCCTACAGCATTGCTTTTTGTCAATCCAAGAGTTTCCCCTTTCCACTTTTTCCAGTAATTGGCAATGCGGGCAAATTTGGAAGCATATTGAATTTTTATCTGTTGATCTGCGCGCATATATTTATCCTGAATGGCCAAGGCAGCATCGCGAATGGCAATACGGGCTGGGTTTATTGTGTTTATAACCTGCTCAATGGCAATGGATGGCAAATACTCATCCGTAGTGCCGGGATAGCCAAAAACCAAGGTGAAATCGTTTTCTTCCACACCATCTAAGGAAATTGGCAAGAAGTGTTTGGGGGTGTAGGGCACATTGTCTTCGGAGTATTCCGCGGGACGGTTGTTCTTGTCTGCATATATTCTGAAAAGTGAAAAATCGCCTGTGTGTCGTGGCCAGATCCAATTGTCGGTATCGCTGCCAAACTTTCCAATGGAAGAGGGCGGAGCGCCCACCAAACGCACATCCTTAAAAGTTTCCACTACAAAGAGCATATACTGGTTGCCCTCATAAAAAGTACGTACACGGTTTTCCTGCCAAGCTTCCTTGGGCGAAGTCTGGACCACGAGAGCGATATTCTCTTCTATCTTTTTTTGCTTATCTGCCTCGCTCATTGCTTCGTTAATACCTTCAAGCACTTGTTCGGTTACGTCTTCAATACGAACCATAAAGCTGGCCGTTACGCCGGGATTGGGAAGTTCATCCTTCAGGCTCATTGCCCAAAATCCATTTTCGAGATAATCATTTTCCAAAGAGGAATGGCTTTGGATCTGCGAATACCCGCAGTGGTGGTTGGTAAGCAGAAGTCCTTGGTTGCTTATAATTTCGGAAGTGCAGCCGCCGTTAAAATGCGGAACGGCATCTTTTAGGCTGGCATTGTTAACGTCATAAATATCCTTAGCGGTCATTTTCATGCCGAGGTTTGTCATTTCGGATGCGTTCATCCCTTCTAAGAGCGAAGGAATCCACATGCCGCCTTGTTGTGCAAAAAGAGGAAAGGATAGAAGAATAAAAAATAGTCGGAAAAGTTTCATTTGAGTGTTTTTTTAATTGTTGCAATATACTAAATAGAAATATTTATGAACGACAAATTAAATATTGATAACGTTTTTGACGGTATGTTATAAAACGGATGAAGTCCGATTTTTTTAAATCGGACTTCATTTAAATTAGTTTTTGATAGTTTAATTAGAGGCCACAGTCATCTAAACAGTATTCAAAATACATAGCCCAGCTATTGCCACCATAAGGTAGACCTGCTGCCCAGCCTGTTTCTGAACCTGTTGGGCCATTTACTTCCGCGTGCGCTGCAATACATAGACAGTTTGGTAAATCTGATAAAGGAATACTGTAAGTGTAGGTTGTAGTTCCGTTCGGATGGCTTGCCGAGTAAGGGAAATGTCCAATACGTGGATTTCCGGATTTATTGGATGGCCGTTGGGAACAATCTCCTACAAAAAGGTGTGATGCGTTAAGTATCCAGTCCCCTTCCATGCTATAGGTGACCAATAGGTTGTCTCCGTAGATTGCAACCTCTACATTTCCAGAATCATAATGTTGTCCTGCCATAAGATCGACTTGAATGCAATAACCGTCACTCGTAGGTTCCTCTCTTGAAGCCACAATATCATCTGGTTGATTGATCAAAAGATTATCATTTTCGTTATCCCTAGAGCAACTGGAGATGAAAATTATACCTAAAAAAAGAATGAGTAATTTTGTTTTCATAATTTATTTGTTTAGAGGTTGTTAAGTCAAAGGTAAATAAAAACTATTCATTTAATTTTATTTATTAAAATAATCGATTAAATGTAATCTTTTATCGATAAAACACATTGATTGGTATCTTATATACGAATTAATTGTTAATAAATTAGAAAAATATAGTTTCAAAAGTTATTGAAATTTATTAAGGTGATTTTTTTGTGTTCAATAGAAATAATTTCCAATATTTTTACTTCGGCACCTATATTTATATAGAACAATTTCACCCCTAGTATGTACAGTCAATGCCACCGTTCACACTTTTCTTTGAATGTTTTGCAATTGCTACAATATGCTAAATAGATATTCAGAATGCGTTTGATAATACGTTTTAAAAATATATCGTTATTATGAAGGAAGAACTATATTAGCGTTCTATTACGTTATAATTCTCTTTTTTTATGTCCTGGATTTTCAATGTGGTTTGGATATTAAGCCAGTTTCTTTCTACTACTTTAGTTACTCAAGCTTCCACAATCTTGGCATCTTCTGCTTTAAAGCCGCAGCCACCTACATTGCAATTTAAGTATTGTGATCCTGATGGTGATGGTAAAATTGAGCTGAACCTTGAACAAATATCCCAGGAAGCGCTTAATTATTATGGTTTGGACCCTAACGATTCTGAAGCTATTTTAATCTGTAACAGTGACGGTTCATACGTGAAGCTCAACAATCCTTCCCAAGAGCCTACCTTGGAATATATATGCCAAGTGGTTGGGCCCCTTACCGATATAGCTGTGAATGATGTGGGAGATGTATTTGTAAATACCTTTCTATCTATTTATAAAATGGATGCCACAGATTGTTCCTATAGCTCGGTCTTTCCCGTGATTTATGGTGAAGTTTTAAACTCGCTTTCTTTTGATACTGGCGGAAATATGTACTTTGGTTTTGCAGATCACAGTAAGGTTTATAGATATGATGCCGATGGCTTGACAGATCCCTATGTATGGCATGATTTTGGACAGGGCAATGCGGGTGGCGATTTCGTGATGGTGGATGGCAAGCTTTACATTTCGTGGGACGACGGATCTTTTAATAGACTTTATGAGGTAACGGTAGATGCAAATTACAATTACGTATCGCATATAGATAAAATGGAACTGCCAGAAGGTACCTACGGGTTGGCTAGTGAATTTGGGAGTCTTTACGGCGTAACTATTGACTGGCTCTACAGAATAAGACTAGACACTCATACTTTTGAATCTGTAATTTATAATACCTTCGGAAACGGGGACTGGTACGGAGCAGCTGGACTACACGAAGGAATGATACTCAATTCGGCACTTTTTTCCAGTAGTTCAGATGCCAATAACAATACAAACCCTCTTCCACCACTTTGGACCAATACCCAGAGTGGGCAACAAACTATTTATGTGCGTATAGAAAATGAAACCACTGGGGAGTACGTAATACACCCAGTAATTATTACTGTAAATAATACTCCCCAGCTTACCCAGCCCGAAAATTTAATGCAGTGTAGCGATGATGAAGTGAACACGTTTGATCTGCAACTTGTGGAAGATGAGCTGTTGCAAAACGTTACTGAAAGTGTAGTGGTTAGCTACCATGAACTTCCAGAACACGCCGACTCTGGAACAGACCCACTCCCAGTATTATTTGAAATGGATGTTTCGCAAAAAACTATTTATGTTAGGGTAAAAAACAGAAATAATGATTGCTATGCCGTAACGAATTTTCAATTAATTGTAAAGTCTTCTCCAGAATTGGCACCTTTGGTCACCAATAGGACAGAGCGTAGCTTAAACCAATGCTATATAACTCCAAGTGGTAGGGGTTATTTTATGCTTGATGAAATGTATGAACAACTTGTGATGGATGGTAATTCAAATTACATTTTGAAATACTATAGTTCCCTTTCAGATGCCCAAAACGGTTATAATAGAATTCCAAAGTTGTTTCATTCTGACGAGGGTAGTGTGTATGAGATTTTTGTAGCCGTGACCAATGATGATGGATGTACGTCTATTTCAAATTTCTTTTTGGATGGCAACTGCGTAAAATACACTTTGGACTTGGGCAGTATTAATTTTCCCAATTTTTTTACCCCTAACGGAGATGGTATTCACGACTTTTGGAATATTTATGGTGTTTCAGAAAAATTGCAGAAAGAAACAATTGTAACAATTTATGACAGATTCGGTAAAAAAATCTTCGGATTTAAACCATATAACATTATTGGTTGGGACGGAACTTATAATGGAAGGCCTATGCCATCCAGCGATTACTGGTTTGAAGTTGCTACACCTATAGGGGCAAGATTTACAGGGCATTTTTCCTTAAGGCGATAAGCACTTTAATTTTTGCCTGTAAGTAATTAGTGAACGATTTTTGAAAAATTGCTTCGAATTATTTAGCGTGTGATTATTTATAAATAATATTCAAAATTTCTATTTTTCTAACTTCCTTACCCAGTTTGAATTGCACAATGTCCCCCACATTATTCCCTGTGAGGGCAACCGCTAGGGGAGCAACGAATGCAATTTTTTGCTTCGCAACATCAGCTTCGTCAACACCAACTATCTGAAATATTTGAGCAGAGGTGGAAGTGGAAATTTTATAGGTAACCGTGGCGCCAAAACGCACTTCATTTTTAGGTTGTTGGGTTGGTTCTAAAACTCTTGCGGAGGCAATGCGTTCGTTTAGTAAATCCAATTTGCCATTTATTACGGCCAACTCTATTCGGCGTTGTTGTTCATGCTTGGTAGGAAGCGTGGTACGCTCCTGTTCCAGTTGTTTGCGTTCGTTCAATAACAATTGCATTCCCATCGGAGTTACATAATTCGTTGCTCCGTTTGGCAGTGCGGCACGTGGAGGTATTATGGGTGTTTCTTCTTGGTCTCCTTCTTTTACAAATCCTCGGCTCATATAATCTTTTATATATAAAGATACTTATTTTTAGATATTGAGAGTTTTTTTTGGAATTGTCAAAACAGATTAACATAGAAGAGGCTGTCTTTTAAACAGCCTCTCTCATTAAAGGTGTAATTTTTTTACCGTTTTATCACTTTAAAAGTTGATTGTAAATCTTCAGAAATTGCGTTTATAAAATACAATCCGCTCTCTAACTGGGACATATCAATTTCAGTGATATTGCCATTCGCGGGCCCCTGCGCTACAAGACTTCCCAAAGTATTGTAAATTTTATAATTGTCCAGCTTATAAAGAGAGGTTACGGTTACTTTATTTTGTACAGGATTGGGATAGAAAGAGATATTTTTTCTGAATTTATCCTCAACAGAAGCAATGTCTTCTACAGTTATCGTGCCTTCCATATTAGAGTGTACATCGCATTTATAGTCGTTTATACCAATTTGTGTAAATGTATAAGAAAACTGGGAGCCACTGCCAGTGAGAATACCACTGTCAAAATCTTCTTGGCTGCCAGATTCACTAGTAACGGAGTGGGGCACTTCATCTGTCCAAGTCCATCTTACCGTATCGCCCGGTCCAACGGTTATGCTTACATCTCCACTGGGCACACCGACGAACCAGTCTAGGTCAAAAGTTGTTTGCGCAGTTGCCATAAAAGCGGTTAGCGAGATCACAAAAAATAGTTTGATTTTTTTCATAATATTTAGTTTTAGGTTAATATATACTCATTGTTAATTTTTATATTTCAGCGATCTTTTCTTAAAAATGCTACTTAAAAGACGCGGCTTATATTAAAGCCGAAGAAGAAATCGCCATCGGTCCAATCTCCCTGCCCCTGAATTATGAAACCGTCTTCAAACATTGCTTGGGCATTGGTGAAATGCATTTGGAAAACATGGCCGCCGGTTTCAATATCTACACCCACTGACAGAGGGTTCTTGAAATTGGAATTTTTGTTGCGGTTTAAATGGATACCATAATCTACATTAATGCTCACACGGTTTGAAATTTTATACCTTCCGCCCAATCCTAAGGCGTACTGATTGTTTTTTTCATCGTAGTTCAAGGTGGTTCCGTCATTTAGAACTTCCCTGCTGCGGGTTGCCAAATTCTCGTGTATAAAAGTTGGCGCTACCAATAGTGAAAATGATTCATTAAATTTTTTTGAAATTAAAAGCTGGGAAGTATAAGTGAGCCTATCTGCAAACTCGAGGTTTGGGTATTCATCCTGTCCCAGAGAAGTGTTTACGGTAATCAAATTATAACCTACTAATGTTACCGGAAAACCTTCGGTTTCCTGAGGTATCAATCTGTATTTAGCGTGAATTCCATATTTTTTTTGAAAAGAACTTCGCGCAATACCAATATTCAACCAATCATTAAAACCATAAATAAATTTTAATTGTGTAACGGCATTGTCCAGTCCGAAAAAATCATCAAATCCATTTTTTACCGACCCGAACCGATGGGCCACAATAAAATAGAAGTCTTTTTTGTCTGCAAGTTTGGTAGATTCAAAATTTACCACTTTCAGTCCTTTAAAAGCAGCAATAACTGTTTTATCAAATACTGCTTCACTTTCCAGATCGTTCAGCAAATCCTCTTGCGAAAAAAAAGCAAAAGGAATAAAGAATACTAAAAAGGTGATTTTTTTCATCCTTTGTGCTATTTAATAAGTGAGCATTGATCCAACTTTACTATTTCAAACAATTCGTCATAACCAATACATCGGCCTTTAATCATTATTTTCTCATTGGTTGTTAATTGTGGAATGTTTTCATCAAATGTGGCATATACGCTTTCATCGAGAGTAATAGCTCCATCTTCCAAATTGGTAATTACACCAGTTACCGATATGGTTTGGTTCAACAAGGCGTTGCCGTCATTTGTTTTAAAGCGCTCCAGTAAATAGGAGGCGGTGATTTCAAGTTGTGAGGTTTCAGACTTAATATCTCTATGATCTTGGTAGATATAATTATATCCAAAATAGCCTACTGATAGTAGTATAATTAAGATCAGGATTTTTCTATGTTTGCTCATGGCTTTATTATTTTTGTAACTGAAATGTCACAGAAACATTCACGTTTTCCGCGATTTTATTGCTTACAATTGATGGAATTTTAATATTGAACCCTTCTGGCTTAAGCACAAACTGGGCGGTGAGCGTAACGACTCCATCATTGACTGAAATAACAGCTGGCACGTCCATTTTTTTGTCAACACCGTGAAGATTAAAAATTCCATTGATTAAATATTCGCGCTTTTCCGAAGCTTTTGAAGCGTCAAAATCCTGAATGGTTCCTTTAAAAGTAGCTTTTGGATATTTTGAAGATTCAATGTAGTTTTCATTAAAATGCTCTTCCATTAAGGCCACTTTAAATCGGAAGCCCTTCATAAGTGCAAGAGCCGCAAATTTTCCTGTATCAGCGTCCAAAACGGCACTTACATTAGTGTTTTTTGCCTTTACTTCTTCAAAAGAAGGAACCGAAGCTTCAAAAGTAATTTCCCCAGTTTTGGTACTGTACTTTTCTTGGCCCGCAGCTGTAACTAAAAAGGCTAGGCAAAAAATCAATAAAACGATTATGGTTTTCATCTCTATTAAGATTTTAATGGATATTAATTTTCCAGCAATCCATCTTGGTTCCACTGTACTATAAGATCGATTTGTTGTTGCGGTAACCGTGGACCACCCAGGGGCATCAATCCCTGCTCACCTTCATTTCTGCTTATTCTATCCAAAAGCCCTCTGTTTTCAACGGCATCCTTCACTTCGGAAAAGTTGGTCAACGACATTGGCGCCCCATTTTGCGGTGGATTGTTGTGGCAGACAATGCAGTTGTTTTCAAACACAAATGCAACGTCCTGAAAGGTTACCAGCTCTGTTTGATTTTCTTCAGCTGGGTCTTCTATGTCATCATAAGTACTGCTCGTGCAGCCGAGTAGCGTAAAAGAAAAAATGAAGAGTAAATGACGTTTCATAAAGTATTATATGGTTTCCTTTTAACTATTTATAAAACATTTCAAAAGCAAGAAACCCTACCATACAAAATCAAAAAGGCCACGGAAAACCGTGGCCTAATCGTGGGGAGCTAAGTAAACAACTAAATTTTTTCAAAGGTGAGAAAGTCTGTACCTCCATTGCCTCCGCTTACATCAGTGAGTTCAATTTTGGAATTAGTTACAGAAATAATATCCCAGTCATCTGAAAGGTCTTCAAAATCTGGTGGCGAAGCAAAGAATATATTGAAATCAACATCACTTGAGCCACCATCATCGTCACTGGAATTACTGTCTGTTACAGACCATGTTCCCGTAATTGTAGTACTTCCGTTTACCCCAACCAAAGAACCGTTTTCATTAAATGTAAACGTAAATCCGTTAAAATGGTTTGTTTCATTTTGATCAGAATCAAAGAAATAAGTTATTTTCCATGACCCACTTTGGGCGGTGTTTTGGGTCTGTTGCACTGTAGTTTCCAGTTGCTGAGTGTTATCATCATCTTTGTCGCAGGACATTGCCAAACCTGTGTATATAAAAAATGCGAGTATTATTTTTGTGATAATCTTCATAGCTTAATTTTTTTTTGATTTTTATTTATGTAGTTAATTCTTTTTGAAAATCAAGGTGTCTTCAATTTCTCCTTGACTATTTCGGGTAATAAAGGTTGCTGACGTTGTTGTATATTGCAATGTCTTGTATTCATCGTCATCGGCTCCATTAATGGGACTGTCCATATCAAACTCAAAATTGAGTTCTTGCCCGGTGACGGTAACTATCCAAATTCCATAAACATACTCCGTACCATTGGTAGCATAAACGGTCTGGTTACTATAGAAGTTAAAATCGTACCCATTAAACTCAGACGTTTCATCGTTGCCATCGTCTAAAAATTTCTCCACATACCAAGTTCCCGATTCAAGAATGTCTCGCAATTCTTGTGGGTCAGGGCCGCCGCCGCCGCTTGGTTCTCGGCCAAAAGAGAGATAGTCCGTTCCGCTTCCTCCCCCGCTTACATCCGAAAGTCGGATTATGGTTTGCGTGGCTTCCAGCACATCCCAATCATCATTTAATTTACCGAAATCGGCATTTGTATTGGTTTCAAAATTCATAATGAAGTCCAGATTGCCACTGTCTATTTGTGCGGTCCAAAAACCGTTAATGGTATTACTGCTGCTTACCGCTGTGGCAGAACCGTTTCCATAGAAAGTAAATTCATACTCATTGAAGTTTGCAGTATGGTCTATGCCGTTTTCCTCCAATAAGTTTACGTACCAGCTTCCCGTTATCAAGTTTTCAATAAAAAGGTTGAGTTCTGTATTGTTTCCTCCTGTGTTCGGATTGCGACCAAAGGTCAAATAGTCTGTGCTTCCGTCACTTGCGCTAATGTGTTTTAGTTTTATAAGGTCTGCACTTGCTTCCAATATTTCCCAGTCTTCATCCAACTCATCTAACGGTGGGTATATTCCCAAGAAAAGATCAAACTTAAAATCGTCCACGAGTGCCCAAGTGCCATCAACAACAATTCCTGATTTTATGGCTTGTGCGGTTCCGTCCAGGGCAAACGTAAACTCATATCCGGCATAATTGTCAGTTTCATCATAATCATCAAAAAAGTAATCAACATACCAAACACCCGTTGTCAGATCTTCCTCAAACTGTGAAATATCTATAGGGTCGTTATTTGTGTTGGCCACACAATCATCAATCAATGTTTGTAACTCTTGGTTGCTGTTCACTTCCACGGTAGTACCATCTTCAAGAATCACCGAAATAGGAAAATCCAGACTGATGAAATCATTTGGGCCCAAATTTTGCAGAAAGCCAAACAATTCCAAATCATTATTAATGGTAACTGTTCCTGTCTGTTGCTGATCTGAATTATAAGTGAAAAATGAAATAGGATATACAAAATCCAAACAGCCAATTTCAACATCGTTTGTGCCGCAAGTGTCGGCAAGAGCGTCAAGTTCAGCTTGGGTGTTTACCGTTATTTGGGTGTAGTCAAACAGCTCCAAATTTATTGGGAAAAAGATTTCTAAAGTATCGGTATCGTTTGGGAAAAGGTTGAATATTTCTTGAATTATAGTTATATCTTCAGGAGAATTGATGGTCACCTGCTGTCCGTTGGCAATAACAGTCACTGGCAGTACCACCGCCGTGCAGCTATTACCGTCAATAATATCGTCATAAGCGCCCGGATTTTGTGAGGTGCGCAACAAGAGCCCTGTCAGGGGTGAACTGGCGGTAATAGTCTCTTCATCTTGGGTTTCATCAATATGTTCCTCTTCTTCCTTTTGGCATGAAAAAAAGGACACACTTATAAAAAGCAATATAAAAAAACGAAAGAAGTATACTTTATTCAAATTCTTGATTTTTACTTTATATTAATAACAAACTAATTAAAAACTACCCTACCAACCAAGTTGAAAAACTTTTTAAATATATTTGAATATCAGCATTCCTATATGAAAGAACCCGAAAACATTTGTAACGAAAAAACTTTCAACCATCTGTACGAGTCTCACGGAAAACCTGTTTGGCGGTTTATCTATTTTAAATGTGGTAATGAAGCTCAAGCAGACGATTTGGTGCAGGAAGCTTTCATAAAACTATGGCAAAACTGTGCGAAAGTTACGAAAGAAAAGGCTAAATCCTTTTTATATACCGTTTGTAACAATGCTTTTTTGAACGAGGTGGCCCACAGAAAAGTAGTTTTAAAACATGCCAAAAGACAGTCAGAAAAAGCGAATTTTCAATCTCCGGAATTTTTGATGGAAGAAGAACAGTTTCGCGAAAAGCTAAAAAACGCTATTGAAAATCTTACCGAAGCACAGCGTACTGCTTTTCTTTTGAACCGTATTGAAGGAAAAAAATATACCGAAATTGCTGAAATGCTCAATATTACGGTAAAGGCCGTAGAAAAAAGAATGAGCCAAGCCTTAGCTGCCCTCCGGGAGGAAATAGGAAAAGTTTAATATTTAAGGTAGGGTAATGGATTGTTGAACTGTTTCAACTATGAATACAATGAAAATGAAAAATGATTACTTATTGCACAAATGGCTTAACAACGAGGCCACAGAGGAAGAACTGGAGCAGTTGAAAGCTGACCCTGAATATGCTTCCTATGCTCAAATTGCTGATGCCAGTTCGGATTTTGAGATTCCTGGGATGAATGCTGAGACTAATTTTGAAGCCATTTCCAATAAAATAAAACCCGTCCATCAATTGCAAAAACCGAAGATTTTTTCAATTGTTTGGAAAGTGGCTGCCGTATTTGCACTGTTTCTGGTGGGTTATTATTATACCACAACTTTAGATACAACCATAATAACTGAAATTGCACAAACTGAAACTTTTTCGTTGCCCGATGCTTCCGAAGTAATACTAAATTCAGGCTCAAAAATTACTTACAACAAAAAAAATTGGAATCACGATCGCGAACTTTTCTTGGACGGCGAAGCGTATTTTAAAGTAACCAAAGGAAACAAATTCAGCGTAAAAACTTCTGAAGGTATTGTTACCGTGCTGGGCACCAAGTTTAATGTTTCCGCAAGAGATGGGTTGTTTACGGTTGTCTGTTATGAAGGTTTGGTTAGCGTTGCTTTCAATGATACTCTTTTGAAGTTGCCCGCTGGGGAAAAGGTGCAGATAGAAAATGGAAAGTCGACAATTAATGGTGCTGCCGAAAACCCGCAACCTGTATGGCTTTCAAAGGAAAGCAATTTTGATAATGTTCCATTTTCGCTCGTTTTGAAAGAAGTTGAAAGACAATACCCAATTAAAATTTCTGTTAAAGATGTAGATACAGAAAAAAGATTCACAGGCACCTTTACCCACAAAAATCTTGATCTTGCCTTAAAATCAATTTGTGAGCCCCTTCAGTTAAACTATAAAATTAATAATAACGGAGTAGTAACCATTGAAACCAAACATAGCAAGTAGCTGCAGAATTTTTATTTTCTTTTTGGTGTTCTGTGTTTGTGGAGCCAAAACCATAGCACAGGAAACCGAAGAAACTACTCTTTTGACTTATTTGGAAACTTTGGAAAAAGAGCATAACGTTCGTTTTTCCTTTGTTCATAAAGAAATAGATGGAATAAGCCTGAAGCCACTTTCAAAAGATGGAGTTTCCATAGAAAATATTCTTTTGTACTTAGGGGAAAACACACCTTTTAATTACAACCGCATCAACGAACGCTATATAACGATTACCTTCAAAGAAGATAAGAACAACCTTTGCGGAAGGATAATTGATTTTGAGACCCAATTGCCGCTGGAAGGTGCGACAATTGTCTTTGAAAACAATTTGTTTAACACTATTACGGACGCAGAAGGTTTTTTCCATATTCCATTGCAAGACAGAAACATAAACTTTACTGTTTCGTATATAGGTTATACAAAAATCACAAGTAATACTTCAGATTTATCTAATGAATGTCCTGTGCTGCCTTTGCTCCCTTTTGTTTCGGCGCTTGAGCCCGTTTTAATCGAGAATATATTCACTAAAGGAATTGACAAAAATCTGGACGGTTCCATTTTGCTTTCCACCGAACATTTTGGACTGTTGCCTGGCCAAGTGGAAAACGATGTGCTACAGATTGCACAAGCCCTCCCGGGTGTGGAAAGTGTAGATGAAACCATTTCAAACATCAATATTCGCGGGGGAACGCATGATGAAAACTTGCTGCTTTGGGACGACATAAAAATGTATCAAAGCGGACATTTCTTCGGGCTTATTTCTGCCTTTAACCCAGACATCACAAAAAAAGTTACAATCTATAAAAACGGAACCAACATCCGTTATGGCGAAGGGGTTTCGGGCGTTTTGGATATGCGTTCAAAAAATACCATTTCATCAAAAACCGGATCGGGGATAGGATTTAATCTGATAAACGGAAACGGGTTTTTAGACCTTCCCATTTCAGATAAAACGAGCATTCAGGTTGCTGCCCGAAAATCCATCAACCACCTTTGGGAGTCGCCCGTGTATAAGAATTACACAAAGCGCATTTTTCAGGATAGCGAAATCACCAATGTTGAAGGCAACCACGATAACTTCACCGTAAATGCTAACGAAGATTTCAGTTTTTATGATATTGGCGCTAAATTGCTTTGGAACATTTCTGAAAAGGACAAAATAGGTGTAAATTTTTTAGCCATAGATAACTCTCTCGATTTTACCGAATCCATTGAAACTACTTCCCAGTCAAAAACTAGTGAGTTGGACCAGCGCAGTTTGCTTGGCGGTATTTCGTGGGAGCGTAAGTGGAATACTGAAATTGAAACTTCGGCTTTGGTTTATGGTACCCACTATTTGCTAGATGCTATAAATAGAGATATTTTCACGACCCAAGAACAAATTCAACAAAATGAAGTTTTGGAAACTGGCGTTAAGCTTGATGCCGGTGTTCTGCTTTCGGAACAGCTAAAATTTCAAACTGGGTATCAATTTTCAGAAATAGGTATAGCGAACACACAGGACGTAAATCTGCCGCGGTTTAGGGATCATGAAAAAGATGTTTTGCGAACCCATGTGGTTTTTGCGGGTTTGAATTATCTATCTAAAAATCAAAAAACCTTTGTTGCTGGTGGTTTACGTGGAAGTTATTTTACCAAGTTTGATGAAGTTTTGATAGAGCCCCGATTGAGTCTGCACCAAAAGTTCGGCAACGGTTTTGCGGTAGAGGTCTTGGGCGAATTCAAAAGCCAAAGTACCACGCAGCGAATTGATTTTGAAAGTGATTTTCTCGGTATCGAAAAGAGACGATGGGTTTTGGCCGATGGTGAAAATACACCCGTCATTAAAAGCAAACAGGCCTCTGCTGGGCTTGTTTACAACAGGCGCGGACTGTTTATCAATGCTGAGGGTTTTTATAAAATAGTGGAAGACATAAACAGTGCAAACCAAGGGTTTCAAAACCAATTTCGGTTTTCAAGGGCCACGGGCAATTATACCGTGAGGGGTGGCGAATTTGTTATCAACCAAAAAACAGCATCCGTCAGCCTTTGGGCCAGTTATAGGTACAGTAAAAATGATTATGGGTTTAAAAGCCTTATGCCTTCCACCTTTCCGAATAATTTGGACATACAGCATTCGGCAACCGTTGCAGGAAGCTATTCGTGGCATGCCTTAAAGATTGCTTTGGGGGTAAATTGGCACAGCGGAAAACCTTATACGGTTCCGTTAAAAAATGCTGAGACCACAACGGAAGGGGGCATAACCACCATTCAGTATGATGTGCCGAATAGCGAAAGACTTCCGGATTATTTTAGAACGGATTTCTCGGCAGAATACCTTTGGAAACTATCACCTACCATTGACGCAAAGATAAACTTTGCACTTTTAAATCTTTTGAATACCGAAAACACCCTAAACATCCGCTACGCTTTGATAGGCGATGAAAACAATCAGGTTTCGGTAAACAAAGTAGAGGAAATTTCTTTGGGCATTACACCCAACTTTTCGTTCCAAGTATTGTTTTGATATCACAATTTTGGCGTGACCCAAATTTTAGTGCTGAACTTCCTCCTTCTAATTAAGAATTTCGCACCTCTTTTCTTATTTCCGTCCGTGAAGATAACTGATGATGAACAATACCAAAATCAAGACAACTGTAGCCACAAATAGATTTCCTACACCCATAATAAAAGATTTTAAAGATTAAAAAAACCTGTGTTATATATAGGTAAAGATAAAGAAATAGATGGAAAGGAAAGTTAGTGAGGTTTCAAAAAAAAAAGAAATCGTGAATTGCGAAAGGAGCCAATCCAAATAGTGCTGTGGCCCTAGTGTGAGGTTACACAAGCCTTTTAGGGTAAAAATGTATATGTCCATCGAAGCTCTAGGCAGCTTATTACGAAAATGGTTTAATTAAAAATGCCCTCCGGAATTCCGGAGGGCGGTAGTGGAGCCGGGGAGATTCGAACTCCCGTCCAAACGCGCAACTATACTGCTTTCTACATGCTTAGTTTTCATTTAGGTTTTCGAGAGATTGCCGGTTGAAAACTACCAACGCACTCCTTATCTTTACTTGAGTTTCACGATGCCATCAAAGCACTAGCATCGCTAGGTTTACTTTTACGAAGCCACTATATCAACCGCCGTAAACCAAGGCCGTTGAGTGACTTCCTGCTTACCCACCTTGTGGGCCGAGGCATACCGTACTATAATTCGGGTTATGCAGCTAGGGCGTAGTTATTCTCGCCGTTTAAAAAGTGTGAAACCTGAGATTTACGAGCTGTGTCCCAGCGCTCGGCATGCTTACAATACAATTAGACCCGCTGTCAAAACCAGTCGGCCCCTTATAAGTTTCAGTAGCAGTATGCAGTGGTTACATTAACATACAACCTGCGACTTCAAACGGGGAGCAAAGATACATGAAAAACCCTATCTTTGCCACCGCAATTATTCCGATAGCTAACGGAACAAAAAACATACCAAATGCCCATAACCTTTGCAATTATCAAAGAACGCAAAAACCCGCCGGACCGGCGAGTAGTATTTTCACCAGAAAAGTGCCAAGAAGTCATACAAATGTTTCCAAATGCCAAAATAATCGTTGAAGCCTCTGATGTTCGTATTTTTCCAGATCATGCTTATAGCGAAGCCGGTTTTGAGGTGGTTGATGATGTTTCCGGGGCCAATGTGATGCTGGGCGTAAAGGAAGTGCCCGTGGATGCATTGATTCCGAATAAAAAATACTTTTACTTTAGCCATACCATAAAAAAGCAACCCTACAACCGTAAATTGCTAAAGGCAATGCTCGCTAAACATATTGAAATGTTTGACCACGAAACTATCGTGAATGCCGATAAACATAGGTTGATTGGCTTTGGTTATTATGCAGGTCTTGTGGGCGCATATAATGGATTTAGGGGTTTGGGCTTGCGCGATAAGCTGTTTAGCCTTCCAAAAGTGGAAAATCTTCCAGACTTAGAAGCTGTAAAAACTGAATTGGATAAAATTACACTTCCAAACTTAAAGATTGTCCTTTCAGGAACAGGAAAAGTTACTCGAGGGGCAAAGGAAATTTTAGATCATTTAAAGATTAGGGAAGTTACCGACGCCGATTATCTTTCAAAAAATTATAATGAGCCTGTATATTGTCTTATTGACGTTTCAGAATACAATAGACGTAAGGATGGTGGCGATTTTAACAAAGGGGAATTTTATAATGATCCTTCAGAGTACGAAAGTGATTTTATGAAATATGCCAAAGTAAGCGATATGTTTATCACGGGCCATTTTTTTGGAAATGGCGCTCCTTACTTATTTACGCGAGAGGATGCCAAGAGCCCTGACTTCAAAATAAATTTAGTGGCTGATATATCGTGTGATGTTGATGGTCCTGTGGCCAGTACCTTACGAGCTTCTACAATTGCTGAACCATTTTATGGATATGATCCGCAGACAGAAAGCGAAACCAGCTTTGATGCTCCCGGCAGTATCACTGTCATGGCCGTTGATAACCTGCCATGTGAATTACCTAAGGATGCAAGCGAAGGTTTTGGTGATATGTTTTTAGAAAACGTAATGCCTGCTTTTTTTAACGGAGATGAGGATGGCATTTTGGAACGGGCAAAAATTACTACAACAGAAGGAAAATTAACTCCTAGATTTGCATATTTAAAGGATTATGTAGAAATTGCCGACTAGCAAATTAACTTTTTGTTAACAACCTAGCAATTGAATTTAATCAAAGAAATACAAAAAACAGCACTTGTTACTGGAGCTGCTTCCGGTCTAGGGTTTGAATTGGCCATGCTTTTGGCCAGAGACGGATATCAGCTGGTATTAGTAGATGTAAACGACAAAAAGCTTCAAAAAGCGAAAGAAGATATACTAACTCTTTATTCTTCTGAAATACAACTGATGCATAAGGACTTGAGCCAACAAAATGTAGCAGAAGAGATATTTCAAGCTATTGAGGGGAAACGCATTGATGTTTTGGTGAACAATGCAGGTTTTGGTATTTATGGAACTTTTCACGAGACAAATTGGGAGCGACAAGCAGAAATGCTAAACTTACATGTAATTACTACAACACATTTAACAAAACTAGTATTGAAGGGAATGGTTGTACGCGGCCATGGAAAAATATTGAACATGTCTTCACTTGCAGCTTTTCAGCCTGGGCCCTTGATGTCTTTATATTATGCCTCCAAGGCATATATTCTATCTTTTTCAGAGGCTATAGCCAATGAACTAAAGGATACGGGTGTTACCGTGACCTGTCTATGCCCTGGGCAAACTAAGACTTGTTTTCAGGATGTGGTGGCCAATGGATCGAAAGCTTCTGAGAATAAAATAAAATTCAATATTGCTTGCCCAAAGGCTGTTGCCGAATATGGTTATGAAGCAATGCGAAAAGGGAAGATAGTGGCCATTCCCGGAAATATTAATAAGCTCCTGTCCAAATTGCCCAGATTTGTATCGCGACGCACAGCTACTGCTGTTATACGCCGAATTCAAGAAAAAAACAGAGAGGTTTAAGGTTTTATGTTTTCTTCAGTTCAATAGGTTCTTCCGATTGAATTTTTATCAACGTTTCAAAAAATTGTCGCAATGCCGGATAGGCTTCAACCGGGAAATTAGTTGTGTTCAATTTTGCACTTAGCCTAACATTTACCCTGCTGCCCGAAACATCATAAACAACCGAAAGCTCGCCATCATTATTTGGAAGTTTCAGTATTTTGTTTTCGGGGACCTTTACTATTTCATATTGGTCTTTCACATCAATTGAAACCAAATAATTGTTGATAACCGGAAAACCAAAATCAATTGGATATTTCCGGGTTTCCTTTAAAAATGGATTTTCGGAAAAGTAAGTTTGCATTAAAAAAGGATATACAAAAAGCTTGTTGCCCAAGGGCTGCTCATGTATGGAAATATCATAATTTTCTTTATAGGGCTGCTCTAAATCTTTTTCGTTTTCAATTTGAAGGTTGGTAATATCTAAAGCTTCATTTCTGTTTTGCTTTCTTTTTATGATATCTTCTTTTCTTCTATTATTATTTTCGGTTCGTTTTGGAACGGCTATATAGCCCGTTGAAACTTCGCTTACTTTTCCTGAAAATATGCCTTGTTCATTTGGTGCCAATTGCATATTTACATAGTGCATGTTTTTGTTTATAGGATCAATGGGCTCCCAAAAACTACCTTTTTTAAAATCCATTACGCGGCCTTGCTGGCAGAGATCACGAAATGGCAATACTCCAAAGGGAGTATATTTATCGGTAGCATCCAAAAGATATTTTTCATCCCCAATTTTAAGATAAACAAGGGCATAGATGAAAGGACTTATTACAGGATATTGCATTGTGGGTGGGGTAAAATCACGGGTGGAAATAAGCATTATTTTTGCATCCATTCCTGCGGCTTCCAAAGCATTTATCAAAGCAAGATTTATTTCAGAACTGTTACCGGATTTACGTTCAAAAGCTTCTTTAACACGCACATCAGATAGGATACGGTATTTGCCGTTCCATGTCATATGGTCTTGAATATAATAATAAATTGCTTTTGCTTTTTCAAGATCATTCCCAGTTGAATAAACTGAAGCAGGCAAGACATCTTTAAAAAAACTTTCATATTTTAATTGACGACCTAAGTCCTTGTCGTATCTATAATAATTGTCTACATCATCCCAGGAGCGGGTATAGGAATGCTTGTTTTCTGCAAAATCTACGTATTCTATGAGTTCATACACCATTGCTGCCAGATAATAATTAGACGAAAGCATATGATTTTCTTTTTTAGCAGCAGGAACATCTTTCATGGCATAGGTTGCTATTTCACAATCTGCTTGTACATCAAACCCTTCAATGGCAAAACAACCTTTTGTCTTTTCGGCTTTGTTGATATATAGCGGTAGGTTGCCATATAATGTACGGTTATACTTAAAATTTCCTGGCAGTTCGGTATGAAATTCAGAATACATTACGGGTAGTGATCCTTGAAACCGCCACCCGCCAAAATTTGATAAATGGCTTGTTTCTATTCTGTAGGTATATTCTAGGATACTGCCGTCTTTAATGTTTGGAAAAGTGAATTTTTTTAAGGACCAATACGGGTTTTCATCTGTTTCGAATATATTGGCTTCATCTATAAATGTTTTTACTGTACCATTATGAGTGATGGCAGTTATTTTGGTGATGTTTTCATTGTTGTTTTTTTCATTGTAAAAAGGAATTTCAACAGTAGCTTGATCAAAATTTTTAGCGTTAAAAACCTTCATTTTCACGTGAACTTCTTTTATAAGTTTCACATAGTTTTCAACTAATTCAAAATAATAATTACCTTTTTCAAATAAAACCACACCCGCAGCCTCTGGATCTTTGGAGTAGGATTGTAGCGCAAATTCTTCTGCGGTTGGGTTGCCAAAGTCTGCCGTTTCTCGTTGCTGAGAAAATGAAACACCACAAAGGGTAAGGGCTAAAATGAAACAACTAATTTTTAAAAATTTCATAGATAATTTGTTTTGAAATGATTTGTTATAGTTTCTTTAAAACAATTGATTCTTCCTTTAAAATAGTAATTATCGTCCCAAAATATTCTTTAAGAGATTGATAAGCATCTGAAGGAAATCGGTAAGTGTTAAGTTTCATGTTGAAACGGATGTTTATCTTGCTGCCTTCAGCAACATAGGTTACAGAACACTCACCGTCATCGTTGGGCAATTTTATGCTTCGGCTGGTGGGCAGTTGCTCCACTTCGTATGTATTTCCTAAATCTATAGAAATTAAATAGGTGTTTGAAAACGGAAAGCCAAAATCCATTGGGTAACTACGCTCCTTCATTTTAAAGGGGTTTTCGTTGAGATATGTTTTGTTGAAAAAAGGGTAAAGAATTACTTTGTCTCCCACCGTTTCAGGTTCTATGGAAATGTTATAATTTTCCTTGAGCGGCTTTTCAATTTTCTTTATTTCCTCTACTTGATATTCCTCTATTTCAATACCTGCCTTTTCTTTTTGTTGGTCTTTAATATATTCTGGGAGGGTTTTTTCCTCAATGCTATTTCTTTTTTCCAGTGCTATGTAGCCGTAATTTGATTGGTTCACTTTTCCGGTGAAGTTTCCATTTTTATCAGCAGTTATTTGGGCATTTACGTAGTGGATATTTTTTTCATAAGGTTCAATGGGCATCCAATAGCTTCCTTTTTTGAAATCTAATACGCGCGCTTGAATATTTAGGGCCCGAAATGGAATGATGCCAAATGGGGCTTGTCTATCTGTTGCGTCCAGCAGTATCATTTCATTGTTTATTATTAGTACCGCAACCACATAATTAAAATTGGAAAGTACTGGGTACATCTCAGTGGGCAATCCATTGTTTCGGGTGGAAAGAATCACGGATTTAGCATCGAGTTTGGCAGCTTCAAGTGCATTTACCAATGAAATGTTTATGGCCGTTACACTGCCCAGTTTATCATCAAAAGCATCTTTTACATTAATGCCATAATTAAAATACCTCCCATTCCATGTATAGCTATCTTGAATAAAACTATATACTGCCTTAGCACGTTCTAGATCATCTTCGATGTCAAGAATGGAGCTGGGTAATTTTTTTTTAAAATAACTTTTTTTGTTTAGTTGTTCGCCAAAATCACTGCGGATTTCAAAACGATGATCCACATCTTCCCAGTTTCGCGTAAAGACTTGATCAAAACCATAAAATGCTTTAAATGCCAAAGGTTCATACACCATCCTGGAAACATAATTTTTTTTAGATAGCATATAGCTTTCTTCCCTAAATGAAGGGACATCAGTCATTACATATGTATCTAGCTCCGTATCAATATGTCCATTATTTGAAGGAAGCTTAAAAGCATCTTTAATAACCACTGCTTTTTCAATCGCTAACTTTTTGTCCCCATAAAGAATTCGGTTGTATCTAAAATGTGGTGGTAATTCGGTTTGGAATTTACTATAAAGTGTTGGCAGCTCGTGTTGAAATTCCCACCCATCCAAATCATAAAAGTAAGGGCTTACAATGGTGTATGAATATTCTAAAATGCTTCCATTCTGTACATTTGGAAAAGTAAACTTTAGAACATTCCCGACCCCAGGTTCATGGGTTTTATAGAATGAATTGTTAGGTACAAAATTTTGAACTGCCCCGTTATGGGTTACGGCTTTATAGTCCTTTATTTCTTCGCCATAATATTCATTTCCTTCATAATATGGTATTTCTACAGTGGCGTAATCAAATTTTTTGGCATCAAAAACTTTAATTTTTCTATGTATTTCCTTTACTAATCTTACGGACGTTCGCTTAACTATTGGTATTGCATAATATTTTCCGGATTCGTAAAGTATTACGCCTGTGGCATCAGGTTCGGCTTCATAACTTTTAAGATCAAAATCCTTTTGGCTGGGCTTTCCAAACTCGTCAATACGATCTGATTGTGAATAGGAAAAGTATAGGTTGAAAACCAAGAAAATTAAAGCGATTTGTTTTGAACGCATAAATTGTAACTGAGGCTTATTTGTGTTTCGCAAAATAAAATAAATATTGGAAATACAAAATGATCAAATACCGATAAAACGAAAAAGGAATTCTTCATAAATCCAATAAACCAATTTTAAAAATAGCCCGAAAAATATTGTAAATGCCCAAGCTTCCAAATTGTCAATTGGGTTTGTGATTATTTCAAAAACATCTGTAAAAAGGATAAAGGGATTGTGAAGAATATCCCAGGAATTCCATCGTAATACGCGCCCGAGATACATTCCAAAACTTACGGCAAAAGGAAGGATAATCAGGGATTTTAAAACTATTTTTTGGTTGAAATGCTTAAAGCACAATTGCTTCATTTCCTGAACCGAAACTACATAAAAAGCGAGTCCCGTAATTGCAAAAATCGAAATCATCAAGCTGTCAAAACCTATCCATTCCAGTGGGCTTAGACGCAGGTGTATAAAATCTGTCAATAAATAGGGCGCATTGGGGAGAAATAATAGCCAAACTATTAATAAAAAGCACATTTTAAACTTTTTAATCTGTTTTTGGTTTTTCATATAAGTGGAAATGAAAAAAGGAATCATGGCCAAGAATAGGTTCCAAACCAAAAAAAGATAGAAAAAGGAATGGGTTATTTTTAAACGAACGGAAAGCAGAAAAATGCTAAAAACCGTCAATGAAAAAAGAGGAAACCAGATGTTGAAACGATCAAAGAGAAATGTTTTTAAAGTCTTCATTTTTGATGTATATTTTTTCGATTAATAAAATAAGTAAAAAGCCCAGTGTATAGGCAACCAAGTCCCGCCAATCAAACACGGAGCCTAAAATGGTCAGTAGTATTTCTGAATGGATATTGAGTTTTTCAGCTAGCTTGAATAATTGGAGCAGTTCCACAAAATAGGCAAAGGTTAATACGGAAACGGCAGTTTTGAGAACATGGTTTCTTATAAAGATTTTTATAAAATAATAGATTAGCAGTATAACAAGCACATCGCCCAAAAAACCTCTGATAAAATGATTGAAATGAAAATAGGCAATGGCAATCTCTGTTGCAAAAAGACTGCTTGTTGCCAAAATATGTTTTGTTGAAATATAAAACTTCATTGTATTGCTATTTTTTCTCCCAAGTATTTTGGTTGCGAATCAAAAAGAATATCGAGGCAGGCTTTGGTTCGCGCCAAGTATTCCCGAAGTTCTGTTTTTACGGAATACTTTCCCGAAACCGTTTCGGCGTTAAAACCTATTGCGGCAATTCCTTTTTGTTTTGCCAAGAAAATTGCGCGTTCGTTGTGGAACCTCTGTGAAATAACCGTAAAACTGTTCAATCCAAATATCTTTTGGGCCCTTAAAACAGAATCCAAAGTGCTGAATCCGGCATAATCCAAGACTATTTTTTCTTCGGGTATTCCTAATAGAATGAGGTCTTTTTTAAAAAGCAAGGGTTCGTTGTAACCTATTCTGCCATTGTCGCCGCTCACTAAAATAAAATCAATCTTTCCAGCTTTAAAAAGTTCTTCGGCCGCTTTTATTCTGTATAGATAATACAGGTTTATATCGCCATAGGCCATAAATTTTGAAGTGCCCAAAACCAAACCTACCCTGTTATGCGGAATTTCTTCGGTACTTTGAAATGTTTGGTTTTCCGTTTCCAAAAGCACGTAAGTGTCCAAACAAATAATGGCAAACAATACAAATGGGCTTAGCAATAAAGCCCATTTGTAAAGTTTTATAATTTTATTGAAAAGTGTTTCCATCCTTTTTAATCGTTATTCCAATCAATTCGCCGTGAGGCAAACATTATGATTGCTAAGATTAAGAATAGACCAATGCTGCCTACCAAAAGCGCATAGTTTTCCAATTGGATAATCACATAAATAAATCCATATAGCGAAGCCAACGAAGCGCAGATGAGCAACGGAAACTTAAAGCCTTTTAAAATGGCGCGCGAATAGACCGTTATCAATGCGAGCACCGAAAAAGCTGCGATGGCATATGCCTTAAAAAAATTACTGTGCTCAGATATGGAAATGAGTAGCGTATAGAACATCACCAATGCCAAACCTATCATCATATATTGAAACGGATGGATATAAACTTTGCTAACCAATTGGATCAATAAAAAAACCAACAGCGTTAGACCGATAACCAAAATGCCATATTTGGCTGTACGTTCACTTTTTTGGTATTCGTCTACAGGAATGATGAGTTTCGTACCAAAAGCAAAAGCAGAAAGGTCTGGAAGATGCCTAAAAAATGACTGCTCAAATTGTCTGTTTATTTGCAGTATACGCCAAGTAGCCGTAAAGCCATCTTTACTGATTTCCTTATTGGTGTCTTCGGGCAAAAAGTTGCCGTCAAAACTGGGGGAGTGCCAGTTCGATTTCATCGTAGCATCGGTTTCTTTCCCTATGGGTAAAAACTTCAAACTTTCACTGCCGTTTATTTTTAAATCGAAGGAAAAGGGTAGCGGCGCAGCGAATATTTCCTTGGCGTTTGCAATGTAATTGCTTTGGATAGTGTTCAAATATTCCGTGGAATACTGAGGCGTCATTGAAAGTGCTTCTGAAGCTAAGTTTACAACCGGAGTGGTTTTTATTCCCTTTAAATTTGTGGTTTTTAGAAGAACGGTCGCCTTTTCCCAAAGAATATTTTCCTCGGGAATATCAGTATCTGAAAAATTAATTGTGGGGAAGTTTCCCTTTACGCCAATGGCAGCGGAATATACCACCGATTCATAAATGCTTCGGTTCAGCGGTTTCGTATCAACATTTGATGTAATATTCAATTTATCCGGAAAGAAGTAAGCGTTCTCTATTGTTTCCTTCGTTTTCGTATAATAGGCATTGCTTTTTTCGTTGAAAATCTTTTCCTCTGAAATGACTTTATAAGGAATTTTGACGATGGGGCCGGAGAGCAAGACCTCGTTTCCCCATTTTTGATTTATCTCGCGCACAACTTCTTCCTGTCTATATGCCCGTTCATTGATTAGTGATTTTACGAATTCCAAAGGAATCAATAAAACCAATAATAAAAATCCTACCACGAGCATGCGCGCGGTGATGGAGTTGCGCATCCAATTGCGGAATCTACTTTTTTTCTGTTCCATAATTTTTGTGTTAAAGGTTAAATGCCATTAGTTAATTGTTTGTGGACTGTATTGAAATTCATTGTATTGATATTGAAGTTTCTGAAGTTTCAATAATTGTTTTTTGGAAAAAATTACTTTTCTAAACCCTTCAAAATCTGTGTGCAATAATTTTTTGAAGTCAAAGTGGTGGAAGGTGTTGATCTGTTTGCCAATCAAGTAGGAGTTGTAATAATAGGAAGCATATTCTGGGAGAAGGGTGGTTCCCAATAAAAGTACTCCCGTTAAATAAGGCGTTCGTTTGCCGTTGCCGTAGCATAAGTATTGAAGCGCAATCTCGTCTTCCACATTGGTGCCGAAACCGGACAATACGTGATAGGCATCGTGTCGTTCTACTTTCCCAATAAGTTCGAAACCATTTTTATTGAGAAATGTGCCTAATTTTTTTCCGAAGCTGTCATTTGGAAATTCAAGTAATTCAGCTGTGCTGATTCCCCAGGGTTCTTTCTTTTTGAATTTCAAATAAATTTTTTGAGACCATTCAAAGAGTTTCTCAATAAGTTTTTTCCGTAGTTTCATATTTTTAAAGTACTTTGTTTCTCAAAGTGAAATAATAAAAAAATATAATTGTTATGTTTTCGGTTTTTGAATCAGCTTTTCCAAAGCTTCAATATGTTTTTTGAAGGCTGCTTTTCCAAGGGTTGTTGCTGTATAATTTGTATTGGGCTTTCTTCCCACAAAACTTTTTTCCACCAAGATATACTCGGCCTGTTCCAGCGCTTTTATGTGGCTCGCCAGATTGCCATCGGTAACGTCCAGCAATTCCTTTAATCGGTTGAAATCGGCATCTTCGTTAACTACCAATATGCTCATAATGCCCAAACGGATACGATGATCAAAAAGTTTGTTTATGTTGTCTATAATGCCCACGCTTAACTTTTTCTTTCTTTAAGGTACATAATACTTCCGTAGATAATATGGAAAAGCCCAAACCCTAATAGCCAAAACCAAAATCCATAGCCCGGAAGTGCGGCGCAGATAAGACCAATGATAATTTGGGCATAACCCAAATATTTTACATTGCCAATGGTATATTTTGAAGCGTTCACGAGTGCAAGTCCATAAAAAATAAGCATCAGTGAGGCGGTGAGGCCGTAATGCTGGCTGTTGAGTTTTATAATAATATATATTCCGCCGGTAACCAAAGGAATTAAAAAGTTGATCAGTAACCGTCGGGTAGTTGTATCCCAAATTTTTTCATTGTTTCTTTTTGCCCTTCGGGTTGTTAACAGATAAGCTGTTATTATACTGAGCAAGAGTATAGAGGCCAAAAGAACGAGCAGCAATTTAAAATTCCAACTGTGGAGGGTAAGAAACTCCCCGGGTCTAGGAAAAAGATATGCATAGGCAATAGCTGCTCCTATGATAGCGTAGATGCCTGCAAAAATACCGGAAAGGCCGCTAAGTGAAATAAACCGTGAGGAACGGTTCATTAGATTTTTGATTTCGCTGATGTCTTTTAGATAATCTTGCTCGCTCATAATAAAGTACTTTGAAAAACAAAGTAAATGTAAAAATTCTTTCAAACCAAATAAATCTTTGATAATGTTTAGGGCGTGAAATTTAATATTTTAAAAAGTAAGAAATTACACACAGAAAAAAAGGGGGATTTCCCCCTTCAAATTCAGGGTTTTTCCTCTTGACTGGTATTGCACTTCTTCGCATCTTTACAATATCAAATTAATTGGGGAGTTAATTTTTGACACGAGGTTAGAAGCTGTTTCTTTTCAGAAGCAGCTTTTCCTTTTTTAAGGATATTTAGTGATAAAAACAGGAAAAATCCTGTATAAAAAAGGGGGAAATCCCTGTTGACTGTTAACGGATTAAGTACGATATTTGAATACTTATTTAATTGGGGAGTTTTATAAGTGATGAGGTTAAGGACTGTGCCCCAAAAGGGTACAGTCTTTTTATAAAAAATTTAACGATGCTTATTTTATAAAGTTTTGTTATTAGCCAAAGTGCCCTGCCAACTGTTGTTGGCAGGGCACTTTATTTTTACAAATAACTTTAAGTTATAATTGATTTATAGTTTTCCGTATTGCTACAAGATCTGTCAATAGTTTTTCAAGCAAGTTTAGGTTCAACATATTAGCACCATCACTTTTAGCATTTGCGGGGTCAAAGTGGGTTTCAATAAAAATTCCGTCAGCGCCAGTTGCAATTCCTGCGCGGGCAATTGTTGAAATCATTTCGGGTCTTCCACCGGTTACACCTGCGCTCTGATTAGGTTGTTGTAAACTATGAGTAACATCCAACACGACAGGAGCAAATTGTTTCATTGTTGGAATTCCGCGAAAATCAACAATCATATCCTGATAGCCAAACATAGTTCCGCGGTCGGTAATGAGCACTTGCTCATTATTACAGTCAGTTACTTTTGTAACAGCATGTTTCATACTTTCCGGACTCATAAATTGTCCTTTCTTCAAGTTTACTACTTTTCCGGTTTCTGCAGCAGCAACTACCAAATCTGTTTGACGTACTAAGAATGCGGGTATTTGCAGAACATCTACATATTCAGCAGCCATTGCGGCATCGCTTACTTCGTGAATATCGGTAACGGTGGGAACGTCAAAAGTTTCGGAAACTTTTCGGAGTATTTTTAAAGCTTTTTCATCGCCAATTCCCGTAAAACTATCAATCCGGCTTCGGTTCGCCTTTTTGAAACTTCCTTTAAAAATATAGGGGATTTCAAGGGTGTCGGTAATTTTTACAATCCTTTCGGCAATCTGCAGTGCCATTTCCTCGCTTTCAATGGCGCAGGGGCCGGCAAGAAGGAAGAAATTATTCGAGCTTGTATGTTTTATTTTCGGGATTTTATTCAGTTGCATCGTAAAAGCTTATTTTAAAGCAAAGGTAGTTAAAAGCTTCTTTCCCTCAACTTTGAATACACAACGGAAGTTTTCTAAAAATTACTGCTTCACAATTTTATGGGTTTGGGAATCACCGTTTCTATCTTCAATCTTTAAAAGATAAACTCCCACTTCTACTTTGGATAGATCAATTTGAGTAGAGTTTTGGTTTCTTTCAATGCTTTGTCCCAATATGTTAAAAACAGAGATTTTAGAGATTGGTAGCTTTGATTCTATATAAAGCAGGCCGCTGGTTGGGTTTGGATAAATCCTGTAGTTGACAATTTCGTTTTCTGAAATACCCAAAGTGTTGTTTTTATACCAAATCAATTTATTATTACCGGCAGATGCCGAAACAATATCGAGCCAACCGTCGCCATCAATATCTGCTGCTTTCGCATCGCTTGCAAAATCAGCCGCTGCATTTATAATGTTAGGCGTTCCGAATGTTCCTTGTCCGTCTTCATTTATTTTCCAAGAAATCTTATCTGAATATCTATTCCATAACAACATGTCATTGTCGCTATCATGGTCAAGATCATAAAAAAGATATTGATCGCCGTTATCAATCAAGAATTGGAGGTCTCCAAAGTTTCCTTGATTGTCTAAATTTTCGAGCCAATAGGTATTTATAAAGGAATTGTCATCTACAGAAGTTATAATAACATCCTTTTTCCCATCGGTATTGATATCAGCATATTGAAATTCAGTGATATTAGTTCCTCCAGATTGAATATATAGAAATTGATAAATTATTTGCTCTGCACCATAGCTTCCATTGCCCATATTTTTATACCAGTAAATTTTACCTTGGGCGTAAACTTGATCAGTAGCTAAAATGTCCAATTCTCCATCATTATCAATATCTTCGAGTAAAATTTTTACATAATCATAATTGCTTTCAATTAACAAATTTTTATCGCCAAAAGTTCCCTGTCCGTCCAGATTTTCATACCATGCTATTCCTCCGCTAGATGTAATGTTTAATACCATAATCAAATCCTGATCTCCATCATCATCCATATCAATAGGAGTAATGGAGGTTATAAAGTCTTCTTCCAATATAATTTGCGCAGTTCCAAAATTCCCTGCTCCATCCAGATTTTCAACCCATACAGCTTGTCGTGGGTTATTTCTTAAATAGAGAATATCCTTGTCTCCATCAGTATCTAAATCAACAAATTCAACTGAAAGATATAAGGCACTAGTTCCATCAATCACATTTTCACTTCCGAAATTTCCCATACCATCAAGATTTCTATACCAGCTAAGCTCATGGGTTTCAGCAGAAGCAGTTAAAACATCAATAAAGCCATCATTATCTATATCAAAAGGAATTGATAAATAAGGTTTTATAGTTTCCGTAGAAATAACTTGTTGTTGGCCAAACCGTTGTGCAAACCCAGAAACAGCAAAGAAGATTGATAATGTGAATAGTAATTTTGTCTTCATAACTAAATATTTAACATAAATATATCCTTTTTATACATTAAAATCTCAATTTTTTCAAACAAAATAAAATCACAACTTTTATTTCTAATCCACTTAGAAACACTACTTTTGCACCCTCTTAAAAAAAGGAGCATTGTTATGAAAATCAAAAACATCGCCATTATTGCCCACGTTGACCACGGTAAAACCACGCTGGTTGATAAAATTATGCACCACTGTAGCCTTTTCCGTGAAAACGAAAACACAGGCGAACTTATCCTGGACAACAACGATTTGGAGCGTGAAAGAGGAATTACCATTACCTCAAAAAACGTTTCCGTAGTATATAAAGACACAAAAATCAATATTATCGATACCCCTGGTCACGCCGATTTTGGTGGGGAAGTGGAGCGCGTATTGAATATGGCAGACGGTGTTTTGCTTTTGGTTGATGCTTTTGAAGGACCGATGCCGCAAACGCGTTTTGTGTTACAAAAAGCAATCTCACTTGGGTTAAAGCCTTGCGTGGTTATAAATAAAGTGGATAAGGAAAACTGTACCCCAGATGAAGTTCATGAATCAGTTTTTGATTTAATGTTTGAATTGGGTGCCGAAGAGTGGCAGCTTGATTTTCCAACCGTTTATGGTTCTGCGAAGCACAACTGGATGAGTGATGACTGGAAAAACCAAACCGACAACATCGAGCCATTGCTTGATATGGTTTTGGAACACATTCCATCGCCAAAAGTTGAGGAAGGAACCGTTCAGATGTTGATTACCTCCTTGGACTTTTCATCCTTTACGGGACGTATCGCGATTGGCCGTTTGCAAAGAGGAACGTTGAAGGAAGGAATGCAGATTGCTTTGGTAAAGCGCGATGGCTCTAAAGTGAAATCAAAAATAAAGGAACTTCACACTTTTGAAGGCTTGGGTCGTAAAAAAGTTGCAGAAGTACAGGCTGGCGATATTTGTGCTTTGGTGGGTCTTGAAGGTTTCGAAATTGGCGATACCGTTGCTGATGCCGAAAACCCCGAAGCACTTAAAACCATTGCGATTGATGAACCTACAATGAGTATGCTTTTTACAATCAACGATTCGCCTTTCTTTGGGAAGGACGGAAAGTTTGTTACTTCGCGCCATATTAAGGAGCGTCTTGAAAAAGAACTGGAAAAAAACCTTGCATTGCGCATGCAACCAACGGACAGTGCCGATAAATTTATGGTTTTTGGCCGTGGGGTTTTGCACCTTTCGGTTTTAATTGAAACCATGCGCCGCGAAGGATATGAACTTCAGATTGGACAGCCACAGGTAATCATTAAGGAAATTGACGGTGTGAAATGTGAGCCTGTTGAAGAAATGACCATCGATTTGCCCGAGACCGTTAGCGGAACGGCCATTAATATGGTTACCATCCGTAAAGGTGAAATGTTGAGTATGGAAGGAAAAGGGGAGCGAATGGTATGTAAATTCATCATTCCATCCCGCGGAATTATCGGGCTTCGTAACCAATTGCTTACCGCTACTGCCGGGGAAGCAATTATGACGCACCGTTTTCTTGAATATCAACCGTTAAAAGGTGGAATTCCTGAAAGACAAAACGGAAGTTTGGTTTCCATGGAAACCGGTCAGGCTATTCCATATTCAATTGATAAATTACAGGATCGCGGACGTTTCTTCGTGAATCCTAATGAAGATATTTACGAAGGGCAGGTTATTGGTGAAAATACCCGTCAGGATGATATGGCCGTAAACATCACTAAAACCAAAAAGCTTTCGAACGTTCGTTCCTCAGGAGCTGATGATAAGGCGCGTATTATTCCAGCTATCAAGTTTTCATTGGAAGAAGCGTTGGAATACATCCAAAAGGACGAATATGTTGAGGTTACGCCAAACCACTTAAGACTTCGGAAAATATATTTGAAGGAAGTAGACCGTAAGCGAAACAAGATTTAAAAGAGGATATTAAACAGTAAGACATAAGACGTAGGACGAGCGGAGAATTGATATTGAAAGTTTTAGTTTTATGTCTTACGTCAATTAGTCCTAAGTCAATTTTAAAATAATCGCTGAGCAACTCAATAAACTCGGCGATTTTTAGTTAATTTGTTGTCGCCGAAAGGCAAACATAGAATAAAACAATAGGTATGAATTTTCTTTATTTCGATCCAGGGCTGGGAGCAATGATAGTACAGGCGTTAGTGGCGGCGGCAGCTGGCATTTTGCTTTTTTCAAAAAGTGTTATGTATAAGGTGAAATCTTTTTTCGGATTGGTAAAAGAAGAGAAAGATACTTACGATTCAATTGACATTGAAGAGCAAGACACCGATACAGATGACAAAAAAAACTGACGCACACCAAGCTTCATTCCGAGATCCTTCTGGATATATTTTTTATGATGGAAAAACCTTGCGAAGGGCCATCAAACCTATATATTTTCTGCAGTACAACAAACTGAAAGACAGCGGGGTTTTTAAAAATCTAATTTCTAATGGTCTTTTGATTCCGCATGAGGAAACTTCGGTTTCTTCGGAAGAAATAATCATTACCCCGGAAGAAATTCCATTCATCACAAATCCTTACGAATGGAGCTTTGAGCAATACAAACACGCTGCACTCCACACCCTGAAAATTCAGAAATACGCACTTTCAAAAGGGTTTATCTTAAAGGATGCTTCGGCTTACAACGTAACTTTTCACAAAGGAAAACCGGTTTTTATAGACACACTTTCTTTCGATTTTTATGAAGAGGGAACTCCATGGCGTGCATACAAGCAATTTATAACACACTTTTTGGGCCCATTGGTTTTGGCAAAATATCACGGTACCGAAATTTTCAAAATGATGCAAACGCACATTGATGGAATTCCAGTGAAATTGATTTCTTCTTTGCTTCCAACACGCACCAAATTGAGTTCGGTAATTTACCCAAACATTCACTTGCTTGCTAAAATGGAAAGCAAACACAGCGAGGATTACAAAGCCGAAACCAAAATTGCTACCCTTTCAAAAAAATCACAGGAAAACATTGTTGAAAGCCTTTATGATTATATAAAAGGCCTGACGCTTAAAGAAGCCAGTGAATGGGGCGATTATTACAACAAAACAAATTACGATGAAGGCGCTTTTGAAGCAAAAAAAACGCTGATAAAAGAGTGGATAAAACCATTGGCACCACAAAAATTGATTGACGTGGGCGGTAATGACGGTACTTTTGCAAGAACTGTAATTGATTCAGTGCCGCATATAATAGTGACTGATATTGACAGCAACGCGGTGGATTACAATTACAAACAACTGCAGAAAAACAAGGAAACGAATATGCTTCCCTTTGTGTGCGATGTGCTGCAACCCGCACCCGGGATAGGTTTCAATAATACTGAACGAAATTCTTTAATAGAACGTTTGGCAGAGTACGCGCCTGATGTTACTATGGCTTTGGCATTAATTCACCATATCACGCTTTCGGGAAATGTGCCTTTTGAAAAATCGGCTTCGTTTTTTGCTTCCTTTTCGAAGAATTTAATCATCGAATTCCCAACCCGGGAGGATTCCTGGGCGCAGTCCTTACTGGTTCGTAAGCGCGAATTCATAAACCATTTTGATTTTTACAATGAAACCGAGTTTGAAAACGGCTATCTACAATACTTCACCCTTGAAAAAAAGGAAACGGTAAAAGGCACCAAACGCTTGCTGTATCTTTTGAAAAACAAAAATCATGCAGGCTAAAAAAAAACAGGGATTTTTCTCGTTTTTTTTTGAAAAGGACAACCTTTTTTCAATTATAACTGCAATTGCGGCGGGTTTATATCCGCTACTTTTTTATTACACAAATAATTATAAACTGATAAATTCCTGGGGGCACTTCGGGTATTTTGTTTCAATATTTATAGTGATTCCGATTGTGGTTTTTTTCATTGCAAATAATGTTTCGAAAATTGATTTTTTTAAAAAATTCCAGCCCTTCGTACTTCCTTTTTTAAACTTTTCCCTCTTCTTTTTCTTTCTGAATATAGCACTTTATGCAGGGTTTAGCTGGTTAAGGACATTTATAGTTTTTGTAATTGCCTTACTACTTACTTTTTTATTTCGGAAGCATTTCAAAAAAATAATCGCTTTTCAATTTATACTTGCTGTAATCGGCATTTTCACTCTAACGCCCGTAATTATTAAGCAATTGAATTATTCCAAGGAATGGATGAAGCAACCCGACGGTATTGAAACCGCTGTTTTTAAAAAGAAACCGAATATCTATTTCATTCAGCCCGATGGGTATGTGAATTTTTCAGAAATGAAAAAGGGAAATTACAATATTGAGAGGTCAGCATTTGAAACCTTCTTAACGGAGAATAATTTCAAAAACTATCCAAATTTCCGAAGCAATTACGGAGCAACTTTGCCTACCAATAGTTCGTTGTTTATGATGAAGCATCATTATTACAACAACGGTTCAGATTTCACAGAAACCATTGATGCGCGTAATGTTATAGTTTCTGACAACAGTGTGCTACGCATTTTAAAAAACAATGGTTACCGCACATTCCTTCTTACTGAGCAGCCTTATTTTTTGACCAATAAACCAAAACTGGGCTATGATTTTTGCAATTTTTCAACTGAGGAAATCAGCTTTGTAACCACAGGTCTCGGAAATCCTCGGGATGTAATTGAGCCATTTAAAGATTACCTGGAAACATATTCCGAAGGACCCAATTTCTTTTTTGTTGAGATTTTCAATCCGGGACATATTATTAATCGTGAAGCAGAATCAAAAGGTATTGCTGGAGAGCGGGAACATTATATTGAAAGTTTAAAAGAAGCTGACAAGAAACTTACAGCACTTACAAAAACAATCCTTAAAAAAGATCCCGAGGCACTGATTGTAATAATGGCGGATCACGGTGGTTTTGTGGGAATGAAAAGTATGGAAGATTCATACACAAAAAGTACGGATCCAGATATTGTAAACTCAATTTTCAGTTCCATTCTCGCCATTCATTGGCCCAATGGTGAAGCACCGAAATTTGACAATAAACTGAAAACTTCTGTGAATTTGTTTCGCATTTTGACATCTTATTTAAGTGAAAATGATTTGTATCTTGCAAACTTGCAGCCCGATGAAAGTTACATTATCATCTACTCTGGCGCAACACAAGGAACTTACCAATACTTGGATGGAGAAGGAAATGTGGTTTTTAAAAAGCATTAATGGAATCTAAACAATCAAAAAGCGGTTTTAAAAATTTCTTTGGAGCTACTTCAGAAAACCCTTTATTGATAGCGCTCGGCGTGGGCCTTTACCCATTGGTTTTCTATTATTCCCGAAACTTTGGAATGATTAATTCCTGGGAACAGTTTGGGTATTTTTTGTTGCTTTTTTTAGTGCTTCCTATACTATTCTTTTCATTTTTAAAGTGGTTTTCAAACCTGTCATTTAATTCAAAATGGGGAAAATACCTGCTTCCATTCTTCAGTGTTTTTCTTTTTCTGTTTTACATTAAAATAATTTTGTACGCAGATATCCAACGGAAAATAATCTTAGGGATTTTTATTATTTCTTCCTTGATAGCCTATTTTCTTTACAAACATTTCAAAAAATGGATTGTTTTGCAGCTTATTTTAGCGGTGATTGGATTTATTGGTCTGGTGCCGATGCTGATGAAATATTTAAACTATTCCTCAGACTGGATGCAACAACCGGACAATATTGAAGAAATTGTTTTTCAAAAAAAACCAAATATCTACTACATCCAACCAGACGGTTATCCAAGTTTTTCAGAACTGAAAAGTGATTATTATAAAGTGGATAATTCAAGCTTTGATGCATTTTTAGCGGAAAAGAACTTTAAAAATTATCCAGATTTTCGAAGCAATTACATCACGACCATCACTTCAAATAGTGCTACTTTTATGATGAAGCACCACTATTACAACAATGGTAGGGATTATTCGGAAATGCTGAATGCGCGAAAAAACATTATGTTCAAAAATCCGGTGCTTTCCATTTTTAAAAACAATGGGTACAAAACCCATTTTATTAGCGAGCATCCGTATTTAATGGTCAATAGACCAAAGATAGGTTTTGATTATACCAATTTCAGTTACAGTGAAATTCCCTATATCACTACTGGATTCAATGTTAAAAGAGAGGTTTTTCCAGATTTGGAGAAGACAATTGCTTCAAAAAATGATGGTGGAAATTTCTTTTTTATCGAAATTTTTGAACCAGGCCATATTTCAACCACAAAGGAAGCTTCTAAAGGAAAAGTAGCAGAGCGGGAGCAATGGCTTGAAAAACTGGAAATAGCAAACGTAAAGATTGAAAAAATGGTCAATCTAATTTCCGAAAAGGATCCCGAGGCCTTGATAATGATTATGGCAGACCACGGCGGTTTTGTGGGGCTTGACTATACGCGCCAAGTTTACACCAAAACTTCAAATCCCGAGATTATTTATACTACTTTTGGAGCTATGCTGGCTATAAAATGGCCAAATGGTGAAGCTCCCGAAATGGATTCAAACTTGAAAAGTTGTGTGAATGTTTTCAGGGTTTTGTTTTCCTATTTGGGCAATGACCAAAAATATTTACAGCATTTGGAAAAAGATGGTAGCTATCTTATTATAAAGGAGGGCGCCGAGCCTGGCGTTTATGAATACATTGATGATAGCGGAAACATAGTTTTCAAAAAAGTATAATTTTTTAAAAAGGTAATGGGTAATTTCTTCACAAAATACTTTAAGGAAAATTTCAATCCGTTGCTTACGGGCCTTATCTGTGGGTTTTATCCGTTGGTTTTCTATTTTTCAAATAACTTTTCGGCAATCAATTCTTGGGAACATTTAGGGTTTTTTCTATTGTTTTTTATAGGAATTCCAGTAGTGGTTTTTACAATTGCCTCATTATTTTTCAAGTATTCTGAAACGCTTTCAAAATACAGACCACACATTCTTTTCGTGTTGATAATTATGACCGTGGCAACCTTGATGTCACAAGCAATGTATCTTACGCTTAAAAAGAAAATGCTGTTGGGTCTGCTGATTGTTTCAGTTTTAGCAGCTTGGAAAATGCATGCGCACTTTAAAAAACTGCTTGTCATTATTTTATTGATGAGCATACTTCCAACAGTTAATTGCGTTATAAAAATTGTGGAACACGAACAGAAAATGGAATGGATAGCGCTTCCGGATTCGATTGAAAATGCTAAGTTCAAAACCACCCCCAATATTTATATGATACAACCGGACGGCTATGTGGGGCGGGATATGATGGAGAGCGATTTGTACAATTTCAACAATCCTTTTTATGGGTGGCTGGAAAATAATGGCTTCAAAATTTACGACGATTTTCGAAGCAATTATCCAGCGAGTTTAACTTCGAATTCTTCAATGTTTTCCATGAAACAGCACCGTTTTGGAAATGTTCTTTTTCCGTCAATTGATATGCCTAACTCACGCGATATTATTGCTGGAAATAATACGACAATCACCACGCTGAGAAACAACGGCTATAAAAATTTCTTCATTGTTCAAGACGAATATTTTCAGCAAAACAGACCAAAACAGGAGTATGATTACTACAATCTGAATCCTGACGAAATCCCTTATTTCAGCAATGACAACAACGTGAAAAAAGTAGTTTTTAATGATTTGAAAGCTGCGATGGATACAGTGAATATTGAAGGTCCACGGTTTTATTTTGTTGAAAAATTGCTGCCACACCACATACATTTTGCGGCTTCCAAAGAGGAGGAACGCGATACCTATATCGAAAAAATAAAAGAAGTAAACGGGTGGTTGGAAAGCACAATAAATTATATTTCTGAAAAAGATCCGAACGCAATCGTTATTATTTTGGCGGACCATGGCGGCTGGGTTGGTTTGGGCAGTTATCCCGAAATGTTCTCAACTAATGATCCGCAGCAAATACGTTCCATTTATTCTACTTTAGCAGCTATAAAATGGAACGGTCATTTAAAGGAAGGAATGGATGCTGAATTGAACAGCAACGTGAATATTTTTCGCGTACTGTTTTCCATTTTAAGCAATAATCCCGAATATTTGAAATATTTGGAGGATGATTCAAGTTATAACTTGCAGAACGGCGTTTTTTCAAAATCGGTGCGAGCCGTGATTGATGACAGCGGAAACGTGACTACAAACTAAACTGAAACTATAAATATTGGAAGACATTTACGAGATAAAAAAATATCAACCATCACAAAAATCGGTGTGGGATAGCTTTGTGAAAGAAGCAAAAAACGCTACGTTTTTGTTCCAACGCGATTTTATGGATTACCATTCCGATAGATTCACGGACCACTCACTTTTAATATATAAAGGCGAAAAGTTGGTTGCAGTGCTTCCTGCAAATATTTCAGGTTCTGAATTACATTCCCACCAAGGCCTTAGTTACGGCGGCGTAGTTTTGGGCAAACAGGCCACTTTTGAAGAAACTTTACATATTTTTAAAAGTCTGCTCACTTTTCTTAAAAGTGAAGGTTTTACTGTTTTAAAACTAAAATTGCTTCCGAAAATTTATCATCAATTGCCAAGTGATGAAATTGATTATTTACTATTTCTCGTAAAAGCTTCGTTAATCAGAAAAGATTTTACAAGTTGTGTTTTTAACGAAAATTCTTTAAAAATAGCTTCCTCAAATCGCTTGCGCGGAATTAAAAAAGGAGTAAAAAACGAATTAAAAGTTAGTGAAGAGGTAAATTTCAAACCATTTTGGAGCAAAGTTTTGGAACCAAATTTAAAGCAAGTCCACAACCAAAAGCCAGTTCATTCTTTGGAAGAAATTGAGCTGTTGCAATCCCGCTTCCCTAAAAACATTAAACAATTCAACGTTTATAAAAATGACGAGATAGTTGCAGGAGCAACAATTTTCGAAACTGTTACTGTAGCGCACGCACAATATATTTCAGCAAATGAAGAAGGGCGACAAACAGGTGGTTTGGATTTTCTGTTCAATCATTTATTGCAGCATTATTCAAATAAAAATTATTTCGATTTTGGAATAAGCAATGAAGCACAGGGAATGAAGGTAAATAAAGGTCTTTTGCATTGGAAAGAAACCTTTGGTGGCAGAAGTATTGTGCACGATTTTTATGAAATCAAAACCGAGAATCACAAACTTTTAAACGACATTTTTATATGATTCCGTTTTTAAATCTAAAAGCAATAAACCAACGTTATGAAGCGGAATTTCAGAAAAGTTTCCAGACTTTTTTAGATTCCGGATATTATATTTTGGGAAACCAAGTAAAATTATTTGAGGGTAATTTTGCCAGATATTGCGGAACAACCCACTGTATAGGTGTTGGTAATGGTCTGGATGCGCTTCGGTTGATTTTGGAAGGTTATAAGATACTAGGAAAGCTAAAAGAAAACGACGAAGTTTTGGTTGCTTCCAATACATACATTGCAACTATTTTGGCAATAAAACAGGCAGGTTTAAAACCAGTTTTGGTAGAAGCAGATTTGGAAACCTATAATTTCGATTTAACTGCACTAAAAAAATCTATTTCCGAAAAAACGAAAGTTATTATGCCCGTCCATCTCTACGGACAGCTTTCGCCAATGGAAGAAATTTTGAAGATTTCAAAAGAAAACAATCTACTCGTTATTGAAGATGCTGCACAGGCTCACGGCGCGAAGAACAAAGCTGGCAAATTTGCCGGAAATATAGGTGATGCTGCGGGTTTCAGTTTTTATCCTACCAAAAATCTTGGTGCTTTGGGAGATGGGGGAGCAGTAACGACAAATAATGATGCTTTGGCCGAAGTGATTAGAAAACTCAGAAATTACGGAACTTCAACTAAATATGTTAATGAGTTTTTAGGTTTCAACTCAAGGCTTGACGAATTGCAAGCGGCATTTTTAAATATAAAGTTGCCGACTTTGGATGCTGATAATGAAATTCGAAGAACGATCGCCAAGAATTATATTTCTGAAATTAGTAACGATAAAATAGTTCTTCCCGAATATGACGGCAATGAAAACCATGTGTTCCATCTTTTTGTAGTTCGTGTAAAAAACAGAAATACTTTTATAGACCATTTGGACCGAAACAGCATTGGCCATTTAATTCACTATCCAATTCCACCCCATAAGCAGCAGGCACTTTCAGATTTTTCGCATTTAAGTTTTCCAAATGCTGAAAAAATACACAACGAAATTATAAGCATCCCAATGAGTCCTGTAATGACCGAGGAAGAGGTTGAAAGAGTTATTTCAGTTTTAAACAGTTATTAATTTGAAAATTCCCGAATCCATACGCGGTAATTTACTTTTAAAGATGACTTCTTTAAATGCCGGAGTTATCGGCGTTCGGTTGGTTATTTCATTGTTCATTCAGCGTTTACTGGCTGAAATTGTTGGCGAGGCTGGAATTGCCAAAATCGGCTCCCTTCGCAATCTTTTGGAAATGCTTAGCTCTTTTGCCTCAGTTGGTATTTTTAGTGGAGTTGTAAAATATGTGGCAGAATATAAAGATGACAAAGAGCAGTTGCAGAAACTGTTTTCCACCACATTGGTATTTACAGTTTTGGGAACCATAGTTGTTTCCCTGTTTTTATTTTTTGGTGCATACTACTTAAGCACCACTATTTTTGATTCTCCTAATTATATTTATCTTATAAAATTATTGGCAGTAATTGTGCCGTTTATAAGTATGTACCGCGTTTTTAACGGTATTGTGAATGGACTCTCATTGTATAAAAAATTGGCTGGAATAGACCTTTTCAGTTACATTTTAAGTGCAATTCTTACTGTTGTTTTGTTGCTTACAAATAATATTGATGGCGCGCTGATAGCAATTGCAATAACTCCGGCGCTACAGTTTTTCGTGCTCCTTTATATTTTTATAAAAGTGCTTCGCGAATATGTACAGTTTTCAAAACTTACATTCAAAGTACCTATGGCTAATGGGCTTTTGGCATTTTCACTGATGTCCTTTTTTTCCACTGTGTTGTTGAATTATGTTGAAATTGATATTCGTGTAATGATCCAAAACAAAATTACAATGGCCGATGCAGGAATTTGGACAGCGATGACCAATATTTCTAAAAACTACATGGTTTTTTCGAGTGCCATCTTCACTTTGTACGTACTTCCAAAATTTGCTGGAATTCACAATAAAACTGATTTTAAGGCTGAACTCTTCAATATTTACAAAACATTATTGCCGCTTTTTGGAGTAGGAATGTTACTGATTTATTTTTTGAGGGACTACGTTATCCAAATCATCTATCCAGATTTTCTCGGGATGGAACCACTGTTTAAGTGGCAACTATTAGGAGATTTTGTGCGTTTGGCAGCTATTGTTTTGGGATATCAGTTTTTAGCGAAAAAAATGGTGCGTAATTTTATCTTTTCAGAAGTGTTGTCGCTTGCACTTTTCTATGGCTTCTCTTATTACTTCGCTGGAATTTATGGCGTTGAAGGGGTTGTAATGGCTCACTTTTTAAGATATGTGGTTTACTTTTTTGTAGTGTTTTTCCTCGTGTTCCGTTATTTCAAAAAGAAGCGTAAAACAACCGAATAATAGCTAAAGGCAAACAATAGTTTATGGCTATCTTTGCAAAAAATTCAAAGCTTACCTTTTTCTGAATTCATATGGCCCAACAACTCTTTAATCCGTTTAAGGATTTAATTTTCGACAAACATTTTTGTTTCCTTTCAGGAGCTTTGACTACTGAAAAAATTACTGTTTTCCCACAGTGGTTGATGGATCATTTTAAGTTTGGTGACGAAAAGATAGAGATGATGGATAAAACCAAATCCTACATTTATTCCGATCTCGTATTGCCATGTTCTTTTGAAGTAAAGAAAGCGTTTGAAGCATTGGACTTAAAAATTCAAGCCGCTTATAAAAATGGTTTTGAAGGAATGGCATCACTCGACCAAGAGTTGCTTTTTCAATGGACAGGCAGAATGGTCTATGGCCTGCTTTATTACGAAATGGTTTATGAAAGAGACCGACTGCTTAGGAAAGGTGAGGAATTTGAACTTTCGGCTGCGCTCAAGGAACGCTTTGGCCATTTTCATTTAATGCTTCAGTCGATAATTGAACCAATTACTTTTGTTGGAAAAAAACCTTGGAGCATTGTTGTCTTTCCTCTAAAATATTCCGCAGATATTTTTAGCTATCGTGATGATGCCATCAATTTAATGTTTTCGTTTGGGGTGAATGGTTTCGGTTTTATTGCTTGTTTGCAGGACAATGGTGTAATAGGGGAGAAGCAAAAAGAGTTGCTCGATAAAATTAAGGGTCACGTATTGCACCCTGTTCAATTTGAAGAGCTGTACGCACGGTTTCACTATTCAGATTATATTTTGCAGTATAAACCGGAATACAAAATTGAAAATCAGGACAACGGAATTACTATAGAAGCACTTCCTATTGAAAAAAAGGGAAGCAAACCAATTTTCGGGTTTTGGGATGAGGATATATTTGCCCAATTGCTCGCCAATTATTGGAGCGTGTATGGTATTGAAAGGGAAGATATTCTTCAATTTCAGAAACCGCCACTTAGCTTTCTTGAAAATCCATATTCCAAGGATTTTATTAACCCGGAATCAATCGATTTGCCATTCTAACTATTTTCCCCAAGTTTCCAAATATTTTTTGGCGATGGAAATATAGTCGTGCTCACGTTCTATAAATTTTCGGGCATTGACAGAAATGGAATTCAATTTTTTAGGATTTAAAATCAAATCTTCCAGCTTATTGTATAAATAATCTGAGTCTGGGAGTGAATTTATACACACTTCGTCTGCCTTTAAATTGTAGCATTCCAAAAACTCGATTTCGGCTCCTGTAAAAACAACTTTTCCCTTTGCCATCGCTTCCAAAGCGTTATAGCCTTGGTCATACGCAAACACTTGATCTAAAAGAATATGTGCCGAATTATACTTTTCAATGTATTCGGAATATGGAACGTTTTCAACTGTAATTACTTCAACTTTTGAAGCGTGTTTCTGTTGAAGTTTTTCAAGTGCAGCTTCAAAATAATCGTTTCCTTTTTTGAAATAATTCGCGCGATTGATGCCGTGGAAAATGATAATCTTTTCTTCAGGAACCAGAGGTTTAAATCTCAGCCTTTCAGTGTTTACAGGATTTGGAATTACTCCCAAATACTTTTTATTTCCTTGAAGCGGAATGTCATAATCCAAATCGGAAGCGATTACACCATCAACATTTTCAAAAACAAAATCGTGCAAATCTTTGTATTCTGGCTTTAAATATTTTAAAGCTGGGAAAAATGCTTGCTCTGAAATTTTTCCATTAAAAAGCGGATTGAAAATAGAGTAGCGAAATTTTTTTTCATAAGCGTACTTAACGCTCGTATAATCCGTTCCGCAGGAAAGCAAGAAGAGTTTTTTATTGTTCTCCTTTAAAAATGAAATGATTTCCTTTTCGTGTTTTGGCAAAATCCCAAGCGGACTTTCGTTTATCAATTGCACAACATCAAAACCTTTAAATTTTTCTTGCTGCTGAAGAAATTGGTTTTTTAAGGAAAGAGAAGAAATGTCCAAGCCAAAAAGTTTGAATAAACCAACCTTCACTTTTTTTGAAATCCCCGAATCATACTTTCGCTTTAAAAGGATATCTGAGGGGAAATTTTTAAATTCATCGCCAGTGGAAACAAGGGTTACTTCGTGGCCCATCGCCAACAATCCCTCTTTTAAGGAATTGTGCAACCTACTGTATTCGCCCACCAAAAGTATTTGCATAAAAGCTATATTTGCCTTGTGCAACCAAAAATACATAATAAATAGCGATGGACGCTGAAAAGAAATTCAAAGTGTGTTTGGTTTCCATTTCGCTTGCAAAAGGTGGGTTGGAGCGCTCGTGCGCTATGCTTTCACAAATGCTGGAAGCAAAAGGTCATGAGGTGCATTTGGTAATTTTGAACGATGAAGTTGATTATCCTTACAGCGGAAAATTGTTTAATTTAGGAAAACTGAAAGCGGAAAAAGACTCAATGGTGAAACGTTTGCTGCGCTTTCGGAAATTTCGAAATTATTTAAAAAAGGAAAATTTTGATGTAATAATTGATCACCGACCTAAAAATAATTTTGAGCGGGAATTGTTTTATTCGAAATTTATTTATCGAGAGCTCAACAAAATTTATGTGGTGCACAGTTCCAAAAAAACGGAATACTTGACTGAGAATCCCTCCGCTTTTTCAAAAATCTGTCAAAAAAACCTTTTGAACGTTGGCGTTTCAGAATATATAGAAAACGAAATTTTGAAGAAGGAAGGAATAGACAATTCCATAACAATCCACAATGCTTTCGATCCTTCTTGGATTGAAGAAAAGAGCGAGTTTCCCCAAATACTTCAAAATAAAAAATATATACTTTCCTATGGCAGATTGGACGATTCCATAAAGGACTTTTCATTTTTGATTAAAGCTTTTTCACAATCGAAAGTTTGGGAAAATGATTTTCATCTCGTCATTTTGGGTGATGGAAAAGACAAGGAAATGCTTCAAAAACTGGCAGCTTCAAAAGAATGTTGTGATCAAATTTTATTTTTCCCTTTCACTAAAAAACCTTTCGAAATCATTAAAAACGCACATTGTGTAACACTGACAAGTAAATATGAAGGCTTCCCGATGGTGCTCGTAGAATCACTTTCTTTGGGAGCGCCCGTGGTTTCACTGGATATAATTTCGGGGCCTTCGGAAATTGTACAACACCAAAAAAATGGTTTGCTGATTGCCGAAAGAAGTTTACCTTTATTTGCGGAAGCGTTGCAAAAAATATGTTTTGATGAAAAACTTTATAATGAGATGAAAGCGAACGCAAAACCTTCCGTAGCACAATTTTCAATGCAGGCCATTTCTGAAAAATGGAACCAAACTTTACAGCATGCAATACGTTGATTTGGATAAAATAGAACTGAGGGAAATTCCTAAAATTAGCGATCCGGACGGTCGCGGAAACCTTTCAGTGGTTGAAAAGGATTTTTTGCCCTTTATAATAAAACGGGTTTATTATTTATACGATGTTCCAAGCTCTTCCACTCGTGGCGGCCACGCCCATAAGGAATTGCAGCAATTTTTGATTGCTGTAAGCGGCAGTTTTGACGTGGTTTTGGACAATGGAAAAACCCGTAGAACCATAACTCTTAATAAACCCGATAAAGGTTTGCTAATTCCGAATGGGGTTTGGCGTGAATTGGAAGATTTTTCTTCTGGCGCTGTTTGTCTTTCTTTGGTTAGTGAAGAATATAATGAAGACGATTACATTCGTGAATACAATGATTTCAAGTTATTTAAAAGTACCTAACCGCAGTCCGAGCTTTTCCAAATTATTCTTCGTTTTTGAAAGATACTTCAAAATGGTTTTGTTTTGACGAAGTAGAAATTGTTGCTTTTTACTTAGGTTTTCCAGGTTTATCTTTTTGAAATTTTTCTGAAAAGCTTCTTTATTGCCTTCTATTTTTGCTAAGACACACAGTGAGTAACGGTTTAAATCCAGAAATTTTTTAAGAGCGGGATTGTTTTTTTCGAAAACTTCGTAGGCTTCAAAATTGGCTTTTTCTTCCAAATTTTTCACACTTTGGAACAAGCTGTTTTTTCGGACTATATAAGTTGCACAGACTTTTGGGCTAAAAACAACTTTGTATTTTAAACCTATTCGAACGTAAAGATCTGTGTCCTCTCCACTTTTAATTTTTTGATTATACCAACCCACATTTTCAAACACATCTTTTTTTAAAACAGTGGAAATGCTCAACAATACTGAATCTAATTGGCTAGACTCAAAATAATCAACAATAATTGAATCTTTTCCAATGGTTTGGATAGAGTAACTGTTCTTAAAAATTTTTCTGTTGCGCTTTATTTCGGTAGCGGTAGCAAAAACGGATTCATTGGGATATTCAGTTACTAACCGATTTTGCTCCTCTAAATAGAAAGGATACCAATAATCATCAGCGTCCATTAAGGCTATATATTTGGCTTCTGCTTGCTGTATTGTAAAATTTCTCGCAGCCGATGCGCCACTGTTTTCCATGGAAAAATAACGAATGCGCGGATCCTTGAATTTTAATATTTCAGTTTCACTGTTGTCGGTAGAACCATCATTCAGAATCACGACTTCAAAATCAGTAAAGGTCTGGGCCAAGACACTTTTTAACGTATCAGCAATGTACTTTTCTTTGTTAAAGACCGATATGACTACCGAAAATTTAGGCATCCTTAGTTTTTAAAGAACTAAGATAGCCCAAGCGGTACAAATCAAAAAGGAAAAGGGATGGATTTGTAGAATTTAGGTTTTTCAGCAATGGTTTTTTAAGGGCATTGAAGAATATTCGCATTACAAACAATAAGTTCCTTTTTTTTAGTTTCAAATATGTTTTCAGAATTTTCACGGTTTCCTTATCAAGATCACCAGTGTTGTGAAAATTCAATAAATTTTGAAGTGCCAATTCTGACTTTTTTATGAAAGCCTCATTGGTTTCCAAATTTAAATGGATCACCGGATTGTCAATATGCAGCAGTGGAATGTTGTTTTTTTGAAGTTCATATGCAAATACGGAATCTTCATAACCGTACCCGGCTAATTTTTCGTTGAACTTTATTTTTTCAAAAACCGCCTTATTAATAGCAAACCCCATCGTTATAAAACTTCGGTATGGGCTTTTAAGACGTTCCGCAAGTGGCAGACTTTCACGTTCTGAGCCGTATTTATGCCTTAAACTGAATTTTTTAGAATTGTTTTTTGGATATTGAATGCCTCCAAAAATCACCGAAGCTTCATTTGAAATAGTAACCAAATATTTCGCAATAAATTCTGGGTTTGAAGGAAAGGTGTCCGCATCCAAAAACAATAACCAATCATAATTTGCTTGTTCTGCTAAAAGATTTCGGATTTTGCTTCTGCCGATATTTCTTTCCAAAGCTTGAAAACTACACTGCTTCAACAAATTTATTTTTGAATTTTCCTCCAACGGTTTTTTGTCAGTAGAAGCATCGTCCAAAACCACGATTTCATAAACCTCATTTGCGATTTCACACTGTTTTTGCAAGTTTTCTACCAATGAAAAAACGTTGTAATTGTATGTAGGGATAAGGATTGAAATCATTTTTTGGCGATAAGTACAGTTTCTTTCATAAATCCAAAACGTTCATTTGCCGGAAAAGTTTTGATTTCCACATTTTGAAAGCCGTTTTCTTTCAATCTGCGCATTAATCCTTCCACAGAGTAAATGCGTACGTGGTCTTCCTGCCCGAAGGCTACTATTCGTTCTTCGGGCGTTTTCTTTGAAAAATCCTCGTATATTTCTCCTTCTTTAAAAGGAGTTTGGATTACACACTTGCCATTGGGTTTTAATACGCGATGTAATTCTTCCATTGCTTTTTTGTCGTCTTCAATATGTTCCAAAATATGATAGCAGATTATCAGATCGAAAAAATTGTCTTCCAAAGGAATTTTAGTGATATCATACTGATAATCCGCCAGAAATTCATCTTCAAAATCAGTACTGAAATAAGTGATGCTCGGATTTTTCTTCAGCAATCTGTAAACACTTCGCGAAGGTGAAAAGTGAAGTATTTTGCCGTTTACTAAATCGTTTTCTTTAAGAAAGGAATAAAGTCTCCGGGTTCGCGAGCGACTGCCGCAAAAAGGGCAGAGCAGGTCGCCGTCGGGAATTTTAATAAATCGTTTAACCCCATGACCGCAAACCGTACATTCGTGGTTTTTTCCACGTAGGTGAAAAGCAAAAAAGGAACGAAAAAAAACCTCGTTCTCAAAAAGAATTTTTTTTGGAACAAAGGTGAGTGCCACTTTTTTTAAGGTTTGGTACATCTGGCTAAAATACAGTAATCTTTTTGGATGCGGGAAATTTGAATTTCTATTCGGTCCATAAAAAATCGTTTTCACGAAAAATTTTAAAAAGATGTATCTTGTAAAAAAAGAATCAGCTGTGCGGATATTTATTTTAGTTTTTGTTGTTTTTTCTACACTTTCAGTTTACTCCCAACAAGAGGCCTGGTTTTATCTGCGTGCGCGCGATACTTCCTTCGTACCTTCTTTTGAAAAAAAAGGAGATTATTTGAGCTATTCGGGTGAAGATGCAAGGCTGAAAGCAGCTTTAAAAAACTATAAAATCAAAATCTTCAAAAAAACTTGGAAACACGCTAAAAAGCAAAATCTAAAAAAGACCTTTTTTGTGATTGCCGATAAGGAAGCAATGATGACGGATTTACTGCAGAATGTTTCCCATCTTTTTGAGTTTGGCGAATTGATAGCCGAAGAGGACAAAAAAATTTTTGAACCCAATGATTACGGATTGACAAGTACCATAGGCGATAATTTGGGAGCGCAAGTTAATCTGGATTATCTTGACGTAATGGAGGTTCCGAAAGCTTGGTATTACACAACGGGTTCGCGCGATATAATTGTTGGAATTTCGGATGGTTCCATCAAAACAGACGATAAGGAATTTGAAGGAAAAAGTAAGATTATAAGGGAGTCTTTTATGGCAAAAGGCCACGGATTTTCTGTTGCTGAATCTGCGGCCGGCCAAGGAGACAATGGGTATGCCATTCCGGGGGTATGTTACGATTGTAGTGTTTATTCCACCAATTATAGACACATAAATAATTTGGAGCAACTCGTTGAGCTTTCCAAATTGGGAGTGAAAGTTATCAATTGTAGTTGGGGGCTTGCACACTATTATGAAACGGCCCAGCAGGCTATTTATGAAATGATGGACAATGGTACAGTAGTGGTTGCAATAGGCCACAACCCACCTTTTTCGGAAACAAAGGGAAAAAAACCTTATTATCCAGCTTCATATGATAAAGTTATTGCGGTTTCTTCTGCTTCGCACCGCTATGCACATTATTCTGAAAATATTCAGATTGAAGAAGGTAAGGGCTTGTATTACATAAAAAATATTCGCTATTATGTGGGGCTTACCGGTGGTTTTAAAAATAATGATACTACTCAGGTTCCGCATTTGTATCCTATCAGCATCCGAAATTTGAATAGTGAAATTGACATTGTAGCTCCTTCAAAGGGTATTTATAGATACGGTGAACGAGCCCTCAACGGTTTTGACGACGTTAGTCAATTTAACCAAACTTCAGGAGTGGCGCCATTGGTTACGGGCAGTATTGGGCTTATGTTTTCGCTTTATCCCTGTCTTCCGGCAGAAGAGGTTGAGACCATCCTAAAATTAACATCTACCAATATAGACGACGTAGAGCCCAATAAACCATATGCGGGAATGTACGGTGCAGGAATGTTAAATACGGGCCGAGCCGTGGAAATGGTTTTTGATATGTTCGCGGAAAAAGAACCAGTAAAAATTGAAAACCAGCGATTCAGTCGGTGGGATTTTAAACTGACTTCTATTTCTGAAGTAGTTATGCAAAATCAGAAGTTTACTGAAGAAGCAACTTTAAATCTTACCTCAAAAAAGCGAATTGTAATTTCTGAAAATACCGTCCTAAAACCGAACGCGAAAGGAAAAATTCATCTTAAAATTGACCCGTCGCTTAAAAAAGAATGTGAGCTACAACTTCGCGACCCAAGTATCCTAGATGATTAAACCGTTTTTTGAACTACTTCAAAAATCTGGTTTTCATCGCACTTCAATGTTTTGGAAGGATACTTCAGCAACAAGGCATAATCGTGCGTTGCCATTAAGATGGTATTGCCGTTTTTATTTATCTCACGTAAAACTTCCATTACTTCCACACTCGTTTGTGGGTCTAGGTTTCCCGTGGGCTCATCTGCCAAAATAAGCTCTGGATCATTTAAAAGCGCACGGGCAATAGCCACACGTTGCTGCTCTCCGCCCGAAAGTTGGTAAGGATATTTAAAGGCTTTGGTTTTCATATCAACCTTGTCCAATACCTCGTTAATCTTGCTTTCCATGGCGGCTTTGTCCTTCCAGCCTGTGGCCGTCAAAACAAAATTTAGATTGTCGCGAACTGTGCGATCGTTCAAAAGTTTGAAATCCTGAAAAACCACGCCCAATTTTCTGCGTAAAAAAGGAATATCCTTTTCTTTCAAAGTAGCCAAATCGTATCCCACAATGTTGCCTTCCCCTTCCTGGAGTGGAAGATCGCCGTAAAGCGTTTTCATAAAACTACTTTTTCCGGTTCCGGTTTTTCCGATCAGGTAAACAAATTCGCCTTTATCCACAGAAACGGAAACATCGGAAAGTACTAAATTGTCACCTTGATAAATGGAAGCATCTTTTAAAAATAATACGGTATCGGCCATTTTTAAGTATAGGTTTTGGGTTAAATGTATCTATCCCGAGCGGAGTCGAGGGACAAAAGTAATTTGAATTACTTCAAACTGCAACTGATTACTGCCAACATATTTACTTTTCTGAAATTTTTTCTTTCAATGCATCAATCTCCTTTTGCTGCTGAAGCGTGTAAAGCGTCAATTCCTCAATTTTTTGAAGCAAAATCAAGTTCATTTCTTTTAGTGAAATTCCCTCCGTCCGCATCGTTTCGGCAGAAGGCACATTTGGCAGATGATAGTTTTCTTTTAAAAACGCTTCCAGTTCTTCCAAGGAAATCAAACTGTATTCCGGCATCATTTCAGCAAAACCGTTATAATAGGTTTCAAACACATAATCGGGTGCAACTGCTCCCTCAAGATCTACCAGAACTTCCTGGGTGTGTATTTTTCCTTTTACGGTTAAAAGTTCATCTGGAAAGCTGGTGCCAATGCCTATTTTTCCATCCTTTTCAGAAAGATTTTTAAAAGGATTGCGCTGGGCTGTGGCGGAAAGTGAAAACAATATAATACCGAAAATCAATAATCTGTTCATAACGATGCTTTTATAATTTGTAAAGTTTTAAAATTACGGTATTTTTTTAAAGCGTTTCAATGTATGTTAAAATCTGTTGAAGAGGTGCATACTTATTTCACTTTTACGTCGTTATATTCCTAAGAAAATTCACCAAAAAACCATTCGTTAATTAAACCTTAAAAATTTACAGTATCGCCGAAAGCTACATTTAAAGTTAAATATCTTTACGCCACAAAAACTGTAAATAATGATTAAGAATTTTCTTGTCTTTTCGCTTTTTCTATTCCTTTCATTTTCATCCATTTCGCAGCAAACAGCGGTATTCACAAACGACCTCGCCGAGTTTAACCAAGCGTTGGAACTTTACAATAACGGTCAGTTTTTAGCCGCACAGAGTCTTTTCGACAAAATTAAAAATAGCAATGGGGATGAAACCGTTCAGAGCGATTGTGCCTATTATATTGCAAATGCAGCGGTTAGGCTGAACCAGCAAAACGCCGATCAGTTGATGGAAGAATTTGTGGAGAAATATCCCACGAGTTTGAAGCGAAATTCTGCATTTATAGACGTGGCGAATTTTTATTTCGAAAACGGAAAATATTCACATGCCCAAAAGTGGTACGATAAGGTTGATACTTCAAATTTAAGTCGAAGTGAGCAGGAACGTTTCAATTTCAATAACGGATACGTCTATTTTAAGGCGAAGCGATATGACGAGGCGAAAAACTATTTCAACAAGGTTTCCACTTCGCAGAAATATGGCTCGCAGGCGAAGTATTATCTGGGTTTCATTGCTTACGAAGGCGATGATTATGAGGAAGCGAATGAAATGTTTGAAGAGGTAAAAGGGGAGGAGCGCTATTCCGAAGATCTTAGTTATTACCAAGCCGATATGAATTTCAAGCTTGGCAATTTTGAAAAGGCCATCGATATGGGCAAGGAGCAGTTTGACAAATCCAGCCCCCAGGAAAAAAGCCAGCTTTCAAAAATAATTGGTGAAAGCTATTTCAATCTTGAAAAATACGACGAAGCCATTCCCTATTTAAAAGACTACAAAGGCACCCGAGGCAAATGGAACAATACCGATTATTACCAATTGGGTTATGCTTATTATAAACAGGATGATTTTGAAAACGCCATTGGCGAGTTCAACAAAATTGTGGACGGAAAGAACGCCGTTGCCCAAAACGCCTATTACCATTTGGCGGAAAGTTATCTGAAACTCGACAAAAAACAGGAAGCGCTGAACGCTTTTAAAAATGCTTCGGAAATGGATTTCAGTGCTGAAATTCAGGAAGATGCCTATTTGAATTATGCCAAACTGAGCTACGAGATTGGCAACAGCTACAAAAGCACGCCGCAGGTTTTGCTTTCCTTTATTGAAAAATACCCGAACAACGCCAATAATGACGAGCTGAAAAGATTGTTGATTGATAGTTACATCACTTCAAAAAATTACAAGGAAGCACTGGATTTGCTGGAAAACAACAAAGATTTCGAAAATAAGGCTGCCTATCAAAAAGTAGCTTTTTACAGAGGAATTGAATTGTACAACGAAGCAGATTACAATGAGGCAATTGCATTTTTCGACAAAAGTTTGAAATATCCCGAAAATCAGAATTTCACTGCCCGCGCGACCTACTGGAAAGCTGAAAGCGATTACCAACTCTCAAATTTTGAAAAATCGTTGGCAGGGTACAATAAATTTCAGCAGTTGCCAGGTTCTCAAAACACTTCAGAATATAAAAACTTGAAATACAATGTGGCTTACAACCAATTCAAACTGAAAAATTATACGGACGCCATTAACAATTTCAAAATTTACGTGGGTTCCTCTTCCGCAGAAACGATCCGCAAAAAGGACGCCTTACTGCGATTGGGCGATAGTTATTTTGTGACAAGCCAATATTGGCCGGCAATGGAAAACTACAACGCCGCGATTGAATTGGGCGGCGACAATGATTACGCGCAGTTTCAAAAAGCAATAAGCTACGGTTTTGTGGACAGAAGCGAAAAGAAAATTGAAGAACTTATAACTTTTATAAAAAAATACCCAAAATCCATTTACCGCGATGATGCTTTGTATGAATTGGGAAATACCTACGTTGCGCAGAACAAAACGAATGAGGCAATTTCAGCTTACGACCAATTGGTTCGCGATATTCCAAACAGCAGTTTTGTTTCAAAAGCATTGTTGAAGAAAGCTTTGATTTATGACAACACTGGAAAAAGCAATGATGCGTTGACAATTTTCAAGAGAGTGGCCAAGGATTTTCCTTCCACACCCGAAGCCTTGCAGGCTGTTTCTTCCGCAAAAATTATTTATATAGATCAAGGAACCGTTGACGAATATGCACGCTGGGTGAAAACTTTGGATTACGTACAGGTTGGCGATACCGAGCTTGACGATGCAACTTATTTGGCCGCGGAGCAACCTTATTTGGAAAACAATCAAAGCCAGGCCCAAAGCCGTTTTGAGGATTATTTGAAACAATTTCCAAACGGACAACATGCTTTAAACGCACATTTTTATTTGGGTCAGATTTATTTCGCTGACGGAAAAAATGATCTAGCCATTCCACATTTTGAATATGTTGCAAACCGTGAACGAAGTGAGTTTACCGAACAAGCTTTGGCACGGATTTCGGAATTGTATTTGGGCAAAAAGGATTATCAGAATGCTTTAAAATATTTGAAGCGTTTGGAAACCGAAGCAGATTTTCCGCAGAACATCATCTTCGCGCAGACCAATTCTATGAAGGCTTCGTATGAACTGAAACAATATGCCGAAGCAGTAAATTACGCCGAAAAAGTGCTTCAGAATTCAAAGATTGACAATTCAATAAAAAGTGACGCGCAAGTGATTATTGCCCGTTCAGCGATGAAGACGAATAACGAGACAAAAGCGAAAACCGCTTATGCCGAGGTGCAAAAAATAGCGACAGGAGCCCTTGCTGCCGAAGCGCTTTATTACGATGCGTATTTCAAAAATAAGGAAGGAAATTTTGAAGGCTCAAATGCTTCCGTGCAGAAATTGGCGAAGGATTATTCGGGCTATAAACTCTACGGTGCCAAAGGTTTGGTGCTGATGGCGAAGAATTTTTACGCTTTGAAGGATGCGTATCAAGCAACTTACATTTTGGAAAGTGTTACCAAAAATTTCACCGATTTTCCTGAAGTAGTTGAAGAAGCAAAAGCAGAACTCGCAGTAATTAAAAACGCAGAGGCAAAAACCAATTCTTCCGTGGAAACCGGAAACTAACCCAAAACTTTGCGCTCTCTGCGCCTTTGCGGTATAATTTTACCGCTGAGACGCAGAGGACGCGGAGATGAATATCAACAAAACTATCATTATAAACTTTGAAAATATGTCCATAAAACAAATAGTTTTATTTTCAATTCCAGCTTTTTTACTAATTCATTTTTCAGCTTTTTCGCAGGAAAAAGAACTCGATCCCGAGGTTGTAAATATTGTGAAACCATATACGCCCACAATTTCGGATGCCTTTAAAGTGAAGGAAACTCCAGAATTGAATGATTCCATTACCACCACAAAAAAAGAGGTGAAGTACAGTATTTTCTCGGTTCCGGTTGCTTCAACCTTTACGCCGGCAAAAGGCAAGGCCACTACTGTGGAAAAAGCAAAGCCCATAAAGCTTTATGACAATTATGCAACCCTTGGCTTCGGAAACTATACTTCTATTTTGGGCGAATTCTACAGCAATTTTGAAATAAGCCGAACAGATAATGCTGGGTTTTTCTTTCGCCATAATTCTTCGCAGGGTGATATAAAGGATGTGAAATTGGACAATAAATATTACGACACCAGTCTTGACGCCAACTATACGAGCCGCCAAAGAGATGCAACCTACAGGCTTGACGCGGGCGTGGAGCACCAACTTTACAATTGGTACGGTGTGCCTGAAATAGTTTTTACACAAGAGCCAAATGTGCAAATAGACCCACAGCAAACTTACATCAGTGGTTATGCAGGTGGAAGTATTGCATTGGACGATTCGTTTTTTGAAAAGGCTGCCTTAAACATTCGCTATTTGCGGGATGCGTTTTCTTCTTCGGAATTTAATGTTTCGTTGAAGCCTGAGTTTTCGTTTCCATTGGAAAACCTAACATTCAAAATTGACGGTGATATTGATTATTTAAGTGGAAGTTTTGACAGAAACTATACGAACACTTCCGATATAAATTTCAGTTATTTGAATGCCGGATTGGTGCCGTCCATCACTTTTGTGAATGATGAGCTATCGGTTTCATTGGGTGTAGCGGCTTATGTAAGTTTGGATTCCGAAAACAGCAATACTGACTTTTCATTATACCCAAGATTGAATGCCTCATACCGATTGCTGGACGAAACCGTGATTGTTTACGGTGGGGCAGAAGGTGGTTTGCAGCAAAACACCTATTATAATTTCAAGGAAGAAAACCCATATGTTTCTCCCACTTTATTTATTGCGCCCACTAAAAAACTCTACGAAGGTTTCGGCGGAATTAAAGGAAAAATCTCTAATTCCGTTGCCTACAATGTTCGGGCTTCGTACGGAAAAGATGAAAGCCGTGCGCTTTTTCAAATGAATCCTTTAAAGATTTACAACGCAAGTTTTGAAGGTTATGAATACGGAAATTCCTTCAATGTAGTTTATGACGATGTGAATACACTTGCTTTCTTCGCAGAATTGAAAGTTGAAGTTTTGAATACATTATCCTTAGGGATAAACGGAACTTATAATAGTTACAGCACAGATTTACAAAGTGAAGCGTGGAACTTGCCCGATTTAAAGGCTTCGGTGTTTTCAGATTTCAACATAACCGAAAAATTATACGGTGGGGCTTCCTTGTTTTATGTAGGCAAGCGTAAGGATTTGATTTACAATAATGATCTTTTCGGGAATTCCATCAATCAAGAGGTAACTTTGGATGGCTACGTTGATGCCAATCTTCACTTTGGGTATAGATTCACCGATAGGCTTTCCGCATTTGTGAAGGGCAGCAACCTTTTTGGCGATAATTATGAAAAATGGCTCAATTACCCTGTTCAAGGAATTCAGGGATTGGTGGGTGTTACCTATAAGTTTGACTGGTAACCATTAAAAAATTATAATTTCTGAAAACATCCGTCTTTGGCGGATGTTTTCTATTTTTACACTTCAACAAAATTAATGATGAAAAAACTACTCTTCTTTTTATTAGCAATATCAATTGCTTCTTGCGCCCCCGAAAAACTTTCCGCAGATTTACTGATTAAAAATGCAACAATTTACACGGTTGATAAAGATTTCAGCATCGCAAATGCGGTGGTTGTAAAAGAGGGCAAAATACTAGAAATAGGTCTGAAACCAGAACTTGAACTGAAATATAATATTAAGGAAACATACGATGCAAAAGGCAATACAGTAGTTCCCGGATTGATTGATGCCCACGCACATTTGTATGGTCTCGGGCTTGGTTTGCAAAATGTTGATTTGGTAGGCACCACAAGTTTTGATGAAATTTTGGGTCGTGTGATAGCTTTTCAGCAAGAAAAAAATACAGAATATATAATAGGTCGCGGGTGGGACCAAAACGATTGGGATGATAAAAATTTCCCCACTAAAAAAGAGCTGGATTCTTTATTTCCCGATACACCAGTTTCTTTACGTAGAATTGATGGCCACGCAATGCTAGTAAATTCAAAAGCTTTGGAATTAGCTGGAATTACTTCAAAAACAAAAGTTGCCGGAGGCGAAATAGTTTTGGAAAATGGCGAACCAACAGGAATTATTATTGACGCGCCAATGGGTTTAATTAGTAAAACATTTCCTGACATTACCGAAGAAGTTTCAACACAAGCACTTTTGGAAGCCGAAAAAATCTGCCTTCAATATGGATTGACAACCGTTGACGATGCTGGTTTGAGTAAAAATATTATCGAGTTGATTGATGCTCTTCAAAAAGAAGGAAAATTTAAGCTCAGAATGTACGCAATGGTCAGCAACAGTCCTGAAAATCGCGATTATTATTTAAACAAAGGAATTTACAAAACCGATAGACTAAACGTACGTTCCTTTAAGGTTTATTCAGATGGGGCTTTGGGTTCCCGCGGTGCCGCCATGCGCGAGCCTTATAGCGATATGCCCGGCCATTATGGTGCCATGATAGCCAATGCCGACAGTTTGAAATTTTTAGCGGAAAAAATTGCAACTTCCGAGTTTCAAATGAATACGCACGCCATCGGTGATTCCGCAAATATTGCGGTGTTGCGGGCATATAAAAAAGCATTGGAAGGAAAAACCGACAGACGCTGGAGAGTGGAACATGCACAGATTATTTCGGCAGAGGATTTCAATTATTTTGATGACAACAATAACATACTTCCTTCGGTGCAACCAACGCATGCCACCAGCGATATGTACTGGGCAGAGGATAGAGTGGGAGCGGAACGTATAAAAGGCGCTTATGCCTATAAAGAATTGTTGAACAAAGCGGGCAGTATTGCCTTGGGTACGGATTTTCCGGTTGAAAATGTGAATCCGATGTACACCTTTTACGCCGCCGTTGCCCGAAAGGATTTAAAAAATTATCCTGAAAATGGCTTTCAAATGAAAGATGCTTTAACGCGCGAAGAAGCTTTAAAAGGAATGACCATTTGGGCAGCTTTCGCCAATTTTGAAGAAAATGAAAAAGGAAGCATTGAAGTAGGAAAGTTTGCAGATTTCACCATTCTGGATAAAGATATTATGAAGGTGGACGAAAAAGAACTTCCGAATACCAAAGTTGTTGCAACATTCATCAATGGCGAAATGGTTTTTGAAGCCGAATAATTTTCTCTGCGAACCTCTGCGTTTCTCTGCGAAACTCCGTGAAATAGCTATTCCGCAGAGTTTCGCAGAGTTACTCTGAGAAATTTTAAAGTTGAACATGGAAAATATTCTAAAACAACTTCCCCAAAAAGCAAAGGAAGCTGAAAACGAAAACAAAAAGTTTTTCGCGAAGCTGAAAAAAAAGCCGCCCAAACACCTCGACAGTTTGATGCAGGAATTGCACGAGGAAGAATTCCAAAAAACAGATTGTCTCACTTGCGCCAACTGCTGCAAAACCACCGGCCCGCTTTTTACCGATAAGGATATTGAGCGTATTTCAAAGCATTTTAGAATGAAACCGCAACAATTCATCGAAACCTATTTGCGGATTGACGAAGACAAAGATTATGTGCTGCAAAGCGTACCCTGCACTTTTTTAGGATCGGATAATTATTGTAGTATTTATGACGTGCGCCCAAAAGCATGCCGCGAATTTCCGCATACGGATAGAAAGAAATTTCAGCAAATTTCAAACATCACAATGAACAATGTCGCTATCTGCCCCGCTGCTTATAATATTGTGGAGGAAATGAAACGAAGGCTAAATTCCAAATGAAAAAATCAAATTCCAAATAACAAAAACCAAATTCCAAAAAAAAATGAAGTATTTATTTTGGAATTTGGAATCTGAGATTTGGTACTTTAAGGATAAAACAAATACTTCTCCCTAATCTTCTGAAAACCCGCAAGCCCTTCCTTCCAGGAATCCCGAATTTCTTCCGCAGATAATCCTTGCTCAATTTGTTTTTGGAGTTTGTCCGTTCCGGCAAGTTTCACAAAAAACGAATTGAAAAAATCCTTCTTTTTTCCATTGGCGTTATAAGCATCAATGAGCCATTCTAGATTTATTTTATTTAAGCGGGGTTCGTTTCTAAGATCTTTTCCGTGGCAAAGCTCTCCTTTAAATTTTGGGTTTTTTGCACCTTCGTTGGATTGAGGCGTATATTCAAAAGTATATTTTGAAGCAGGCAAACTAGGCGCTCCAAAAACCTGAAATTGCATCTCGGTTCCGCGACCGGCATTTATAAATGTTCCTTCAAAGAAGCAAAGGCTTGGATATAAATTGATGGATTGCGCATTCGGTAAGTTTGGTGAAGGTTTTATAGGGAGTGCATACGGAGTATCGTGTGTGTAATTTTCAATTTCAACTACAGTCAGTTCACATTTAATTTTATTTTTTAACCAGCCTTCACCATTAATCATTTTCGCATATTCACCAATCGTCATTCCGTGAACAACGGGAATTGGGTGCATTCCCACAAAACTTTGATGCTCCTTTTCTAAAATTGGGCCATCAATATAATGTCCGTTGGGGTTTGGGCGGTCCAAAACAATAACAGGAATTCCAGCTTCCGCACAGGCTTCCATCACGTAATGTAGCGTAGAAATGTAGGTGTAAAACCGTGCGCCCACATCCTGTATGTCAAAAACCACTACATCAATTCCTTTTAACTGTTCCTGCGATGGTTTTTTATTGTTTCCGTAAAGGGAAATTAAAGGAACTCCGGTTTTTGAATCCACGCCGTCCTTTACATGTTCGCCGGCATCGGCAGTTCCGCGAAAACCGTGTTCCGGGGCAAAAACTTTTTTTATTGAAATACCGCTTTTTATAAGATGATCAACCAAATGAAATTCCATATATAATGTAAGCTGAGGTACTGTTTGATATTCTTCATCAGCAATATCCGCCACCATTGATGTCTGATTTGCGACCACACCAACTTTTTTTCCTTTCAATAGCTTGTGATATTCCGAAAATCTATTAGCTCCAATTACAATCTTGTCATTTACATAAATTACATCGTCCATGCTTATTTCTTCGGATTCGATACTTTCTACTTTTTCTTTGTTCTGACTTCCACAAGAAAAACATACGAAAAGCGTTAAGAATAATGTATTTTTGAAAAAAGTTAACCCCATAAAATCGCAGTGAATTTCGAATTTTTCATCGCCCGGCGCATCATTGCTTCCAAGGACTATAAAAGTAGTATTTCGGCACCGATAATAAAAATTGCAATCACCGCAATCGCGCTTGGTATTATTATGATGCTTATTTCAATTGCCACCGGCGTAGGGTTGCAAAAAAAGATTCGAGAAAAGGTTTCGGCTTTTAATGGCGACATTATTATCACAAATTTTGACACCAATTTTTCCAATGATTCGCAAAACCCGATTTCAAAAAAACAAGACTTTTATCCAACTTTTAAAAATATTGACGGAATAAAACACGTGCAAATTACTGCTTCAAAAGGTGGAGTAATTCGCACTGAAACAGATTTTGAGGGCGTGGTGGTGAAAGGCGTAGGCGACGATTATGATTGGGAGTATTTCAAGAATTATTTAACCGAAGGAAAACTGCCCGACTTTAAAGGTGATTTAAATGAAGACATCCTGATTTCAGAATATTTGGCAAATAGATTACATCTGAAATTAGGTGATAAAGTGACTACTTTTTTTCTGAACGATGAAGTCTCAAAAACCCCGCGCAGTCGTGGTTTTGATATTGTGGGAATTTATAACAGCGGCTTTCAGCAGTTTGATGAACAATTTATAATTACGGACATTCGCCACATTCAGCGATTGAACAAATGGGATGAAAATCAAGTGGGAGCTTTTGAAGTTTTTGTAAATGATTTTGACCAAATAATACCAATCGGGAATGAAGTTTATAATGAAACCGAAAGCACGCTCGATACCCAAACAATTCGGCAGAAATATGCCTCCATCTTTGAATGGCTCGATCTTTTTGACTTTAATATTATCATGATTATCGGAATTATGATTTTGGTTGCGGGTATTAATATGATTACCGCACTTTTGGTTTTAATTTTAGAACGCACCCAAATGATCGGTATTCTGAAAGCCCTTGGCAGCAGCGATTGGAGCGTTCGGAAAGTATTTATATATAACGCTATGTATTTGATTGGCGTTGGTCTTTTTTGGGGAAATATTATCGGGGTTGGATTGTTGTTAATTCAGAAATACGGAAAGGTTTTTAAACTTAACCCAGACACTTACTACGTAAACGAAGCTCCTGTTTATTTGAATTGGGACTATATTTTAATATTGAACGCAGGTACATTTCTGCTTTGTCTTTTGATGCTTTTAATACCTTCTTTTATTATTTCGAAAATTTCTCCGGTGAAGGCGATTCGGTTTGAGTAATAAAATCAATTGGAACTCAATCACTCTTGAATTTTCTAATTCTATCTAACTTAAAATTAGCAACTAGTCTATGGAAGAATCCATAGGTGAAATAGTGTTATTAATATTATTGTTTAAACATATAAGAGAGTCAGATTTTGTCTTACATATAGTGTCTATATAGCATATTTATAGTATCTATATAGTATGTTTATAGCGTGTTTAATGTATATGTTATTTTAATGCTACTTATTAAAATTACTATGCTACCTTCTTGTCAATCTTCTAATTCTCTATTTTTTTCGAAAAATTATTTAAACATTTCGATATTAATAGGTCTTAGGGAAGTAATGCATTTTGTTTTCATCTATTAATTGTACCTTTGCCGCCTCAAAAAATATTATGGAATACGCAGAAAACATCTTAGGAACTATCGGCAACACCCCAATGGTAAAAATCAACAAAATAATTGGGGATATTCCCGCTTTGGTGCTTGCCAAATACGAAACTTTTAACCCGGGAAATTCGGTAAAGGACAGAATGGCTGTAAAAATGATTGAAGACGCGGAAGCAGACGGAAGATTAAAACCCGGAGGTACGATCATTGAAGGAACCTCAGGAAATACTGGAATGGGCCTCGCACTTGCTGCAATCGTAAAAGGCTACAAAATGGTCTGCGTAATCAGCGATAAACAAAGCAAGGAAAAGATTGATATTCTAAAGGCCGTGGGAAGTAAGGTTATTGTTTGCCCAACAAACGTTGCCCCCGAAGATCCGCGCAGTTATTATTCCACTTCAAAAAGATTGGCAGAGGATACGCCCAACAGTTGGTACGTAAACCAATACGACAATCTCAGCAACACCAAGGCACATTACGAAAGCACGGGGCCGGAAATCTGGAAGCAGACCGACGGAAAAGTAACCCATTTTGTAGTGGGCGTGGGCACCGGAGGCACCATCAGCGGTGTGGGTAAATATTTAAAAGAACAAAATCCGAATGTAAAAATTTGGGGAATTGATACCTACGGAAGTGTTTTCAAAAAATACCACGAAACGGGAATTTTTGACGAAAACGAAATCTATCCCTACATCACCGAAGGAATTGGCGAAGATATTCTTCCGAAGAACGTGGATTTCAATGTTATTGACGGTTTTATAAAAGTAACCGATAAAGACGCCGCAATCTACACCCAAAAACTCGCCAAGATGGAAGGCTTCTTTTTGGGGAATTCGGCTGGAGCAGCAATTAAAGGCTTGCTTCAACTTAAGGATAAATTTACAAAAGATGATGTAGTGGTTGTTCTTTTTCACGACCACGGAAGTCGCTACGTTGGTAAAATGTACAATGACGAGTGGATGCGCGAACGTGGTTTTGTGGAAGATGAAGTGAAAAACGCTTCAGATTTGATTCAGGAACACGCAGACAAACCGTTGATTACCGTGAAAACTGAAGAATTGGTCGGTCATGCAATCGAGCGGATGAAAAAATACAACATCAGCCAAATTCCAGTGGAAGACACTTCAGGTTTTGTGGGCGCTTTGGACGAAACCGATTTGCTTCGGAAGTATTTGGAAAACAAAAACGTGGCAGATCTTCCCATAAAAGAAGTGATGCACAAACCTTTCCCAATTGTAAAAAGAAGCACGCCTATAGAAGAAATTTCAAAATTGATTCATAAAGAAAACAATGCCGTTTTGGTAGATTTGGGCGACGGGAAATACAATATAATTACGAAGCATGATATAATAAGAGCCTTGTAATTTTCCACCGCGAATTCACGAATGATATATAATTATTCGTGAATTTGTGGTTACAATCTCCAATAAATAATTCGTATTTTTATGCTACTATGAAAAACGAAGCCAAAAAATTATTTCGATTTCTTCGCACCAAGCCAGTGCCCGTAAATACCAATGAAATATTAGCTTTGGAGCGCACCAAATTGGCCAATGAGCGCACGCTGCTTTCCTATATTCGTTCCTCGCTCTATCTTTTGCTTGGCGGAATCGGAATTCTGCAATTAAAGGATTTTGAAAGTATAAAATGGCTGGGCTACGTAGCCCTCGCCGTATGTGTAGTATTTTTGGCGGTCGGCATCTTTAGATATGTATTGCTGTCGCGAAGACTTTACAAATGGAACCGTATTCTTTTTGTGGATACTATTTCCGAAAAAGTTCAAAAACAGTCAGATGCGCAGGAAAAATTACAAAAAGAAGAAGTCGAGGCATAATATTTTTGCTATATTTACTTTACAATTTTAAGACTCCCCTTAAAACTTATTAGCGATGAAAGAGGATTTTCTGCACTACGTGTGGAAATTTCAGAAGTTTGATGTGGGCAGTCTTTACACTTCAAATGGTGAAATTTTACACATAAAAAATCAAGGGAGCCATAATCTAAATTCCGGCCCTGATTTTTTTAACGCACAAATAGAATTGGACGGCCAGCTTTGGGCCGGCAATGTGGAAATCCATATTAAATCTTCAGATTGGTACGCCCATTGCCATGAAATGGACCCAGCTTACGATAACGTTATACTTCACGTAGTTTGGGAAAATGATGCTGAAATTTATAGAAAGGACGGCTCAGTAATTCCCACATTTGTTTTAAAAAAACATATCCCAACAACTACACTCCAGCAATACCAAAAACTTTTTTCCAAAGAAAGCAAATGGATCAATTGTGAAAATGACTTCAATGAAACAGACGGTTTCATTATTGAAAATTGGCTCGAAAGACTATATCTTGAAAGGCTTCAGAAAAAAGAAGAAATACTTTTAAAAGAACTGAAAGCTACTCAGAACCATTGGGAAAGCCTGCTTTTCAGGATGCTTTGTAAAAATTTTGGGTTGAAGGTGAACGGCGATTCTTTTTTCAGCATTGCAAAATCAATTGATTTTTCCGTAGTAAAAAAGTGCAGTCATGAACGGCAGGATTTTGAAGCGCTATTAATGGGGCAGGCTGGATTGCTGAAAGGTGAAACGGAAGACTGGTACTTTAAAACACTGAAAACACGCTATGAATATTTAAAGCATAAATTTCAATTATGTAACGAAAACGTAATTGTCCCAAAATTTTTCAGGCTTCGTCCGCCAAACTTTCCCACGGTTCGTTTGGCGCAGTTTGCAATGCTCTATTTTGAACAACCTAACCTCTTTTCAAAAGTAATTGCAGGACAGCAAGTAGATGATTTTTACGAATTATTCAATGTAACTGGGAGCGAATATTGGGATACGCATTATAATTTTGGAATTGGGTCGTTGCAGCGCAAAAAACGCGTTTCCAAGGGCTTGATGGATCTTTTAATAATCAATACTATCATTCCATTGAAGTTCTGTTATGCAGTGCAGCACGGCAAAGATGTTTCTGAGGAAATATTGGAGTTAGCCACTAAAATTTCATCAGAGGAAAACACTGTCGTGAAAAAATTCAATTCACTAAAAAACATTTCAAAAAGTGCTTGCCAAAGTCAGGCGCTACTTCAACTTAAAACGGAATACTGCGATAAAAACAAATGTTTGGATTGTGCAATAGGCGGCTACATATTGGGTTCACAAATGCAATCAAGAGTGAATAGGGTGATTAGGAACTGACTTTTTCTTCTTCTCTATTTCAAATTTTAAATGGAAAAAGTGTAATTTGCAGCTATGTTGCAAGCGGTATATTCTTTGCGCCATTATCTTGAAAAGCGTGGCTTTTATGTGTCTTCCAGATTGGCCGATAGGTTGGGGATGAGAGCAAAAAGCGTCCGGCTATTTTTCATTTATGTTTCCTTTGCCACCTTTGGTGTAGGCTTTGCAATTTATCTTACAATAGCTTTTTTGTTGAGGCTTAAAGACCTTGTGAATACTAAACGAACCTCTGTTTTTGATTTATGAAGCAACTCTTCAGTTCTAAAATTACGGTTGCAATTCTGCTCTTGCTTTTGGTATTTATGACCGGGGTTGTGGGCTTTCACTTTTTTTCAGACTACAGTTGGATAGATGCTTTCTATATGACGGTAATTACCGTAACTACGGTAGGTTATGGCGAAGTAATGCCTCTGAGCCCCCAGGAAAAAGTTTTTGTTTCGCTTCTCATCATTTCCAGTATCTTTATAGTTGGTTATGCCATTTCGGTAATTACTGAATATATTTTAAGTAAAAACATAGGAATTTTAAGACAGAAAAGAGTGCAGAAAAAATTGGAATCCATGCATGACCATATTATTGTATGCGGTTATGGCAGAAACGGAAAACAAGCGGCCCAAAAGCTATTGGCCTACAACCGTCCTTTTGTTATTATTGAAAAGGATGAAGAAGTTATAGATCGTTTTGCTGATGAACATAATCTGTTCATTTTGGGAAATGCCATTGAAGATGAAATTTTGATAAAATCCGGAATAGAAAGGGCGTCTACCTTAATTTGCGCCACCCCAAATGATGCGGACAATCTATTCATAGTGCTTTCAGCGCGACAGATGAATAAAAATCTCAAAATAATAAGCCGTGCCAGTGAGGAAACAAGTTACAAAAAACTGAAACTTGGAGGTGCAGACAATGTAATTATGCCCGATAAAATTGGCGGGGACCATATGGCTTCATTAGTGGTAGTGCCAGATCTTGTTGAGTTTTTAGACAATTTGACTGTCTCTGGCCAACAAGACAGTATCAATGTTGAGCAAATACCATTTGAAAAAATATGTTCAAATGGAAAGGAACAAGCCATAAAAGACTTGGATGTTCGTAAAAAAACAGGCTGTTCCATTATAGGGTATCGTACCCCAAAGGGTGAATATATAGTGAACCCGGAACCTTCACTCGTGCTTCAAAAAAACTCAAAACTTATATTGATTGGGCGCCCCGAACAAATAGAAAGTTTGAAAAGGGAATACGGTGTTTAAGGAAACGTTAACAAATTTCCTTTTAATTTTTTGAAATTGTAGTTTTTTTTAAGCATCTTGCTCTGTTTTATTTCAAAAAACGTTTCATTTTAAAAATCCACTATGAAGAAATATCTTCTTTCGCTAATCACATTTTTAATTCCAATCATCACTTTTGCGCAGGATACTACTGCTTCTGAGCAAGTAGATGCAATATTCCAAAAATATACGGGTTGGTTTGTTGAATTAATATTTTACGAAATCCCATTTTCTGAATCCTTTCAAATACCTTGGGTTTTGATAGTACTGATTGGTGGAGCGTTTTATTTTACCATTTACTTTAAATTAATAAATTTTACAGGCTTCGGCACCGCTATTAGAGTAGTTCGCGGTAAATATGAAGATATTGAAAAACATGGGGCCGATACACTCTACGGAGATGTAACGCCCAACGAACAGGAAAATTTAATCGAAACCATTCGCGATGATAGTGCAGATGGGGAAGTTTCCCACTTCCAAGCACTAACTGCAGCGCTTTCCGCTACCGTAGGATTGGGAAATATTGCCGGAGTTGCCGTGGCGCTTTCCATTGGTGGGCCGGGCGCTACTTTCTGGATGATTGTTGCAGGTTTACTGGGAATGGCGTCCAAATTTGCAGAATGTACCTTGGGTGTAAAATTCCGAGATGTTGGTCCAGATGGCACTGTTTACGGCGGCCCAATGTATTATCTTAAAAAAGGGCTTGGTCAAAAAGGAATGGGCGGACTCGGTAAAGTGCTCGCCATACTTTTCGCAATATTTGTAATAGGTGGGTCCTTTGGAGGCGGAAATATGTTCCAAGCAAACCAAGCAGCGGCACAATTTGTTCAGCTTTTTGAACTGCAGGGCACCAGCGCGGCCATATGGTTTGGTATTGCAATGGCAATTATAGTTGCCGTAGTAATCATTGGCGGTATCAAGCGAATTGCAAAAGTTACCGAAAAGATAGTGCCTTTTATGGCGGGAATTTATGTTTTGGGGGCCCTCGTTATTTTGGCTGCCAATTATCACCACATAGGCGATGCTTTCGCTTTAATTTTTGAAGGAGCTTTCAGCGGACTTGGAATTGCCGGTGGATTGGTAGGGGTAATGATTCAGGGAATTCGTCGAGGCGCATTTTCAAACGAAGCTGGGGTTGGTTCCGCAGCTATTGCACACTCCGCAGTACGTACTAAATATCCTGCTTCCGAAGGAATTGTAGCACTTTTGGAACCTTTTATCGATACCGTTGTTATCTGTACTATGACGGCTTTAGTAATTGTAATAACCAATTTCGACAATAATATCATTCAATACGGTGTTGAGGTGAAGGAAGGCGTGGAACTTACCGCAACAGCTTTTGATAGTGTAATTCCACACTTTTCGGTAGTGCTGACCGTGGCTGTTATTCTATTTGCCTTTTCCACAATGATTTCGTGGTCTTACTACGGAATGCAGGGATGGGTTTATCTTTTCGGAAGAGGTAAAGTTACCGAGCTTATTTATAAACTGTTATTTTGTATCTTTATATGGGTAGGATCGGTTATCAGCCTTGGGTCTGTTATCAATTTTTCGGACGCAATGATATTTGCGATGGTGGTTCCAAACATAATTGGGGTCATTATATTAACGCCTATTGTTAGAATAGAACTCAAGCGCTATATGAACGCCATCCGCACCAAACACGAGGCCATTGATGATGGGCTGGAAGATATGTCGAAACATTTGTAACCAAAAACTTTTTATATGGAGTTAAAATCCCACTTTACGTTCAGCAAACAGCAACGGAGTGGGATTTTACTTTTGTTACTGCTCATCGTGGCGTTGCTGTGCATTTACTGGTTTGTGGATTTTTCGGAAGAGGACACACTGGACATCTCTTCTGCTGAAATTGTTGCTGTTCAAAAGGAAATGGATTCCCTTCGGCTTGTTGAAATTGAAAACAATAAACCGAAACTATATCCTTTCAACCCAAATTTTATTACCGATTATAAAGGTTATACTTTAGGAATGACAAATGGGGAAATTGACCGATTGTTGAAATACAGAAAGGAAGGTAAATGGATCAATTCCACAGCCGATTTTAAAAGGGTTACGGAAGTATCAGATTCATTGTTGAATGAGCTGAGCCCGTATTTTAAATTTCCAGATTGGGTAACCAACCCAAAACCAAAAAGCAATTTCAGCGATCATAAAACCGATAAGGGTTTTGCCGAAAAACCATATGCACAAAAGATTGACCTGAACAAAGCTACCGAGGAACAATTACAGCAAGTAAGTGGCATTGGCGAAGCGCTCAGCAAGCGCATTGTTTCGTATCGGGAAAAGTTGGGCGGGTTTTCAAATGATATTGAATTGAATAGTGTGTATGGACTTAATCCCGAAGTCGTACAGCGAACTTTAAATCTTTTCACAGTAAAAACTCCAAGGGAGATTACCAAAATCAATGTGAACAAAGCATCTGCTTCAGATATTGCGACCATTCCCGGCATCTCTTTTGAGATGGCAAGAAAAATCTGGGAATTTAGACGGCTTCGCGAAAAAATAAGCACCATTCAAGAGCTGGATAAAATTGAGGGAATGACGGAAAGAAAGTTACAGCTAATTCAGTTATATTTGTCCGTTGAGTAAATTTTCTAAATCGCCGAAAGGCTTACAAATATTAGTTTTAAGACCGCATGGATAAAATGTATTTTACAGAGGAACACGATTTTTTCAGAAAGAGTTTTCAGGATTTCCTTCAAAAGGGAGTAGTGCCACATATTGAAAAGTGGGAAAAAACAGGCCATATAGAACGTTTCATTTGGGAAAAATTTGGAGAGATGGGCTATTTCGGAATCTTCCAGCCCGAAGAATATGGCGGTCTTGACTTGGACCTTTTTTATACCGTGATTTTTTTGGAAGAGCTTCAAAAAATTAATAGCGGAGGTTTCGCAGCCGCTATGTGGGCGCATGCATATCTTGCCATGACACATTTAAAAGTAGAGGGCAATCATACACAAAAGGAAAAATATTTAGCACCCAGCATCACTGGTGAAAAAATAGGTTGTCTTTGTATCACGGAGCCTTTTGGCGGAAGTGATGTTTCCGGCATGCGAAGCACCGCTGAAAAAAAAGGGGATAGCTATATTTTAAATGGTTCAAAAACTTTTATAACCAACGGTATTTACAGCGATTATTTGATAGTGGCGGCCAAAACGGCTCCCGAACTTGGCAACAAAGGCATCAGTATTTTTGTGATTGATCGCGATGCAAAAGGCGTTTCGGCAACCAAACTTGACAAACTTGGATGGCGTGCCAGCGATACGGGCGAAATTGCTTTTGACAATGTTGAAGTTCCCGCTGAAAATTTGATGGGCGAGGAGAACAAAGGTTTTCCGTACATCATGCAACATTTCGCCTTGGAGCGTTTGATTATGGGCATCAACGCCCACGCCCGTAGCGAGTTTGCTTTGGAATATACCATTCAATATATGAAGGACCGTTTTGCTTTCGGAAAAAGTATTTCAAAATTTCAGGCGTTGCGGCACCGCGTTGCACAGCTTGCCAGTGAAATTGAGGTATGCAAGACCTTTAACTACGTTACGGCGAAACGGTTGAATGAAGGGGAATATGTGGTAAAGGAAGCTACGATGAGCAAACTCATTTCCACTAAAGTTGCCGATGAGGTAATGACCGAATGCCTTCAGTTTTTGGGCGGGTACGGCTATATGGAAGATTACCCATTGGCGCGTTTACTGCGTGATAGTAGGCTTGGGCCCATCGGTGGTGGAACTTCCGAGATTTTACGTGAGATAATTGCGAAGATGGTTATTGAGGGCAAGGAATATAAGCCGGCGACATAATTTATTCATAATTCTAATTTCAGGAAATGAAGCATTTCACTTTAAAAAGTTTTTTCACCTTATTTATTTTTTTTATCACAGCAACAACCTTCGCCCAAACTGAGCTAAAAGGTAAGGTTGCCGATTTCTTAACATTTCAGCCCATTGAAAGCGCCAGTGTTTATATTGAAAACACAACTATCGGCTCCATAACCAATGCCGATGGAAATTTCGTTTTGAAAGTGCCACAACAACATTTGCAGGATACGTTGGTAATTTCTTCTATCGGATATAAAAGCTTTAAGGTTATAATCAGCGAATTTGAAAACGGCTCCGATATTTTCTTGGAAGAAGATGTCGCCTCGCTAGATGAAGTGGTAATCGTTGCCGATCCACGCCCCACAACCGGAAATGGTATTGTTGAGAAAGCAATTGAAAAACTCCCGAAAAACCTTCCCGATCAAGCCTACCTTCAAAAGGGATTTCTGCGCCACAAAGAGCGCAACAAAAAGGAATACAAATGGCTTATTGAAAGCGCCATCACCTTATATGATTCCAGTTATGCTGCCGGAGCAAAGGACAACCTAAAAATAAACGTGGACGAAACTCGTAAAAGTTATGATTTAAGGGATGTTGATAGCCTGTTTACCTATTCCGCTTATTTAAAAAGCATGAATTCAAAGGCCTCAAATTTGAATAGAAATTCGATTAAAACGTCCTCTTTAGTTGAAGCCATAAAATGGAACGACAGCCGCGTGAATGGCTTGGAGAATCTTTTTAAGGGTAAGCTCAATTTAGTCCGCAACTCAAATGTTAGCGGTGCTTTGTTGGGGAAAAATATGTTGGAAAAACACCATTTCGAGTTGGACACTATTTTGGTTGACAATGGAAGGAAACTCTATAAAATCAAAATTGAAAAAGGAGCCGATTTTGTTGGGCTGAACACGCCAAATATTTACAATGAAGGTTTTGAGCCCAAGGGATGGATCTATATTTATTACGATAATTACGCCATCAAAAAAGTGGAGTATGAACTTGTTGCCGCATCTGACGTACAGAAAAAACGCAGCAAGAGCCTTTTTGATACGCAGACCATCCACAAACTGGTAATGACCTATAAGGATTACGACGGAAAAATGTATCCGAATTATATCTACTACGAAACCCCAAAACTAGTAAACACGGGCGACCGTTCTTCCGATAGGATAAAGACCGAGGCCGAACCGGGATTTGACAAGGACGAACAGTATTACTACACCATTCAGGAAATTTTGTTCAGCAACATCATACAGGAGCCAGAACTTATAAAACAGGAACTTCAACAAAACGATTGGTCCGCAGATATTTTTTCAAGTAAGCCTTACAATGAATCTTTTTGGAAAAATTACAACGTTTTGTTGGAGAGTAAAGAGGAGGAGAAGCTTATACAGGATTTGAGCAAACGTGCATCTTTGTATAAAGAGTAATCATAGTTAATTTTTTTAATTTTTGTTGCTTTATATATATATATATTAACTTAGCATTAAGTAACTCTAAAATAGTATATTATGAATAAGATAGCATTTTTCTTGGGAGGCTTTTTAATACTTTCGTTATGTTTTTCTTGTGAAACAGAAAATGAAATAAAGGAGGTAGAGAACATTGAATCAGCGCAAACGACAGCGTTAAGATCACCTAATGGCGACATACTTGTTTCATCAGAAGATGAATTGATAGAACTCTATCTTCTAAAAACAAAACAAATTGATATAAAAGACAAGAATACTATTAATATACAAGAGATCTATTATGAAGAAAAGGAATCATATTCCATTGCATTTATTGATTTACTTGATAACGGAATATTAAAAAAAATGCTCGTTGTGTTTTCAGAAAAAGGATCACATAATTTCCTTCAAGACAGTAATAATCTATATGTGATTTCTGATAATAGCAAGCCTTCTAATGAAAAATTAACGGAAGGCGTTCTCAATATCACAAATTCTTACGCTGGAAAAAACGCTTTACACCCGTTGCTAAGAGGAACATTTGTTTGTAATGGAGGTTGCTGTGGTTGGAGTAATCCATCTCCTAACGCATACCATTGTGGTTGTCCAGCAGGAAAACCAGCAGGACCCGACCCCGACCCAATTATTTTTACCACTAGCGACGGCTGCGCAATTCAATATTTATGATTAGTATTGTTGAACTTACTATGAAAAAAACTGAAAAATGAATACTGATTACTGAAAAATTTTTTCTATCTTTGCCGCCCTAAAGAGAGGAGGTGATGACACTATGTTAATTATACCAGTTAAAGACGGAGAAAATATCGACAGAGCGCTGAAACGTTTCAAGCGTAAATTTGACCGTACCGGAACTATGCGCCAGTTGCGCTCACGACAAGCTTTTACTAAGCCTTCGGTTAAGAAAAGAGCACAGCTTCAAAAAGCACAGTATATTCAAAACTTAAGAGATCAGGAAGATATTTAACTATCATTCTTTTCAATTCATTCTAAAAAATCCGTTGTGAAAATTTTCCAACGGATTTTTTTATGGTAAAAAGTCATTGGCTTTTTAAGTTATTCAGTTATTTTTAGAATCCCAGAGTTTCAATATTAAAATTGATAATCGAAAACAAGCCGCCAAAAAACAATGTCCTTTCAGCCTTTTGTAGCATATCTCCAATTAGAAAAAAAGTATTCACCACATACGGTGACTGCCTATTTAAAAGATTTGGAAGATTTTAATGGTTTTGCTTCTGCGGAATTTCAGTATGCTGAAATTGTAGGTGTGAATTATTCCGTGGTGAGAAGCTGGATAGTCTCGCTCGTAGATTCCGGTATTTCAAACAGAACCGTAAACCGGAAGATTTCATCTTTAAAAACCTACTATAAATTTCTTTTGAAAACGGGACAAATAGAGATCAATCCTTTAGCAAAGCACAAAGCGCTGAAAACTTCAAAAAAAATCCAGGTCCCTTTTTCAGAAAAGGAAATCGGGAACGTAATGGAAATGTTTGGAGAAGAAAATGATTTTGAAGGATTGCGCAACCGCTTAATCGTGGAACTTTTTTATTCCACCGGAATACGCAGGGCAGAGTTGATCAATATTAAAGTAACTGATGTTTCTTTTGCGCAGAAAACTTTAAAGGTGTTGGGCAAAAGAAACAAAGAGCGCATTGTTCCAATTTTGCCCACGGTGCTGCAATCTATAAATGATTATTTGCAACAGCGCAGTGAACTTGGGAGTATAAAAGACACTGATGCTTTATTTCTCACCCAAAAAGGGGTTAAAATTTATGAAACTCTTGTCTATCGGATTATTAATTCATATTTTAGTAAAGCTTCGGAAAAGGTGAAGAAAAGTCCGCATATTTTGCGGCATTCTTTTGCAACGCATCTTTTAAACGAAGGCGCAGATATTAATTCGGTAAAGGAGTTGTTGGGGCATTCCAGTCTTGCTTCCACACAGGTTTACACACAAAATAGTATCGCAAAGTTGAAGGAGGTTTATAAAAACTCACATCCGCGAAACGGATAAATTCAAAAAAAAACACTTTATGGGGTAAAATTACATATTACATTAACTTTAAATATAATATAGTATGAAGGTAAACATTCAAACACCCAACTTTGCTGCCAAAGATGAACTTTTGACATTTGTTGAAAGCAGACTGTCCAAGCTAGAACAATTTTACGATAGAATTATTTTTGCAGATGTATTTTTAAAAGTCCAAAAAACAAGCGACAAGGAGAATAAAATAGTGGAGGTGCTATTGAGCATTCCTGGAGACGATATGATGGTAAAGAAAGAGGCGAAAAGTTTTGAGGAGGCTGTGGATGATGTTATTAAGGCACTTGAAAGACAGCTTAAAAAAAGAAAACAAAAACAAAAAGCATATTTGTAATAGAATTTTTTAGAAAAAGTTTTGTAGAAAAAATAATTTCTCTACATTTGCAGTCCGTTAGAAATAGCGGACTTTTTTATGGCTGAAAAATAGCCTTAAAAAGAGGTCAAAACGCCGATGTAGCTCAGCTGGCTAGAGCAGCTGATTTGTAATCAGCAGGTCGTGGGTTCGAGTCCCTCTATCGGCTCTTGAAATTTTGAAAAACACTCCTTTTAAAGTATAGGCTTTAAAAGGTCTTGGGGAGATACTCAAGCGGCCAACGAGGGCAGACTGTAAATCTGCTGACTACGTCTTCGCAGGTTCGAATCCTGCTCTCCCCACGAACAATTTTTGCCCAAGCAAAAATTGAAAATTTCAAATTACAAAAACCAAATTCCAAAAGAATTGGTTGGAAATTTGAAAATTGTTCTTTACAATATTGAAAACATTTTGAATAAGTTCTAAAGTCATTTTTAAATTCTTTGGAATTTGGGATTTATTATTTTGGAATTTATTCAAAGAATTGCGGGAGTAGCTCAGTTGGTAGAGCGTCAGCCTTCCAAGCTGAATGTCGCCGGTTCGAACCCGGTCTCCCGCTCTAAATGAGTTACAAGTTGTAAAGTTGCAAGTTACAGGTTGGAGTAACCTGAAGCTCGAAACCTGAAACCTGAAACCAAAAACGCCGGTGTAGCTCAGGGGTAGAGCGTTTCCTTGGTAAGGAAGAGGTCATGGGTTCAATTCCCATCATTGGCTCAAATTTAGAATACAATAGATCACTAATATATAACTAAGATTAAAATAAATACAAAATGGCAAAAGCAACATTCGATCGTTCAAAACCACACTTAAATGTTGGTACAATTGGACACGTAGATCACGGTAAAACAACTTTAACAGCTGCAATTACTAAAGTAATGGCGGATGCTGGTTTCTCTGAAGCACGTTCATTCGATCAGATTGACAACGCACCAGAAGAAAAGGAAAGAGGTATAACAATTAACTCTTCACACGTAGAGTACCAAACAGCTAACCGCCACTATGCGCACGTTGACTGTCCTGGTCACGCGGATTATGTAAAGAACATGGTAACAGGTGCTGCCCAAATGGACGGTGCTATTCTAGTTGTTGCTGCTACAGACGGACCAATGCCGCAAACTCGCGAGCACATCCTTCTTGGTCGCCAAGTAGGTATTCCACGTATCGTTGTATTTATGAATAAGGTAGATATGGTTGATGATGAGGAATTATTAGAATTAGTTGAGATGGAAATTCGTGACCTTCTTAACTTCTACGAATATGATGGTGATAATGGACCTGTAGTTCAAGGTTCAGCTCTTGGAGCTCTTAACGGAGAACAAAAATGGGTTGATACAGTTTTGAAATTGATGGAAGAAGTTGATTCTTGGATTGAACTTCCAACTCGTGATGTTGATAAGCCTTTCCTTATGCCTATTGAAGATGTATTCTCTATTACAGGTCGTGGTACTGTTGCTACTGGTCGTATTGAAACTGGTATCGCAAAAACTGGAGATCCTGTAGAAATCATCGGTATGGGTGCTGAAAAATTAACTTCTACCATTACTGGTATTGAGATGTTCCGTCAAATCCTTGATAGAGGTGAGGCTGGAGATAATGCTGGTATCCTATTAAGAGGTATTGAAAAATCACAGATTTCTAGAGGTATGGTTATTACTAAACCTGGATCTGTAACGCCACACGCTAAATTTAAAGCTGAGGTTTATATCCTTAAGAAAGAAGAAGGTGGACGTCACACTCCATTCCACAACAACTACCGTCCACAGTTCTACGTTCGTACAACTGATGTAACTGGAACAATTTCGCTTCCTGATGGTGTTGAAATGGTTATGCCTGGTGATAACTTGACTATCCACGTTGAGTTGCTTCAACCAATTGCAATGAACGTAGGTCTTCGTTTCGCAATCCGTGAAGGTGGACGTACTGTAGGTGCGGGTCAGGTAACTGAAATTTTAGACTAATTATATTATTATAAAAAGCACTGGGTGTCCCGAATTAACTTCGGGATACCTTGGCTTTTATAGCGGGTTTAGCATATTGGCCTTTAAAAGGTGCTAATCCTTATAGACGGGTTTAGCTCAGTTGGTAGAGCACTGGTCTCCAAAACCAGGTGTCGGGAGTTCGAGTCTCTCAACCCGTGCAAAAGATGAAAACCTTTGTTACATCTATAAAATCTTAAACTGCGACAAAATGGTAAACTATATTACAGAATCGTATAAAGAACTTAAAAATCACGTTACTTGGCCTACTTGGGCAGAAGCACAGAAGTTAACTGTTATTGTAGCAGTGTTCTCTGTTTTATTGGCCTTGGCAGTTTGGGGCGTAGATACCGTTTTCAGTAAAGTGGTTGGTTTATATTTTGATTGGATCAAGTCGTAAGCAATGACCGAAACAACAAGTGCAAAAAAGTGGTATGTAGTCCGTTCAGTTAGTGGACAGGAGAACAAGATCAAATCGTATATCGAAAATGAGATAAAACGATTGGAACTTGAGGATTATATTGATCAGGTGCTCGTACCCACTGAAAAAGTAATACAGATACGTAACGGTAAAAAAGTAAACAAAGAACGTGTTTACTTTCCAGGTTACATAATGATACAGGCAAATTTGGGGGGAGAAATTCCACACATCATAAAATCTATCAATGGAGTAATCGGCTTTTTGGGTGAAACCAAAGGAGGAGATCCCGTGCCGCTTAGACAATCTGAAGTAAACAGAATGTTAGGTAAGGTTGATGAACTTTCTGTGAAAGATGATAGTGTTAACATCCCTTACACAATTGGCGAAACCGTAAAAGTAATAGACGGACCGTTCAACGGATTTAACGGCACCGTGGAAAAGATAAATGAAGAGAAACGCAAGCTGGAAGTAATGGTGAAAATTTTCGGAAGAAAAACACCATTAGAGTTGAGCTATATGCAAGTAGAAAAAGTTTAATTGTTACGCTTAATAGGTCTTTCGGAGGCTTCCACTTTTGAAATACCACATTAAAAATTAGAAATGGCAAAAGAAATCAGTAAAGTAGTTAAGTTGCAAGTTCGTGGAGGTGCTGCTAACCCATCACCACCAGTGGGACCTGCTCTTGGTGCTGCCGGTGTCAACATCATGGAGTTCTGTAAGCAATTCAATGCAAGAACCCAAGATAAGCAGGGAAAAGTATTGCCAGTAGCGATCACGGTTTACAAAGACAAATCATTTGATTTTGTTATCAAAACCCCACCCGCTGCCGTGCAGATACTTGAAGCTGCTAAAGCAAAAAAAGGCTCCGGTGAACCACACGCAAAAAAAGTAGCCACAATCTCTTGGGACCAAATTAAAATGATCGCGGAAGACAAAATGCCCGATCTTAATGCATTTACCGTAGAGTCTGCTATGAAAATGGTAGCCGGTACTGCACGTTCTATGGGAATTAAAGTAAAAGGTGACGCACCTTTTTAATCTGAAAAAAGAATCTATAAAATGGCACGATTAACTAAAAAGCAAAAGGAAGCCGCTTCAAAAATAGAGCCTAACAAGGCCTATTCAGTAGCCGAAGCTTCTGCTTTAATAAAAGAAATCACCAGCGTAAAGTTTGATGCTTCCGTTGACCTTGCGGTACGTCTTAACGTGGATCCACGTAAAGCGAACCAAATGGTTAGAGGCGTTGTTACCCTTCCACACGGAACTGGTAAGGACGTAAAAGTATTGGCATTGGTAACTCCAGATAAGGAAGCCGAGGCTAAGGAAGCAGGAGCAGACTACGTAGGTCTTGATGAGTACCTCGACAAAATTAAAGGAGGATGGACAGATGTTGACGTAATTGTAACTATGCCAAGCGTTATGGGTAAATTAGGTCCTTTAGGACGTGTATTAGGTCCTCGTGGCCTTATGCCAAACCCAAAAACAGGTACAGTAACAATGGACGTTGCTAAAGCAGTTTCTGATGTAAAAGCTGGTAAAATTGACTTTAAAGTTGATAAAACCGGTATTGTACACGCAGCAATCGGGAAAGCATCTTTTGACGCCGAAAAAATTGCAGGAAACGCAAGAGAATTATTAACAACCCTCGTTAAACTTAAGCCTCAGGCCGCAAAAGGTGTTTACATTAAGAGTATCTTCATGTCAAGCACAATGAGCCCCGGAGTTGAAGTGGATACAAAAAGGTTTACTGAGCAGTAAAAACTGGAAATTATGACAAGAGAAGAAAAATCACAAGTAATTGAAACGTTGACTGCGCAGTTGTCTGATAATGCCAATATCTATTTGGCAGACATTTCAGGACTTGACGCAGGGAATACTTCCAACCTTCGCCGGGCTTGTTTCAAAGCAGGTGTTCAGTTGGCAGTTGTTAAGAACACATTGCTTAAAAAAGCAATGGAGAGTTCAGATAAGGATTTTGGTGAGCTTACAAATATCCTGAAAGGAAATACATCTTTGATGATTTCTGAAACAGGAAATGCGCCTGCCAAAGTAATTAAGGAATTCAGAAAGAAATCTGATAAGCCTCTTTTGAAGGGAGCCTACATCCAAGAGTCAATTTATGTTGGCGACAATCAATTGGATAGTCTGGTTGAACTTAAATCTAAAGACGAACTTATTGGAGAAATTATCGGGTTGTTGCAATCGCCTGCTAAAAATGTTGTTTCAGCACTTAAATCAAGTGGTGGAAAGCTTGCAGGAATTGTTAAGACCTTATCCGAAAGAGAAGGATAAAATTTCATTAAGCACTAATTAATTTATATAAACACAATTATTTTTAAAAACGATAGAAATGGCAGATTTGAAAGATTTCGCAGAAAAATTGGTTAACCTAACAGTAAAAGAAGTTAATGAGTTAGCTACAATATTAAAAGACGAGTATGGCATTGAGCCTGCTGCAGCAGCTGTTGCTGTTGCTGCTGGTGGTGCTGCTGCTGGTGGAGACGCCGCTGAAGAGCAATCAGAATTCACAGTAATGTTGAAAGCTGCTGGTGCATCTAAACTTGCAGTTGTAAAACTAGTTAAGGAATTAACTGGTGCTGGTCTTAAAGAAGCAAAAGAAATGGTAGATAACGCTCCTTCTCCAATTAAAGAAGGCGTTTCTAAAGACGAAGCTGAAGCTTTAAAAGCTCAATTAGAAGAAGCTGGAGCTGAGGTTGAGCTTAAGTAGGCTCCTTACGTTCCAAACCTTAAGGTTTAGGTCTTCCGTTTCGGCGGAAAGACCTAAACCATTTTGCGTATATAATGGTTAATGCCTTTTTATACGATTATTTCATTTTCATTTTAATTAAAATTCCGTCCATAGATGTCAGCAACGCAAACTGAAAGATTGAATTTTTCCTCTGTAAAAAATAAGCCGGAATATCCCGACTTTTTGGACATTCAGATTAAATCCTTTCAGGATTTTTTCCAGTTGGAAACCAAATCAGAAGAAAGAGGCCAAGAAGGATTGTACAAAACCTTTTTGGAAAATTTCCCGATTACCGATACCCGCAACCAATTCGTTTTAGAGTTTTTAGACTATTTCGTAGATCCACCAAGATATTCCATCCAGGAATGTATTGAGCGCGGTCTTACCTATAGCGTACCTCTGAAGGCGCGTTTAAAACTGTACTGTACAGATGCCGAGCACGAAGATTTTGAAACAATAGTACAGGACGTTTACTTAGGTACAATCCCTTATATGACCCCAAGCGGAACTTTCTGCATCAACGGGGCCGAACGTGTTGTTGTTTCGCAGCTTCACCGTTCGCCAGGTGTTTTCTTTGGCCAGTCCTTCCACGCAAACGGAACTAAACTGTACTCTGCCCGCGTAATTCCTTTTAAAGGTTCATGGATTGAGTTTGCCACAGATATTAACAGCGTAATGTACGCGTACATTGACCGTAAGAAAAAATTACCTGTAACTACACTTTTCCGTGCCATTGGTTTTGAAAGGGATAAGGATATTCTTGAAATATTTGACCTTGCGGAAGAAGTTAAAGCTTCAAAAACGGGGCTTAAAAAATATATTGGCCGCAAACTAGCGGCACGTGTGCTAAAAACTTGGCATGAGGATTTCGTGGATGAAGATACAGGTGAAGTAGTTTCCATCGAACGTAACGAAATTATTTTGGACCGTGATACTGTTCTTGAAAAAGAGCATATTGACGAAATTATCGATTCAGGAACAAAAACAATCTTGTTGCACAAAGAGGATAACCTTCAGGCAGATTACGCCATTATCCACAATACACTGCAAAAAGACCCTACCAACTCAGAAAAGGAAGCGGTAGAACACATATACAGACAACTTCGTAATGCCGAACCACCCGATGAGGAAACGGCTCGTGGTATTATCCACAAACTATTCTTCAGTGACCAGAGATATAATCTTGGTGAGGTAGGGCGTTACAGAATGAACAAGAAACTGGGTCTTGATATCCCAATGGACAAGCAAGTGCTTACCAAGGAAGATATCATCACCATTGTGAAATATCTTATCGAGCTTATCAACTCTAAAGCTGAGATTGATGATATTGACCACCTTAGTAACCGTCGTGTACGTACTGTGGGTGAGCAATTGTCACAACAGTTTGGCGTTGGTCTTGCCCGTATGGCGCGTACCATTCGCGAGCGTATGAACGTTCGTGACAACGAGGTATTTACACCTATCGATTTGATTAATGCGAAAACACTTTCATCGGTAATCAACTCATTCTTTGGTACCAACCAGCTTTCACAGTTTATGGACCAGACCAACCCATTGGCAGAGATTACGCATAAGCGTCGTCTTTCGGCACTTGGGCCAGGTGGTCTTTCCCGTGAAAGAGCAGGTTTCGAGGTTCGTGACGTTCATTATACGCACTACGGTAGATTGTGTCCGATTGAAACTCCGGAAGGACCAAACATTGGTCTTATCTCTTCACTTGCAGTTTATGCGAAAGTGAACAATCTTGGTTTCATCGAGACACCATACCGTAAAGTTACGGATGGTAAAATCGACTTGAAACATGAGCCTGTTTATCTTTCTGCTGAAGAAGAAGAAGAAAAACACATTGCACAGGCAAACATTCCATTGTCTGACAAAGGTGAAATCGAAACCGATAAGGTAATTGCACGTATGGAAGGTGACTTCCCGCTTGTGGAACCAACGGTTGTAAATTATGCTGACGTTGCGCCAAACCAGATTGCATCTATCTCAGCATCGTTGATTCCATTCTTGGAGCATGATGATGCGAACCGTGCACTGATGGGCTCAAACATGATGCGCCAGGCGGTACCTTTGTTGATTGCTGATTCACCAATCGTGGGAACTGGTCTTGAAAGACAAGTTGCTTCCGATAGTCGTGTCTTGATAAATGCTGAGGGAGACGGTGTAGTAGAGTATGTTGATGCTAATGAAATTACAATCAAATATGACCGTACCGAGAACGAACGTATGGTAAGTTTTGATTCTGACGAAAAAACATATCAACTGGTAAAATTCAGAAAGACAAACCAGAGTACTTCCATTAACTTGAAGCCAATTGTTCGCAAAGGCGACAGAGTGAAAAAAGGACAGGTGCTTTGTCAAGGATATGCTACTGAAAAAGGAGAATTGGCCTTGGGCCGAAACATGAAGGTTGCCTTCATGCCTTGGAAAGGGTATAACTTTGAGGATGCGATCGTTATTTCTGAAAAAGTAGTTCGCGAAGATATTTTCACTTCCATACATATAGATGAATACTCTTTGGAGGTTCGCGATACCAAATTGGGTAACGAGGAATTGACAAACGATATTCCAAACGTATCTGAAGAAGCTACAAAAGATTTGGATGAATTCGGTATGATCCGAATTGGAGCCGAGGTAAAACCTGGCGATATCCTTATCGGAAAAATTACGCCTAAAGGAGAAAGCGACCCAACGCCGGAAGAAAAACTGCTTCGTGCCATTTTTGGTGACAAAGCAGGTGACGTTAAGGATGCTTCGCTAAAAGCTTCGCCATCGTTGAACGGGGTGGTGATTGACAAGAAATTGTTTGCCCGTGCCGTAAAAGATAAGCGCAAGCGTGCAAAAGATAAAGAGGACATCGCTGAACTTGAAGCAAAATACGAAGCAAAATTCGTAGCACTGCAAGATGTTTTGGTTGAAAAACTTTTCGCAATTGTAGGTGGAAAAACTGCTCAAGGTGTAAATAACGATCTTGGCGAAGTAGTTTTCCCTAAAGGTAAAAAGTTCACATTAAAAATGCTTCACGCGGTTGATGATTATACTCACTTAACTGGAGGTACTTGGACGACAGATGATGAAACCAATGTATTGGTGGCAGATTTAATGCACAACTATAAAATTAAGGAAAACGACCTTCAAGGTAACTTGCGACGTGAGAAGTTTACAATCTCTGTAGGAGATGAGCTTCCATCCGGAATTTTGAAACTTGCCAAAGTTTACATCGCTAAAAAGCGTAAACTAAAAGTAGGGGACAAGATGGCGGGACGTCACGGAAACAAAGGTATTGTAGCACGTATTGTACGTGAGGAAGATATGCCTTTCCTTGAAGACGGAACTCCTGTAGATATCGTGTTGAACCCACTTGGGGTACCATCGCGTATGAACATTGGGCAGATTTATGAAACCGTTCTTGGATGGGCCGGACAAAAGTTAGGTCGCAAATATGCAACCCCAATTTTTGACGGTGCAACTATTGACCAAATAAATGAATTGACCGATGAGGCTGGAATTCCAAGATTTGGACACACCTATTTATTTGATGGTGGCACCGGTAAGCGTTTTGATCAACCTGCAACCGTAGGTATTATCTATATGCTGAAACTAGGCCACATGGTAGATGATAAGATGCACGCACGTTCCATTGGTCCGTACTCACTAATTACGCAACAACCGCTTGGTGGTAAAGCACAATTTGGTGGTCAGCGTTTTGGAGAGATGGAAGTTTGGGCCTTGGAAGCATACGGTGCATCCAGCACGCTTAGAGAAATATTGACTGTTAAATCTGATGATGTTATTGGAAGGGCGAAAACCTACGAGGCAATCGTAAAAGGGGAAACCATGCCAGAACCAGGATTACCAGAATCTTTCAACGTACTTATGCACGAATTGAAAGGATTGGGTCTTGACATTAGATTAGAGGAATAATGATAATCCCCGCTCCGGTGGGGAATCATAAATTTCTTCCGAGGAAGTAAAAACCTCATTTAACAACAAAGTTTATTTTTAAATCATGATGAACAGAAATAAAGAAAACACAGTACAGAAATTCGACAAGATTTCTATTGGTTTGGCTTCCCCTGAATCCATTTTGGCGGAATCACGCGGCGAAGTATTAAAGCCCGAAACAATAAACTACCGTACGCACAAGCCTGAGCGTGACGGTCTTTTCTGTGAGCGCATCTTTGGTCCGGTAAAGGATTACGAATGTGCCTGTGGTAAATATAAAAGAATACGCTACAAAGGTATAGTTTGCGACCGTTGCGGGGTGGAAGTAACGGAGAAGAAAGTACGTCGTGACCGTGTAGGCCATATCAATTTGGTAGTTCCCGTGGCGCACATTTGGTACTTCCGAAGCCTTCCAAACAAGATTGGGTACCTTCTCGGGTTGCCTTCCAAGAAATTGGATATGATCATTTACTACGAACGTTACGTAGTAATTCAGCCAGGTATTGCAAAATATGAAGGTGGTGAGAATGTGAAGAAAATGGATTTCCTTACTGAAGAGGAATATCTTGCAATTCTTGATTCACTTCCGCAGGAAAACCAATATTTGGAAGAAACAGATCCAAATAAATTTATCGCGAAAATGGGAGCAGAGTGCTTGATCGATCTTTTACAAAGAATCGATTTGGATACACTTTCATATAATCTTCGCCATAAAGCAAACAACGAAACTTCAAAACAACGTAAAACTGAAGCGCTAAAGCGTCTTCAAGTTGTGGAGGCACTTCGTGATGCAAACAAAAACCGCGAAAACAAAGCCGAGTGGATGATTATGAAAGTAGTTCCGGTTATTCCACCAGAATTACGTCCATTGGTGCCGCTTGATGGTGGCCGTTTTGCAACTTCAGATTTGAACGATCTTTACCGTCGTGTAATTATACGTAACAACCGTTTGAAGCGATTGATGGAGATAAAAGCTCCAGAAGTGATCCTTCGTAACGAAAAGCGTATGCTTCAGGAATCGGTAGATTCATTGTTTGACAACACGCGTAAATCTTCCGCAGTTAAAACTGATAGTAACCGTCCATTGAAATCCCTTTCAGATTCCTTAAAAGGTAAACAAGGGCGTTTCCGTCAAAACTTGCTTGGTAAGCGTGTGGATTATTCTGCACGTTCGGTAATCGTCGTGGGACCGGAATTGAAATTGTTCGAGTGCGGTCTTCCAAAAGATATGGCTGCCGAACTTTACAAACCTTTCGTAATCCGTAAATTGATTGAAAGAGGAATTGTAAAAACAGTAAAATCTGCAAAGAAAATTATAGATAAAAAGGAGCCCGTAGTTTGGGATATTCTTGAAAATGTATTGAAAGGTCACCCAGTTATGCTTAACCGGGCCCCAACTTTGCACAGATTGGGTATTCAAGCGTTCCAGCCTAAACTGATTGAAGGAAAAGCGATTCAGCTTCACCCATTGGTTTGTACTGCATTTAACGCGGATTTCGATGGTGACCAGATGGCGGTTCACCTTCCACTTGGGCCAGAAGCAATTTTGGAATGCCAGCTTTTGATGCTTGCTTCACACAACATTTTGAACCCTGCAAACGGTAGTCCGGTTGCGGTTCCTTCACAGGATATGGTTTTGGGTCTATACTATATGACCAAGCTTAAGAAAACTATGGGTGATACTGTAGTTAAAGGTGAAGGACTTACTTTCTATTCAGCTGAAGAGGCTATTATTGCCTACAATGAAGGGCAAGTAGATTTAAATGCTGAAATAAAGATTAGAACGAAAGATTTCAACGAAAATGGTGAGTTGGTTAACCAAATCATCACCACAACTTTGGGAAGAGTAATCTTTAACGAAAAGGTTCCTGAAGAAGCTGGTTTTATAAATGAAGTATTGACTAAAAAGTCACTTCGTGATATTATCGGAAAAATCTTGAAAGTAACTTCTGTTCCTGTAACATCAGCGTTCCTTGACGAAATTAAAGGCCTTGGGTATAAATTCGCTTTTGAAGGTGGATTGTCTTTCAGCTTGGGTGATATCATTATCCCTGCTGAAAAGCAAAGTATGATTGATAACGCCAACGAACAAGTTGACGGTATTATCAACAGCTACAACATGGGACTTATTACGAACAACGAACGTTACAACCAGGTAATTGATATTTGGACTGCAACCAACGCTGAGCTTACCGAGCTTTCGATGAAACGAATCCGTGAGGACCAGCAAGGTTTCAACTCTGTGTATATGATGCTTGACTCTGGTGCGAGGGGTTCTAAGGAACAAATCCGTCAGTTAACAGGTATGCGTGGTTTGATGGCAAAACCTAAAAAATCAAACTCTGGTGGTGGCGAGATTATCGAGAACCCGATTCTTTCCAACTTTAAGGAAGGACTTTCAATTCTTGAATACTTTATCTCTACCCACGGGGCGCGTAAAGGTCTTGCGGATACGGCTCTTAAAACAGCCGATGCGGGTTACCTAACACGTCGTTTGGTAGATGTTTCACAAGATGTTATTATCAATATTGAAGATTGCTACACCCTTCGTGGAATTGAGGTTTCTGCCTTGAAGAAAAATGAAGAGGTTGTAGAATCCCTTCGCGATAGAATTGTAGGACGTACAGCACTTAACGATATTGTTAACCCATTGACTAAGGAATTGCTTGTTGCTTCTGGAGAACACATTACAGAAGAAATAGCAGATGCCATTGGAAAATCTCCGTTGGAAAGTGTTGAAGTTCGTTCTGCACTTACTTGTGAGGCTAAACAAGGAATCTGTTCACAGTGTTACGGTCGTAACCTTGCTACCAATAAAATGGTTCAGCGCGGAGAAGCCGTGGGTGTTGTGGCTGCACAATCCATTGGGGAACCAGGAACCCAGCTTACACTCCGTACTTTCCACGTAGGAGGTATTGCGGGGAACATTTCCGAAGAGAACAAATTGGTTGTCAGGTTTGACGGTAAAGCAGAGATTGAGGATCTTAAAACCGTTAAAGGTGAAGATAGCCAAGGCAAAACAGTTGATATTGTAATTTCACGTACTTCTGAAATTAAACTGGTTGACAAGAAAACCGGTATTACATTAAGTACCAATAACATTCCATACGGTTCCACACTTTATGTAAAGGATGGCGATAGCCTGAATGCTGGTGATGTGGTTTGTTCTTGGGATCCATACAACGGTGTAATTATTTCAGAATTTGCTGGAAAAATTAAATACGAAAACATTGTTCAAGGTTTAACCTATCAGGTAGAAATTGATGAGCAAACTGGTTTCCAAGAAAAAGTAATTTCCGAATCGAGAGATAAAAAGCGTATTCCAACCCTTCAAATTTTAGGGAAGAAAGACGAAGTTATCCGTAGCTATAACTTACCTGTTGGTGCTCACTTGATGGTAGACGATGGCGACAAGATTAAGATTGGTAAAGTACTGGTTAAAATTCCACGTAAATCAGCCAAAGCAGGTGATATTACGGGAGGTCTTCCACGAGTTACCGAACTTTTTGAAGCTCGTAATCCATCAAACCCAGCAGTAGTTAGCGAGATTGACGGTGTAGTTTCCTTCGGAAAAATTAAGCGTGGTAACCGCGAGATTATCGTTGAGTCCAAGTTGGGTGAATTGAAAAAGTATTTGGTGAAGCTTTCAAACCAAATCCTAGTTCAGGAAAACGATTACGTTCGCGCAGGAATGCCACTTTCTGATGGTTCCATTACTCCGGAAGATATCCTTCGCATTAAAGGCCCATCTGCAGTACAGCAATATCTTGTGAACGAAGTTCAGGAGGTGTACCGTCTGCAAGGGGTGAAGATCAACGACAAGCACTTTGAAGTTGTGGTTCGCCAGATGATGCGTAAAGTACAGATCCAAGATCCGGGAGATACAACTTTCCTTGAAGACCAATTGGCGCATAAAGATGATTTCATCGAAGAAAACGATAAAATCTTTGGAATGAAGGTTGTCACCAACGCTGGAGATTCTGAAAACTTGAAGGAAGGCCAAATCCTTTCTCCACGTACGCTTCGCGATGAGAACTCTTTATTGAGAAGAAACGATAAAGTACTTGCGGAAGCGCGCGATGCGGTTCCTGCAACGGCCACTCCAGTACTTCAGGGTATTACGAGAGCGTCGTTACAAACCAAGTCATTCATCTCTGCGGCTTCCTTCCAGGAAACCACCAAAGTATTGAACGAAGCTGCAGTTGCAGGTAAGGTTGATACCTTGGAAGGCTTGAAAGAAAATGTAATTGTAGGACATAAAATACCAGCCGGTACCGGTATGCGTAGATATGACACTATCATTGTAGGTTCTAAAGAAGAGCTTGAGGAGATGAACCGCGTAAAGCAAGAAGTAAATTATAACTAGTAATTTTAGATATACGATGTACGATTTTAGATTTTTAAATCGTACATCGTAAATCGTACATTGTAAATCAGATATGGCAGATCAAAAAAAAGAACAACCCAAACAAGGGCAGATAAATATTGAACTTGATGAGACTGTGGCACAAGGTATTTACAGTAACCTAGCCATCATAAACCATTCTGTTTCTGAATTTGTTGTAGATTTTGTAACCATTATGCCGGGAATCCCAAAAAGTAAAGTGAAGTCGAGAATTATCCTGACGCCACAACACGCAAAAAGATTTCTAAAAGCATTGGGTGACAACGTGAAACGATTTGAAAATGCCCACGGCGAAATAAAAGATTATGAGCAGCCGCCCATTCCCTTAAACTTTGGCCCGACTGGCGAAGCATAAAAAAAGCCCCGATTTTTCGGGGCTTTTTTTATGCTTCAATACTCAAATTAAAAATACTAAATTAAAAAAAATAGAAATCCTATTTTCCAGCTTCCGGCTTCGAGCTTCCAGCCTTTTCAAACTCACTCACAAAATGTAATTTCACATTTGGATATTTTGATTGTGTCATTTGAAGTGTAAAAGCAGAATCTGCAAAGAACACCAATTGGCCGCGTTTGTCTTTGGCTAAAAACTTTGCCTTTACTCTTTTAAAGTCAGCAAATTCCTCGCTTTTTGGGTCTTTCGCTTCTACCCAACAGGCTTTATGCACGTTCAGGTTTTCATAGCTGCATTTTGCACCGTATTCGTGTTCCAGTCGATATTGAATTACTTCAAACTGAAGCGCACCAACAGTCCCGATCACTTTTCGGCCATTTAGTTCCAAAGTGAAAAGTTGCGCCACTCCTTCATCCATCAATTGGTCAATCCCTTTTTCAAGCTGTTTGCTCTTCATTGGGTCGGCATTGTTGATATATTTGAAATGTTCCGGAGAAAAGCTGGGAATACCTTTGTATCGCATTTCCTCACCTTCCGTAAGCGTATCGCCAATCTTGAAGTTTCCGGTATCGTGAAGCCCCACAATATCGCCAGGATAGGAAATATCAACTATTTGTTTCTTTTCGGCAAAGAACGCATTTGGACTGCTAAATTTTAGTTTCTTACCATTTCGAACGTGTAAATAGGGTGAGTTTCTTTCAAAAGTACCCGAAACAATTTTCACGAACGCCAAACGGTCTCGGTGCTTGGGATCCATATTTGCGTGAATCTTGAAAACAAAACCTGAAAATTCTTTTTCATCGGGCTTTACCAAACGTGTATCGCTTTCCTTTGGGCGTGGGGTAGGAGCTATCTCAACGAAACAGTCCAACAACTCGCGCACTCCAAAATTATTCAACGCAGATCCAAAAAAGACTGGTTGGAGTTCTCCTTCCAAATACTCATCACGATCAAAGTCGGGGTAAACCTCGTAGACCAATTCAAGCTCTTCCCGAAGGGTTTTGGCTGCTTTGTCGCCAACCAATTTCTCCAGTTCCGGGCTGCTTACATCTTCTATTTCAATAGTTTCCTCTATGTTCTTCCTGCTATCACCACTAAAAAGATTTACGTTTTTTTCCCAAATATTATAGATTCCCTTAAAATCGTAACCCATCCCAATAGGGAAACTGAGAGGTGTTACGCGGAGGTTTAGCTTTTGCTCAATTTCATCCAAAAGTTCGAAAGCGTCCTTTCCCTCGCGATCCATTTTATTGATGAAAACAATCATCGGGATGTTTCGCATTCGGCAGACTTCAACCAATTTTTCGGTTTGTTCCTCAACTCCTTTGGCAACGTCTATCACAACAATAACGCTGTCAACCGCGGTTAGAGTTCGAAACGTGTCTTCAGCAAAATCTTTGTGGCCTGGCGTGTCGAGAATGTTGATTTTGATTCCTTCATATTCAAACGCCAAGACAGAAGTAGCCACGGAAATTCCTCGCTGCCGCTCAATCTCCATAAAATCGCTGGTAGCACCTTTTTTTATTTTATTACTTTTCACGGCCCCAGCCTCCTGAATAGCTCCCCCAAAAAGAAGAAGTTTTTCCGTTAAAGTGGTTTTTCCGGCATCTGGGTGACTGATGATTCCGAACGTTCTTCGGCGTTTTATTTCTTTTGTTAAGGACATGCTTTAAATCTAAATTGGTTGCAAAGATAAACGTTGTTTATTTAGATTTAAGCCGTAAATGCTTAGAATTATATTGGATTTTTTCTTTCAACCTATATAACTTTTGAAAATACTTTTTCTTACTACATTATAAACCTACTAGAAGGATTTTAATTATACAATATTGTTTTGCATTTATTGGTTTACTTGAATATTAGAATGCAATTAGAAATTTAAAACTGGTATTTTTTTCTTACCAAACTACTCTCCAAAAGCCTTATATTCAGCGTATATACGTACTAACACGTATGTCTTTTTCCTACAAAATTTCTTGTTTTTTCAATCAATTTAGGTCGTTTGCCGACTATTTTTTACAGTTCAACTAATACTTGTTTGTTAGTAATTCCTTAACAATTTTTACACTGTATATTTGAACATTAATTGTGGTGAAATGTTACTTATAGCATTATCAAAAGATATCGGTATTAATAAAATTCTAACTTATGTTTAAAATAATTACTAAATTATTAGCTTCTGATAAGAGGTTCTTAATAGGTCTCATTTTAATAGGTTGCTTGAGTAGCCAAGGTTATTCTCAAGCGATAGGTTCTTCAGATGAGGGAGAAGTAATATTGCCATATTCGCAAGAATACTTGGATCAATATAATGCTGATCTAGATAAAAAAGCAGCAGAATATAATGCAACGTTTCGTTCTAGGTCAAAAGCGCAAGCTTTCGATAATGGTCAGAAAGGAAATGTTGTTGGAGCTTGTAATCTCATTACTTGCGGATCTTTTGAAAAGGTCGATGTTAATGGGGGTACTTTCCGCACAGCTGTGGGTGGTACCAATGGTCAGTACCAAGCTGATGCAAGATATACCTGTTGGGATGATGACGGAACTGTAGATTGGTCTGAAGGGCAATATATTTCTTATTCAACTACTAACTCAAATTCAGTATATCCTGGTATTATTGAGCCGTCTACTTTTGATGGTGGTGGTTTTGCTATATTTTCATATCAAAATGAAGCTATTCGCCAAACTTTAACTGTAGTTCCAAATACAGTCTATACTGTATGTTTTGAAATAGCTGTAATACCAAGATACGCTACTGTTAATAGTAATAATCAAGGAGGAGGAATATTGGAATATGCGCCTAACCTGCAATTTGGTGTAAGAAATGGTGCGGTTCAAATTACTGACCCATTAACTTATACCCATAACGATTTAATACAACACCCTCAAAGCGATTTTCCTACAAGGTTGTCATTTTCTTCAAGTGGTAATGGAGGAAATCAAAATCCAGGCGGTTGGACAGAAATAAACCCTTATTGGGAAAATAGATGTATAACATTTAGATCTGGTAATAGTGCCACCTCCGTGGAAGTGTTTTATAAAACTGGAAACCCAGGAAGATCAGTTGTGTTGGTAGATGGTTTAAGATTATCTGTTGAAGGGTATGCAAATTCACCCACTGTTGACCCAATATTTAAAGAATATTGTCAGCCCACACAAGTTGCACTAGATACATTTGTAACATCTACTACTCCTCCCGGAGCTATTTTAAAGTGGACGACTAATCCAGATTTAACAGTTACAGGAGACCATTTGCCAAATAATCCTACAGTTACAACTCCTGGAGTTTGGTATGCATTTTATTATAACCCTACTTTAGGTTGTACTTCGCCATCTCGAAAACTTACTTTAACAAATACAGATTTAGATTCAAGTTATACGAAACAAAATGTAACTTGTTTTGACGGAAATGATGGTTCTATTAACTTAACTGTGACAGGAGGATCCAATTCATATACATATTTCTGGACAACTAGTAATGGAAGTGGATTAAATCCAACAGCCGAAGACCAATCAGGTCTAACTGCAGGTACTTACAACGTAACGATAAATGATGGTACTTGTACTACTCAGGAAACTGTCGTTATTACTCAGCCTAATCAAATTAATGTTGAGGCGGGCGACTACGGTCCACTTTGCGACAACGTGAGCCCGATCACATTGACGGGAACCCCTACCAACTCAAACGGGACATGGAGCGGGACCGGCGTTACCGACAACGGCAACGGAACTGCGAGCTTCGACCCAACCGGGTTGAGCGGTTCGATCACCGTTACCTATAGCTACACGGACGGCAACAGCTGCTCGAACAGCGACACCGCGGACATTATGGTTAACACTGCGCCAACTGTTGAGGCGGGCGACTACGGTCCACTTTGCGACAACGTGAGCCCGATCACATTGACGGGAACCCCTACCAACTCAAACGGGACATGGAGCGGGACCGGCGTTACCGACAACGGCAACGGAACTGCG
>Ga0208793_1000028_pt1 | contig 99250 bp, 116 predicted proteins | sample 17_taG_FD_184092 | JGI IMG/M metagenome (GOLD analysis project Ga0208793, IMG submission 184092) | Marine viral communities from the Subarctic Pacific Ocean - 17_ETSP_OMZ_AT15314 metaG (SPAdes) (version 2) | ecosystem: Environmental > Aquatic > Marine > Oceanic | place: Pacific Ocean... | reverse complement strand
GCTAGTGATGTAGGATTAGGAAATGTGAACAACACTGCTGATACTGCTAAACCAGTTTCAACCGCACAACAAACTGCTTTAGATTTAAAGGCTAATCTCGCTAGTCCTACATTTACAGGAACGGTAAGTGGTATTACTAAAGCAATGGTAGGATTAACCAATGTTTCAGATATAACTACTGCTGCTATTAGAGCAGGTGTAACTCATTCAGATGTAGGTACAACTGCTTCTGATGTAGGTTTAGGGAATGTAACTAATGAAAGTAAAACTACTATGTTTGACGACCCCACGTTTACAGGGGATATTACTATACCTAATGGTGGTAGCACTCAAAACTTAGTTACTGCTCTAAATCTTAATACTGCTAAGAATACATATCCATCAGCAGACGCTACGAAAGTAGGACACCTTACTGTTAATTCTGCACTTAACCTAAACACAATGTCTAGTAATATAACGACTAATGCGACTAACATAGCAACTAACGTTACTGCGATAGGTCTTAATACTGCAAAAGTTAGTTATACTGATGCTTCTGCTGTTTCTACTAATACTGCTAAACTAACTGCTAACGCAACAAATGTAACTGCTGCTTTGGTTGCTTCTACTAGTATTGATAATGATGACAAAACAACAATATTGAGTAATATTGGTGCGGGTACAAGTTCTTTAGCATTAGGAACAACATCTAGTACTGCTCTTGCAGGTAATACCGCAGTTGACAATGTAAGCGTAGCGAATCTTTTAGCAAGAGCAGATGATTTAACTACTAATCAAGCAACTGCATTTAGAACCTCTATTGGTGCGGGTTCTTCTGTTGATAGTAATGACTATGTTGATGCTGCTTCTTTTAGTAGCGGTACATTAACAATAGGTAGAACAGGAAGTTTAGCAGATTTAACTGTTGATATTTCGGGTGTTAATACAGACACGAATAAATTTTTATCAGGATTATCTCTTAGTGGTTCAACTATAACGGCAACTGTATCGGGTGGAACTAATCAAACTTTGGATATTTCTAGTGTTAATACAGATACAGTCTATGCTCTCACCAACGATTTAGCAGCATCAGAAATAACAGCAATACAAAACATAGGAGCAACTACAATTACAGCAGCACAATGGGGTTATCTTGGTGCTGCATCCGGTTCAATAACAAATACAGATTCAAATGTTTCTAAGGTAAACCTTTCAACAGTATTAGGAAGTTATACTGGTGATGATACTTTAAACATTGGTGATTCAGGTAATGATACCACTATTAATATCAAAGGTAATCTAAATGTTCTGGGAACAACAACTACTTTAAATAAGACAGAAATAGATGTTCAAGATGCTTTAGTATTCAGTTATGATACTGATAGTGGTGATGAAAAAACTACACTTCGTATTACAGAACCTACTGCAAATAGAACAGTAACTATACCCGATGCTGATTTTACAATCCCTACTCAAGATACCACATATTCAGCCGCGACAACAAGTGCGGCAGGGTTATTGACATCTGCTCATTTTGACATACTAGATGATGTAACTACAATTGGTGAAAAAATAGTTGCTACTACAAATCCTAACAATAATACTAATGGGTTATTAAAATTAACAAATACAAATGGGACTCTTAGCACAAGTTTAGATACTAATACATATCTAACTTCTGTTGTTTTAGGTGCTAGTAATATAACAGGTGCAGCAAATCTAGACTCTCTTGCTGCGGGTGATTCATTCGTAATACATGATACATCTAACTCTGCTCTCAGGGAAATGACTGTTGCTCAATTAACAACTTATCTTAACAGCACTTCTGTATTAACTAATCTTGCACCTATTGCACAATTAACTGCTAGTGAAATTAATGCAATGACTATTGATGCTGATACTGTATCTACTTTTACTGTTGGAAAGAATGTTCCGTCTAATGCTGTATTTACTGATACAAATACTACTTATACAGCAGGTAGCGGTTTATCATTAAGTGCAGGTAATGCATTTACTCCCGACTTAGCGGCAACAGATATTCCCAATCTAAACGCTGATAAAATTACTGACGGAACTTTCGGAACAGACAGAATTGCTGATGATGCAATAACAGAAGATAAGTTAGCAGATACATTACTCGCGGAAATAGATGCTAATACTCTTAAAACTATTCGCACTCAAGAAGAAATAGAAGATTTTGTAGGGGGTATGCTTGACGGAACAGAAACTTTCATTACAGTAGGATATGATGATGTTAATGGAAATTTAGACTTTGTTGTTCCTGTCAAAGATGAAGATGCTATGACCTCTAATTCAGCAAACCATCTTGTTACTCAACAATCAATAGTATCATATGTTGGAACTCAAATTTCAAATCTTGTTGATTCATCACCTGATGCATTAAATACTCTAAACGAATTGGCTGCGGCTTTAGGTGATGATGCTTCATTTTCAACCACTATGGCTACTTCTTTAGGGAATAGATTGAGAGTAGATGTTAATAATCAAAGTTTAAACTCAACTCAACAAACAAATGCATTAGCAAACTTAGGTGCTACTAATGTAGGAATTAAAGCGTTTCATATTGCAGACCCAAGCACAGGTTCAAACGGTCTTTTAAGATTAGGTAAAGATGGAAGTGGTGTTTTTAGTGCTACTTTAGACACTACAATAGGAACAGCAGGTTCAGTTACTAGTGGTTTGTTGGCTAATGATGCTGTTACCTTTACAAAAATGCAAAACATTGGTGCAGGTGAAACGGGTAATATCTTCTTAGGAAGACTTGCCGCAACAGAAGGTGTAATAGGAGAAGTATATGCACCAATGATTTCAGTAATTACTGCCGCGCATTCTACTGCGGCTAGAACTGCTTTGGGTGCTTCTACTTTTGGTGCAGAAGTATTTACATTAGCAGATACAGGTGCAATAAGATTTCTTAGAATGGATGCCGATAATGGTGTTTCAGCGTTAAGTGCTTCGGACTTTAGAACTGCTATTGGTGCATCTGCTAGTGGTGCATCTAACTTCGGTGTAGGAGATATTACAGGTGCTACGGCATTAACAACAGGACTTGCTGATACGGATGAATTAATTCTTAATGATGCAGGTGAAAATAGTGGTAGTGGCGCATTAAAGAGAATGGATATATCAGTTCTCAAATCTCATGTGTTAAGTGGTATAGAAGCGGGTGCTGATGTTACAGATACAGCAAATGTTACATCAGCAGGTGCATTAATGGATAGCGAATTAACAGCAATTGCTCATGTTAAAGCATTAGACCAATCTGTTATTAGTGGGGCAACACCTACATTTACAACTACTAATTTTACAAGTGGAACTGATAAGAACCTAATAACAGATGCTCAACTTTCATCAATTGGTGATATTGCTGCAAATACTGCTAAACAACCTACTGATGACCCTGCCTTTACTGGTAAACTAAAAGTTACAGGCACTTCTAGTTCAGACGGGCTACTTGTTTATGATGATATAAATACAGACGATTATTTAAGAATAACATCAGATACTACTAGTAATGTTCATAGGTCATATATTGCTAATGAAACAGGTAGTACTGGAACATTCGGTTCTATGGAAATTATTGGTGGCGATAGAGTATTGATAGGTAGTGCCGGACTCGGTGCAAACAAAGGAACTTATTTTTGGCAGGGATATGAAGGAGGAATAGCCCCATATCTAAGATTAACAACCCCTACTTCTAGTGGAACAATAGGAACTTCTGATGCTATTATAATGCCCGCAGTGGATGGAAAGGAAATTATCTTTCAACAATATGACGGTACAGAAGTAGCAAGAATAAAAGATAATGCTACCTTTGATATTCCCGATAGTAAATTATCTATTGCGGGTACTGCTGTTACTGTTAGTGCTACTGAATTAAATCTATTAGGCGGTTTAACTAGTATATCTTCTGCTCAAATAACGACAGAACAGGTTCAAGATATAGTAGGTGCAATGTTTGCTACTAATACTGAAACAGGAATAAGTGCAACCTATGCAGATGGCGGTGTAGGAGCAGGTAAAATAAATTTAGCAGTTGGTACTGCTCCAACTGCAACTGCACTGGAAACAGCAAGAACAATTAGCGGAGTATCTTTTGATGGTTCTGACAATATAATCTTAGTTACAGATAATACTGATAACACTAACTTCCCTGTTGTTTTCGCAAACGAAAGCACAGGTGCATTACATGATGATACAGGGGCTTTAAGATACAATCCAAGCACAGGAACATTATTAGTTCCTAATTTGAATGTAGCGGGTACAACAACACAAATAGACACAGTAACTATGGAAGCGGCTAATGCTATTGTCTTTGAAGGGGCTACTTCTGATGATTATGAGACTACATTAACTATTACTGACCCTACTGCTGATAGAACTATTACTTTACCTAATGCTAATGCGTTTTTAATTGGGAGAGACACTACTGACATACTAACAAATAAAACAATTGCTATATCACAAGTAACTGAACTTTCTAATTTAACAGCATCAGAAGGAGAGCAGTTAGAAAACATTGGTACTGCAACAATTAATGCGACACAATGGGGATATGTCGGTGCTTTAACTGCTAATAAAGTAATAGATTGGACGAGTAGTAGTGCGGGAACAATTCATTCTTCTAATTATACAAACACTACATATTCAGTAGGTGATGGTGGTCTTACAGAAAACGACTTTACTGATGCGTTAAAATCAAAATTAGATAATATTGCTGAAAATGCTAATAATTATACTCATCCTACACATGATGGAGATGATATAGATATTGATACAACATTATTATCGGGTGCAACTGTTATTTCAGATTTAGACCTCAATATAACTACTGATACATTAGGACACGTTACAGATGCTAATGCTACAATAGCCACAAGAAACTTAACATTAGCAGACTTAGGTTTTACAGGAGATGCTGATGCTACTGATGATTTAACTGCGCCAGAAATTAGAACTTTAGTTGGAACAGGTAATGGTGGTGTTTTGCCATCAGCAGGTACAACAGGACATTTCTTAAAGCATGATGGAACATTCGGAGCATTACCTGCTAAAATGGCCTTTACTGTAAGAGACAGTTCAGATACAGATGTTCTTATTCCTGATGGTAGATTTATTAAGTTTAATGAAGGTAATGGTTTAGATATTACCTTTACAGATGTAAGCACAGGAGATACAGGTACTCCATTCGAATTAACTTTGAAGGTTGCTGATGATGGTATAGGAGCAGACCAATTAAATGTTAGTGGTAATGGTAGTAGTGGTGACGCATTATTATCAGATGGTGATGGTTCTTTTAGTTGGGGTACTGCGGGTGATGCTACATTAGCAGGTACACAAACATTTAGTGGCGCTAAAACATTCACAAGTGATGTTAATTTGGATAATGCGGGGTTAAATATAAATAATCAATATTCAAGAATTAATTTTAAGAAAGACGCTACAAATAACGCTGTTAATAATGGTGCTATTTTCTTCTATAATTCTAGTGATAGTATTAGAGGTGCAATAAATTATATGTATTCATTAGATAGACTAGGCTTACAAGCAGGTGGGGATTACCAAGTCTATCTTCAAGATGGTAAGTTATATCCGGCAACTGATAACGATGTTGATTTAGGTACTTCATCTCTCAAGTTCAAGGATTCTTTCTTTGGATTAGTTGATGCTGAAAACTTCAAAGTAAATGGAGGACAAGGTTCTGACGGCCAAATCCTAACTTCAACAGGAAGCGGTGTTGCTTGGGAAGATGCCGCAGGTGGCGGTGCTTCTGCTCTTAATGGTTTAACAGATGTAATTAGTAACATTACTAACTTTACAGATAGTATTCTAATTTCTCCTGATAATGCTGCACCTCCACATGGCACACTAAGTAGTGCCAATGACAATTTAGGGATAGGTAAGGATGCACTTAAAACATTAACAAGCGGTACGAAAAACGTAGTTATTGGTAACTATGCCGGAGATGCTTTGACAACTAATAGGGAACTTGTGTTGATTGGATATAATGCAGGTTCGTCATTAACAGGAAATAAACACGAAACAGTAGTAATTGGTTCTAATGCGCTGTCTGAATCAGCAGACTCAAGTAGCACAGTAGCAATAGGACAAAGTGCAGGTCAATATGCTGAGGGCTTTAACAATGTAATGGTTGGAAACAGTGCAGGTAAATACTGGCAAAATACCGGCCTTAATTCTCAAAAGAATGTATTTATTGGTAGTAGTGCTGGGAATAGAGGAACAGTTAATGGTGAACAAACATGGGTTACTGCTATTGGCGCAGATGCCGGTAATAGAACAGCGATAGGGTCTTATTCAACAATTATAGGTGGTGGTGCAGGTCAATGGACTCGGGGGGAAAGTAATACATTTATTGGTCAGTATGCAGGTCAGGGAAATACTAACGTAACTACATCTTCTAATAATAATGTAGCAATAGGTAGAATGGCCTTGTATGGTCATCAAATGACATCTTCAGGTAATAACGTAGCAATTGGGCCTTCAACGTTGTATAATACTACAACAGGTTCTTTGAATATTGCTCTTGGTAATAGTGCCTTAAATGATGTAACATCAGGCAACAACAACATAGGTATAGGATTCGGTGCGGGGGATTTAATAACAACTGCTGATAAAAACATTACAATTGGTTATGATGCCGGAAATAATATTACAACAGGTTCTAACAACGTAGTTATTGGTGGTGCTGATGTGCCGTCTGCAACAGGTAATGACCAATTAGTTATCGCATCAGGTGATGGTTCGCCTACTTGGATTACAGGTGCTTCAACAGGTGTAGTAGATTTCCCTAATGGATTAACAAACAATGGTGTCGCAATAGAATCCGCATTTGAAACTATTACCGATGTAACAATAGGTTCAGGAACAAGTGGAACAACATCAGGAATATACTTCGGTGCTAACAATGAAGCAGGTATAGTTGCAGGTGAAGTTAGTAGCGTTTCAACAGCAAACGATGGATATATTGAATTAATGAATATGGATTTAGATTCATTTACAGGAGCAAGTGGATTACAGACAATAGAACTAACAATTCAGATAGAAGATGAAACTAACGAAGAGGTAGAATCTTTCAAGGCGTTAGTTCAAGCAACAGAAAAAACAGTATTGGGAACTACTGTAAGGGCAGTTAACTTTACTGAATGGGCTATATTGTTTGATGGCTCTGCAAGAATAGGAACACTGGCGGCAGATTATGATTCAAGTGACGATACTATTAGAATAAGGTATCAAAATAAACAAGGTACAACTGCAACCTTAACTGCAACCTTTTACGCAATTACAATGCAGAATAATACATGAGGTGATTAAATGGTAAGACAACCTTTTAGAAGAACAAAGAGTGATGGAACGATAGATGACGGAACAGGTGGTGGAGGTGCAAGTAAGAATGACCATTATGGAGCATCTATGAATGGAATATCTGCTTTTGGTACAGTAAAGTATAGAGTTCCTTCAAGAATGATGGGTATAAGGACTCAAACATTCAATGCGTGTTCTGCTATGAATTATGTTTCTATGATTCCAATGTGGTCTTATCAAGGAGGAACAATAGATTACATTTCAATGAGAGCATCAACTGCAAACAGTAATGCAATTATGAAAATAGGAATTTATGATTCTAAAGCGGCTGTTGGTGGTGCGCCTTACCCCGACAATTTGGTGGCTCAGACATCAATAACTTTCTCATCAACAAGCCCAATACTAGCACAATTAAAGAATGCCGCAGGTAATGCTAATCAGACTTATGAAATGGATGCAAATACTTGGTACTTCATAGGTTTAGTTTGGTCTAATAGTACTACTACTAATTTATACTGTAAACCTGCGGGTACTTTACCACATTATTTTGAGGATGGTTCAAATGATGTCTTTTGTAGTGTGTTAAGAGAAATAGGTAGTTTCGGTGAAAGTGCTAACACATTGGTTACGCAAACAAGCACAAGCACTAGTAACCAATCGTCAGTATTAAATGATATTACAGACCAAATAGGTGCTATTCCGTGGGTTAATGTAAGGGTGATAAATACATTCGGGTGATTAAAATGAAAGAACAAGTATTTCAAGACGGTGACGGTAATGTTACTAATATAGAAGGAGAAGATTGGACATGGGGAGGGATTAATCTTGAGAGAGAAGCATTTTTAACTTTTACAGACCAATTTATGTTAACAGATAGGTTTGCATTATATACTACTGAACAACAACAAGAGTTGTTAGAATATAGACAAGAGTGGAGAGATATTACAGACTACTTTGATGTAGATGATGAATCTACGGGGGCTAATGAAGCGGCAGATAATTTTCCGGTTTTACCTGAGTGGTTAATCTAAACCTAAAGAAAGCATTATTAGATTTCCCTGCTACGCTTGCTACAATAGTGGGGGATGAATTACCTTTGGGATTCGGACAACACTATCCCGATGCACCGACATGGATGGATTAAAATGGCTTTAGAAATTGACTACAATACAAACTTTGGAATATTATGTAGGGATGCAATATGTGTAATAGTTTCCACTAGATGCGATAAAGAAATAGATGTTGAAGGAGATAATAAATTTTCAATAGAATATAATGGAAAAATATACGCAAACGCAGAAGCATATACTGACAACGCATCTCCTGTTGGTGGTTTTAATGGTAATTTTTTGATGAACAAATCTGCTACTAAAACTCAATACAACATAATTAAACAGTGTTATGAAGATTTAAAAACTAAAGATGGTTTTACAGAAGGCGTAGATTGTTAATCTAAACCTAAAGAAAATACTTCGTCTAATAACTTACGTTGAGTTTCTAAGTAATCTCTCCAAATAGGTTTCTTGAATTGATTTTCAAAACCTTCTATTTGCGCTTCCCAATAATCTTCATTCATTTTACTCAACTTCTATATCTTTCAATGACTCCATAAAATCGGTCATCCACTTACATTTACCATTGTGATGTGTTCTTTCTTTCATATCTTTTCTCCTCCCATAATACATAAAACAAGTGAGTTATTTGTAATGATACAATTACAAAAAAAGTATTTACAAAAAACATAGCGAAGTCTAAATCTAAGTGGGTCAAGCCTTCTATAATTGATTGATTAATTTCCACTGTTGACAAATCCGCTTCACTCTAGTGTAGTTCTAACACCAAGTAGTTAATTTACATTGCTATAAAAAGAGAGTAAAAGACTAGATTTTGTTGAGTTTATATACTCTCATAATCGCTTTACACAAAAAATACTATTGTTAAAAAACTAAGAATAGTATCTATATAAAAATAGGCTAAAAAAACCAAAAAAAAAAGGCGACCTCATGGCCGAATAAAATTAATTATTCGACCACAAAGCCTTACATTTTCTACATTGCCATATCTTGATTTCATCAAGACTACCAACATAGACCCCACGAATCCGTCTTGGTATTGTTTCTTCTTTGCAGAAGTTACAAACCTCAACTAGAGCCACGTTTTTGTTCCTCGCTTATTAAATTCGACATATACTCTTCAATAGTATCTTCTGAATATTTACTATTGCCAAAAGCCGCGAAAAATAACAATGAAATCATAATTATAAAAACAATCCAAATAGCAATAGAAGTTGCACTTAACGCCATTACCACATCACCTCCAAATCTTTCTCAATTGCTTCTTCAAGGGAGAAGCCTTTAACACTTGCGTTTTCAACACCGTGTTTCCAAAGGTCAAAAACTAACTCACAATCTTTTAAACAATATTCAGCAACTTGAGAGTAGCCTCCTGTTTTCCAAATCTTTGGTGCATCAGCACTATCCATTAGTTTATCAGAACCAAGTGTATGTTGAACTAAATTAGAAAGAGAATATCTTTCACCGTGTTCTTTAGAAAGAATAGCACTAGTATCAATATACGATTCGGGATTATCTAAGTATTTTTTAATACAAAAAATATCCATTGCGTTTTTTAATACAGGCAAATCAAAGTTTCGTATATTATGTCCTAGTAATTTTCCACCATTATCAAAATGTTTTTCTAAATCAAACTTTAATTCTGATAATGGTTTGATAATTACATTAGATTTTTTTAAATCGTCCACCGATTTGTCAATATAAATAGTGCCTATGTCTCCGTCCCAAGTGCAAACTGTTGATACTTGAAACATATGGGTATTACCCCAACCACCAATTTCGTGAGACATATTTTTAGTTTCTAAGTCAATTGCTAAAACGTTCTTAGCAATCGTCATGCAAGCATTCCTCACTTAAATCGTAGTCTACGGTACTAAATCCAAACAATTTCAATAGTTTTTTAATCTTCATTCCTCATCACCTGTTGCAGACCACAAAGCAGTAATTTTATCTTGGTCTGCTTTTTGTGGATTAGGTGCTTCTTTAGTTGTATCTCTTACTAAGAAAGCGATTAATCTATCAGTTCCTATATTCATTACTGTGCTTAAAGACCAACCTTGTTGTCCTAACGTGTTTAGTGCTTCAATCATTACTTTCGGGCCATCTTTTACATTATACATTTGAAATGTATGTTCGTATGTTTTATTCATTTTATTCCTCTCCTTTTTATATTTACAAATCTAGTTTTGTTGTGTCTTATTTCGTCAAAATACTCCTTATTAGATTTGTAGTTTCTATATACTGTTGCAGGTGATGCGTTTGTTACTAATCTTACTGTTTCTAATAGCACAGATTTGTTTATCCACTCTCCTGTCTGTCCTTCTATGTTTACCGATTTTCCATTTTCTACTAACTTTTTATATTCTTTTGTAAATACATCTAACTTTTGTTTCTTGGCAGAGGATAGTCTTTCGGCTCTTAGGGCTGAATCTAACCACAATACAAGAGATTTATAACATTGTTGGGTTACATGAGATGCTTGCAAAACGTGTTTACTAGTTAATTTAAACCTATCCTTCTTTGGTAATTTAGGTGCTTCTGCTATACAAGAAAGAACTGCTAGTCTAACCATACTTACTTGCATTCTAGTAATGAAATTATTCGCTATCTCAATTACAGCAGGTCTGCTATCGTGAACGAAGTTTTGAAATTTAATTGTTTCATTTGTTATCGTATCGTTTACACCTTTAGAAAAAGTAATTACTTTCTTTCTTCTGATTACTTCTGCTTCTCTAATCTGTTCTTCCGACATACCATCATTTACTTCTAATGGTACAGAATCATATTTTTCTTTTAGGCATTCATAGATTTCAACAAAGGCATCACCAAACTTATTTATTGGTGTTTGAGTATCTATAATCTTACCATAGTCATTACTCAAGGTTTCTCTTACCGCGTTTTGTTCACTTATAGGAACTTCTCTAATATAAATTAAACAACGTTGCAATAATCCTGTTTCTGCTATAACACTAGTTAGTGTTTTAGGAATATAGGAGGTAGCGTAAATGGAACGCCTACTATCACAATACATTTCTCCACCCTCTGCTAATTGTTTTGTTATTCTATAATTTTGACCTGCTAGAGTATTCATTAAAGTATTCAAATACATAACAACTTCTTGTTTATGTTGTGTAGGTTTGAAAACACCGGAGTATTCAAACTCGTCATAAACACAAAGACCGTCTCCTTCTAAACCACCAAACAGTTGTTTGGGTATTTGTTCGTAAGTTGTGTTGCCTTCATCATCAGTAATAGTTACATCTTCCATTTTCATTTTACCGATAAGAGCCGCGTCTGTTGTGGACTTAACTGCGTGGATGGAAAATCTATTATGTCTTTCACCTGCTGTTTCTGCTTCAATATTATCTCTATACCTATTATTAAGAATACTAAATACATAATCTGCTATTCTTCCTGTAAAGTTATACATTTCACTTTTACCTGAACCACTTGTTTGTAGCCAAATAATATGAACTCTAATGTCTTCCGTTCCTCTTCCTTTAGGAACATAAACCATTTCTTTACATATCTGCCCTAGTAAAGAATAGGCTGACAATATTGCGGGAACTCTATTATTTCTAGAGACTTCTATTGCGCTGTCTGCATATTCTTCAACTATTTTTGGTAGTCTTAATGTGGTATTTATTGTTTCATTAAACTGATTCCTCATTGCTTCTTCTAGTAATTCATCTTCATTAAAATTATTATCAATATTTTTCATTTTTCTTTTCTCCTATATTTGTATTTTGTCTTCTGAATTTAAAGTATCAATAATACGGGTTGCTAATACACTACCAATACCGTCTATCTTACATAATTCTAAAGAAGATGACTCTCCTATTTCCATTATAGAGCCAAACTTCTTTATCAAAAGTTTAGCCTTTTTATCACTAACCCCTTTAATTGTAGATAATACATCCACTCTTAAATCAGTAGTGCTAATTTTCTTTTGTTTCACAATTCTAGGAACATATACTTCCCTATCATGTGGTTGCATTTTACAAACAACTGCGATTAATTCTGCGGCTGTTAATGCATCTCTAACCCAAATAATACTACAATCAGTATCTAATATTATCTTACTCATTGAACCAAAGAATTTCTTTCTGAGAATAACTCTTTGTGCTGTTTTATTCATGCTAGTTTTTATGTGTTCTAAATGTTTACGAAAACCATCTTCAAATGAACCGTAAACAATAACTAAATTATTTACATATGCTCTATCCATATTATCTAATTGATTCCACAATCTTTTATTTACAATAGATTGAATAAAATCAAAAGAGGATTTGGCCTCGAAACAAACGTCATTGAAAACATAGTCGCCAATTTCTAACCATTGTTTTTCAAATGGTACGTTTAGACTTTGGACTTTTTCTATTACTCTCTCTGTTAGTTCCGAGTTTTCTCTACTATCTATTAATAATTTCATTCGTGATACCTCCAACATTTTCCTACACAATATCCTTGTGTAATTAGAGTCTCACAACCTGCTGCGTGATAACCCTTAGAAACAATTCCACTAACATATTTCTTAGTCTTATTGTAATCCCAATCTAACCAAACTTCGGGATGACCTGCTATTGATGCCAACTCTGTCATAATCAATTCTGTTACTTCCTTTTGTTGTTCCAAAGAAACTTTTCTTTCTCCTAATGTAAGTAGGTCTCTATACCATTGAACCAAGTAAACTCTAGCATAATGACTAGGATTCTCTACCATAATTGCATTATGTAAGCAGGGTATAATTGGTAATGTACCGATAGGTTTTGGTATCTCTATTTCAATATCTGCTAAGTGAATCGGTTTCACCGTAGGAAATACAATTCTTTCTGTTCCCGTAGTTATCATGGGGTTTCTATGTTTAGCCATAACTAATATATCATACATAGAGACTCCTTCTAAGGAAACAAAGTCTAGTGGCGTACAAAAGTAATGATTGTTTTCTTTACCACTACTTAGATTCAAAGTATTGGGAACTCTCCTTAACCTATTAGTTTGAATACCTGTTCTATCAAGTGTAGGATGGTCTTTAGCCAATTCGGTATAATACTGTTGAATGCATCTAATATCATTAACTCGCTCTCCATGTGCAATTATATGAAAACCTTTCCCACTAAAATAAGCATTGAACATTATATTCAATGATGATAGTTTCTTTCCAACGCTCATAAAATCTCTATGTGCATTTTCTAAAGGCTCATCATGTGCATCAAAATCAAGAAACATTCTGTCAAGAACAACTGAAGAATCTATTTTAGTATTATCATTCACAACTTCAAAATCATAAACTGTTGTATAACAATTCATTCTTCCATTGTAAATATTAACCCAATCAATAAACTCTTTCTTATTCTTCACTATCTTTCTTTTCATCTGAGGTGCGTTCTTTAAGTGGCTTCCCGCCCACACTTCTCTCGGAAACATCATCGTTTTCACTCTCCTTATTTTTATTATTACTAAAGTTTACATTTGCATTTATTAGTTGTTCTTGCAAAATACTTGCTACTTGTAATTGTATTTCTTCTGTTACTAGAGTTTGAAAGAAACTTCCAAACGACTGTATGTTAGATATGTCTTTTTCCCATACAATAGATAATTTTTCTTTAGAATCTAGTTGTGTATATATCTCTTCTGAAAAATTCTTTACCAATTGACTCATGTTAGTTAAATCTGCAAACGTCCATTCTCTAGAATTTAATATTTTTTCTACTTTATCTTTCATTTTTTATTCCTCTCTTTGTATTCTTTCTTTCTTCTAAAGTATTCTTTCCACTTCATTTTCTCCACCTCTTAATCATAGTAGAAACTTTACCAATGAAGAATAAGAGTTTGATAGTCCAATTACGTTTCATCTACTCTTCCTCCAACATTATCAACTTCTGCAAATAAATTGCTAAATCTAAAGCCTCTTCCTGTGCATGGATTAACCATGCTTTTTTGGTCAAGTCAACTCTTTCCATTGTTGTATTATACTTACGTTCACCAATTTCTGCTCTTGCTTCTATTTTTTTAATTACTATATCTTCTATCTTACTCATTTACATCCAACTCTCTTACAACTACTACTGCCCTGTTTCTTTCCAATTGATACATAGTCCACAATCCTATTTCTATATCATTCATATTTTGTTTATGATGTTCGTCATTACAATCTCCACACCAACTCTCATCTTCTTTAGGTGCTAATCTAGGATGGTTGTAATTTCTGTTTCCACAATTTTCGCAACGTGTGTAGGGGTCTTTATCATTAACTACTAATGCTAGAATCCTAATACCATTATGATAAATCCATTTAATTTCCATTTAAATCATTTCCTCTCTTAGATAAGTGTTGTTTTATTGTAGAAATATTCGGAATAAAGACTTGTCCTATTTGCATTGTCGGAACTGATTTAATCTCGAATGGGGCTACGTCTTTTTCTATATCTTTGTAAACTACAAACGGATAGTGTATATCAGTCCAAGTCTTAAGTCCTTTACAGGGCGCACACCAAGTAGCCGTCCAAATAATAACTTCTTCTGTGATTACAACCACCCCTCGTCTGCTCCGCCGTCACAAATATCCAAGTAACTACAATAGGAACACGTTCTAGCATTGTATTTTGTTGGAAATGAATTATCTTCATAAGCCTTCAATAATTTTACTATACTACGCATAACTGCTTTGTGGCTACTTTTCTTCTGTTCTTCTACATAGATATGATTTGAAGCCGGATATCTCCAACCCCAATGTGTTATTGATTTATCACGGTTAAGACCGATTGCTTCTAACTGTTCAATGGGGCAATTATCAAATAATAATTTATAATAAGCCATTTCTTTTCTCATCATAGTTTTCTTATACTCTTTCCATGCTCCTGTCTTTAACTCCATAGGAATATAACCGTTCTTATCAACAAACATTCTATCTATTATCCCTTGTAAATGTATAACATAATCTCTCTTCAATGGGAACTTAGGGTAGTTTGCCCTGTTAATGGTAATCTGAGCATCCAATGTAACTTCATTAATTACAGGAAGAAACTCTTCTAAGGTTTTATCTTCTTTAGCAACCATAAAACGTTGTGCTTCATTAATAGATAATGTTTCATACATTTCAGACATATTATCAATAGGAAATAGACTAAACATATATTCTGTTACTTCTTTAGTATCCATAGTTTCTGCTTTCTTAATATCAAAAACATTGTAAAATTCCTCTAATGCATTGTGGACTAATGTTCCATTATGCATTGCTTCCGAAGTATCTTGTGGTTTTCTGTCTATATATCCAAACTCATATTTCTTAGCACACCAATCAAATTGCCCCACAGAAGATTTCGTTATCTTCAATATAGGCTTATCAGTATCTTCTTCTTTCCATTCAGCATTCCATTGATAGGTAAAATCTCTATCAAATCCTTCTTTACTTTGTATTTTCATCATTCATCATTCTCCGTATCAAATTTAAACTTTAACGTGTTTAATAACGTTTCTAAACAATCTTCACAATCACAATTTTTGTCATGTGGAGACCAAGTGGGTGTTATTGTTTTTTCCTCTTTAAAAGAAATAACACTTAAAGGAGGTTTTTCTATAAGTGTAATATTACCTTTTTGCATTGTTAATCCTATATATTCTTTAGAATCGAAAAATATAGTTTGTTTTTTCTTGTTATCTATTTTCATTTTTTTAACCTTCTTTTTATTTAATTTCTGTAAAAAACTTTTCATTCTATTATAATCTTTTACTATTTCTTCTTTGTAAAATACAACCCATTCGTTTATTTTAGCGTGTCTAATTTTCCATCTTTCTATTCTTCTTTTCATAGACCAAGACAATCTCAAAACCAATCCCCCAAATCTTGATTTCTACTTTTAGTAATATTATCTATATTCCAACCCATTGCATTGTAGATGGGTTCTGCCTTACTAACTACTTGATAAGCATAATGCAAATAGTCAGGAGTAAAGTTAGATAGTTCTGATTCATGCTTAACTGAAACCCAAGAAGGGATAGTATCTTCTTGAGTTAGAGGATGAATGTAAGTTGTGTTGTTACCCTTAATCTTAATGTAAAGGTAGGAGTCATCTATTTGCACTTCATTAAAGGAATTGTAAAACAATACTCCTTCTATACCTGAACCAATTGTAGGTCTCTTATCTTGTAATGTTCTAAGATTAGGTTTATTACAACATTTCCATTTATCACTAGAAAAACTTCTGCGGTGTTTTGTAATATTCTCAATGATTTCTGATAGTGAGAAAACCTTTCCCCATTTCATTTTTTTACATTCTCCCATACATTTTACCTTAAATCTCTCTTCACGAAATCTAGTTCTGTTAGTAAGCATTGATAGTTCTATATCGCCGGAAATAACAGTGTTAAATAACCCGTGTAAGTAATTAGAAACTTCTTCTTCTTCAACACCATCAACCCACATTCGCAACACTTTCATTTGTGTTTCCTTTGCTAGTTTTGTTTGTGCAACTCTTTTAGCAGAAAAACCTGTAAGAACAAACTCATCTTCTTCAAGATACTCTCCATCCTTCCAAGTTATTAACCCTGCATTTCTATTCTTTGTTGCACCAACTCCAAGAGATTTGTAATACTTTTCAAACTCTAAAGTGACAGGGTGTTCATCTAGACCTAATAGATTAGGAAAGGATTCCCTAACATAATCGTTAATTTCACTACAAACGTTCTTTGCTTTTTCTATATCATCACATTGAACATAAATTGAATCCGTGTGTCCGTAAACTACTTTCATATGTCATTACTCCAATCCACTTTAGCATTAACAGAAATAGCATGGGGTGCTTTATCTGAATCCCAATTTTCTGATTCCCACCTATCCTTTACTCTTCCTAAGAGCCAAAGATGAAAGGTGGCAGTAACACCTGCAATTGCTTCTATTGAAAATGTCTGCTTTGCTTGTTCTTCTGATGTAGTCTGCCTTTCTATATTAATATTGAACTCTTCCCAAGTTAATATTGCGTTGTGTTCTTCTTCGGACATGGCATATTTACTCATCATTAATGCTATTAATTCAGATAATTTCATTGTATCTTTATTGTTTTGATTGACTCTTTTCTTCCATCTTTTACTCATTATAATTCCCTCGCCTTAAATGCGGCTAATCTAATTGCCTCTCTAGCACTAGCAGTAATACTAGCGGCTAGGTCTATATCAGCCCAACCAAATCCTTGATAGGCTGTAATACCATAAAATGAAGCCATCAATCTTTTGACAGCCATTTGATTATTATTCCACTTTACTTTTTCATCTTTGGAAGATGCTTCTTTCATATTTGTTTTATATTCATTTCTTAACTTCTTAAGTCCTATTAGTGATTGGGGTAACAATCCTAACTTATCTGTATTGTAATACAACATCTTCTCTTCTTTAACTTCACTAAAATCTCTAGGTATTGCTAGGTTAACTGCAAACTCTGTTGGTACTTTTGATTTAGATTCCCACGAAATATTCCGTGAAATAATCATTGAAGGATATAGCCCTGCAAAATCAAACGCTGCTACATTATCATATCTACCATTCGTGCCTTCCGTTAATGGATTGTAAATCATTGCTCCATCATAGTTAACTTTCTCACCTTTCTTACCTGTTGGTGCTTTCCAAGTAGCGTTACGCATGAAATATATTCCACCCATATTACTTGCATAGAAGCAAGCATCGAAAGGAGCAATTAGTAATTTTTGTAATGCTAATACTGAATCAATACAATGGTTTTCATCATCAATTCTTTTGATTAACTCAACATCCTTTATTGCATACTCTAAATATGTTTCAGTATCTTCTAACCAACCTCTAGCAAAGAACTCATTTTTATCAGGAAACTTTTCACTAACTAATTTCTTATCGCCTAAAACAGATTCAGAAATATAATCTAACGCCATAGAAGGTAATGTTCCTCTTTGTGAATCGTTCCATTGTCTTTCAAAGACTAAATCTAATGCTACTGTAATTACTCCCTTAATAGGTTGTGTTATAGGAGAAGACCCGTTTACTTGTTTAGGATATATCTTAACTTTGTTATCCTTCCAAGAAACTCCCCTTACTTCATTAAAGGGAGATAACATTCTCGAATCAATATTGTAAGCACTATTTCTCTCTATTAGTTTAGGTAGGTCGAATTTCCAACCGAACCATGAGATTAACATATCCGGTCTCTTCTGAATAAAATAGGTTAAGAAGTTGTCAAGCATAGATTCTTCTGACTTGAATATTTTTAAGTTATAATTCCTTCTTAGTTTGTAAAGGAACTCCATACTAAGTTTCTTTTCTAAGTTAGGAAACCAAGCGAATACACTATACTCATCATCATAATTATCGTATATTACTATACAAGTAATCTTACCATCATGTTCTCCGCCTTGCATCCATTCCATATCCCAAAAACACTTACGCATTTTATAATCAGGGATAGAATTTAACTCATCAACAGCATACCGATAATGATGTGGTATGTCTGCTTCGTAAGTATCAACACCTAACTCTTCTAACTTCTCTCTAATTTGATACCTAAGACTAGGAGATTTAGTACCCCAAGAAACCTTCACCAAAGATTCACCTTCGAGAGATACCCAATCTCCTAATTCATAAGACAGGTCAACTTGAAAGTTGCCTCTTGTATTGTTGTCTTTAACTAACAAATTAGTATGTCTAGTTGACGTAGCCTTAATGAAAAAGTAATGTTTGAAGTCTTTCAAAGAAACAGTTTCTTGCAGTCTGTTATTATTTTCATCTCTCCAAACTAATCCTATACCATTTTTTATTTCATTAATTATCAACCGTTCAACTCCTATCCATGTAGGGCGCTTTCAATAGTATTCTAGTTGGCGATACAAACAGAATAGGTGCGTCATCTTTAAGATAAATATTAACTGCGGTTAACTCAAAGAAGCCGTGAAAGAAACCTGTAAACTCTACTGTTGAAGGTTCGCCGTCTCTAGTTATAGTAGGCACAACAGTTTCAAACTTATCTAAATCTGTTTTAATAGAAGACATTGTTAATGTATTATTAATACTATAATCAAACTTATACCTAGCAGTATTAATTACATCACAACCTTTTGTTGCGGCTGTTAAAGTGTCGCTTAGAAGGTGAAGTTTAGTTTCAAAGGTAGTTCTTCTAAACGTAGGAAACGTTACATTGACATCCCTTACAGTTTTCTCGAACACAATTAACATATCAATCATAGGCTGATGACTATGTTCAACCACTAAAGGTAAAGTTGCATTGGATGATTCATTGCTAATATGTAAGAAATCATTCGCTTCAACTGTAACTTCTCCTGTAAATCCCTTTAGGTATTTTACAGTCTTCTTGATGTCAACCACTGCCGAACCGTTCTCAACGGAGACATGAGTTGCTTCCGCTAAGCCATGGTTCAACCCACAAATAGTAGTGTTATCAGCATTCCATATTTGTAGCGTGTTACTATCGACTACTAAATATGCGTGTGCTGATAACATACCATTTTTAGATTCTCCACCATCGAAGTATCTTCCTTTTAATGCTACGCTCTCTATTAATTTACTCAATTCCTTTGCTTCTATTATTATTTTCATTGTTATTTATCTCCATTATAATTCACCTGTTTTTAATTCAGGTATTCCATTCCATTGATTTCCTGTCTCTTCTAATACGAAGACAGGCCATTTTTTACCTACCATTTTGGAATTAGTTTTACTAGCAGTTAGTGTCGCCATGTAGGTGGTTTTCTTTCCTAACTTTTGTTCTTTTATGTTTACTATTTGTAGTAGTTTATGTGGTGTAGTTTTGTACCAATCGGGAGTTTCCCCTACTGCAATTGGTGCGCCTATACCTTCGTAAACAGGTTTCATATGTGTAATAAGAAATCTGTTAGTTCTTAATGCTACAAACGGATTAATGATTCTATCATAAATCTTATTTCTAACTTTCCAATCTAATGGGCTTACTCTTACTGTATCCGAATCCTGTATTACAGAACCGCTTCTTGCCGCATTCTTTACTAAAGATTTACGAAGAACATCACTAGACCCTTCGTAAATTTTATCAACACCGTCTAAAATTACAGCCTTTACATTTCCTTCTTTAATTTGTTCTTCTAACATTTTAATCCAAGTTGAACAGTTGTGAAATGTTTCATCCCAATTCATAGAGCCATCTTCATTCCAAACATTAGGAACAAACACTCTTATGTTTTCATCTCTATTCCATGCTGAATCCCAAGTTGCAGTTGAACCGTCATCTAAGTCTAGTATTTCGACCGTCATACCTTTCTTGATTTCTTCTTCAGTTCTACAATCCATTGCTAAACCGGATTTACCGACTTTAGGATTGCCCGTAATTCCTAATAATAGGAACTCTTTTTCTCTCTTCATTCTATCTTGTATTTGTTGCATTATTATTTTTTTTCTTTCTTCATAACTCATTGTCATATAAATCACCATTTTTATTATAATCGAAGAGATTTGTTATTTCCTCTAAATCTTCTTCATCTACTTTTATTCGTATTTCTTTTCCTGATGGAAAGTGGAACTTAACCCAAAACTCTCCTGTATCGTCATTCATTCTTCTAGTAGTAAAATCAACTTTGGCTACATTGAACCAATAACTACTACCTTTTATTATCGTATTGTTTATTATTTCGTATTCTTTCATAGTTAATCCTCCTTAAAGGTTTAAGGGTATTGCACCCTTATAGCCAACAATATGTGTATGACTACACTTTTACATAATCAGTCGAAGAACCAATCTGTTTCTTCTGATTCAACGTGTTCAATCAGTTCAGGACTACCGCCTCTAGCACTGATAACATATATACCACTAACATTAATTGTTACAGGTTTTAATGCGCCTTCGTCATCTGTACCTTGTGATGTTCTGCCTACTACAATAACTTCTGAACCAATACCAAAATCAACTACTAACGAAGAAGGAATCCAACAAGTAGTTGCTGTGAAGCCATCGTTATCGAAATTAAATTCAGTAGTTAAATCATCAATATTAATTATCCTATTACCATTAGCAGTAGGTGTCATGTTAATACTAGTAACAGTACCATCAGTAACAACATAGCGTTGTTTGTATGGTCTTGCCGCCGCATTACTATGAGCCTGTTCTAAGTCAACTAATGGACTGTAATTTTCTGTGCAGTATTCCATAATTATATCTTGAACTGAACCGAATGGAACTCTTCTTCTTTCATCTTCTTCTGCTAAATCATCGTTTAGTATTAGAGACTCCATAGTTCTAGACTTACCACCAAATATAGTAGTGTAGTCTTCATTCATAAAGAATGCATTAAAGTGAACCCACTCAAAAGTATTAGGAGTAAATGTTAGTGATGAATCGCCTTTGTAACTAAAAGCGAATGCTCCCATTCTTCCATCAACTTCTCCTACAAACACTCCTGTTCTTCTCCACTCAGAAGCCTTCGTTGGTTTACCATAGTTCTTTTTATTCCACGCCGCATCATTAGTGTTTAGTGGAACTAAGAATAGTCCGCTATCTAATGCTACATTGTTTTCAGGTAATTCGTCCATAACTTTTACTCTTTCTTCGTTATCCCTCATCATTCTTCCTTCGTATTTTCCGTCTGCTGTTTCAGCAAAAATTGCTACTTTACCAAGAGAGTAGGTTAAATCACTATCTCTATTGTATTCTTTAACAACACGGTCTCTATCCAAAGCCATTATATCTACTGCATCGTTTAACGATACAAAGAAACCAAACGCATCTTTGTAAAAAGAATTGTTTGTATTATTAGTTGTTGTTCTTTCACGATTTAGTAGGTTTCTAGCACTACTAAAGTACTGTCGCCAAAGACCTCTAGCCAATAAAGGTTCTTTAGATGCATCGAGATTGTTCTTAGAACATATGTCCTCGAACTTACTCATAGCATCTTCCTCGGATAGACCGAGTATTTCTGCCGCTTTCATTATTTCATTTTTCATTTCTTCATTCATTTTTATTTTCTCCTTTTTTTCCTTTCGTATTTTATTTCAACCAATCCTTCGGCTGCCATTACTAATCCGCAAAGCACCCAAAAGAAATTGGAATCTACACTAATGTAATTTAACGTGTTTAATATTGGTAGTATAATTAGTGCTATACCACCTAACACGATTATCTCATATCTAAGTATGAGATGTTCAAAGTCATCTTTATTAACAACTCCATCTTTATTAAAGTCAAAGAATTTTTTTACCATCTTCTTCTCCCCCTGTTACTATCTAACATTTTAATTATTATTCTCAATCCAATCAACCCCAAAAGTAATTCTATCATTTTATCATCTGTCCTACCATCCAAGATGCCAAGACTTTAGGATTCATATTATTACTTCTGTATTCTGTTTCACCAATGATACGAAGCATTTTGAATTTGTATGACGAATCACTTTCGGTTTCGAGAACTTCTGTATGTAAATTAATACATATAGTCTTCATGTCTGTTGAATCGTAAATCAATTTATGCACCTTCTCTAAAGCATTGTCATAGTTATTTTCATTTATCATTGTTATAATTTCAGAGTATGGTTTCATATTCATGTCTATTTGATATTGGAGAGTTCGTTTACTTGCCGATGAAGCCTGTAATTCATTCAACCCTCGTCTTAGGTCTCCTTGTAGATATGTAATAAACTTATCTAATGACTCACTTGAATGAGTTCTAATGTCCTCTTTTGACAGGATTTCGGTCATTATGTATTTCATGTCTTTATTGTTAAGACGCTTAAAGTTATAGTTAGCACATCTTGACATCAAAGGATTAATAATTTTATGTCTATCATTACAAGTAATAATGAATCTACAATTATCAGCATATCTTTCCATGATTCTCTTTAGTGCATTTTGTGCATCCTTAGTCATACCATCCATTTCATCTAGTAAAATAATCTTAAACGGTACATCACCGATTCTTTTAGTAGATGCAATCTCTTTGATTCTGTTTCTTACTGTCTCTAACTTTCTATCATCAGAAGCATTAATCTCAAAGAAGTTATTTTTTCTATTATCTTCTAGTATTCCGTTTGCTAAAGAAATAGCAGCAGCGGTTTTACCTACACCCGCTACACCGTATAATAAAACATTAGGCATTTCTTTATTGACAACCCAATGTTCTGCATCTAATACAAAATTAGTTTGTCCTATTATTTCATTAAGTCTTGTTGGTCTATATTTTTCAGTCCATAATTCACTCATTGTATCGCCCTCTGTTTCAAACTTTTAGTTGTAATACCATTGGCTTTATCGTTAGCCATTCTTTCTTGGTATCTTTTTAGACCATAAACAATAACATCGACAGGTTTGTCAAACAATTCTCCTATCCTAGAAGGTTCAACTACTACACAATCACAAAAATCACAACATCTTCCTAATGTGATTGGTTCAGCGTTATGCCCATCTGTTTTGAAAACTTTACCATCTAACATTTTATGTTCTATGTTTTTTAGACAAATAACACATTGTAAAGTGTTTACAACTTTTAATCTTCCCACCATTACTCTTCCTCTCCGTTAAGTTCACTTATTAATTTTAGAAACAGTTCATTTTGTTTCTCTAACAAATCTAACATTTTATCCATTCTTCTTTTATATTTTTTATCATTTAATTGTTTTTTCATTTTTATTCCTCTTTATTTTTATAACCACTTATCTAAAGTGGGCGAAGGTAATACTATCTTCTTTGTTTCTATTTTTCTTTTCTCTCCAAGTTTTAATAATCTACATTCTGAATTATCTAACTTTGTCATTGCATATTTTTTGAACTTATCATCTTTCAATAAATCATCGAGAAGATAAGTTTCATGTCTTCTTAGTCCTAACCTACTAGCAATACTACCTAACTTAGAATACTTTCTTCTAGTAGGCATTACCATCTTAGCACTAAGTTTACCGTTATGAGAATATGCTAACAACTCATAAAAGTAAGAATTATCCCAACGTCTTTTCACATTATTATCAATGAATGCTATTTTGTTTGGGTTTATATTCGGTATAATCCAAGATAGTATTTGATTATCTGCGGGTTTGTTCATCCTTAATTTAGTAGCAACCTCGTCTCTATTTCTATTAGTTAGATATTCTCTAACTAAAGTAAACATATCTAAATCATAATTGATAGGTTCATCTGCTCTAGGAGATATGTTTAGAACATCTAACTTTTCTGTTGGTCTTTTCATATCACATAGGTTATACAAAGAAGTTGGTACTGCCTTTTTACTATCAGTAATTAATACAACTTGACCTGCGTATTCTAATACTGTTCTTCTTATTAAATCAGTATTAGGTTTGTAATGCATCTCGTCAATAATAATACCTACATCTTTAGGGATACTAAAGTTATCAGTAATATCATACTCATTTGCATACATAACTATTGGGCTATCTGAAACAAAAGACCTTGCTCTCTTCATCTTATCCATAGATGTATTTCCTAATATTACTATTGGTTTACTCTTCATGTGTTCTTTGCTTATTTTTATTAGACTCATTCATTCTCACTTCCATTATTTGTTCATAATTAACATTACATTTTTGACATTGTACTTGTATTATGTACCACTTCAAATTGTTTTCTTCTACAACACCCGCATCACAATGAAAATTATTATTTCCACAATCTTGACATCCTTCCCAAAGTATTTGGTGTATGTGATAACCTAATATTTCGGTATCGTTAACTGAATCAACAGGTTTGTTTTCTAGAATTGAAAGGTTGCACATTTCGCAAATATGTTTACCGTTTTTAGTAGGTCTTAAATCACATCTAGGACACAATTCTTCTTTCTTTTTCATATTAGATACCCCTTCAATTCTAGTATTTCATCAAGACCCTTCATCGTCTTGTGTTGGTTGGTATCCACTATGTTTTTAACTCCTTTAAAGACATCCCAATTGTTGTCAAAGGATACAGAAGACATATCATACGTCTTCATAAATCTGTCAATATCTTCTAACTTACTTATTGTTAGTATAGGTCTTTGTCTATTTTTAGACTCAGATATTTTATATTTGCTTTGAATATTATTTTGTAAGAAGCAACGGTGTAGTGCCTGTAATCTTCCACCGTTACTCCTAAAGACTATTGATAATTTTACTCTATAACCTAAACTATATCTTTCCGCTTTGATAACTGATACTGTCGGTTTTGCTATTACAGAACAAACTCCGAGAACAATCTTGCGGTCTAACATATTAACTCCTTATACAATAGGTAAATAATATTTTACCTAACGTATTTTCTATATCATATTTTTTATGTCATCTAGAGTTGTGCAATTATACGGGTGTTTGTCGTGCCGTATTCTAACTACTCTAGGAAATCGCAAGCCATAATTACCATCAGAATCTTGAGAAATTAAATCACATCTAATTTCTAACACTATTCTAGGTAAGACATAATATGTTTCACCTGAAAACTTGTCTATTATTTTTCTTAATTCAGTTGTTAAATATATTAAATCTCCATCCGAAAGGCCGCTACCTACGTTTCCTACACTAACATAACCGTTTTCTGTTTTAGCAGAAATCCCGAAAGAACCGAACCATCCTAATCTTTTACCATCACCATACTTAGCAGAAGTTATGACTAAATCTAATTCTATTCTAGAAGGTTTGTGTTTTAAAATATTATTACTCCTACCGCTTTTGTATTTGGCTTCTAAGTCTTTAATCATAATACCCTCAAAACCACTGTTGATTGATGTGTTATAGGCAGATTCGATAGTTGTTTCTTTAGAAAAAGACCACACTCTATTCTCTGATGGAAAATCTTTCAGATGGATAAGACGTTTTTCATATGGTTCGTCAATCAATAGGAAACCCATGTATTGTATTATGTCAAATATAACCATTTTAACAGGGCATTTAAGCATGGCTTCTTGTTTATCCTTAGCGTGAACCCTAGCGGCCATTTTCTTATGTGGAGCAGGTTCTATACTTCCGTTTTCGATGACCGGATATATCTCGGTGTCTAAAATACAAGTATTAGCGTTAAATTTTTTAACCTGTTCAACGACATCGAGAAACTGATTCGATACAACCTTACCCTTTCTATTAAAAATTATTACATCGGATTTATTTTTATGTATTTGATATCTGTTCCCGTCATATTTTACATCTAAAATATATTTTTTAGGTAACTCATTACCGTAGGTCTTTGCTAATGAGGGGTTGAGAAACATTCCTGTTTGAATAGTGGTCGGAGGCTGTAAATCATTTTCTAAATAATGAAAAACAGTTGAAACGTGTTGTATTGAAGATAGAAAATTTACTCTTTTGTTAGGAAACCTTCTCTTAACAGCCTTAACAACAGTAGAATAAGAAACTCTATTTCTAGGAGTTCTTAGCCAATATCTAATGAACCATTTTGCTTCTAAAGAGGACATTTCTTTTAATGCACTACTAAAAACACTATATGAATCACTATTGATACTAGAACAGTCTAACAATAATAAAGAGTGTAATTGTTTTATTGATAAATTGCTTGTTCTATTATCGGGAAGATATTGATACATACCTTCGCCTATGTCTCCCCATATTTCTTCCTGTTCTTGAACTTCGTTGTCAAATAATTCTAATGAATTTGCTATCCAAGTAATAGCCCGTTTTTTACCGATAGAGTTTGCTTCAAGGTTTAGACTTAAAATATCTAAAACTGTCTTAGGACAGGAAAATGAACTTAATGATTCGTCTATTATTTTGATTTTATTTTTCATTGTATTGTTTAATTCTACTGCTTCACACATTCTTGCAAATCTAATTAGTGTCATCCTTATTCGCCTCATTTTTATTATTTATTTTTTCTAACGCTTTAATTAACGTAGGTAATTCTTCCATATTTATTCTCACTCCTTTTCTTGTTGGCTTCCCATCAGAATACCATCTTACATCTACTACTTCTACTTTCCAAAACTCTCCTGTTTTGATTAGTAGTTCGGTAGTAGCGTTGCGAGGAACTCTCGCTATTATATCCATATCATCACTCATTCTTCTCCCCCCTTTAGCCAGTAGTCTTTAGTAACAAACTCTTCATCAACCTGCACAATTACATTACCGACAATCGGATTGGTGGACAAGTGTACATGGAAGTATTGCTGAGTTGCTAAATGGTTAATTTCTAATTTCGACCAAAGACCTTCTTCATTCACAATCATACTTTTTACACCATCAAGCAATAGTGCTTTAGGCACATATTGAATGTTACCTCCTACCGTTTCTTGCATATCTTCTAATGTAGGCGATTCAGTCCAAGTTTTACCCTTGAGTTGCCACAAGCAACTATCTTCCATTAGTATTTCAATCCAAATATCACTCATTGATTATCTCTCCTTCTAAAGTTACTTTCTGTTTACAAGAAAAACAAATAGGTATCATCAACTCTCCACCTTGACTATAATCAGTATAAATAAATACCGTTGCACCACAACATTGGGTCATATGAATATACAATTTATTATCCGGTTCAGTATCGCTCATTCATTCACTTCCTTCTTCAACTTTAGTAGCAATATACGAGTTTCTTTCATGTATGCTTCCGCTCTCTCGGCCATGGCTCGGCGAGTGATGTTATTCCACATAGCACCACACGCATTACAACTAATAACTGTTGATTTGTGTTTTTCTATATCTGAATCTTCAACAAGATATTCTTCAACTGTTTCAAAAGCACAATTGAAACAATTATCCATACCTTCATCAATGTTATTGCTATTCATGTAAACCAACCTTCCTTAAATCTAGTAAGTTCCTTAAGTGTGGTAAAATATCTAGGTGATTCTAAATCATCTAATCTATTTGCTACCCAAATCACCCCACCTAAACTACTTATCTTTACAATTTCATATTGTCTTTTCTCGTCACACTCAAATACTTCTTCTGTATTAACTTCAGGAACTAGACCATAGTTTCTAGATAATTCTAATGCAATAGATTCTAAATGATTAGAAACATATTTCACTATTAGATTTCTTTGTATTGGTACTTTAGCATCGACTACTAACTTCATCTTACCTGTCATCTCACAAACTTTACATTTGTTTCCTTCACAAATAGGACATAGAATTTCAGCAGGTAGTGGGGCAGGGAACTGAATAGTAACCGCCTTGCGGTTTCCCATCAGTAGCCCTTTTCCCTACAAAAACATTCGTAACAAAAACCGAATCTATATTCTACATTGTTACAGTAGTTACAAGTCATTCCGTTCCTCTCCATTCTCTATATGTAATAGTATAGTTAATTGTTATATCATATGTAAAATCAGAGAAGTATAGGTCTACTGTTCCAATAGAAGGAGCATAGCCGCTAGACCAAAGATAATCGTAATAAATAATATCGGCATTAAGTCTATGTGTGTAAGTTATGTTTTGAGACACGTATCCTCCGACTTCAAAGGTATAATTGTGGAAAGTTACAGTATTATTATCTACTGTGAAACTTAAGTGGGTTACAGTATAATTACAACTAATTACTTCTAACCATGTTGTTGAATTGCCCAATGTGATTGTAGGTTTAGTTGCATTTTCATCTCCAACCAATACTGTAAAAGAACCTTCTAATGTAGAAGAGTTAGGAATAACTCTATCATCATCCGATGGAGGGTCGGGTATTATTTCACCCGCGCATCCTGATAACATTACTGCTACCAAAAATACTAATCCAAATTCTTTCAATGTTGTTTGTCTGCTATTTTCCATATTCATTTAAACGCACCTAACCCTAGTTGTTCGCCCTTCGGATTACCGAAACGCTCTTTAAGTTGTTCTTTTCTTTCTTTCTCTAAATCCTTTTCATGTTGGACTAACATCATAATTTCAAAGGCTCTAGATAATTTCTTATCGTCATTAGTTAACATAACTAAGTCTCCTTCACTATTTTCATGAAGACATTCATCTAATAACTTTCTCATGTAACATACTAAATCTAATAGTTCCTTGTTATCTTTAACAAGAGACTTTACAGCCTTAGCAACATTGTTTGTGTTTTCAACTAATTCTTTATTATTCATTTATTCTTCACCACCCATTGTAGGTTCTATGTCATCAAAAACAGTTTGTTGTATTAAACCGTAGAAAACTTTCTTTGCGGAGTAAGTTCCTTTTTCGTATTGTTCATTATTCATGTTAACAGCAAGGTACTGATTATCCCCAAGTACTATTGCACTCTTCATCATAGTATTCCAAGTATTTACAGTTCTCCAATCAGTACTGCTTAGATATGCTTCTCCGAAGGGATGAGTATGTATCCAACTCTTAATCGGTATTCTCATAGGTTCACCGTTAGTTAATTCATCTTCGTGTCCTTGAAAAGATACGAAAGCGGGTGTGCCGCTACTAATATACAAATCATCTTTATCGTCTATTACTACTTGTACTTCCATTCCTTCTAAAACTTCATCAGACATCTGCCAAATAGCAGACAGAAACGTTTCTGTATCTGCACATGGTCTAATAAAATTAACACCACCTTCGGAGTTACTCATATCTTTATAGACATCTCTTATGTGTCCCTTCCAATCAAAGTTCTTCATTGCTTTTTCATTTTCTTCATTATTCATTTCTTCTTTTATTTCTTCTTTCATTTATATTCCTCCCATTTGTTCTAACAAGGTATCCATAGAGTTTTCAAACTCATGGTATGTTCTGTGTCCGGCTATGAATCCACCTGCGTGTCTTTTTGTTCCTAGAAACGCTTCTAGACAAGCCGGACAAACTACCTTTACTATTTCTGCTTGTTTGTAGAAACCATCAGTAGAAATAACATTAACAATATTACCTACGTCTTCTTCTATTAAATTATCAATTTCAGTGTCTTCTTCACTACTCATACATTCACCACCATTTTATCTATAACATCATTATTATCGTTAAACCAACGCTGTATCCATTGAGTTGCAATACCTGCTATGGCAATGTGCATTGCACTTATATCTTTAGCAGAACCATCCCAATCACCACCTTGACAACTGAATGAACCGTCTGCTCCGGCTAATAAATCCGGTATTAATATAGGATTAACTTTGTAAGAAATCAATACTCCATTCCTACCTTGCGCTCTAAGGTCTAACCACTTTACTGGACTATCTTCACCATGTCCTGTTTTGTATAGGAGTTTTCTTGCCGCAAGATTATCTACACAACAGATTACTAAATCATATTTCTTTTCAGTTAACTGTTTAGCGGTAAGAACTTGATGTTCTCTCTTTTCTGTTATCGCTGATTGTATTCCTATCTTATCGCCTAGAACAGAAACCTTTGGGCGACCGATATCTTCAACTGTGAAGTTCTGATAGGATAAGTTCTTTTCTTCAACTTTATCATCATCATAAATTGTGATGTCATACAGTGCTTGTCTTCTTTCACTAATTCTTTCTAGGAAAGATGCTAGGTAACTACCTATTCCACCTGCTCCAATTATCAATAATTTTCTTTGTTTTAATTTCTTTGTTTTCATTCTAATTCCTCTTTTAATTCTATTACAGATAAGTTATGTTCACGTTTGGTTTCCCATAACGTAGTGAACACTAACAGTTCCTTATCATCTGCTTCTGCTGTAAATATAGTACCACTTTGCATATGTATATCTAATTCATACTTAGCCTTAGATAATACTCCTTTCTTGTTCACCTCTCTTATAGAAAAGGCAGTACAATAATTTACATCTATTGTCGTTCTTCCGCTTGCTGTTTTCATTGTTATTTTTCTTCTTATCATTTTATCTTACTCCGTCTATTATATTATTAATAGTATAAAGTTTAATCTTGTCTATATCTAATTTTAGATTAGAACAAATTCTTTTTCTTTTTTCTCTTAAGGTTACTTCACTAAACCCACCACATTCTGATAGTGCGGCAGTAGTGATACTTTGTGAATTATAAATCTGAGACACTACCCACATTGACGCTATTATGTCGCTTTTAGTTAAAGTCTCATCGAACAAATCATAACATCTCTTAACATATTCAGCGAACCTATAACAATCTCGTCTTAAGTCTCCTTGAATATCTTCAAAACTGGTACGGTTGTTTTTATATCTCACATGGCCTTCAGAACCTTTGTGTTTTCGATTGTGTATTGTTATTGTATCTTGTTGTCTAACACGAATACGTTCTATGGTTTCAGTTATTATATTATCTATATTTATAAAATTGAAATCAGTACAACCGAACTTCTTCTTCGCTCTTTTGGAAGTCCTTAATATATTTTTAATAGGTATTTTACTTTGTCTTGAAAACTCTTTCAATGAAACAGATATTCCCTTGTCTTTTAACACATAATAAACTATTCCCGCCGCTACGTTTTCTATTGGTAGTCCTCTTACTAAGTGTTCTTCTTTCATAGTTTTATATTTCCTTGTTGCTTCTTGTAGTAGTTTTTTACCATTATAATATGATAAGAACATACTTGCAGATAGCCTAAAGTTTGTTGTCGATGAATCATAAACAGTCCTTCTTTGTTCTTCAAATAAATAGAAGGTCTTCCTGTTTGTAATATCTTGTCTTCCAATCATTGAACCCAATCCGTTAAAGTCAGCATCACGGATTTTAGAAAAGGAATTACCCAATGCTTTGTCATTACTTCTGACTGATACACTAGTTTCTTCAAACATATTTACTGATAATATCAAACCACAATCAGAACAAATAGTTTCACCCATTCTTTCATCGAAGGTTGTAGTGGTGCAGTCGCATTCAACACACTTCATTTCATCACCATTATTCTACAACAATCGCCATCTTTAACCCGAAGGTCTCCTAATTCTTTTTTACATTTATTACATATTTTCATTTACTTATTCTCCTTTTTTTTGTGTAAATATTCATCACACTTTCTTTGACTCCACGCATTTAATTTACTCCTGTCTAATCTCGGCATTACTTTAACACCATTTCTTAAATCTTCTGTTATTAACGGTTTAATTGTGTAAAGATGATGTGCCGCTATATCTTCATTGATTAATGCTAATGCCCTCGCTGTTAGTTGGTCTCCGATACTAGCACCTTTAGAAACGTTGTCAATACAAATTGAACCTGAAAGTTTCATACCATGCCAATTACCTTTTTCTTGACTGAACCCTACTATTTGATGGGTATTGACATCTTGATTACCTCTTTTCATACCATCTCCGGTATAAGTAATAACCCAATCAGAATATTTTCCATGAACGAACAGTGCTTTATTCTTAGGATTTTTGAATTGCACGAAATCAAGTTGAGGAGTTTCAGCCGCAATGTCGAACAATAATTTAGTTGCTCTATCTTCTATAATATTAGAAGTTCGGTGTTGCAATAACCATTGTTTCATTTTTTCTAATTCTGTTCTAGTCGGTGGACTACCCATCAATTCAGTCCAAAGAAACTCGTTATCTACTCTTATGTTCCATTTCTTACTCCTTTTCTTACCGAACTTATAGTAGTCAATGAAAGTGCTTAATTCTTTAGTTGACATTACACCCCAAGTGCTATCAGATATTTCTAAAACACATTCTTTATCGCTTATTAGTTTCGTGTTAATAACAACATCAGTCTTACGGAACTCATCTAAAAAGTGATAAGGTGTTCTGTTTTCTAAAGCATAAAGAACATTATGAGGAAAAGTAGTTACCTTTCTCAAATACTCACGCAATTGAACTGAACTTCTTGAAAGCGAAGCCCTTAGAATTACTTTACTGATTGCCTTGACAATATCTGCTTTATTTCTAGGTAAGGTATTGATATAATATCTCTTGTTAGTTCTTCCATAAATTATACGAACATTACCGTCAAAATATTTGAAGGTAATACTATTCATAAAATCTTCTTTTGCTGTATCGTAATCTTTAGTGGGAAATAAGTTGTTTTTTACTTGTTTAGAAACCGTTTCTAAAATAGGGTCTATTCCATCTTTAACTTCATTCATCCTAATTCTACCGCAATTAATTATATGTTCACCTCTATGATTCATGTTTTTGGGTGTTCTAATAATAACTCTATCAGAACCATATAGTTTACTAGGGGTAGGTTCGATTGATAACCGTTTTATTTCAGTTGCCTTTCTATCTACTGTTCCAGTAAATAATTGTTTATACATTTTCTTTTGGTTATTGGATATCCTAAGTAGGAAACTCGATGTTGAGGTATTGCCTCCATCACCTACTGAGGGTATTATTATTTTTATTTTCATTTTTTTCTCTCCATTTATTTTCTTTGTTATTTTTAATTTGTTTTGTTGAATAGTAGATAAAATTATGTAATTCTTCTACTGTTTTGAGTGTTGAGTTGCCGTTAATAATATGACTAACTATATTATACCATAATAATCTATATGATATGTCCTTTTTATTTCTTCTCCAAAAGGAATGAGATACATTATTTTTGTTACCCGCACCGATAATGGTGTCAACTAGAACTTCCCTACAAATATGTAGGTATTCCTCGTCAGGCTTATTTTTATTGTAATACTTCATTTGATGGTCTCTCTTGATGAATGTATTTTACAATAATCACTATTGTTTCTCTTAATTAATTTACATTTTTTATTTTTTACTGTTATCCCCTTGCACCTTTCTTCAAGGGGAGGGTTTCTTATACAATTGAAACATAAATTAGTTGTTGTTTTTTTTCTAGAAGTATGATTTCTTGTTCCTAATTTCTGTTTACATATTCTACATTTCATTTTTATCCCACATTATTTTGTTAACGGGCTTTGCACCCGTCCGATAACGTCTCCTGTTACTAGGAATACTTTACGGTAGTGAATACCATATAGTAATTACCGATAGATTTTATATCTATGATAAGATAGACTAGAACTAAAGCAGATTTATTGGTTTCCGCCAACAATTGCTTGAACTAGGTTAACAGATTCAACGCCATCCCAATTAATATCGCTAACAGATTCACGGCTAACCATGTCTCCGTCAACATATACCCAATGGGTTGGGTGTTCTGCCAACTGTTCAATCATTTCAGATGTATTAACATCTAAATCTGTGTGTCCTGTTTCATTCATTATTCTCAATTTCATTTTTATTACTTCCTTTTTTTTTGGTTCAACTATGTTCAAGACTGTGTTGATTGTCTCGCTTGATTAAGCGTGTTCTCTAATGATGATACATAGGATTTTAATTGCCTTTTATCATCAAGGAGTTGTATTTGCATTGCTTCGTAAACTTCAACCTTCTGTCTGAATGTTTGGATTGTTCCTTCTAATCCTTTAGCATATTCTAGAAGACGGTTGAAATCTTCTTGCAATGTGTTTACAGGCGTTTGCTCCGCCACATCTTCTGTTACTTCTTCATTTTTTTTACTTTTCTTTGCCATGTTTATTCCTCCGACTTACACTCCAAGAGTATATCATTACGTCTATGTAATATACTAATAAGACTATCGCATTGTTTAGGTGAGGGTAATTCCAACCTTACAACCCGTCTTCTCATGTCTCTTAGAAATCTTCTTTCCCAACTATTTACTGCTTCACCTGTGGTGAATGGTCTGATACCAAAGGCTTTACAGCCTTGTAGGAACTTTTGTTGGTCTAAATCATTATCATTTACTGTAACCAATTTCCTAGTGATATATGAATCAACATTACCCAAATGAATTATTCTATTCGAATCAATAGAGTCTATTCTGTTTACAATATCCAAATGTTTTTGCATATTGGTTTTAAATAAAACTAAATCCTCCATAAGTTTATCATTTGGTGTTCCTCTTTTACTATCTCGCTGTCTTCTAGGGTTGTCAGGATGATTCCATCTCCACACAATAGAAGCCATTTCATAGGTAGGGTTTCCATATGAACCGTTGCTACTTTTACGGATAAAGGTCTCCGGTCTGTAATCTTTAACAGACTCTTCCCAATATGTTTTACCTGTTTTCTTGACATTGATTCTCAAATCTAATTCTTTAATTTCATCAAATGTATTAGTAAACCATTCACCATTTTCTTCCCACCAAGCATCTTTGATTAAAGATTGCACTGCACTTGCTTTCCAATCTTCAATCATTTTATCTGTAATAGTTCTCCTGTCTATTTTTAGTTTCTCTTCCATATGTCGAAGAACCATCCAATTACCAATACAAGTTGAACCAACAATTTCTTTAGTTCCATTTTCAGTATTTTCAATTTCAAAGTGATAGACGATATCATGCCCACAAAGACAAGAATTGGGGTGTCCTGAAACATGGTTTCTTGTTGTTTCATTAGGAGATTGTCTCCAAACATTTCCTGTAATTCTCCATTCTTTTTTGGCTTCTTCATAATCATCAGAATTAGATAATGACAATAATTTATCTGTTAATCTACTATAAGTAGCCATTATTCCATCCTCTCGTTTTGACGTTGTTCTCTAAGGAAACCATCTAGTAACATATCTATATTCTTATACAATGCTTCGGGTAAACCACCAATTGTTTTACGATTTAAGGATAACCAAATTAAATGATTTTGGTTTAATAAAACCTTAACTTCATCATCATCATTCATCGTTATAACTAACGGAGGCATCTCATTATCATTTACCATTCTAAATTCTACATTTCTTTCCATATTTATTCCTCTTGCTCTAACATTTTCATTCCTATATCTGTTAATCTATTCCAGTGATTATTTAGTTCCTTAGTATCATAGATACCACCCACATCTGCTCTCCAAAAAATATTACCTAAATCAGTAATTTTACTTGATATAATAGTAATTAAAGCGGAGTTATATTTATTTCTAAATGTAATTCCTCTTAAATCTTCAACACCATCAGGTATTGGGGCTTTTGTTCTTAATTCATCATTTCTTCTTATTCTTTCTTCTATATTCATATTTCATTCATCTCCTTTTCTTTTCTTGTGTAAATCGTTATTCTCTTAAATGTATAATCCATATTTAATATTTTTACAACGTGTCTTCGAAAATTTCCCGTAATGGGATAATATTCTTTACCAATAACTTCTACTTGATACCATTTACCACCTAAAACAGACCAACCTATGTGGCCTATCTTGTAGTTTTGATTTTCTCTCCATTTTTTCATTTCTATATTTTCCATTTTTATTCTTCCTTATACATATCAGTGTAGTCTCTTAATTCATTAACTACACCATCCATTGTTGCACCTATTACTGTAAGTGCATCATCTAGAATTACTCTTCTCATCATGGATAGATGAGGGAGTTTTTCATAAGCCTCCACTAATTTATTGTAGTGGTGTTTCATTGCTTCTAGATTTTCTATTAATTCTTCGGTCATTCCTCTTCCCATAGTTCATCTTCTCCAAGAAGGGTTTTTTGTTCTTTGAATCTATTTATGACCTTTTTTAGATTCTTAGGGCTTGTTGCTGTTATAAAATTCTGTCCTCCTTTTAGGAAGATAACTATTTTATAGACATCACCTGATTTAGTGGCCGGATAAATAAACTTAGTTAAATCATCACTAGGTTTTAGTTTACTCCAAGTAAATGCTTGAACATCATCTATACAGACAACACCGTTAGTAAATCTAGCGTAATGTTTTCTACTAAAATCTTCAACCATAATTGACAACTCAATCACTCCGAGTAGGCTTAGGGTCAAAACATTTCTTACACTGGAAGCCGTTTTCATTACTCCAAATTTTTCTAATTTTTCCACAAGTAATGCATTTTTCAACTATTATACTCATTTTTATTCCTCTTCATCCTGAATTGCTTCTGCAATAGCGAGAATTAATTCTCTATGTTTTGACATATCTAATGTTCCGTTGAACCTCTTATCGTCATCGAAGATAAACGATATGCCCAATTTACCTTTAGGTATCGGGTCTCGTAATATTAGTATTTGATTTCCGTTATTTATTTCATTTATTATATTCATTTCTTATTCCTCCTTACATTTTCTTTTATCATTTCTTTAATTGTGAGACCATAGTCCATATGACCTTCGGGCAGTGATGATAACCTACTACCCTGAAGGTTTCTCAATATAGAGATAATATTAGCGGCTGCTTTAGTAAAGCGTTTATCTGCTACATTATCTCCTTTTGGTACTCCTTTTTCCCTAACCTTTTCAATGGAAACAATAAAGTTTTCATTGTTAGGGTTGTGTAATATTGCTCTTATTATTTCATATTCTGCGTGTTTTACATTTTTAAATCTCATTTTAATTCCTCAATCTTTGAACAGTATCAGAATACAAAAGTTTTAATTTTTTACGTTTGTTTTCTGCGTGTTGTTTAGGCCACCATGTCGGAGGGGAGGTTTTCCATTTAGCCATATACCATTTATCTTCTAAATAGTAATGGCGATATTTTTCTACTGCCGACAAATCATTGAAATTTTTTATTCCCCTACAATTCATATCTTCTGATATTGCTACTGCGAAAGGAGTCAACCCAATGTCGGGTAAGTCATCAATAACATTAGTCCATAGGTCATTATGTTGTAATAACAATGTTTGAACTTTATGTTTCTTTCCATATCTAACAGTATATTCAGCACATAATGCTGCGGTATGTGTTAGTAGGAAAGAGAAGTTTTGTTGACTTTCCCTAGCCCAAATAGTGCAGGGATGATTTAACATTACAGGTTTGAATGGAACATTTTCATATCCCAAATGGTCTGCTATTGTTGATAACATTTGTAAACTTTCAGTTGGCATTTTAACAACGTGTTTATCACACATCATCTTAGTACATTCTTCTGCATCTTCTGATAAAATAAATATATTCATTCAAATTCCTCCAACCCAAAAAAAAGCAGGGAAGAGTAAGTTAAGACTATACTCAACTTACTCAACCTCCTCTTCGTCAATACCATGTTTATCAAAGAAATCTAGTGAATCAATATATTCAACATAATCTTCCATATTACAAGGTAAGCAAGGTTCGGCTACAACACCTCCTTCGGGGAGTTGTATTGCAACCAAACCTGTATCATTACATTCTTCGCACTTAACCAATTCTTTCACCTACATAATTCAAAGTTTTCTTTGCCCTTGTGATTGCCACATAACATAGATTTTTTTCTTGTTGTTTATCTGCATCAGACTTAGCCATAGGATGAGGCATAAGTTGAGGCTCTAGAATCCAAATGTTATCTTTTTCTAATCCCTTTGCTTTGTGAATAGTAGCAAAGATAACGCCACGTTTCTTTCCATCACCAAAGATTGCTTTGATGTTGTCGAGAATACCTTGAACAGTATTTGCATTTCTAGTAAGATAAGTAATGCACTGTCTCTTGTCATCAAGTGATTGAACTAATCTTTCTTTGTCTGCTTTTCTGAATACATCCATTTGATATTCAATATGTTTGTTAAGTAATGGTAAGAAATCAGATACTAACATATCGTTATTCTTAGTTACCTTACCAACTAATAATTGTAAACTGTAACCAATGTCTCTACCTAATACAAAGGCAGGTATTCCTTCTGAAATTAATTGAAAGCAGTTTTGGATTAATGGAGCGTTTGTTCTGCAAAGAACCATGTCTCCAACTTTAGGGTTAAAGGCTACGTTAACATTTACTTCGCCATCTTCTGCATCTTCCCTACAAGTATAATCACTAAAGAAACGATTCGCTTCTGCAACTACTGTCTTAGGACATCTCCACGTAATGCTAAGAGTGAACTCTTTTACACCTCTAGGAGATTCGGATAATGTATCTTGAAATAATTTCATTGATGCTGAATCAGCACCACGGAAACCATAGATTGCTTGCTTTGGGTCTCCAACTACAATCATTCGTCCACCATTACAAGTCTTCAAAATTAATTGTCTTTGAACTTCATTGAAATCTTGTGCTTCATCAACAAAGACTACATCATAATGTTTAACATTCATATCTAATTCAACAGGTAGCCAAATCATATCATCGAAGTCAACTACTGATAAATCCATACAATTATTTTTAATTGTAGGTAAGTATTTCAAAGCATTATTCATTTCTAATACACCGTCAAATTCGATGTTATATTCTTGCATGATTGAGATAATTGATTCTCGGTCATCCCACTCTACCATTGATGATTTAATGAGACTAACTAATTTAACTAGTTGAGACTTTGACTTGAATTTCTTACCAAGTAAGTTTTCCACAATCTTGTAGGTTTTCTTGTTATCAATTTTACAATTTCTTCTCTCTGATTTAATCGCTGCAAGTCCTAGACTGTGAAACGTTTTTGCTTCACAATCATCAGGTAGTTGGTTTGCTAATTCCGTTGCGATTGCTTTGTTAAATGCTAAAAAGCATTTTCTACCGACAACGTGTTCAGCACCATTTACAATTGTAAAGGTTTTACCTGTACCTGCACCTGCATAGACCATCATGTGAGAATCACCGTAAGTCATTTCTTTCCATATTTCTTCTTGTTCATTTGTTCCTTTTATTTTCATTTTTATTTCCTCTTTATTTTTATTGTTATATTTGGGAATGGGATAGTTAGGAAAATTGGGTCGCACCACACGACTAGATAGGAGATGCCAACACGTTACAGAACGAAACGAATTTATCCAATTTATTATTATCTAAAACCTAACTCAGTTATATCAGATGACAGTATCAATTATCAAGATATTTTGAGTTGTAGGACTTGCCTCTATGACAGTAAAGACAAGTCCATTTGTAAGGGTAAAACCCATACAGGATATTTTTGAATTTGAAAGGGGAAAGAAAAAACGTACTATGCCGCTTTACACGAAGGTGGTATGATAACAATTGTCAAATGTTACCAATGATGTTTCACTGCTTATGCCGACTACTAATATTACTTACAAATGCATAGCCTCGAAAGACCATGACTAAAATTGCTTTCATCATTATTGCGCTTAGTTCTTCGGAAATACCTTTTCCAAAGAAAGCATTTTTTAGATTTCCCAACCCTACTAAGAATTAATTCGCACTTGAAAGACGTTTGCTACTTCACTACCGTTCTGATGAAGGTCATTTTTCGCTACTTGTAATTCAGTTGTTTGAATCTCAACTGTTTGGTTTGGTTCTTCTAATGCAAACTTCTGCATCTTCTTCTGAGTGGTTTAACTTGCAATCCCGCTAAGGATAACAAATTATTTACTCGGTTCTTATTACTGTAAAAAACCCCTAGTTCCCACAAGGTCAACTAACACCTTCTGCTACTGAGGGAATATTGCTATACCTGTTTCAGTAGTTTCAAGTCCTAGATTTACGAGACAATCCTTATGTGTGAGTGTGATGTAATTCTCAAACACTTCTCACTCATTTGAGAGAGACAATGTTTGATATTTAATTGGAATAGCACATTATAGTGCCTTTTTCTTATTTTCTCATTTTCTCATTCTCCTAAGAGAGAGAGAGAGAGAGAGAGAGAGAGAGAGAGAGTAGTAGTATAATATAATTATGATAATATGAGAATAATAATAATTATATCTAAAATTATTCTAATTTCCCACTTTTCTCATGTTTCTCATTCTCATATGAGATAAGAAACAGTAAGAAACAACGAGAATCACTACGATGTCTTAATCGTGAATACTATATCTATTATACTATATCTTATACTGTATCTATATTAGTATAATATACTATACTATATAGGAACAAGAGTATGAGTCATCAAAATGAGTGTTGTAGTAGGTAGTGAAAGGTATTTTCCACAAGGATACTATCTTTATATGAAATATAGATTACACTCAGGCAAATGATGTCATCTCTTGATTTACACCACTGGATTCACGAAACCATATATAAGCCGACCGACCCACCATAAAGTACATAAATTCCATTTACTATCCTTGTGTATCTAAGACCTACAACCATATGGTTTGGAATGTTGCTTTGTTAATGTAAACCCTGAGGTGTAAGAGGGTGAAGGCTACCCAATTATTGAGTAGCCTCCACATCAGCCGTTTTAGCGGCCTCCTTTGCGTTGTCTGTGATTATACCTAGCCAATGATTTCTAAAATCTTTCGCTGATAGGTAGCGTCTGTCAGGTCGTGCCTTTGATTTTTTAGCGTGAATGTGGCTAACTTCAGGCAGAGCCTCGTATGCTTCCATCATAAAATCTAAGAATGGGTTGTGTGCGTCAATTTCCGCTTGAGTTTCAGCAGAAACAGAGTTTGAACCTCTAGTGCCTAGAGGATAATCACTAAGTTTAAATCTTTTAGCAGCCCTAGAAAATTGAGAAATTGTCGTTGTGATTACTGATTTTATGCCAGTATCCGCATATTCTTCAAGAGCGTAAGCCCATGAAGAAGTTGCCCAATTACTCATATTATTATCATCGTTGAAACTATCAGTTTCATCAATCCATGTCGTTATTAAATCAATTTTTTCTTCTATTGTTTGTTGTTCTGTCATATTTATCATTCCTGTATATATTGGGTTTCACCCTCTTACACTATTGGTAAAGTCAAAACAGGATAGGGTTTCGTTAGCAAAGCACACTTACAACCATATGGTAGGATACACTTTGTCGTTCTATCCCATATACTCTTTTTTGTTCTAGGTAGTATGTCAACAGAACCGTTAGTTCAAACAACGCAACCCGAACAGATACTAAACTTGAGTTACCCCTATGAGATTGAGATTTCCCAATCTAAGTCGGGTTCAAATCACGTCTACATTGTTAAGTCTCTTAAAATTAGAGGTGATTCACCTTCTCAAGTAGTAGAAGAAACAGGTAAAGCACTCAATGTACTCAAGACCTACCTTGATGCACTAAATCAAATGTAAAATTCCCAAGATATCACAGGGCTGAAGTGAATTGATTGAATCACAGGATTTATCCCACTTTTAGATTTGTCAGAACATTCGTTCTTGTCTCTATTAAAATTTCAATGACATATGCATACTATTCTAGAACAGTATTGTATAATTAATCGGTTGAACAATATTAGCACAACGAATTTCCCACTGCTAGAAGTATGAAAAGAATCAACTTTCACCGAAGCCCTATGATACTATTTTACTAAAAATAGTGGGGTTATGAACTACAAAGTGTTACACAACCATATGGTATGAAACTTTGAGTAATACCTCATATATTAGTTATCAGACTGTATAGTATGAAAGGAGGTATGCTACCATGAAAGACGATGAAGAAGAAGAGGAAAATTAAGGCACTCACAATGCATGGTAGCCCTTTGGTCGAAAGACCATCGGGTTGCAGCACATTGTTCTCAAAGTTTTACAACGCGCACAACCATATGGTAGCATCAGTATTGATGCGCTACCACATTGGGAGGTGATAAACGTGGACGAAGAAGAAGAAGAACAAGAGTAATTACATTACTCATGTATAAGTCGCCACCACACCATATGGTTGTAAGTGGAACTTTGAGAAACGCAACCCCCCTCAGGGGAACAATTTTTGTTAGGTTTGTTCTAACCTAATATTTTACTCAATCTATCCACCCCAATTCCAAATCCCATATTATCTGCTCTATGTCTAAAGTTTGTTGCTGTGTTTCTCCGCACCTATCGCATTGGATAGTAACGCTGACATTTATGCCGTTAATCTCAAAGTCCGATATAGTCACATAATTGTGAGTACAAAGGTTTTCGGTTTTCCTTATGACTTCACGCAACTTTTTCACTTCTGCAACTAAGTTTTCCACCGCATCTTCTAATTCATCAGATGGTGTTTTCCAATTCATTTTCTCATATTCTTCTATATTCATTCTACTTCACTTCCTGTTTCTTCGGTTAATTCTATGGTAATTTCCATTTCATCATTCCATTCAGAACCACAGTCAAAGCATTGGCGTAGTACGCCAACTTCGTCTTTGTAATATCCTATGTTGTTTATTCCACAAACAGGACATTTACCCGAATTGTGTGCTTCTGTATCAAATGTATAATGTGAAAGATTATCTATGGTAATTTCCATTTCATCATTCCTTCTTTCAACTTCTCTACGCCATGTGTTCATAAATCTATTATGATTAAAATTTTCATTATGGTATTTCAGATTAGTAGCCATAGAAGAAACCTCGGCTTCATTTAAACCCAATATAAAGGGCAATTCTAAAGCAAGATAATTATAATGCCTATGTTGAAATATATTATTCATTTAAACCACTCCTACATTCTTTCATATGCTGTCTCCAAATTTTTATTTCATCGTGTAAGTCCTTAACTTCTGACATACTATAACTCACTATATTCAGATAGGGTTGGCCTTACCAAAGTCACAGCCATACCATATGGTTGGATTAAACCTAGCCTCCAACCATATGCTTTGTTTGCAAATTTTTTTTATTTTTTTTTATTTATTATCGTTAATTTAATTAACTTTACTAGTGGTAGGCATGACAATGGTAGTATCTGACGGCTTGTGGTTCACTATAATTAAGAATCTAGGCCACTTTAATAGTAATAACAATAAAAAGAATACAAAAACACATAAAAAACCTGCTCTTGATAGCGTTAGTAAAAGAAAACGCCCTTACTGTCCTTATTGTAAGGGTCATTTAAATTTCGCATCAGGAGAATGGAATGATAAACATTGCACTACTTGTAATAGAAGAGTTAAGCCGTTTTATGCTCCTTAATTTTTTAATAATAGTATCCTTATTACGGTTATGGTAGTAAATTAAAAAAAAAACGCGCGCTAGTGGTAAAAAAATTCCACCACATTTTTCACTTTTCGTTAGGTAAAACATTTTATTACCCACAAAAATAGTAGGAAACGGAATAATATTAAACTTGAGTCTTTTAGAAGGTAATGTGTTTACTGGGGGGGTGTTTTATTAGTTGGGAAAATATGCTTAAGAAAGAAACTACTATAATAAAGCAAAAAATAGATGCAGATAGTATGAAAGAGATGATGAAAAATTTTAATGTTTTAGTGGATGGTATTGAGGCAACAAGAAAGGCGCTTTATGATACACCTAAAACTGAAGAAAATAGATTTGACCATGATGCAATTCGGGAACTGTTATTAGATATACAAATCGGTTTAGGTAAATTAGAAACAAATTTGACAACATTGGGAGAAGTGGATAATTTTGAGTTTAACATACCTTCTGAAAGAATAGAATAAAGAGGCAGACAATGAGTTGGTTTGACACAATTAAGGCTACACCTGTTAACACTAAACCTAGAAAGGTTTGTGTTAATCCGGTGTGCAATACCAAACTTACTCCTTCTGCATCGTCAAAAGGAATAGAGTTATGTGGACGTTGTACTAGAAAGGCAAGAGAAAAGAAAGGTGTTAAAAGAACAGGAGCGTTTCCTAAATTTTTAAATTCTAAAATAGAAAAGAAAGGTTCTAGGTCTATGTCTATTCATGCTAAGAAGTTGATAGAAGAAGTTATGTTAGAAGTTACAGAGCCGAAAACTCCTAGAGAGATACTAGAGTTAATGTATGATAAAATGAGTGAGTCAAAAAATAATTTTAATACAGGTGCTAGCACTATTCCTACTGGAAACGAACTTAAATATTACTTAGGGAAAAATTATAATTCAGGGTATTTTGATAAGATAACTGGAAAACCTAGAAAACAATCAAGGAGTGGTAACTCTATAACTAAATATTGGGGTGATGCTTATGAGTTGGTTTGAAGTTCTTAAGAAGAAAAAGAAATCTACCGTTAATTCAGCAGGTAATTATACTAAACCCACGATGAGAAAAAAACAATTTCAAAGAATTAAAGCAGGTAGTAAAGGTGGTGCGGCAGGTCAATGGTCTGCAAGAAAAGCACAAATGCTTGCAGCCGCTTACAAAAAAGCAGGTGGTGGTTATCGTGATTAGTAGTTGGTTTGATATGTTAAAGGCTAAGGCCAAAACTCAAAGAGATTTACAGAATTGGACTAATGAAGAGTGGGGTAGCGCCGAGCAACATAGTGCCAAAGAAAAAGGTAAAACTCCTAAGTCTAAAACTAAGGGTAGGTATATGCCAAAGGGAACTTACAAGAAAACCTCTAAGTCTAGATTGAAGTATCAAGATAGGAAAAAAAGAGAAGGAACTAAAAAGGGTAAACAACACGTTCCTACCGGAAGGAAGTTCTCGCAGAAGTGATTAATATGAGTTGGAAAGATATTTTGAAAGACACTAAAACTGCAACTAGAAGTGCAGATTTGTGGGTTATGAATGAGGAAGCGAATTATTTTCCAATAATACAATTAATCAAACAAAAAGTAAAAGGATATCTTGGTTGGGGTTGGTCTAGAAAAGAAGTTATTGAAGATATTTTAGATGCAATAGCGAAAGAGTTGCCCGAAATGATGTCTCAAAATAAAGGTTTTATGGATGAATTATTATCTCCCGTTAATGATAGAGATGAAATTGGAGATTCAATATCAGATGTTGATTGGTTAGAAGTCGCTGAAAATTTTAGAGAAGATATAGAAGAAGCAATGGAACTATACCCCGAAGAAGAGTTGTGGAATTAATGACATGGTTTGAAGTTCTAAAAAAGAAGGGTAAACACCCTGCGTTGAAAAGAGCAGGTGTTAGTGGCTTTAGTAAGCCCAAGAGAATTAAGCACAAAACTAAATCTCACATTGTTGTAGTAAAAGATGGTGATAAAGTTAAAACTATTAGGTTCGGACAGAAGGGAGTAAAAACAAATCAAACAGCAGGTCAAAGAAAGGCCTTCAAATCTAGACACGCTAAGAATATTAAACGTGGTAAAATGTCTGCCGCATATTGGTCTGATAAAGTAAAGTGGAGTCCTAGTAAAACTAAGGAAAAGAAAAATGAGAAGTGGAGAAAAGGTTCTTGAATAGAATAGAGAAATTTTTTTGGACTTTATCAAATGATTTTTGGGTGTGGGTTGCAATCAGAAAAAATAAAAAACAATAGTAATTAGTGAAACATTCATAGTCTAATTGTTGTTGCGCTTATACAAGTGGCAACTATCCCTAACAGTAAATGGTTTACTATACTACGAATGGCAGGGGCAGTTACTACTAGTAATAATGGAACTTCATCTTTATTTAATAACAAATCAATTTCATCAAAAGGAGGTAAAAAACGTGGTAGAAAAAACAATAAAAAAAGAAGAAGGAACAACGATTAGTGCAACTACTCCTACCGGAACTTATAATTTTGAAGGCAATGTTAATGTTAAATTACTAAGTGAAATGTTTCAATTATGGGTTACAGAAACTAAGGCAGTTAAAGGAAATAAAATAGGAATGCTCCAACCTCAACTTTCTCTATACGGTATGTTTCTGAAACAAGGTCTAATTGGAAGAAGGAAGGGTTTCGCAGGTGCAGTTTCGCCCGAAGGCGGGAACAAAATAAATGCTATGTTAAAAAGAATATTTAACAATGATATTGATGTTGATGATATTACTGATTTGAAACAATTACAGCAATATATGAACAATATCAATTCAAGTGCAAATGATTCAAACCCTAGAAGTATTCCTTTTCTAGATAAAGAAATAGATGATGAAACAGGTGAGATAACAGGGAGACGAAAAATTTTCGGTCATTTTAGAACTCCTAATTATGAAGATAGAATAGAATATAAAATAAAAAATCGTAAAAAGGGCGACCCTCCACTAAAACCTTCACCTGCTGTTGATTCGGCTTGGTATAATATTGACCCCAATTTGGCAAAGCCTCCCTTTTGGTCTATGTTATATGCTGAAAATCCAAATGATGTAGTGGGCTATACATTAACTAATAGTTTACTTCAAATAGTCAATGCCGGAATAGAAGCATTAGAACAACCACTTGGTTTAAGCAAAGATACACCAATACAGTTGGGAGATAAAACTCAAACTGGTTGGGCTAGGAAAGCAATGGAGATTAGTGGTGTTAAAAGAATAATAAAGAAATGGATGAAAACACCTCTACCTAATGGTAATTTTCAATGGGAAAGGTGTCAAAAGGAAATTGAAGGAAAAGCAATACAAATACCTAGAGGGAATGATTCTGATAGAATTAAAGAAATGATTGGAATAAATATTCCCAATGAAATAAAATCTGCTTGGTTTAAAATAAGCAGATGGAGAATAAATGAAATTGTAACTATTTTACTAGACAACAAAAGAATGCGTTGGGAAAATAAAAACAAGAGAAATTTCAATACTATTCAGATTGCTAACTTTCCGGTTGAAGAAACAACTGAAAATAATTTACAACAAGAAGGTTTTGAACAAACTAATAAATCAATAAATTCCAATACAGATAATTGGAAAGATATTTTAAAGAGGGAAATGATATGTTAGAATGTTGTAATATGGAAATAGATGAGGATAATTATTCTTGTTGTATGTGTAGTTATTGTGGAGAGTATTAAGATGAGTTGGAAAGGAATAATAAAAGAAGATTTTGATTGGGGAGATGATATAACGGACGAAGTTATGGAAGTACTTAATTCCAATATTTTAGGCTATCCTAGTCCAGAAAAATTAGCAAATCCTGAACCCTATACTAAAGAAGATGTTAAGGTTTTAATTACTGAACTTAAAAAATTACTATAAATGAGGGAGAAATTAAGATGAGTTGGTTTTCTGTATTAAAGGGATTAGAAGAATATTCATTTTATCTAGACCAAATTGAAAAGACGGAAAAACTACTAGAAAAGTTGTATGAAGATATTGAAGAAGCCGCTATTAAAATGAATAAAGAAACAGGTTTGCTTATAGAATATGCAAGAAACATCATTGAACAAATACAAAGACCTACTATTCTTGATGCGGAAAAAACATTAGAAGAACTTAAAGAAAAATTGAAAGAGACAATGGGGTGATTAGTTGGTAACTAGAAAACGTTGTGTTTTTTGTAATTTAGATAATAGGCAGAGCCTTGAAGATGAATTAGATAACATGATAATTACTGCTGATGAGTTAGATATTCAAATGGATTGGCCTAGTGGCACTGCTTCAAGGCATCAAAGAAATCACATGGAAGGATATGTTAATTCTTCTAATCCAAAATGTAATGTTTGCACTAGTGAACATAGAAGTGCAATCGAATTACAAATACACGATTCTTTAATTACTCCTGAAGAAGTAGGGTCAATGGTAAACTGCACTGCCGACCAAGTAGTTCGCCATATGAAAAATCACGTTCAACCTTTAGTTCAACAATCAGCAGCAAACATGATAGCAATGCGAGAGATAAATGAAGTTGATACTTTAAGTGCTAACATTTCTAGACTAGATACTAAATTAGATTTACTTTTCCAATCAGATGAGTTAGACCCAAAACATATAGATTCATTAACTAAGTTAGCAAAGGAAGTCCGTGAGAGTTTGAGATACTTGATGGAGTTCAAAGGTAAGTTAGTTCACAAGAGACAAGATACAATTATTGTTCATCAGATGCAAATTATTAAAGAAGTGTTAGCACAAAATCACCCTGAAGTTTGGCTAGATGTTAGAAAACAAATGGAGAGTAAGTTACAATGAGTTGGAAAAATATATTGAAAAATGATTTTATAAGTCATGGAAAAAGAAAGGATTTTAAAAGTAAAGTTGCTTTTCCAAATACAAGTTACAGTGGGCTTAGAAGTTATATTGTTGATGATAAGGAAGTATTAGCACAAGTTTATTCAAGTAAGGAAGATGTTCTGTCATCAGATATAAGAACGAGTAATTTGAGGGATTTCTTAGAACAAAATGGCGGATTTTCTATTCAACAATTAGAACCTGCCGCCACAAAAGAAGATGGAACAGTTTTTGATTGGTATATTGTTTTAGAAAGAAAAGATTGAGAAGGAGAGATTACAATGAGTTGGATGAATATTTTGAAATCTCCTACTTGGTATATGGGTAGTAATCCATATAAACCAAGAAAGGACAAACAATTTCAATACTTGTCAGATTTAACGCCTGAATGGGATGATAAATTAACATGGGAATCTAATGATAAAAAGGCAAGGGGTGAAGCAGTTTATCATCAAGACGAAAATCCAAGTAACTATTTTTGGGATATTCATGTGTTTACTATTAAAGATAATATACAAAATAAAGGCAAGGCAAGAGAATATCTTAAGGAGTTTATTGAGGAATTGCATTCATTGGAAGACACGAATGTATTACCAACCGTGTCTAAAATACAACCCCATACATCAGGGTTTTGGGAAAAAATGAAATTAGAGGGGTTAATACAATGAGTTGGAAAGAAATATTAAAAGTTGATTTAAGAGAAGCAAGAATGTTAGGTAGGAAACACGCACCTGAAGAAATGAGTGAAGGCAAATTAAAGATTACTATTGAAAGTGCTTTAACTAACGGAATATTAATGATGAGTAAAAGTGATTTATACAAACTAAGAAGGAATCAATTTCCTGATAATCAATTAGTTAGCGTGATTCAACATTATGGAGGATATAAGGGTCTTCCAAGTAGCCTTAGAATAAAAATTCACGATGTAGTAGTTAAGCCACAAAAAAATCGAGATAGAGGGGATGTGGCTAATACTTTGTTCGATGACGCTTATCCCGAAGAAGATGCAATTATTACAATTGAATATAGTGCAGGGTCAATTAAAAATGAAAAATTTAGTTTTGCATTACCGCCTTTAACAAGAAATCTTAGCGGCTCTAGTGCTTTATCTAATTTAAGACGACCTAAAACAAAACGGGTCGAAGGTGGTTGGAAGCAAAGAAGAAATGCAGACCAACATACGGCATTTGACAGAAGAGAAGATGTCTAAGGAGAGAGTTCAATGAATTGGCAAGATGTATTAAAAAGTGAAACTGAACAAGATTGCTCTTATTGTGGTATTAGTCCTAATGAGAAAGAGGTTCACCATACAGCCTGTGAAGGAGGATGTGGTAAGAAGATTTGTGATTCTTGTCGTATGAAGTTATTAGGAAAAAAGTGGACGATTGTGGATTATGAACCGGACAATGATAATTCGGATTTGGGAGATTCTTGTAAGGAATGTTTTGATGCCGGAAGACACCCTCTTGGAAGATTAACCCCTGCCGAGTCTAATGAAGCACTGTTCTATGAAGTTGGAGATAAATAAGATGAGTTGGCAATCTGTTTTGAAAGCACCTAGACCGTCAAAAAATATGACCGAAGGTGTAAAAAAAATATATGTCTTATTAACTACTGATGACAAAAAGAAATTGACAGCATTATTAGAAAAATATATGAAAGAAAATGGGGATAATCACTTCAAGCGAACCGCTAACCAATTAAGGTCAAAACTGAGATATGTTGCTTTCCCTAGTTTTTTTAGAGACCCTCCAATATCAATAGATAATATCCATGAAGGAAAAGATATGTTTAGGCCTAAAGGTAAAGATGGAAAGCAACCATCCGTTAAACAATTAAGAGAAGACCCTTACTATAAGTCTCCACAAATGGTTCATACTGAAAAATATATAGATAGATTAGATATGTTATTAGATATTTATGAAAAAAATTTTTATAGAACTAAACCGATGTTGACAAAGTTAGTAAAACAAGGAGATTTTGATGATGTTCTTAGATACATGAAAGGTGAAGTTGATTTTGATGCAGTAGAATATATAAAAAATGAAAATCTTATTCTGAAACCTAGAGGTAAAAACAAGAAGTTAACAAAGGATGAAAAGGAACAAAGGAATAGAGATATTTCAAAACTTTTCAAAGATAGAGACATTCAAAAAACCTTAACTAATAAATACAAAGATAATCCTGAAACTTTAGGCTATTCATTAAGTGATGATTTAATAGTAGTTATGCCGTTATCCGCAGGTGTTACGGAAGAAACTTTCGATACAGAAGTAAAGGCTATATTAAACGGGTTTACTAAAAAACCAGTATTACTACCTGTTGAATATAGGGGTAATAATCAGACTGAAACTGAAGATGAACCTGAAGATGTACCTGAAGATGAGAAAGGAAGTATTGACGCACAAAAAGAAAAGGATGCAGATAAACCAAAACAGAAAACAAAAAGTCGAGAAGGGTTTTATTTATATGACAAAAAAATATCTATTAAAACTTCATCTCCCGAAGTAATAGGATTGACTAAATTTGCTCCTTTTTTGAGTATTGAGGAAATAGATTCATTAGCAGGTTCAAAAATCCATAAAGGAAAAATTGAAAGAACTCAATTAGCAAAAATATTAGGAAAAAAAGATTTTAATTCTCTTAAAATGAAACCTAAAACTACTACGGACAAGAGCGCAAAAATAATTAGAGATAAAAAAGATGACAATATAGATATTTCTGACATTGATGATAAGTTAGCAAAAATTTATTTTGAAAATGTAATGAATAATGTTAGAAAAGCAGACCGACCTAAGTTTTTATTCGGAACTAAAAAAGACTTCTTTGAAAATGTAAAAGTATCTGCCTTCCAAAGTGCTTTAGCCATTTACTTTAGGTATGATTCCGATAATGTAGGCGGAAGATTAGATGATATGATAATAACTAATAAAGTAACTGTGAGTGAAGGCACTCTTTTACATAAATTAAAAATGTTGTTGATTATCGAAAGTGACGGTCAAAGACAAAGTGATTTTAATGAAGCAAAAAATAGTTTTTCTGAAACTACTAGCACACAATGGGAACAACTGTTATCGAATTTCAAGAGTGTTTGTAAAATTGTAGTGAAACAGGGTCAAAGGAGTGTAACGGGATGGCGAACATGGTTAACTAGACTTTCTGAGATTAGAACTTCTGATAATGCTACTGATGAAGAAGTTGATTTGTTAAACGCCTATGAGAATGTGCTTAAAGACATGGAAGATATGCCAACCATTTCTTTAAATGTTAAATATACATTATTGACTAGCGATACAAGAACCAAACTTTTAGATATAGTTGAAAATATAGATGATTATAAAAAGTCTGAATTTAATTCTACTATACAGAATATTTCTACTAGATTGAGCCTAAGGGAAATGAAACGTTTTTTGGAGGAACGCGAAGATTTCCAAGATATGTTAGAAACAATGATACCCTCTAAGACTGTTGATTTTGTTCCTGAAACAACAGAAGGTGCGGTGGGTAATTTCTATATTAGTGGAACGGACGGTTCTATGGATGATAGTAAAACTAATTCTATCGCTATCTTTAAAGATAGATATATGAATGAAGAAAAAACTCAAGATAATCAAAATGACGAACCTATAACGTTAGATTCCTTGCCTAAAGAAGAACAATATAAATTAAATAAGGAATATCAAAGATTGTTAAAATTTAGTAGGAATATAGATGAATTGATAGACCCTCCTAATGTAGAATTAAGAACAATGTATGATGAAATAGACAGTAATAAAAATAGAGAAATTGATGAAAGTGAAACGGACAGGGCAGATGTTAAAAAAATTAAAGAGGTATTATTGAAACGTTTTGATAGCATCAAACGAAAAATATTAGATGAGATTAAAGTTTCTATGGTAACTGTTTCCAAAGAGAAAACTATTTCTAAGCCAAAGACAACAAAAGGTAAAACTCAAGGTTTCAAACCATTAGAATGGTTAAACAGTAAGGGGCTGTAATTATGGATATTGATAAATCGTATGAATTATTTAAGGTATATATTGAAAAAGGCCGTTCTAGGTTAGAACTTAATATAGAGAAACACATAGAAGAAAATGAAAAGGATGTTACTGATGACGGTTTAGATGATAGAATGGATGAAATATTAAATATAATTTTTTCCGAACCTTCTCATTTGCATAAATATATGACTGAAAATAAATCTTTCATGTTATCCGACCCTTCTGATATGTTAGGAGAAGGGTCTTCAAAATCTAAAAAACAGGCTTTTAGAGTTTGGTTGAGAGGAAAAGCAAGTAATCTGTTTGTTGGCTTTCCAACAGAAGTGTTAGATTTTCCAAAAAAAATTAATGTTATGGAAAATTACGCATTAGAGCAAATATTAGGTGAAGCGTTTGAGTCAGAATTAAACTCTAATTTTAGAGGGGATATTTCAGTCTTAGTTGAAAGAAGCGGAGTAAACGTAGAAAAAATAGATGAAATGCTTGCAAACTTTTCGGATAGAAATTCTAGAGAAACTTTAACGGTTAAGAGAGTTTTTATTGATAAGACTCATTCATTGAATAATTTAAGATTGAAAAGTGGTGTTAGTTTAGACCCCGAAACTATTGACAATTTCATACAGTATATTGATAGTCTGAATAAAAAAGGCCTGTCTTCTGTATTAGAGCCAGTATTTGAAATACTTAGAAGTTATGATGAGGAAGGAACGGCTAAAAAAATTATATTGTCTGCACCTAGTATAACAGGTAAACTAGACCTTAGAAGTTTAAAAAATAGAAAGGCAATATATTCATATTGGTCGGGTGTTAATAAAGACTACGAAGACTTTCAAACTAAGTATTCTGATTTTATTAATGCTGTTGAGAAAGTTGACGAAGAGGCTCTTACGTCCGAATTAAAGGATATTGTAGGAGAGTTAAAATTATTTAAAAATGAGATAAACTCTAATAATATTAAAACCAATTTAAATTATATAACTAGATTTAAAAAAATGCAAGTGAAGGGATATATGAAATCAAAAGTTCACGTTAAATTATTTGTAGAACTTTTGAAAAATAAAAATATAGTAAGATTTTTGGGTGATGGTGAAGATAAAGTGGAGACGGATTCCCCTATTGCAGTAACAACTTATGATAAAGAAGGAAGTCAAAGTGGTAAAACCGCAGAAGTTACTATGCAAGAAGAAGTAGATGCCGCTTCGATATCGGAAGTAAAGCAATTAGAACAAATATTAACTAATTTTCAAAACACTGTTGCTGTTGACCCTATATACTATCGTGCTTTTACTGATAGAGGCAATTCAGAAGCGTTTAAAAATACGCCAATTTTTGAAAACCAACTTAAAAGAATGAAAAAATTATTATTAATTCAAGGAGCAAAATTTGATGTTAATTATAATACTAGAATAGCAATGGATTCTAAAATATTAGAATATTTTGAAGAACTTAAAGACTTGGCTTCTGTTACTGATTCAATGACCGAATTTTATTTACCGCTATCTTCCACAACAAAGTCGGATTTAGTTATTGATAATAAAGAAGATGATTCATCTAATAATGAACTAAATGGAGAAGATATAGACAACAAAAGTAAAAGGATTTCAAGTTTCCTAAATACTTTTTCTAAAATATACAATGAAAGTGTCTCGCCTACTGCAACTAAATACGGCAAAGAGTCTTCATTAGATATGGGTGCTAAAGATATTCAAGGAATTAATAGGAAAAAGCGGTTAGAAAATGTAGGCACATTAAATGTTAAAGAATATCGTTCAGAATTAATTAACGCAGAAAACGAACTAGATGAATTGCTAAATGCTATTATAGATTTTTTCGTAGTGCCTGTTTACAACCAATATGTTCCTTTTGATGATGAAATTGCTTTTACTATAAATGAAAAAAGCATTAAAACCTTTAAATCATTAGCGGGAGGTTCTAGTAAAAATAATTCATTTACACGAATATTAGATTTAGAAAGACAGTTAGGTTACGCTATGATTTCTGCTGAAGATTTGAGAGAAATCACTGACTTTGTTAATTTAGTTAATTCTTCTCTAAAGGATGTTAATTTTGCTAACTTGAAAAAAGAATTTAAACAAATTAGTTCTTTAGTAAAAGAGATGTTACTCGTTAAAGGTGAAGGCGTTATTGTTGATGAAATAAATACCGAGTTTGGTTCATTTTTATATGAAACTTTAGAAAACAATAATTTAGTAAACGAGTGGTTTGAATATCATAAAGAAACTTCTAATATAAACGGTTATTATCCTAATTCTTCTAGTAATAAAACTCCTAAAGACTGGTACGAAGAATTTAATCCCAGAGTAAACTATCCTTTCAAACAACTCGTTAATGTAATTCTTAGACAAGACGCTAGTTTAACCTCAACCTCAGTTGGTAAAAAAAAGATAGGTAGTCAAAAGGGAATAACTGCATTCAAAACTGCGATACAGGATATGAAAGTTTTGCGTAGCGAAGATGAATTAAAAATATTAGATGCACATGATAGCATCAGAAAAATGATGGGTAAGCCCGTATATTATAATACTTCTAAAACACATAATTTCGACCATGTAAATGCTACAATTGAGATACTAAAAAAGGATTTTAATATTGATGTTTCAGCGCATGAGATACATTCGATAGTGAATGAAGTTAATTCTATGCACGACATAAGTATAAAACATGGTGTTCCAAAAGAAGGCGTGTATTTCATAAAGGCTAATTTTAGGTGATTTTTTGGAGTTAAATGAATTAGATTTCGTAACCCAAATGGATATGGAATTATCTAAAACTTCCTTTCCATATTTTTTTCAAAATGTTTTAGGTATGATGTATCCTGAATATATGCAAGAATGGTTAGACTCTATGAATACTACTGATAGAACAGTTATAATTTGTAGTAGAGACCACGGCAAATCTGTATTTATGCACAGTTGGGTAGTATGGAATTTAGTATTCCAAGAGCCTCCTTTTCAGATGCTATACATTTCTTCTAACCAAAAGCAGACTTTAGTTCATATGAGAGAAATAGATAGATATTTCAACTTACCCGCATTAAAACAATTTAGACCTAGCAGGGGTTGGGCTATTGGTAATATTCAATTAACAAACGGCAATGCAATTTTAGAGCGTTCCGTAGGTTCTCAGATTAGAGGACTACATCCTCAAGAAATTATTATTGACGACCCTTTGAAAGAGTTCAGTATAGTTGGTATAGAGAAAGTTACTGATTGGTTTTTCGGAGATATGATACCGACACTACATCACACTTCTAAATTGAGAATGATTGGCACTCCTTTTACCTATACAGATATATTTGCACAGTTAGAAGAGAATGATGCCTATACTGTAAACAGATACCCTTGTCTTAATTCTTTAAATGAACCTCTTTGGCCGGAGAGATGGAATTATGAAGCACTGATGCAAAGAAAGGCAGAAATCGGTTCTCTAAAATTTACAAGAGAATATCTTTGTGTTCCAATTTCCACAGGAACAGCACTTTTCAATCCTGAATTTGTAACTAAATGTAAAAATAAAGAATATGTATTAAAATTGGGACATAGAAAAGACAAGGGATACAAATATTACGTTGGTGTTGACCCTGCTATCTCTACCGATGGAGATTATAATGTAATTACTGTTTTAGAAGTTGATGAAAATATGAATAAAACAATTGTTCATGTGGATAGAGCCAAGAATGTTGAGTTTAGAGAAAATATAGATAAAATTAGATTGATAGGTAAAATATTTGAACCCGAAGAAATTCTATATGAAACAAATACGTTTGCTAAGGCATTTACTCAAGAGTTAAGAAATGTTTCAGATTTGAATGTAACTGATTTCAACACAACAAGAAAGAGAAAACAGGAAATAATTCTTAACCTACAAATGAACATAGAAAATGGAAAAATTAACTTTCCCTATGGCGACAACTCTAGTAAAAAATTAACCAATATGTTGATAGAAGAATTGTCAATGTTTTCTATTACTCATTCAGGAAAGTTTGAAGGCGTAGGCGCACACGATGACTTAGTAATGAGTTTGGCATTAGCCAATGCCGCCACGCAAAATTCACAAGATGTATTTATGTTATTAGATGATATGGGATTATTCAATGCTCCCACAACTACGAATAACTCTTTAGGCGGTATGTTAGGACTGAACTTCTAGAGGCAAGTAGCGGAGGTGAGAGTATTAGTGAAAAAGGAGACAAATTAAGAGAACTCGGACACCTTGCCGATGAAGAAGAATCCCTAGAAGAACAACAAAAAAGAATAACCGAAGATTTGAAGAGAAGTTGGTTAGTTGATTCTACTATATCAGACCACACTCAATTGGAAAAAACATTTGCTAAAGAGTTTGATTTATCTTTAACAGATGCAAGAAAACATCTTGAATATAAACTTAAAAAATATGAAGTCGAAGGAACAGATATCCCTAAGATGATTAAAAAAATGCGTAAGTATAGAAGAACTCTGAAAGGAGAAGATAGAATACAAATGTCAAAATCAATTGATAATTTAATTGACGGTTACGCTAATCATTTAGAAAATAGTATTGATAATATTTATTGGTTAAGTAAATATAAATCTCAAGTACAAGATATGACTTGTAGCGAAGACCAACTAATCAAACTATCATATGTTGATGATGAAAATACAAGAAGAAAAATAATAGATGTTTTGTGTAAATATTGGGAAGCAAAAATAGATAAAAATGAAATCGGTTATAATAGTAATTTTGCTAAACTATCCAAAGAGATGACATCTTCTAAGAGAGAGTTTAAACATCTAATTAAAAAACACCTGAAATCAATTAATAAAAAAGAAATTATTAAACACAACATTGTTTCTTTAGTTAGCGAAGAATCAGGAATTTCAGCAAGGCAAATACATGAAAGACTACCTAAGAATTTATTTCATAAAACTACTCCAAGTATAATTTCCAAGATGGCTATATCTTGCAATGTTACTAATGTCAATGGTGCTTTCTATAAGTTTAGTGATGATATTAAAAAAGATATTTATGCTTATACTGCGGCTTTCATAGATTCGGATGGCTATATTACTATGGATAAAAAGTTCAATCCAAGAGTAGGTTTGGTAGCAACAGGAGAAAGAGGAAAGGCGTTTATGTTAGAGATGCATAAATCATTAGGTTGCGGTAGATTACATTTAGACCAAAAATCTCCGCAAGACACTAGACCTGTTAACAGATTAAATTTTTATTCCCATGATGATGTAGTCGAATTATTAACTAAATGTAGGCCACATTTTAGAATGAAAGGGAAAAACGCAGATATATTATTGGAGTTATTACGAATGAAAAAATCCTATAAAAAAGCAGATTGGTATGATGAAAGAAAAACTGAATTATTTCAATTAATGAAATATGAAAATCATAAAGACCATGTTGGTTATGATTTTTCTAAGGATGGTATTGATATTACTACTGTTTTTAAATTACACGATAAGTGTAAAATGTTTGAGATGGATAAATTAGAAGGAGTGATTGCTTAATGGTAGAAGAGAAAAGAAAATTTTCATTTAGTAATCTATTTAGAAATACTACACCTAAACCTGCTGATAGAACGGTTTACAATTTAGGAATACAAGAAAGAGATAATTCCTATATGTTAACTAGTCCTATTATTTATCATATAGTGCAACAGTCAACTATTGTTAGGACTTGTATTACCCAACTTAAACAAGAGGTTTTCAGAAGAGGGTATTTGTGGGAGGAAAAATTTGCATTAAAATGTAATTCTTGTGGAAAAGAACATACTAATCCCGTCCTACAATGCACAGATTGTGAATCTACTGATTTAGTTAAACCGGATTCAAAACAATTAGTGTATGCTAAAAACTTTTTAGAAGGATATGTAAATAATGCAGACCAAATGTTCATAGATGTATTGAAAGAATTAGAAGATGATTTGAATATAATGGATGATGCTTACTTAGTTACAGTAAAGGAATATTATTTAGACAATAATTCTAAGGTTAGAATGCATCGAATAAAAGAAGTGTTTAGAGGCGACCCTGTTACTATGCACATTTATTCTAATGAACTTGGCGAAAGAGGAAAAGGGGGTTATGTTTGTCTGCGCCATAGAGACAGAATACATGAACATCCGAGTGAAACTTGTGAGACCTGTAATTCAGAATTGTATCCTGTTCATTATGTTAATCGTGTTAACGGAGAAGAACAATATTTCATCAAAGGGGAAGTAGTTCACTTTAGCAAATATTCCCCTTCTAGATTATATGGTATGTCTCCTATTCTTACTTTGTGGAATAATGTTACTACATTAATTGCAATGGATAATTATGTTAACTCATCATATACTAAGGCAAGAATGCCGAAGGGATTGTTGGCTGTTCAGACAAGAAATATGGAGTCAATGAAATCGTTTTGGCGAGGTGTTAAAGAAAAGATGGAACAAGACCCTCACTTTATTCCGGTAATGGGAATTGAATCGGAAACCGGAAAGGGTTCTGTTGAATGGGTTAGATTCATGGATAGCCTAAAAGAAATGGAATATGTTGCAGTAAAAGATGATTTACGAGATAGAATTTCTGCCTTTTATGGTGTAAGTAAAGTGTTTATGAATGACGCTTCTGCGGGCGGTGGATTAAATAACGAAGGTATGCAAATACTTGTTACTAATCGCGCAGTAGAGATGGCTCAAACGACTTGGAATAATTATGTGTTTCCCTTTATTACTAATCAATTTGGTATTACAGATTGGGAATTAAAACTTCCACCTTCGGAAGAAGAAGATGAAATTGCTAAATTAAGACTAAGAGAAATGGAAGTTAATATTGCAGGGGCAATAAAGAACTTAGGATTTGAAGTAAAGATGGATTCAGAAGGCAGGTTTACTTATGATAAACCTATGGAAGAAAAAGAAAAACAACAGGGTAAAGAAGATGAGTTTGAACTTGACCCTTACGCAGGTACGGATATTGATGCTAGTCAGTTAGGTCAAATGATGGCGGAAGGAAATAAACCGACAATGGCCGAAGCGGGTGTTCCCGAAAAAGTTAAATCAGAACCACCTAAAAAAAGAAACAAGCCTAGTATGTTTAATGCTCCCGATAAAAGATTTTCAGGATTACCAAAGGATGCAGGGAATCAAAATAATGACAAAAGAACAGAAAGGAGAGTTGGTTAAATGACATGGTTTGAAGCCTTAAAGTTTGAACCATCTTTTTCATATCCAAAATGGATAGATTATGGTAATAGAAAAAAAAGTGTTTTAGAATACACAAAAAAACTATTAGACTTTGGGGCAAGTTGGAATAACATAAGAAACAAACTTAGTAAATATAATGTTGAAGATGAGTTCGATTGGGTTAAACAGGAATTAAGTGATTAAGATGAGTTGGTTTGAGATAGTTAAAAGAAAAAATACGGCAAGAAAAAAAATAAGTCTGAATAGAAGGGTAAATGGTAGTCCGGTTTCCTTTACTAATGAAAGGCAAAAAACCAAAGAACGAAGAGAGTTACAAGATATGGTTAATTCTTCAGGAAAAGAACAACCACGAAATGTAATGAATCAGAAAGATAGAGAAGAGACTACCCAAGAAGAAAGAAATCAATATGAAAAACACTTAGAAGATATGCAAGATGAAATGAGGAGAGATTAAAATGAGTTGGAAAAATATAGTCAAGGAAGCAGAATGCAGAATAGATGTTTGTAAAGCCAGTAAATGTAAACATAATAAAAATATGAAATGCACATTACCTAACGTAAACATTAGTAATAACGGAAGTTGTTTAATGTATACTGAAAACCCTGCTAGTCCTTCATTTACAGGTATTACTCCCCCAAGAACTGGAGGGCATAAGTCTTTCATAGCAAGAGCAAAGAAAAATCTAGATGAAGAAAAGAGAAACAGGTGATTAATATGAGTGAAGAAAAAAGTGTAAGACAATTAGAAAGAGAATTGAAGCAAGCGAGAATTAAAGAAGGTGCGGAACAAAGGAGTAATGTCAACATTAGTAGAGACTATGCAGTTGTTGGTGTAGACCCTAGCACTACGTTAAAAAATAAAACAGACGATGCACCTAGTAATATTCCTGATGTTATGATAACACCTAAAAGAAAGAATATGCGTAGTGAAAATATACCATTCTAAGGAAGTTAGATTATGTCGTTCATGGATATTTTAAAAAAAGATATTGTGAAAGCAAGAAAAAATCCGTGGAGTAAGATATTAAAGGTTCTATCTAAAAATAGAAAGGAAATTCATACAGTTTCTATTAACAGCATATCAAATCTAGAACGTGAGTTTTTAAAATTAAAAAAGGAATTAGAAACAACTAATACTCCTATTGAACATGATATAATATTTGATGGTAATTTTAAAGGGTCAAGCGGCACAACTGAAATCTATGCTGTAAAAAGAAAAAGTGGAAAAGTTAAGACCCAAAATAAGAATTTGGAAGAGGTATCCGAAGTTCAGTTACTTCCTACCGGACAAAGTGATGATTTGACTACATTGAATAATTTAAAAACTGCTTTAGAGAACCTTAAAAGTAAATACAATGAGGAAAAATATCCTAAAGTGCATGAATTACTTTTTAGTGATGATAGCCCTTTTACGAAAATACAAAAAAATCTTGATTCACCACTAGCAACCAAAACCGAAGAAATAGCATCACAACTTAAAGACATACTATTAAGAGGTAATGTTAATCAAAATGACGAAGATGAAGTTAAATTAATTAACAGTTTATCTAGCGAAATTAATGATTTTTTTAAAGGTAGAAAACGTATTGCTGCTGAGTTGCGTAATCTATTGGTAGATGAGGGAGCGTCCTTTTCAAAAGTGGGCGGGTGGTTAAATCAATTTAAGATATATAATAATAAAAACTCAAGAGAGATTATGAATGATATATTTGATACCCTTGATATAGATTTTGATGATGATATTAAAACTAATTTAAGCAGTGTTAAATTAATAGGTTATTTAAATATGGATTATCCTACTAAAATTGATAATGTTAAACAAATAATGGACTTGTATTTTAGAGGGGGAAACCCTACTATTAGTCAAGATGGAGAGGTAGTTAATGACCCTGCCGCAGATAATAGTGAACTCGAAACAGAAATTAGTAAAATTTTAAACAGACAAAACTCGGTTCTTTATAGAACTATTGCTTTAGATATAATGGAAAAAATTATTATGTTAGAAAATGAAATAACTGAAATGGCTAAGGATTTAGATGGCGAAACACAAAACACTATTTCACAATTTGACATTGCTCTAGTGAAAGCAAAGGAGTATCACGAAATATTACATTTTATAAAAATTATATTAGAAACTAAAGGTATAGTTTTACCAAATTCAGTAGTAAAAGAATATAATCAAACTAGACAAGACATTGATAATTTGAAGCCTTACATGAAAGATGATGTAAGTTTAGGCTCTTTATTTAGTAATACTTTTTCTATTAAAGGACAAGAAATATCGGTAAGGGATTTTAAAGATTATTTAACTAGTATTGATATTCCAGAATCAAGTTCTGATAGTGAAGAACAAGAAGAAAGTAGTGAACTTGCAGATGATTTTGAACGACAAATTGAACTAACCAAAGCAAGAGGCAGACTTAAAAAAACTTATAATACTATATTTAAAGAATTAGAGAAAAAATTAACTATTGGAGGATTGCCTTCATTTAAATTACCACTTAATAGTGTAAAGGATAAAGATGGAACATCATTAGCAAGTGTAAAGGATAAAGATGGTAAGAGCAAATTAGTAGATAGGAAAGTTATTCAACCAGTAGAATACGGTTATCTTTTAAAGCCGCATACTTCTAGAGAAAGAACGGAAGAGAATATGGGGGTAATTGAAAGAAATAGACTAACTCGTTTAAGAGACGAAAGAAAAGGAACTGAAAAGTTATGGATAGATTTTAAATTGAAGTTTAAACTAAATAAAGAAAACGAAACTTCCTTGCCTAAGTTTGATGAAAATGATACTTCTAAAATTAATGATTCTGAAATACTAAATTATGTGTTATTGAAAAGTAATTTTTTAAATAAATTAGTAAGACAGACATCAGATTTAGATAAACAAAAATGGGCGGTTCTTACTTTAAGGAACGTAAATACTGTTAGAAGAGACCTCAATAAGATTAGCAACGAAATTACAACCCTTGAGAAAGAGGTGGATGCCTTCTTTAGTAAGAACATAGATGCACCTAAAGGGAATGATATTACAGACACAGATGAATCTGAATATGAAAACCCTGAGTATAATGACCGTAATCAGTTGAAATAAAGAAACTTCATAAACTAGAGATAAGAACGGATAGACAAGGTGGTTGAGTATGAGTTGGAAAGAAATACTTAAATCATCTTCAATTTTAGAAAAAGTTGATACTAAACAAAAAAAGAAACTTAAGAAACTTCTTCAAAAAACTCAACCTACTGAATACATGGGGCAAGAGATGACTCATCTTTCAGACCTGTTAGATGAGATGAAAAAATTAGACTTAATTAAGTCTGATAAAAGACTACAAAAAAAGTTTGAGAGTTTCGATGAAAAGAATTTAGACATAGTTTCTTCGGCAGCAGAACTTAGAAAAGATTACGAAACTTTGTATCGGCAAATACGAGACTTAGTTTATCCAAAGAGTAAGGGGGATTTAGAATGAGTTGGGAAGATATATTAAAAAGAGATTTTACTAAAAAACCTAATGGCGTTAGAATTGACAAAGACGGATTTACTGATAATTATAAAGAAGTAGCAATGAATATGAGAATCCCATTTGCGCGTAAATTACATGAGTCTTTAAAACGAACCAGTCCCTATGAAAGTACTTATCAAACAAAACTAGGTAAAGAACTAGAAGATATTGCACAAGCAATGTCTAAATTAGGGATAAACATTACGTTTGCTAAATTAATAGATGAAAAATATAACTTTGAAGATAATCCTGATGGTGATGGCCTATACGAACACGATGTAAAGGGCGGTGTCGCTACAAAAGTAAAATACAAAGGTATTGAGAAGATTCTGTATTTTGTTATCTATTCAGAAGGTGCATATACAGAAATGGGAGATAAGCCGATATTTAGGATTCCTAGAGTTTTAGAAGATGAAGAAGTATTTACTGATACTGTTTTAGAATCTTTAAAAATAGGAGAAGGGTCATCTAAAGACCCTAGCGGAAATGATGACGAAGACGATAGAGAGAGATATGCAAATTGGTATTATTCTCTCAGTAGGAGAGAGAGAGAGGAAATGGCAGATGAAGGATTTTATCCCCCTCCTAGTATGTACGGGCGAGAAAAATATGGTAAAGACCTTAAAGGAGAGATTTAGAATGACAAAATACGACCAAAGAACAATTCAAACATTAAAAACAGTTATAGGAACTATAAGCACTATGGAAATTCCTTTGGCTTTTAGAGTGAAACTTAGAAAAATTATAGATGATTTAAAAGAGGCCGTTGATGAGATGGTGAGTAAGAGATGAGTAGAAAAAAAGAGTTAGAAAGTTTAATACATAAAGAGTTAACCAAGTATATTAGGGGGCTACAAGAAAATGAGTGATGATAACGAAATGTTAATGCTATTAAAAGAATTAGTGAATAAGGTGAAACACTTGGAGGAAGCAGTTTATCACAAAGATAACCTACTTATGAAATCAGGATTAGTTGTGGTTAATTCCCCTTCTCCTAGAATGGATAGTAATAATATTCCAATGGATAATACTATCAAAAAGAGTATGGCTTGGGAAGACATACACGAATTAGTAACTACAATGGAGAGATAAATATGAGTTGGGAAAAAATAATTAAAAAAGAAAGTGGAAAAACTATTGAACAATTTAGAGATTTGTTTGAGCCAATGGTGGAGACGTATTTGAATGATAATATATTTGATGAAAATGATTATACAGAAGAAAAAATGAAAGAATTACAGGATGAGATTAATCGTGGAGATGCATTGGCAGGTCTCGGTAAATATATTGATATTTACTTAAGTCTTGACCCTGATGATAAAGAAGGCGGTTATTATGTTGATGTTGAGGTTTCAGGAAAATACGATGCATTCGGTATGCAATTTGATTTAAAAGGAAACATGAGGAGGTTGTAAAATGCCGGAAAAAGTAACAAGAGAAGAAAAATTACTAGAACTAGCAATCGCTAAGGCAAAGGAAGTATTACAAGAGGCTAATGTAAACAATATGGAACTAGATGAACCATTAACAGGTGAAGAAGTTAAAGTGAAAAGACCTAAGAAAAACCCCTCAGAAGTACCTTTACCAAAGACTAGTAATATTGAAGGAAAGGAAAAGAAAGATTCTAACTGAGTGAGGTAGTATGCCGCAAACAGGACTTCTATTTGAAAAAAAAAGGACTCCTTTAACTAAAAGGGTTTTAGATTTTTTTGAAAGAGTTAGATATTCATACCTTTCTGCAAAAGAAAGTCCTTCTGAATATGGGGCTAAATGGAAACAGACTGTTAAAGAAGTTAGAGACCAATTCGATTCATTAGATGATTTTTCTAGAGAATTAAAAACTTACTTAAAGGAAAAAACTGCTTTTTCTAATGAAGCATACGACCCCAATTCTAGACAAGCGAAAGAGATTTATGATAGTGTTAAAGAACTTAGATTCAAGTCAGACAAAATTAGTGACCCGTTTTCTAAACAATTAGGAGATGATGTAATTAATATACTCTTAAAGGACGAATCTATTTTATTATCATTTATTCATTATGCGGTTCGTTCCCATACCAATACAATACCCGAAAAATCTTGGAAGGCACATGGGCTGAAACCGGATGAGATTACTCAAGGATATATGGGCTTAGATTTAGAACCTAAAGATGTGCCTATTTATATTATAGAACATTATGGTAGTTCAGATGAGAATACTGAAAGAATAGAAACTAAGTGTAAACAGGCATTCAAAAAATTAGAAGATATTTATTTAGAAAAATATGACGATGAGGATTGGGATGCCTTATTAGAATTAGATATATCTAAATCACAAGAACAGAAAGCGGAAATAGATTTTATTAAACCTAATAAACCAATGTATCGTATTTTCGAGATAGATGATTTGGATGATATTAAAGGGCTAACCGGAGAGTTTGTTGTTCAAGAAAAATATGATGGTATGAGAATACAGATACATAAGTTCAATGGTAAAGTTAAGATTTATTCTTTTAATGAAAAAGATATTACTTCTAAATGTCCCGAACAGGTAAAACATATGGAGAAAAAACAATTCGGGGATTGTATATTAGATGCTGAATTAATGTTATTTTTAGATGATGAACCCCTTCATAGAGCAGACACTATTACTCATGTGTTTCATAAGAAAACAAAAGGAACATTGAAGGCACACGTTTTTGATATTATGGTGCATGAAGGGAAAAATATAACTGATGACCCACTAAGAGAAAGAATTAATATTTTACTTTATCAATACTCACAACATTCTTCCGAACTCATGGCGTTTCCTTCTAAAAAAGATACTAGAATAGCAGATTCTAAAAAGGAAGTTGAAAACTATTCAAAGAATATTATGAAATTACCTGCGTCAGAAGGAGTAGTTATCAAGGATATTGAATCTACCTATTACATAGGAAATAGAAAAAATCCTAAGTGGGTTAAATGGAAAAAATTTGTTGACTTAGATGTAGTAGTATTAAACGACAGAAAGACAAAAAGTAATTTACATTCTTATACTATGGGAATCGGGCCAGTTACAGCCGAAGTTGCAAGGAACTATGCTACTGTTGATTATGAAGATAAGGCCTATTTAGAAGTTGGTAAGGCTCTTAATACAAAAATAAATGTTGACATAGGTACTATTGTTAGGGTTAAGGTCGATGAAGTAACTAAAAGGAACGATAAATTTAGCCTATATTCTGCCAAAGTAATAGAAATACCGGAAGTAACAGAATCAGATAATATCGCTACATTAGAAAAATTAGCATCTAAGAGTAAAAAATCATTATCAAGTGCAATTAATAGTTTAATTGGTACTGCTGTACCTGTCCCATTTAGAATTATGAGTGGGTTGGAATCTAATTTACTTAAACCTAAAAAAATTAAAAAGGGATATTACATTACAGATGATATACACGGTACTGCTGAAATTATATTAAAAGAAGATTTAGACGGCTTTACTATCTATGGTTTTGATGGCGATAATTTAATGGAGAAAAACGCTCTTTATAATATTGATTTGTGGAAAGAAGAAATAGCGAAATTAATAAAAAGTAACAGGTCTCAATTAAGAATAGCAATAAAGGATGAAATAGCAAATAGTCCAAATGAAAAATTAACATCAGAAGAAATAATTGAATTTGTGCAAACCAAGCACAATAAATCGTGGGCGGGTTGGATTAAACAAAATCCTAACAAATTAACAGGATGGTTAAAGCAACAAGATTCTGTTGAATTTTTAGATAAAGAAAATCCTCAAGTCTTTGTTGTTGATGAATCATTTATAGAAAAGGATAATGAAAATGATGAAGATAATGAAAATATTATTCAAAAAGAAGATTCGAGAAAAGGTAAATTTACTATAAATAGACAAGATGATGGTAATATTAATTTAATTATAGATTATAAAAAAAGCAGATTTGCTTGGTTGATAGATATAGAGGATACAGATGATATATACAACTTATTCGGCAAATCCGTAAAATACCCTGCTATCGTAGCAGAAAAAATAGATGCAGGTAAAATTATAGATAAGGGTGATATTATTTTAGGAATACAAAAAGACGGTTATCACGAATATAAATTAGAAGGAGATAAATTTGAAACTAGACTACATCTTAGAGTTGTTCCTATAAATGAGAAAAAAAGATGGGTAGCATGGACTGGAAAAAAACAAGTTATGTTAAAAGATAAAGATAGTATAGATATTTGGAATATTGAAGAAGATAAATATTCTAATTTAACACTTCCTAGTGAAAAATAGCGACTACTTAATATAGTAAAAGTAAAAAGACAAAGAAATAATGCTTATGCAACCTTCTCTTTTATTCAAAGCAGATAGAGAACATGAGTTTACTATTCTTAAATCCGATGATTTGATTATTGGTGGCTACGCTTCGATAGAAATAGTAGATAAACAAAATGATTTAATTACATTAAGTGCTTTAGATGATGCGGCAAAAAACTATATGTCTGAAAAGAAATATAGAAATGTTATGTCTAATCATTCTAATGTTCAGGTCGGAGAAGTCATAGAAAAGTATAGAGATACTAATGGAACTCTTCATAAAACAGGAGTAGATGACGTAGGTTTCTATGTTGTTATTAAATTAAGAGATGACATAGAAAAGGCAAAAGAAATTTCAAGGAGTATTAGAAAAGGAACGCTTCGTTCTTTTAGTATTGGAGGTCAGGCGATTTCTAAGAAACAAAAAACATCAGATGAGTTTGGTGAGTATAATGAGATAGACAGGTTAGAATTACATGAAGTAACTATCTGTGAAAAAGGGATTAATCCCGAAGCAAAATTCGACATTTTAAAAATGGAGGATAAAACAATGAGTGAAAAATTGGAGAAAGCACTCGAAGAGTTGAATGACTTGATGAAACAAGTTAACGGACTCGGAGAGGAAGGAAAATATGACGAAGTAACGAAGAATGCCAAATATAGTATGTCAACTAGGGATGATGAAGAAGAAGAAGAAGATGTTGAAACTATGATGTCTATGCGTAAGGATGATGAAGAAGAAGAGGAAGAAGCAAAATCTCTTGATGAAGATTCAACAAGAGACTACGAAGCAGGGGAACTTGTAGTTAGTGGTGGTAAACCAACTAGCGCACCTGCAACACTAAAGAGTAATGGGTTAGATGATTCGGACTTTAGTACTCTTAACCTAAGTGCAGACAATGTTGAGAAAGCATATGCACAATTCAAAGCAGAGCAGATGGAAAAAATTGCATACGATAATCTTTCTAAGCAATTTGAAGCAAGACTTTCAGAAGAACTTTCTGTTAAGAAATCAGCAGCAGAATCCGCATCATACGATGCTAGAACAGATGTAGCAGCACTAAAAGAAGAGTTTGCTCTACTACGAAAATCTCTATCAGAGAAAGACGCAACAATTCGCAAAAGCGTGGAAATGTCAATGGCATTACCGGAAGGAATACCTACAAGTTTAGAGGCAGCAGCCAATATGACTTGGGATGACGTACATTCTCTTGTGAGGGGAAATTAAGGAAGTGAAATTATGAGTGGATATATTAAAACAATGAAAGATTTAGAAGCAGCAACATACGGATATGGCGGAACAGGAAGCGGCAATGCCTTGCTTAAAGCAGGTGGAGTTGTAGGTGGTTTCGGTACTCCTCACGATACTAGTGCTAATGCATTTACGGGTGCAGCAGGTCTAGGTGATTTGTACAACCTACTATACGGACAGAAAGTTTGGTCTGTATTAAACCAAGAAGTAAACCCTCTAGCAATGCTTGCTAAGAGACCTTACACATCAAGCGGTTGGAGAGTTTTGAAATCACGACCTATTGGTGGTAGTGATGCAGCATTCGGTACAGGTACTAATGCAGTTACCGCTAGTATTTCATCAGCAGATGCAGCAACTCCTAGAGCAGACCAAATTGGTGGTGTCGGAGAAAACGCAACATTAGGTGGTGCAGACGGATTTAGAGCAATCGCTCCTGAATATACTAAACTATATGTTAGCCCTAAGACTATTGCACATCTATTCGAGTTCTCAGAACTAGGAATGGAAATGGCTGCAATTGATGATGGTGTTGGTGATATTCGTGCTATCGTTAGAGAAGACATGGGTAAACTACACGCAGAAGTTCAGAGCAAAATGTTAGTTATGCCTCTTGAGAAATACTCAGAAAACGGTACAACAGGTATTGAGAAGAACTACACTTCTTTAATGAAGATAGTTTCATCTGCGGTTGAACTTGCAACTATGGCTGATGATGACGTATTCTACCACAACCAAACAAATAACGGTACAGCAGCACAACTTGCTGATGCTACCACTATCTTTGGTTCAACTAGAACTGTTACTGTTAACACATCAGGCGGAAGTGGAGCATACACCTACACTGGTGTTCCATCTTTCCTAGATGCAGAAGTTGATTTTGGTGCAGGTTATACATCCGGTGAATGTAGAGTTCTAACACTAAGTATTCTTAATGATATGATTAGAAGAATCCGTACTAACGGCGGAAACCCTAAAGTTATCATTACAGGATATGATACCATACAGAAAATCTCTGATTTACTACAATCACAAGAGAGATTTATGGATAGGAAAGAAATTGTTCCTTCCCATAATGGTGTTCGTGGTGTTAAGGGTCAAGAAGTTGGTTTCAGAGTTGCAACATACTATGACATACCAATTATCCCTGCTAAAGATATGCCGTCAACAGGTAAGTCCACATCTAACAGAATTAGTGATATATTAGTTCTAGATACAGACCATCTATGGCTATCTGTAATGAAACCTACACAATACTTCGAAGATGGTATTACTAGTGGAAACCCATTCGGTGTTGGTAAACTTGGAAATCAAGGAATGTACCGCACTATGGGAGAAACTTGCTGTTCTTTCTTCAAGGGACAAGGTAAAATTACCAACCTAAAGAGTGCTTAAGGTATTCGATAGTAAGTGAAAACGTAAAGTAGTAGTCTCTACTCCGAAGTATCGGGGTAGGGATTACTACCCTATAAAAAAAAGGTTGATAATTATGGCTTTAGTAAAATTGAAAACACATAGAAATGGCGAACTAGTAATAAGAGGGGCAGGGGAAACACTGTATTCCATTAATGCAAATGCTCCTTGTGAAGTACCTGCAAGAATTGCAGCATTGTATTTAGGTGATGAAGCAATAGAAATTGACTTTACAGAAGATGATAAAAAGGATATTGCAAACTTACCTGAAAATAGAGTAAAGGCAATTCGTAGGCACTTAGGTGTTGAAGGAGATATTCTTGATATATTGTATCCTAAGAAGGCAAAAGTTCCTGTAAAGAAAAAGGTCGAAGCAGTTGTAGAAAAAGCAGTAGAGACCGTTACTGAAACTGTATTACCGAAAGAAGAAAACATAGTAGAAAAGAAACCTACTGCTAAGAAAACACCTGCAAAAAAGAAAACACCTGCAAAAAAAACCACAACTAAGAAGGAAGTGAAGTAATGGTTTCCGCAGGTAGTCCTGTAAAAACTGCAAGTGCAGTAGTAAATGATGGTAGATGCAAATTAACAAGTATTCATTTTTGTTCTACTGGAACTGCTACATTAAAAATATACGACCATAATACTACTAGTGTCGGTTCGGCAGATGAGGTTGCTAGATTAATTCTAACTGCTAATTCTACAATCGAATTTGATATGCACAATAGGTCAATGGGAACAGGAATAACAGCAATTCTAACTGGTTCAGGCGGTTCATACTCCTGTTCTTGGAGTTGATATTATGCCTAGTATTGATACAGATACAAGATTAGTAATGACTATACTTTTCGTTGGTGCTATTAGTGGCACTAACATTTATTTTTACACTATATATGGAATTGACTTTCCATACACCGGATTATCCCATGCAGTATTGTTTGGAATATGCACAGTAGGAGGGATAATGTTATTGAAAGCATTGTTTGATTTAATGTTAAATGATATTATAGAAGATTTTTTATTACAAAGAAAAATAGATGCTTATTGGAATAGGAAAGCAAGAGATGAAGAAAATCGTAAGAGAGTTAGAGAATCACTTAGGAGTTTTAATCAATCATTCGGACAGCCATTTTATGGGGACTCTAATCTTCCAGTAATGCAACAACCACAACAACAATTTGATGCGAATACTATTAGCCCAACATTTTTAACAGGCTTTAATGAGTAGGTGATTATATGGTAGGAGAAATCCTAATGGGATTCGATGAATCCACATTAGCCTATGATTTACAAAGAGCGCATTCTGCTGATATATGGTTCTTAAGAGCGAGGTTTTTTCTTTGGAGTGGGATTGCTTGTGTTACTAGTTTTTTTGTAGGTCATGCTATATCTTTATTTGGCTATAATTTATATTCTTCAACTTGGAACGGAATAGTTAATTTATTTCATCATTTGGTGTGATAAACAATGTCGGTAATGGCGGGCTTCGCTATTCTGTTAGTTGAGGGTATAAACAAAGTCTATCAGAGATTACATTCTATACCCTTTGGGGTATATGGTGCTAGTAAAGCAGGTAAAACTACATTACATCATCAACTAAGAACTAGAGGTGAAGTTCCATCTATTACAGATAGAACTGTCGGGCTTCATCGAGCATCTAGAAAATTTGTAAAATTAGACGGTGATGCTCATACTGTTAAAACTGCTGATGTTGGTGGTGAAACTGTATTTTGGCAAGAGTGGGTAGAAGATATGAGAACTCGAAAAGTTAAATATATTATTTTTATGTTAGATGATAGGCATATGGATAAACACTATGATATAGAACAACAATTATGTTGGACTTTTTTAGTAGATACTATTTGTAGTCCTTATTGGAATGTTGGTGGAAAAAAGAAAAAGAAAAAGTTACATGATTACCCCGTAGCAGTTGGTCTTTGGGCTAATAAACATGATTTGTGGAAAGACAAATATGATTATGAGACAATAGAAAAACATCCAATATTTGAATCCTTTAGAAATGGTATGCAGAAGTTAAATGATAAGGGAATACCTTGTTATAAATATATAGTAAGTGCTAAATCTGATTCAGAGATGGTTTATAGAGGAATCCTAACAATGATAAAGGACTACTAGTGGGGTATTATCACATGACAATGAATTATAGCCCACCAAATTTAATCGGCGCACAATCAGCCCATGTGGGGGCTAACCCATATTTAGATAGATTTAGTTCTGCTAGAGCAGCAGGTACAGTAATCATGTATGAATATAAAAACATAAAACCGAAAAAGAAATTAAAAGAAATAATTAAAGTTCTCATGCCTGAAAAAAAGACTTTCTTAAAGTTCCCATACAAATTTAAATACAATATTAAAGATAGATGTGTAGTATGTGGTTCTCAGAAAGTTTGGGAATCAGGCGATACAATGAGACCCCCTTTACCTTTACACAAAGTTAGAAAAGGTTATCCAATGAGAGGAACTTACTGCAATAAACACGCATCAATACATAAACAATACGAAATGTTAGAGCAACAAATATTAGCAGAAGAACACGGTCTTTCTTTTAGTGCATATATTCCATCTGCTAAAAGTTTGAACCCTGTTAATTTAGTAACATCAAGTCCAATGACAACATTAAAACAAGCCGATATGCAATCTCTTTCTGCTATGGGTTGGACTATTAAACCTCCCAATAATGCTATTGAAAATAAAGAAGAAGAATTATTTAGATTAATTATAGAAACTAATAATATTAATGAAAGAGTCAAAACTCTATTAACCGAAGGCGTTAACGTTGTCAATGTTGAAACAGTGGGGGAGTGATTAATGGGATTATTCGGAACTAGTAATGGAGCATTAGCAACACAAATCGGCGCACAGCAGCAAACCCAATTCAAAGCAATGAACAACCTTCTAACTTTACAGGAAAATCATGTAGAAGATTTCTTTCAATATCATGGGGAATCATTCTTACGTACACTAGAAAAATTAATTGAAGATACTGTTCAAAGAGCAGTCAGTCAAATGTTAGTTAAATTAGAATTTAGTCAGAGTTCTAGTGGAAATTTATCTATTACTCCTGATGCATTAACTGAGTTCACAAACATAACTCAGGAAAATATTGATTTAGATATACAGCAACTATTGGCTTCTGCTGTTAATAGTGAAGTTGTTATGCAAAGAAGAATGGCTAAACAACAATATCTTGAGGCGCAGGGATTCAGTTCTCCACAGCAACCGCAACCTCAAACTAATACTATGGGTGCTATGGGTAATATGGGTGGTATGAATCCTCAAGGATTAAACCCTAATCAAATACAAGGTGGTAACATGAGTACGAATTTTAACAATACTCTAAACCAACAACAAATGGCTATGAACAACGGTAGTGGTTATCCTATTCCTCCTAGTGGTTATGACAACATGAATAATCCTTATTGGATTGACCCGCAAACAGGTCAACCAACATATACTCCACCTCAAAGTGGTCTAGGTCTAGCGCAAGGATTGGGTAAAGCAGTTGCATGGGCTAAATGGCTTGCTTAAGGTGGTTTGATGAATGGCGACAAAAGGAGTATATATTAGTAATGAATTGGATAGAACCCAATTTGTAAGATATCTTTTGACCGAAGAACAAATAGAACTATTCAATACAAAAGATTTCTCTTCTTCTAATAAAAGAATAGAACAACTTTTTTATAAATTTGCCGCCGATATTTTTTATAAGTCAGAACCTTCACCTAACAGTTTGTTGAAAGAAGCCAATCTTTCTGTTAGAGGGTTGAGAAATGCAGATGAAGATGATTTCTCTAAGGATTATCCCGATGTAGAAGAAAGAAAACGTAAGCCAAAAGAGTTAGAAAATTTAATAAAACTAATTATGAAAAAAATAGGAAAAACAAAATTACATACTTTAATAGAAAAATTAGCCGCTAAAGGTTATTTTACAATATATAACGAGTCTAAAGAACAGAAGAAGAAAAAATTAACTTATGACGATTCAAAATATATTTTTACAGTAGCGTTATTAAATAGGGCTAAAGAATTAAATTTTTTAACTAGTCAATTTACAAATGAAAAAAGAGTAAAACAATTATTAGAAGAAACGTATGATAAACCTAAACTTACTAGTGAAGAATTAAAAGATATGAAAGATAAAATAAAAGAAAAAATACTAGACGATAAAGACGTTAAACGAGAATCTCTTTCTTCTGAATCTGAAAAAGATGATTTTGATAGAACACTAAACGAAGAAATCGAAGAAAGGTTTGAAGAACAATTAGCAACTTTAGAAGAAGTTGATAGTGAAGTGGGTAATTATGGTATTATAGATTCCTTTGATAAGGGGAAACCTATCTATATTCCTGAGTTGCTATTAGCAGATGGTGTTATTACTACTAATATACAAACAACGGGTAAGGGTAAAACAACAACTGAAAGTTCTATTGAAATTGTTATAGACACTAAAAAATATTTTAAATTAGCATTTAAAAAAGCCGGACTAGACGCAAATATATTAGGTGATAAATCTAAATATAATATACAAACTGTGCAAGAGGATACAACAAAAGAAAAATCAGACATATATCAAGAATGGCTTAAAAAAATAAGTAATAATAATGAAAAAATTACTTATCTAACAACGCTATTAGATACAACCGAAGAAGAAGAAGAAACGAACAATAGAATTAAAGAAATTTTTGGTGTTTCTAATTCAAAGTTTATTATAATGTTGCTTAAAGATTTGTCTGATGGAACAGACAATTTTGAGAAAAGAATACTAAGACAAAAAAGAGGAAAACGCGAGGGAGGTAGTTTTGAGGTTTCTGTTCTTAGAGAAATCTTAGATAATATAGACGATGTGTTAGCAGAAAAAACTAAAGATACTGACCAAGAAGATGAAGAAGATATAGAAAAACAACTTCTAAAAAGTGTTTTAAAAACTATAACTTTTTTAAAGAAAGAAGATTTTAGTGGACTTAAAGACTTTTTTGAACCTTCTTTTAGTAATGGGATTTTAGTATTAGAAAGAATATTTAGTGATTTAGACCAAAAGAATAATACTAATTCAATAGAAACACCCGCAGTTGAAAAGTATAACGTTTTATCCTCGTTAACTGGTAGTAATTATATTGGTATTACTAAGTCTCAGGCTTACGCAAAATTAAATTCTGAATATAATAAAATTAATGATAATAAAACTGTTGCTAAATTAATCACAGAAATAATCTCATCAAATAAAAAAATAAATAGTGCTTCAATGTATGATATTAAAACTGCTATTGAGAGTATATTAAGACCACAAAATCAAGAAATAATGATGGGAAAATATAGATTTACGTTAGCGTTTACTTCGAAGTCTGGTAAAGAGGCGTTAAAAAGTAAAGAAAAATTTGAAGAATATTTAAATTATGATAAAGATTATGGAATACAACTTGCTACTGCTACCACTGGTAAAAAACCCAATGAAAAAATGAAGAGATTGTTATATAATAAAGAAGAAATAATACATCCTGATATAAATACAATATATGATATGATAACGGACGATATTATACCTTTCCAAAATGAATTGCATAGAATATTACAAAAGGAAAGTTATTATTTTACTAAATCTCCTAGAGAAATAAAAGAGATAAGTAGTGATTCTGATTGGGATGATGCCGCTTTTAATATAACAACTTCTCTTTTTAATACATCGGGAAGAGGTCAATCTAACACTACACCCGAAAAAAGAATACGAACAATGATAAACGTGTCGTATAGAGATTTTAAAAATATGAATAATTTAATGAATGATATAACAATTAGGACAAAGAATGATAAAATTATTACGTCTCAGAATATTGAGGAATTGAGAAAGAGTAAAAACCAAGAAGATATTGATAATTTATTTTTATTGTATTCAAAATATATTTCAGGCCTGTCAAGTTTGGGTGTTCCCGTTGATTCAGATGAAATGAATATCGGGATTGAACAGGAAGTTGCAGAAGAAAATACAGAAAATGCAAAAGAAATTTTTGATGAATTTAAAGAAACAGAAGCATATAAGTGGTTTACAAGTGAAGAAATTAAAAGGTTGCTTCTTCCTCAAAACTCATATTCATACACACCAAAGCCCGATGAATATGTAACTGGACGTAATACTAGACAACAAACATTGGAAAAATCTATAAAAAAAGAAGAGTTTATGGAAACAGATATATTTCCTTCGTGGTTCGATGACGGCTATCAAGGGTATTACAAAAATATTTTAAGAGGAAATTTTCAATATAATAATGTTGATTTAGACATATTAAAAGATATGATTAAAAAAATAACAGAAGCATATGAAAATAAAGATAAGAATAAAGGTGAAGTGTTAAGAAAATATCAATTAAGTAAAATAACAAAAATGTTTGTTAAATCTGTTGAAGAAATAGAAAGTGTTGATGAAATTAAAAGTTTATTCTTTTGGTTAAAAAAAACTGATAGAGATAATTTAGTGGGTCTTTTCGAGAACTTTTTATTAAAATTAGAAGACTCTGAATTAACAGAATCGGGAACAAAAAAGATTGATAAAATAAAATTTGAATCATTCAAAAAGATATTAAATTTAGGAAGTTTATTGAGAGAAAATAGACAAGGTAAAAATAGTTATAATATGGTTAATATAGAAAGAAGTTTAACTCAATTATTTATAGAAGAAATACTACCAAATAAAAGGGGAATCCCTAAATTAGAAATAAAAAATAAAGATAACAAATTAATAGCAACTTTACCTAGAGGGATGATAGCAGGTTTAGGTAAGATAAAATACATTCCATTCATATCTTATAATTCTAAGACTAGTGAAGAATTAAAACTTTTATCTCCATTAAGCGCAATGTCGGGGGATGATGATATTGCAATTTCAGGTTTTGGTAGGGGAACGAATTTTGGTTCTTCAAGACCTAGTAAAGTAGGTTCTAAGAGTAGTAGTATGAATGATAATACTAGAATTTTATCCGCAACTAGTAAATACAAGTTAATGGTGGAGTGATTTAAATGGCGAAAGTTTCCTCCCCAAGTGATTTTACAAATATTGATGTAAACTATAATATTGGTTTCGGACATTATACTACGCATACAGATGTTTCTAATCTATTACAAATTGGTGCATTTACTGATTCGACTACTCCAACAAGACAAGAAATTGGAAAAATTATAAAGAGAGTAGAAGAAAAAATAGACGGCGGTATAGGACAATCATATCGTCCTATCATACATAAAGATGAATACTTTTCATTCGATGGATGGAATCAAGGGGCTTATCCTGTATCTACATGGAAAGACTATGTTGGTTTTGTGCAATTGTCTCAACCTAAAATTCGTAAGATAGTAAGGTTGGAAGTTTGGCAGGGTAATGAATACAAAGATTTGGCATCTGCTACTGCCAAAATAACAGTTCCAACTTCAGTAACAAATAGTGCTTGGAAAATATCCTTAACAGTAGGAACATATACATTTGAGTTAGACGAAGCAACAGATTTCTTTGATAATTTTGGGCCAAAAACTACTGCTAGTCAAATAGTGGATACTATTAATGAAGTGTTCCCTGCTAAAACAGCAAACTTTACGGGTGAAGTTGCGGCTAAATCTGTTACTGCAAATGGAAATCCTAATGTTAACATTTCAGATTTCTTTTATGCAACTACTGATTCAGAAGATAGTAAAACTGTAATTATATCTTCTTTGTTAATGGGTGAAGATGGTTCGGCTTGCACTATAACATCAAACTTCGGAACGGTGGCGACATTTACAGATAATCAAGACCAAAATAGAATGGGAGATTATTGGATGATAAATGATGAAGGAAAAATATTTTTTAGAAGAGAGTTTCCTTATGTTCAAAATCACTCTATTAGAGTTACATATGTAGCAGGTAATGGAAGAGTCCCTGCGGGAATACACGAAGCGGCAACGAAATTAGTAGCGGCAGAAATAATACGACATGATGATAATTCTATTATAATAGCAGAAACAGGTTCTAATATAGATTTGAAAACTAAACATGATATTTTAATTGAAGAAGCGAATAAAATTATTGCAGGTAAAAAGAATCTAATACATTTTATATCGTGATATTATGACAAACTATCAAGCATTTTTGACTGAAATGTTAAGAATACAAGTGGAACGTAATATTATATTGAAAGAAATGGAAGGGATTTTAGGGTTTGATATTAGTTTATCTGATGAAGAAATGCAAAAACACGCAATAGAACTTTTACAGAAAAAACTATTCGATGATTTGGAACGGGAAGCATATATGTTCTTAACAGGAAGAGAAAGAAGAGGGTAAATAATATGGATGAAGTGAGTTTTATTGTTAGATTACTTAATGATAATTGGGCTGCTACTGCTACAACTCTAACAAATAATGGTAGTATTGTAGCGAGTCATGCAGTAACACCTAAGTTTATTGATGTTAGGTCTATTGTTCCAAAGGAAGGAAGACGGGTTGATGTTGATTCTCAAGAGGTAGTTATTGTTTTTGAAGATAGTGCTACAACAAGTTATCCTACAATAGATTATGCTGTTAGAAATGAAACATTTAATTTTACTTTACACATAAGAGTTTTGCATAGACGAGATTTTCCAAACGCTACTTATTCTAGGGATAGATTGCAAGCATTGTATAGAATTGCACGATACATTTTAGAACATAACTCTCTACGTCCAACTGTTTATGTTGGTGGGGGAACTTCGGGAACAATAGAGGAAAGTGGAGAATTACTAAAGTTAACAAGCAGAAGCGAGGCTAATGATAGAGGTAAAAGACTATTAGGGTATAAGTTATCAGTGGAAATGAAACGGTTTGGTCGCAATACATAGGGTGGTTAAAAAATGGTAAGTAATGAAGTATTTGTAGGCGCAGGGACAATGGCTACGTTAGTGCCGGAAATGGATATGTATTTTGATGATATGGTAGTAACTTTTTCTAATGGTAACAACGTTGCAGTTTTAGAAAACACTGATATTGCTAGGTTTAAGTTATTAACAAATCTATATGTTGGTTGTAGAGCAAAAGTTACTGATACTTCTAGTGTAGTGTATCATGTGATGATTACATCGAATACTGAAACCAGTTTTACCTTTGATTCTGATGTATCGGATATTACTAGCGGTACTGAAACAGTACACGTTAAACTATTAGCATTTGGCGCACCTGTTATAGCACATTCAACTTCTAATCAAAAATTACTTTCTGATAATTGGTTAGGATTAGTTAATTCTTTTAGTCCACCAAGCGTTGATGTTGAAACAAAACAATTAGCATTAATGGGTGGAAACACAAGGAATCTATCTTTACAATATAGAGGTTCTGAAACTGTTAGTGGGGGTTCTTTGGATTTATCACTGAATAATGGTTCTTGGTTATATTATGCTTTAGGAAAAGTAACCGCTTTATCAAACAGTAATGGTTCTTCTGAGGCTTGGGATGGAAATACCACAGAAACCTTCATTTACAATAATGGGGGGGTTGGTATTTCGAGAGTAATATTGGATGGACTTGAATATCCTCCTCTTTCGACAACTAACGATACTGTTGAAGCGGTTCATGGCAATTTAACTAATTATGATGAAATTGCTAGTTCTGACGTTTTAACATATACATTCGGAGAAGCAAATGGTGCTTCACTTCCTTCTTTCGGGTTAGATGTGTCATATAGAAAAGCAGATGTGGCTGCAACCACTGCTGTTGATAATCTGACCCCTCATGAAAATATTTATTCTAGAATATTTACAGGATGTCAAGTTAACACTTTAACACTTAATTTTGAAGAAGGACAGGAACTAAAAAGTAATCTGTCTTTAGTTACTAGGAGAGCATATGATGTTGTTACTGATGGAACTACCGATTATATTCCACACAACGGAAAACTAAATCCTAGTGATTTAAAGAACTTTAGTGCTACTGCTTCTGATAATTACCCGTTCATGTTTTCAGATGGTGCTTTAACTGTATTCGGCCAAACCTTTGGAAGAGTTAAGTCGGGGTCTGTTACAATTAATAATAATATTACCCCACAAAGATATATTGGAAACACAAACAGACAGGTTATGAACGAACACATACCTGCACAAAGAACATATGATATTAATATGTCAGTATTAATTACAGATACAACACTTTGGGATGACTTAAGAAAGGAAGATGCGGAAGTTACTGCTGCTGATAAATTGCTTACTCTAAACTTTACCAAAGATACAGGAGAATTTATAAAAATGTCATTTTCAGATTACATAATTCAGACTGTTGATATTCCTTTCCCCGAAGATAAGGGTGCAATAGAAGTATCGTTTACAGCATCAGCAAGAACATTAGTTGCAAACTCATGCCAATACAAAGGTAAATGGGCTTTAATGCACTAATACGGAGGACTATTAAATTAGATAATAGTTCACAATATCAGATTCCACTAACATCGTTTGTTTGTTAGTATATAGTTAGGTGGAAAAACATGGTAGAAGAAAAGAAAGCAATAACAGATAAGAGTAGGCTATTTGCCGCAGTAAATACAGAATGCCATCACATAAGGGTAGCCCCCGATAGTGATGAATACCTACAAGTTTGGATTAAAGAACCAACTTGGTTACAGGTAGAACAAGCGTTGTCAAGCGTGATGAACATTGATTCAAACAGTAAATCTTTTGATTTAGATTTGAATAAAATGTATAGATTCATGGTTGAAAACTTTGTTGAAAAAACAGACCCAGTTTTAACGTCTGTTGATTTACTACGATTAAGTCCTTATGTTGGCGCACAACTTAAAGAAATTCTCCCTAATCCTTTCACCGATATGATGGGGGATGATACGGGAAACGAAAGTTAATTCGTAGGGCATTAAAAGGTGGTAATGTACCGCCAAATATTGCATCACGAATAATGATATATACATATTCAACAACTTTCAGTATTAGTCCTTTAGAGGCTTATTGTACCCCCGCTATTTTAGTAAAACAAATGTTAGAAGTTCATGGTGAAGTTAAAAAAATAGAAGCAGAAGAAATGGAAAAGGCAAGAAAGGGGTGATGTTATGGCAGACGAAGTAGTAGATAAAATCTATAACATGAAAGATGCTTTTGACGGATTACAAGATTCTGTTAGTGCATTAGAATCAGTAACAAAAAAGATGCGTCATAGTACTATGTGGAATGTTGTGAGTAGGATGTCTTCGGGTATTTTTCCAGATTTTTGGGCTTTACAGAATAAGTTTAGAGGCGCTGCGATATTTATAAATGAACAGTTAGCGAAGGGTAATAAACAATCAAAAAAAATGTATGAATCAATAGAAAAAATGTCAAAAATGAAAGAAATGTCTGATGCAATGGATATGTTTAAAGACGATTTATTTGGTGGAGAGGATTTTAGTAAACGTACAAAAAAGGATTTACAGGGATTAACTAAGACTTTAGAAAAACATTTTAAGGATTTTAAAGGCATAGAACATTATCTTTTTGGAGATAAATTTGATGAAACAAAAAAGGCTCATTTAGTGCGGTTGTTAGAAGTTACTAAAGGAACGTTAAGCGGTCAATATCAAAAAATTCAATCTCAAAAAGATATTGCTGAAGCAAGAATACAGGAAATGGAAGATTTTGATGAATATGTAAAAAGTCGGGGTTTAAAAAAAGGGGACAGGACTATATCTCCATCTATGGAAAATCCTGATAGTCCTTTCTTTTTACTTAGAATGAAAGTTTTACGTCTTCAATTTAAAGCAAATACTATGTGGACTAAAATTAAAAGTTTTGATTATATGAATGCAATAAAGGGGGCGGGTATATTTTTCTTTAAAGCACTATTAGCCTTTAGTGCAATTGTTTTAGGTTTATTTATGTTAAAGAAAAGTTTTGATTTGTTAAAAGAACCTTTGGGAGAAGCATTTGAATCAATAAAAGAACAAGTAATGTGGGTTTTGGGTGGAATATTTAACACACTATCTGATTTAGGAAGTGCCTTTGTTTTATTGTATGATGGGTTTGCTAATGGTGAGTTTTTCACTGTTATTGACGCACTATTACAAATTTTTGCAGGGGTTTTTAAATTAGGATTACAAGTATTAGGGGGAATTATTTGGCTAGGTGTTTCTTCTATTGTTATTGTTCTAGGTGAACTATTAGAACACGCTGTAAGTAGCAGTACGAATTTTTACAATACTGTTACAGGAATATTATTGGCTGTGGGGGTAGTGGCAGGTTATCTTGTGTTTATTGGTTCGACAATAGCAGCATTGCCATACTTAATAGTAGCCGGAATAGCGGGTGTAATAATGTTGGGAATTAAAAGTATTATGGGTTTTTCAACAGGGGGGATAGTTAATTCGGATATGCAAATAGTTGGAGAAAGAGGTGCTGAATTAGTATCTTTACCTAGAGGTTCTAGGGTACATTCTAATGCAGATAGTAAAAGAATGTTAGGAGGTTCGGGTGGCAATACAATTAATGTTCATGTTAATGGCAGAGTTGGTGCATCTGATGCAGAAATACGAGATATAGCAAATAAGGTTGCTAGAGAAATTAATCTAAGAATGAGCAGAACAGGTAGTGGGGTGAATAACTTTTGAGTGCTAAAAATCCAAACAAAATGGTGATGTTAGAATTATCTAGAAGAAACGAAATCGGTAGTGATAGTACTACTAACAGAATACCTTTACATATTGAATCCATCACAATTAATACAAATAAAACTGTACCTAATGTACCAATACCATTTACAGGTGCAATAAAGGGAGAATCAACTAACATAGCATTTGATATGGGTCTTGCTTCTAAAACAATAGATTTACAGGGTGTATTAACAGAACAAACTATAACTAAACAATCTTCATCAACGGGTAGTGTTAAACAGGTAGTTATGACTTCATTTGAAATAGCACAATTAATACATTCATATGCAGATTCTAGCAGTTTACAAAGAGACCAAAATATTAACAAAATATTGTTCTTTTATCCTAGTAAGGTAGATAATGAGTTTGAGCAAAGAACAGTAAAAAAAGATAATACTACTGTTACTAAAGAAGTAATGGAAACTTTAGATATATCCGAAGTTCCAATTATACCGTTCACATTTAAAAATAGAGCGTATGACAATTCCTTTGCATTTGGTACGGGGAATACAATGGATAGTCCATCAACAGTTTTTGATGTTCAAGATAAAGAAGGAAATCGTATTGACATATCTAATAATCATACGGGTGTTTCGGGTTTTATACGTTCCTTTACAACCAGTATAATTGCTTCTGAGTTTCCTAGTATTGGTTTTAGTTTAAACTTTGAAGAGGCAACGGTAATAGGCGATAATTTCTTTGATTGAGGTGAAGAAAAATGGCTAACGTATATATTGGAGATTCTAAAGCATTAGTCTTTCCTGTTATGTGTGATGGTTATTTAAAATTAGATGCCGATACAGTAGGTACAGCCACGTCTAAAGGCAACTTTTGGAATCATACTGATAACTTTACCATTGAGGCAATTATAACACCATATGACGTTAATGGAAACGGCCATGCTTCTGCTGATGTAGATACAAAAACTTCTACAAGAACTCCACCAAGCCCTGCCGAAGATGAAATAGAAACTAACTTTCAAAGCGCTAGGTATTTTGGAACAGGTAATTTGTTAACAGACCACATAACAAATAGATTATCTCATAAAATGATGTTATTTTACAATAATAAGTTTAAGTTTTATTTACAGAATACTACGACTACTAATTATAATCAACCTGCTGAATATAAATTGTGTGTTGATTTTACAAATACTTCGGGATTGACTACTACTGTTTCTAGCGATAATTCTATTATAACTGCTGTTAATACTTTACACGGTTATTATGATTCTAATGGTTATTATGAAAAACATAATACTAGTTTGACTAAATTAACTTCTGTTGCTAGTATTACAGGTGCGTTACTTACATTTACTTCGGGAACGGATGCTGAAAAATTAGTAATATTAGATGAATTAGGGGCGAACAATAGTGGAGGTACTGAAATATTTAATAGCAGTGGTGTAAGTTTAGGAAAGGTTTTGAGTAAAAATACTTTAGGAACTAATCGTAGTGCTACATTATCCCTATCTCAATCTTCTACAATTACAGGAGATGTGTATGTTTCTCAACCTAGAGAAGCACTGTATTTAGAAGAAGTTTACAAGGTTTCTTGTTCGTATAGAAAGAACGGTCAAATAGAATTGTATGTTAACAATCAATCTATTAAAACTCAAACTCTTTCAGTACCTACGTTTGAGTTTGATTCAACTACCAATAATGGTGAATCTAGAATAGGTAAAGGGACTCTTACTAGTGAACAATTTATGGGAGAACTTTTTGAAATCTCAATGCACAAAGGAAAAGAACCAAGTTTAACACTCAATACTTTAACACCTAGTTACAGTAACATTTTATTTTATTATACATTTGGTGAGTAAATGTCGGGTCGAATGCTATTTCCTTTGAATACAGGTGTTAGTGAAAATGAAATAAGTATTAGCAATGGGTCTAATATTTACCGTAGTAGAAATAATACTAATAACAAAACAAAGGCTTTCAAAAATGTTTCAGTTAATCCTACATTATATACAGCAGGTTTAGAAAATGAAACAGGATATATAACAGCAAGTCCTGTTGAATCCATTATATTTACTGAAATAAGAAAAGCACCTAGAAAGGATGGAACAGTTCAAACAAAGATAGTAGCCACTACAAATAAAGAAACAACACCATCTTTCAAGGTAAAAATATATGATTCTAAGTTTGCCGATGAAACTGTTAATAATATTGCTACTAACCTACGAGCAACTTATCATTCTAGTTTAGATTTTCCTCCTAATAGAGTAGGTTTTGATATAGAAGACCATGATTATTTTATAATTTTAAACCATGATATTGTTGATACTGCAAGTGGTAGGGGGGTTGATTCAGTTAATGCTCATTTTGCTAAAATAACTAGAATAGTTTCCTTTGATGAGTTTGGTGATGGTGTAGAGTTCAGTCCTAAATATAATGGTGAAATACCAAAGGGAACTAAGTTTGAAATATACAAAGGTGCGGCAAAAACAGATACAGATTTGGTAGCAGTATCATACGGTCTTAGAGGGGATTCGTCTGCTACAACAGATAAATATGATAAAATATGTAACGTAAATACCCCTACGTTTTATTTTTATAATGATAGGTTGGAAGAAAAAGACCAATTAGATTATAATGAAAAATATACTGTAACATCTAGTAGGACTTGGAATAATAGCGATACTATTACAGCAATAAATGTTGTAGGGGGACATACCCAATATCAAGCAGGTGGTACTAATAATTACTTTACAGTTTCTTCTGCACATTATGATGATTTAGCAGAAGGTATGTCAATATTTAATGGAACAAGTTATTTAGGAAATATAGAAAAATTATATGGTAATGATAGATTTTATATTGACTTTTACAGACCTTCTTTAACATTATCTGCGGGTAACGGGTTAAATATTACTTTGAACATAAACGAAACTGTACAAAATGTAGTGTTCAAAACGGAAAGAAAATATGACAATACCATACAAAATAAAGGCAGAGGTTTAATGGATGCTATATTGGTTGATAATGTATTAGTTGATGATGAAGATGATAGTAATTTTGACCCTTTATATTGGAATAAAGCGTTTCCGCTAATGAAAAGAAGTTCTACCGATTCATATGATTTTTCCGGTAATGTTTGGACTGAAAGTGAAAATTTAAACGGGGCTATGAAATATATAACATTTGAAACTGCTTCTTTAAAGAATGATAAAATTCCTACAACACTAGATACAATAGTAAATAACCCTAAAAATAAAATGAGTAAAATGGCTACTGTTCTCACTTTAGATAATAGTGGAACTCAACATTTGAAAATTACAGAAGATTCTAAAATGGTAGTTAGAAATGGTTTATTTTCAGATAGTATAAAACTTAAAAAAATAGAACATACTGTTACTTCAACTGCATATGAAACTAATGTTTTAACTATAAATGGATTAACAGGAGAGTATGATTATGCTTCTATTCTAGCCGATGGTACTATTATAGAAGTTGAGGGGTATAATTATGTGGTATCTAATGTTGCTACAAGAGACTATACTATTACTACGCAAAAAATTTATTTAGATGCTATTAAGCCTGTTAATAATAATGTTTTTGTTACTCAACAAGGTGGGTTAGGAGGAAGTAATGCTGTTAAAATAGTAACGAATGTTGATTGTTATATAGTTCCTTATTCTAACAATAAACTAAATGTTGAGTTCGCAGCCGATACAACAGTAAGACACGACCAAAGCGATAGGTTGACTTTAGATAATAGAACGATAGAAGTTAAGAATACAAAATTATACAATTCAAGGTTATCAATAACTAATAAAAGAGGACATGATTTAAGAGTAAATTATGGAGACAAGACACATAAATATTTAACTGTTTTAGAACCTACAAAACAATATTATCAGAAAACTCCTATTTCTAGAATGTATTATTACAATGGTAGTTTCACATTAAATGAAGAAATATTCAACGGTAATGTGGAAGATATAGAATCTAAAAATGAAAATGGAATGATGACTTATACTATTTCAGGAAGGGATGAAGTTGCTAATTTACTTACGAATACTGTAAATAAAAATTTAAACTTTACAGATGATATAGTATATTCAACGTTAAATCCTCATATAGATAATATTACTTCTTTTCATAATTCAAGAGGAACAACTGTGAAAGATACGACAATAACAATAGAAGTTGACGGACATCAGACCTTTACAAAATATACATTATTCTTTAATTCATCTTATGAATTATTAGGAGAGTATAGTAGTGGTTCTCACTCAGGAGATAATAGCCTTGCATCGGGTAGTGAAAAAACTATTATTACATTGAAAGACAAGGCATATGCTTCGATAGCAGATAATACTAACATATATTATTACAATCCATTAGATAATTCTTCTAGATTTATTTCGGGTGTAAAGGCACTAGCAACTAACGTAAATGAAACAACTAGACCTACTGATTTCACAAATACTTCTGAAAAAGGATTAATTTTCAATAACGGATTAAATTTTACATATGATTCTAGTGCTGATTCGGGAAGTAATAACGGATTTACTTATTCAGATTTAAAATTAACTTCTAATAATGGTTCTTTTGAAACGGATGGTTCTTATGGTTATGATATATTGAAACCTTCAAAGGTAAATAAAAGAAATATTGTTAGTAATGGCATAAACGTTGATGAAGATATGCCTTCTAGTACATATTTATTAAAAATAGGAAAGGAGAAAGAAACTAGTATAGAATACACACAAAAAAATATTGTCTCATCAGAAATGTTTCATGTAATAGATGTTAATGATGTTAATGATTCTAAAAATATAATAACTGTTGCACCTAATTTTCCAATAGCATTAGGGGTACAGGATAATAATACATATGATAATAGGTTTTTATCACCAATAAATGATACTCTTAGCCACCACGCAGGTTTTTATTTATTGAATAGTAATCTTCCTTCAGGTGGTTTTGTGCATAAATTAAAACATCAATTTCAACATTATTTTGCACCCGAAGATACCTACAAGTTTATTGATTTACAATCATTTGAGAATCAAACTCTAATACCTTATGATTCATATACTTCTAATAATATTTATCAATCTGCTAAAAGGAAACATAAAATCAAAGGATATACAACAGGAATTAAGGTGTTGCCAAACGGCCAAAGAGATATGGCAAGTAATTATTCAGATATAACTTGGTTTAGCAGAGCAGATGGAACTAAAAATGTAGACACTACTATTACTTTAGGTAATATAAAAGATTTAGTTAACAATGATTGGAGAGCAAGGCCATATTCTTTGTATGCTACGGGAGACCTATATCCTACTTCAAAATTAAGATTTAACAATATATCATTTTCTGATAGGTCTATGAGTGAATATGGGTTGATGTTTGAAAACAAGGGAACAAAAGGTACACAAATTAATCACGACCATCACGGCAAAACAAACGCTACAATTAGAGATGATAACGATTATGAAATATCGGAAATAAAAAGTTCAACTAAAACAACAGGCCAACTTAAAAGATGGGGCATTGTTAGATTAGTAGAAGCAACATTTGATTGGCATTTCAATTCCGTAGATGCCGAATCTGTAAAGGGAATAGATGAAATTGAATTGTTAAACTTAAGTGAATATAAAAAATATAATAGTGGAAATACTAGTGATATAGATACCCATGATTTATACACCCAAAAAGGAAACAAAATTAACAGTTTAACAAAAATTTCTCATTCATTAAATATGTCTCAAATATATATGTTAAGTCCTAATATTAAAACTAGTTATTTTGATTATTCTTTATTAGAGAGAAATGGTAATGACTACAACCCACCAAATATTTTGTTACCCATAATTAGTGATGGTGGAACTTTAGAATCAATAAATAGTGAAAATGTTATAACAGACTCGGCTTTTCATGTGGAAAGAATAACTGGAAGTTCTCATACTGTGCAAATGAAACACACTTCTAAGGTATTATCTGCTTTGTGCAAACCATATTTACCCAACCACGATACATCATCAAACTTCACTCAAACCCCTTATGATATAAATTGGCCTAGTAAAGATATTTATGAAAATTGTATTGCGATATTTAAGGATATGAAATCGGGTAAAAAGAACAGCAAAACTTTACTTAAAATAACTAGTAGTCCATTAATATTAGATGATTTACCTAGTTTAGATAATAACATAGGAGACAGGTTAATTACAGGACAACCTACTGGTAATATTATAACTAACAACGCGAATAATAATACTAGTTCTAGTAATAATATGGTTTTTATAGGAACAAAAACTAAATATTATCCTTTTGATAATAGAGAAGGATATGATACGGACTTAGAATCTGACACTCGGTTTTATGCTCATGCTAATGCGTCAAATACTAGTGGAGAATTATATTCCGCACAAATGTTTTTGAAACCACAGTTTAATATTACATCTGATTTAGCATTAGGTGCAGAAATCACGTTTACTATGAATACTAATTCTACACATCATTGGTTAAACTTTGTACCTAATCTTACAGGATATTACATTGTCGGAAGTAAAACAATAGATGGAAACTTTTTGCCTACTTCTGAAAACGGTGCGATTGTAGGAAAAGGAACACCGAATTATATTGGAAAAATATTATCTCATACTGTATCGGGTAGTCCCGATGCACATACATTAACATTTGACAAGGCAATAGTAAATTCTACTGATGGAACATTTTTTAGATTGATGAGATTATCAGATACAGTCTTTGAAGAAACCCCCGATTATTTTGAAGTAAATGTCATGCAAGATTCTGGATTAAAATATGATACGATTCCCGAAAATTTGAGAACTGGAGAAAATACGGGTAAAGACCAATTTAGTGAAGGAATATATTCAATGTATATGTTGTTGGATATAGATAACACTAATATATATTTAGAACGAAGACAATTAGGAAACATTAGTACTGATTTACTTTCAAACAATGCTGAAATAAACTGTTATATTACCGATGGTATTAATTTACAAACTAAATCTTTGACAGTTACTAAAACTAGTAGTTCTGTTAAATTTGAATACGATGGTGTGTTAAATGGTGATGGTTGTGTTTCTTTTGGTGAAACTATTGATGTAACTATTCCTAAAAAATTATCAATAAAACCAACAAAATGTTATCTAGGAACTACATTTAGTATTGGTGGAATTGTTGAAAATGAAATAGAAAATATTGCTAAAGAAGCAGGGTTAGATTTGAACTACGAACAAAGTCTTAGAGATTATACAACTAACTTAGTTAATTCAGTTAGTGGAAATGTAATAACTTGTGTTGATAAACCAATTGATGTTGTTGTAGGAGATGTACTTTATACACAAGAAGGATATTTGGTAGGAAAGGTTTCTGCTGTAAGTGCTACTACTATAACAGTTGACAGTATAATTTTCGTGCCTTCTCCTTACGATGAACTAATTAGAAGACAAAGAAAAACTCATGTTTCCAATGTTAAATTTGAAGATACAGATTCTTTTAGTGCGATTAATTTCCTAGCAAATAAAAGAGGATTAGATTATAAAATATCTAATGGTGAAATAGTAGCGAAGAATATAGAAGATGTTCATAGTCTTAGGAGATTTTCTATTAACTATAAATCAGGACATAATTTAATTTCGGTGGAGAGTAATAAATCATTATTTGATAAAGCAAATAAAATAATTGTGGTTGGTGATGGAGTTAAGGCAGAATCAGAAATACCAACAAAGAAAAGAACAAAAACTATTCGTCATGTTGATTCTTCAATTAAATCGTTATCAGATGCAAAAATAAAGGCAATGCAACTACTGCAAATACATAATGCAGATATACGAAAAATAAAATTAAAATTACAAAAAAAAGGATTAGAATTATTAGAAGCGGGAGATATTTTAACTTTAGATTTCCCGAATCACGACATACCGATTAACGATTATCAAGTCTTTGAAATTGAAAATATTTTAGATGGAATATCAACTATTACCGTTGGAACTTTTAATAAAACAATTGCTGAAAGATTGGGAGAACTTTCTAGTAATCAGACTAGAAGTTCCCTTACTTTATTCGGTAAAAATTCTGTACAAAGCGTTGTAGGAAAAAGTGTATTTGATTCATTTACAATACAAAATGGCACAATAGAATATAAGATAACTAGTTCTAGTGCCAACTTAGGATTTGATAGTGCATTAGGTTTCGATACGTTGTTAGGATTTGGTGCAGGGTCAACAACATTAAAAACCTACAAGAGTGAAAAGGATGTATAAGTATGATAGTGAATACAGGTAAAGAAGAAATAATGGCGAATTATATTATGTCTAAATATACGGTTATTAAGATAGGTGATGGTTCGGATAGCACTTCTCCATCACAACTTAATTTAGACCATGTTGTTTATACACACGCTACTAATGTAACTCCGACTAGAGTTGGTTCTACTTTAATTTGGAATGTAGATTTCTTAGGTTCTCAAATACCAACTTCGGGAGTTAGTGAATTAGGTATATTCCATGACGGTACAGGAAGTGGTTCTAATGCGGGCGCAATGTTAACAAGAGTAACATTCACTAGCACAGGCGTAGTCGCGGCATCTGATACGGTATCTTTTACAATTAGAGTGGAGTTGAAATAATGGTTAACAATACAGGATTTATTAGTAGGTTAGGAGCAACAACGCAATTAGTTGACGGAACTGATGCAATACATACAGGTATAATTAAAACCTTAAATGTTGCAATGGGTCAAAATAGATTAATTAGTACAGCAGTTATTACTCAAGGAACTACTTCAAATTATACCCATTATGAGATAGAGAAAACTGATGGCGGTGATAATGCTTTAACTGCTATTAGAGATGGTATGGTTGTTTCTGTTCCAAATAAAAAAATAACAACTCACAACCCCGCTATTACTGCAAATGCTTCGGGGGGTAAAGATTGGTATGGTTTAATTGTAATTGCAGACGGTACAGAAAGTGGTGAAACGTTAAACAACTTGTATTTCAGAGAAGGGGCAGTAACAGGTAAAGCGAATACAAGTACTGCTACCGTAGCAGAATTAAAAAGTGGAGATATACCAATTGCTTTAGTTAAATATACTGCGGGTTCTGCTATTGGGGCTACTAGAGATATACAATGGTTGACAGGAAATGTACAAACTTCTAGAGGTTTTTCTGCAATAAATGGTGGTTCTGAAACTTTCAAAATAAATCCGACAGGAACTATTTCATATGGTTCTGCTACTATTACTCTTCCATCTTCAACAGGAACTTTAGCAAGAACTGCCGATGTAACTTCTTCAATTGCTGCTATTTCCACAGGAAACGGAGGTCTAATTCCATCAGCAGGTAGTGCCGGAGAGTTCCTGAAACACGATGGTACTTTTGGTACTCCTAGTTATATTGCTAATACTAATACTCAAAATGAATATGCTACGTCTTTTGTAGATTCTTCTAATGATATAATATTACGATTAACAGAAAGTGGCGCAGGTTCAGGCACTCAAGATATTAAGTTTGTAGCGGGTTCTAATGTTACACTAACACACACAGATGCTAATAATATTACAATTGCTTCTACTGATACTAATACCCAACTACCATTAATAGATAGCGATACAATGACAGGGGCATCCGCTACTAATGTCGCATCTGCGGAATCAGTTAAAGCGTATGTAGATAGTCAAGTATCGGGGCTAGTTAGTTCTGCACCTACTGCTTTGGATACTTTAAATGAATTAGCAGCAGCATTAGGAGATGATGCTAATTTTGCTACAACAACTTCAACTGCTTTAGGTAATAGATTAAGGATAGATTCTGCAAGTCAAAACTTAACAGCAACACAAAAATCTAACGCTATTACTAATTTAGGATTAGGTGCTGCTGCTACTTTAGGAACTGCTGCTATTGCTGATGGTGGTACAGGTTTGGCTACGGCAGACCAAATACATACTTTCGTAACGGGATTAGGATACACTACTAGTTCACAAATATCGACAGAAGCAGTACAAGATATTGTTGGTGCTATGTTTACTAGCAATACAGAAACTAGAGTTGGTGCTACTTACGATGATACTAGTGGTAAAATTAATGTTGTTGTTGATGACATGACAGCAGATACAAATAAATTTCTTTCCGGTCTATCATTAAGTGGAACTACAATAACTGCTACTGTAACGGGTGGCTCAAACCAAACTCTAGATATTGCATCGGTAAATACAGATACAAATACTAACATTGGAACTACTGATATTATTAGTGGTTTAACTGCTTTATCTAGTATAGACATAGCAAACGATAGTTTAATTTTCCGTGATAATAGTGATTCGGGTGCAGTTAAAAAATTAAGTTTAACAGAATTAATGGGTGCTGTAACTGAATCATTGATACCTTCTCTTTCAACTGCTAAAATAACAAGTGGAACTTTTGCTACTGCTAGAATACCTACTTTAGCACAAAGTAAAATTACAAGTTTAACTTCTGATTTAGCCGCCAAAGTCCCTACTTCTAGAACTATTGCAGGTAAGGCACTTTCTAATAATTTAACATTAGGAATAAATGCCGCAGGTAAATTAGAAATTAATGATGGTGGAACTGCGGTAGTTATACAAAATGCTAGTAATGCTGATGTTATATTTGATAATTCTAAAATAACTACTGCAACATTGGGATTAGATAATGTAACTAATGTTAGTCAAGCAACTATTCAAGCAGCAACTCTTACTGCTGCTACGGCCAGTGATGTAGGATTAGGAGACGTGGATAATAAATCTGCTGCTACTTTACAATCTGAAATATTAACTGCCGCTAGTGCTAGTGATGTAGGATTAGGAAATGTGAACAACACTGCTGATACTGCTAAACCAGTTTCAACCGCACAACAAACTGCTTTAGATTTAAAGGCTAATCTCGCTAGTCCTACATTTACAGGAACGGTAAGTGGTATTACTAAAGCAATGGTAGGATTAACCAATGTTTCAGATATAACTACTGCTGCTATTAGAGCAGGTGTAACTCATTCAGATGTAGGTACAACTGCTTCTGATGTAGGTTTAGGGAATGTAACTAATGAAAGTAAAACTACTATGTTTGACGACCCCACGTTTACAGGGGATATTACTATACCTAATGGTGGTAGCACTCAAAACTTAGTTACTGCTCTAAATCTTAATACTGCTAAGAATACATATCCATCAGCAGACGCTACGAAAGTAGGACACCTTACTGTTAATTCTGCACTTAACCTAAACACAATGTCTAGTAATATAACGACTAATGCGACTAACATAGCAACTAACGTTACTGCGATAGGTCTTAATACTGCAAAAGTTAGTTATACTGATGCTTCTGCTGTTTCTACTAATACTGCTAAACTAACTGCTAACGCAACAAATGTAACTGCTGCTTTGGTTGCTTCTACTAGTATTGATAATGATGACAAAACAACAATATTGAGTAATATTGGTGCGGGTACAAGTTCTTTAGCATTAGGAACAACATCTAGTACTGCTCTTGCAGGTAATACCGCAGTTGACAATGTAAGCGTAGCGAATCTTTTAGCAAGAGCAGATGATTTAACTACTAATCAAGCAACTGCATTTAGAACCTCTATTGGTGCGGGTTCTTCTGTTGATAGTAATGACTATGTTGATGCTGCTTCTTTTAGTAGCGGTACATTAACAATAGGTAGAACAGGAAGTTTAGCAGATTTAACTGTTGATATTTCGGGTGTTAATACAGACACGAATAAATTTTTATCAGGATTATCTCTTAGTGGTTCAACTATAACGGCAACTGTATCGGGTGGAACTAATCAAACTTTGGATATTTCTAGTGTTAATACAGATACAGTCTATGCTCTCACCAACGATTTAGCAGCATCAGAAATAACAGCAATACAAAACATAGGAGCAACTACAATTACAGCAGCACAATGGGGTTATCTTGGTGCTGCATCCGGTTCAATAACAAATACAGATTCAAATGTTTCTAAGGTAAACCTTTCAACAGTATTAGGAAGTTATACTGGTGATGATACTTTAAACATTGGTGATTCAGGTAATGATACCACTATTAATATCAAAGGTAATCTAAATGTTCTGGGAACAACAACTACTTTAAATAAGACAGAAATAGATGTTCAAGATGCTTTAGTATTCAGTTATGATACTGATAGTGGTGATGAAAAAACTACACTTCGTATTACAGAACCTACTGCAAATAGAACAGTAACTATACCCGATGCTGATTTTACAATCCCTACTCAAGATACCACATATTCAGCCGCGACAACAAGTGCGGCAGGGTTATTGACATCTGCTCATTTTGACATACTAGATGATGTAACTACAATTGGTGAAAAAATAGTTGCTACTACAAATCCTAACAATAATACTAATGGGTTATTAAAATTAACAAATACAAATGGGACTCTTAGCACAAGTTTAGATACTAATACATATCTAACTTCTGTTGTTTTAGGTGCTAGTAATATAACAGGTGCAGCAAATCTAGACTCTCTTGCTGCGGGTGATTCATTCGTAATACATGATACATCTAACTCTGCTCTCAGGGAAATGACTGTTGCTCAATTAACAACTTATCTTAACAGCACTTCTGTATTAACTAATCTTGCACCTATTGCACAATTAACTGCTAGTGAAATTAATGCAATGACTATTGATGCTGATACTGTATCTACTTTTACTGTTGGAAAGAATGTTCCGTCTAATGCTGTATTTACTGATACAAATACTACTTATACAGCAGGTAGCGGTTTATCATTAAGTGCAGGTAATGCATTTACTCCCGACTTAGCGGCAACAGATATTCCCAATCTAAACGCTGATAAAATTACTGACGGAACTTTCGGAACAGACAGAATTGCTGATGATGCAATAACAGAAGATAAGTTAGCAGATACATTACTCGCGGAAATAGATGCTAATACTCTTAAAACTATTCGCACTCAAGAAGAAATAGAAGATTTTGTAGGGGGTATGCTTGACGGAACAGAAACTTTCATTACAGTAGGATATGATGATGTTAATGGAAATTTAGACTTTGTTGTTCCTGTCAAAGATGAAGATGCTATGACCTCTAATTCAGCAAACCATCTTGTTACTCAACAATCAATAGTATCATATGTTGGAACTCAAATTTCAAATCTTGTTGATTCATCACCTGATGCATTAAATACTCTAAACGAATTGGCTGCGGCTTTAGGTGATGATGCTTCATTTTCAACCACTATGGCTACTTCTTTAGGGAATAGATTGAGAGTAGATGTTAATAATCAAAGTTTAAACTCAACTCAACAAACAAATGCATTAGCAAACTTAGGTGCTACTAATGTAGGAATTAAAGCGTTTCATATTGCAGACCCAAGCACAGGTTCAAACGGTCTTTTAAGATTAGGTAAAGATGGAAGTGGTGTTTTTAGTGCTACTTTAGACACTACAATAGGAACAGCAGGTTCAGTTACTAGTGGTTTGTTGGCTAATGATGCTGTTACCTTTACAAAAATGCAAAACATTGGTGCAGGTGAAACGGGTAATATCTTCTTAGGAAGACTTGCCGCAACAGAAGGTGTAATAGGAGAAGTATATGCACCAATGATTTCAGTAATTACTGCCGCGCATTCTACTGCGGCTAGAACTGCTTTGGGTGCTTCTACTTTTGGTGCAGAAGTATTTACATTAGCAGATACAGGTGCAATAAGATTTCTTAGAATGGATGCCGATAATGGTGTTTCAGCGTTAAGTGCTTCGGACTTTAGAACTGCTATTGGTGCATCTGCTAGTGGTGCATCTAACTTCGGTGTAGGAGATATTACAGGTGCTACGGCATTAACAACAGGACTTGCTGATACGGATGAATTAATTCTTAATGATGCAGGTGAAAATAGTGGTAGTGGCGCATTAAAGAGAATGGATATATCAGTTCTCAAATCTCATGTGTTAAGTGGTATAGAAGCGGGTGCTGATGTTACAGATACAGCAAATGTTACATCAGCAGGTGCATTAATGGATAGCGAATTAACAGCAATTGCTCATGTTAAAGCATTAGACCAATCTGTTATTAGTGGGGCAACACCTACATTTACAACTACTAATTTTACAAGTGGAACTGATAAGAACCTAATAACAGATGCTCAACTTTCATCAATTGGTGATATTGCTGCAAATACTGCTAAACAACCTACTGATGACCCTGCCTTTACTGGTAAACTAAAAGTTACAGGCACTTCTAGTTCAGACGGGCTACTTGTTTATGATGATATAAATACAGACGATTATTTAAGAATAACATCAGATACTACTAGTAATGTTCATAGGTCATATATTGCTAATGAAACAGGTAGTACTGGAACATTCGGTTCTATGGAAATTATTGGTGGCGATAGAGTATTGATAGGTAGTGCCGGACTCGGTGCAAACAAAGGAACTTATTTTTGGCAGGGATATGAAGGAGGAATAGCCCCATATCTAAGATTAACAACCCCTACTTCTAGTGGAACAATAGGAACTTCTGATGCTATTATAATGCCCGCAGTGGATGGAAAGGAAATTATCTTTCAACAATATGACGGTACAGAAGTAGCAAGAATAAAAGATAATGCTACCTTTGATATTCCCGATAGTAAATTATCTATTGCGGGTACTGCTGTTACTGTTAGTGCTACTGAATTAAATCTATTAGGCGGTTTAACTAGTATATCTTCTGCTCAAATAACGACAGAACAGGTTCAAGATATAGTAGGTGCAATGTTTGCTACTAATACTGAAACAGGAATAAGTGCAACCTATGCAGATGGCGGTGTAGGAGCAGGTAAAATAAATTTAGCAGTTGGTACTGCTCCAACTGCAACTGCACTGGAAACAGCAAGAACAATTAGCGGAGTATCTTTTGATGGTTCTGACAATATAATCTTAGTTACAGATAATACTGATAACACTAACTTCCCTGTTGTTTTCGCAAACGAAAGCACAGGTGCATTACATGATGATACAGGGGCTTTAAGATACAATCCAAGCACAGGAACATTATTAGTTCCTAATTTGAATGTAGCGGGTACAACAACACAAATAGACACAGTAACTATGGAAGCGGCTAATGCTATTGTCTTTGAAGGGGCTACTTCTGATGATTATGAGACTACATTAACTATTACTGACCCTACTGCTGATAGAACTATTACTTTACCTAATGCTAATGCGTTTTTAATTGGGAGAGACACTACTGACATACTAACAAATAAAACAATTGCTATATCACAAGTAACTGAACTTTCTAATTTAACAGCATCAGAAGGAGAGCAGTTAGAAAACATTGGTACTGCAACAATTAATGCGACACAATGGGGATATGTCGGTGCTTTAACTGCTAATAAAGTAATAGATTGGACGAGTAGTAGTGCGGGAACAATTCATTCTTCTAATTATACAAACACTACATATTCAGTAGGTGATGGTGGTCTTACAGAAAACGACTTTACTGATGCGTTAAAATCAAAATTAGATAATATTGCTGAAAATGCTAATAATTATACTCATCCTACACATGATGGAGATGATATAGATATTGATACAACATTATTATCGGGTGCAACTGTTATTTCAGATTTAGACCTCAATATAACTACTGATACATTAGGACACGTTACAGATGCTAATGCTACAATAGCCACAAGAAACTTAACATTAGCAGACTTAGGTTTTACAGGAGATGCTGATGCTACTGATGATTTAACTGCGCCAGAAATTAGAACTTTAGTTGGAACAGGTAATGGTGGTGTTTTGCCATCAGCAGGTACAACAGGACATTTCTTAAAGCATGATGGAACATTCGGAGCATTACCTGCTAAAATGGCCTTTACTGTAAGAGACAGTTCAGATACAGATGTTCTTATTCCTGATGGTAGATTTATTAAGTTTAATGAAGGTAATGGTTTAGATATTACCTTTACAGATGTAAGCACAGGAGATACAGGTACTCCATTCGAATTAACTTTGAAGGTTGCTGATGATGGTATAGGAGCAGACCAATTAAATGTTAGTGGTAATGGTAGTAGTGGTGACGCATTATTATCAGATGGTGATGGTTCTTTTAGTTGGGGTACTGCGGGTGATGCTACATTAGCAGGTACACAAACATTTAGTGGCGCTAAAACATTCACAAGTGATGTTAATTTGGATAATGCGGGGTTAAATATAAATAATCAATATTCAAGAATTAATTTTAAGAAAGACG
>Ga0208793_1000025_pt1 | contig 102647 bp, 102 predicted proteins | sample 17_taG_FD_184092 | JGI IMG/M metagenome (GOLD analysis project Ga0208793, IMG submission 184092) | Marine viral communities from the Subarctic Pacific Ocean - 17_ETSP_OMZ_AT15314 metaG (SPAdes) (version 2) | ecosystem: Environmental > Aquatic > Marine > Oceanic | place: Pacific Ocean... | reverse complement strand
AGTCCAGATCTGCTTTCGCCGAGTCCCTGCTGTCCTCAATGACGCTGGGTCAGCACTCACCGGCACACTTGGTGAACTCATCAAGAAGCGACACGCCGAGAACTTCGCCAGCAAGCCAGCACGAATCGTGGGCATCTTGCCATACACACCACTCCCACCCGGCATGAAGGCTGGCGGAATGGTGGCCTGTGTGGCCGCTGGTGGCGAGCGTTTCGCCGCTGACTACACCCAGTTCATCAAGGACACAAAGCCGTGCCGTGAAGAGGACTACAACGCCCTTCTCACTGAAATGCGAGAGGTCGCCAAGTGGGATGTTCAAGCAATCAAAGCAACCCAAATCAAGCACGATCTACGCCGACTTGAGGTCGGTGTCGGTGAACCATCAGCGGAGGAACTGGCGGCACAGGAACCCAGCGTTTCACCACCAACCACCGACGACAACACCACCATTGTCGCCGAGGACTTCACCATTGAACTTGATGTCGTTAATGACGATGTTGAGGCCAGTGGTGCCTTCGGCAGTGCGTCCTTCAAGGAGGAATGGGCTTGAGCATCGTCGGTTCGATCCACATCCAATGTGGTGCTTCCGCATGTGATCGTCATGTGTTCGCCGTTGACGCTGACGCATACATCAGCGAGATGCTTGACGCCCAGCGTGAATCCATTCGCACACAGGCAGGAATATGGTCGCACCCAACACGATACTGTCCTCGCTGTGAAGCCCGTGCCGAAGCACTGGGCTACGAATCCCAGCGAGCGATGGACGAGCGCATGGCTCGCCGACTGGCTGACTCCGAAGCGCAGGAAACCCACCGTTTGCCACGAACTGCTGGCCTCACGGCTGGCTTTGAAGGAGGCGAGGTTTGATGAGCGACAACGCAGATCTGAACACTGGTGATGTGCCTTCAATCAACGAAGTCGCACGCTTGCGTGCCTTTGAGGCCGCTGTGCTGGGGCACTGGCAACAGTGCGTCAATCACGGCTCAACCATGAAGGATTTGAACTGGTGGCTGGGTCATGCTGGCTACTTGGAGAGGGTCGATCATGTCATTGAACTCCCCGGTGAAACAATCACTATGCCCGGTGGTGCTTGGCAATTGACCGCAAAGCACCGAGAGGTTGCTGATGAATGGATTGCCGAAGAGGAACGCCAAATGGAGGAATCAGCATGAGGCAGATCTTCACCATCAGCGACGGCTACGGCATCCAGTGTTTCAGCACATGGGATGCGGCACGCAAGTATTTGTTCGTCCTCCGTGGACGCTTTGCTGGCGACGACGAGGACTTGGGCTATCATGGTGCCCTGCGCTTTGACACAGACAATGGGGACTTTAACCACAATGGTTGGGAGTTCCCAGCAGACTCGCCAGCGACGGCACAACGAGTCAAGAAGGTTGTCATGGCTGGCTATCAATGCACGCTCAAGGACTCCAACGATCCACACCCACAAGAGGTCGTCATTACACCGTGTCAAATGTGGACAGCAAAGGACATGGACAACCATTATCGGCACGCCAAATTGCTCAAGCATGGGTATTGCGAGGCTTGATATAGGCCGGACTGTGTGGACTGAACAACGGGGAATCAAAATGACCGACTCTTATAGAAAAAAATACGCACTGCTCCCACTTGATGTGGTGAAGTTCAAGGAACCGACCGAAGGCGACATTTGCCGCTTCTGTGGCTGTGGTATCGCCCAGCATACAAAGAATGAACTCACGATCTGCCTTGCAGGAATGAGTTCATACAATGTGGACGACGCTGGTGTCAAGCACTGGCAAAACCGCTTGGAGGAATCAGCATGACATTCAAACCCGAACTTGGGAACTGTGTTGTTTGCTACAAACCACTGACTCCGCATACTGGTGCAACATACTGTTCATCGGATTGCTACAACAAGGAGGAATCAGCATGAAAAAATACGAAATCAATTGGCATGAAAACCTAAACGAAACAGAACTCAAGATCTTGCTTGAGGAATGGAAAGGATTCTTTGAAGTGGTGGAGGTGAGCGCATGAGCGATTCAACACGAATGACTGACGAGATGAGTCAAACGCTATCCGACCTTGAGGCGGCGTGCTGTTCAGCACACGCCATGAAGGCGACAGGAGAACTGACCGAAGACCAATACCAGCAGATCAACAACACGATTGCTGGCTGGGAAAACATGCTCAAGGACATGCACCAAAAGGCCAACAATCGTGAAGTGATGATGAAGGACATTCATGGCTCCACGATTTGCGTTGAACGACTGACTGAACAGGAAAGGAAAAATTGGAGAGAGGAATACACGAATGCCTCTCCACCATTCGCTGTGGGTTCATCACGCATTGTTGTCCCACTTGACAGTGCTGACCGATTCGCATACATGACAGGACTCTCCCAGTATGACGAGAAGCCCTCTCAATACATCATAGACGACGCTGACCTCGGTTCAAGCACAGTCTATGCTGTGTGGTGCATTTACGACCACGAACGAGAGGACGAGGACAAGCGCATTGACATATTGATTGACCAGATCCGCTACGGTTGCACACCGAACGAGGTGAGCGCATGAGCAAACAGTGGACGATTCACGGATTCAACGAATACCCATGCTGTAAAGGCTGTGGCGAACGACTGAAAATCTATCAACCATCGGGCAACACGCCTGTTCTCTTCTGTGGGGGCTGTGAGTCCCCGTGGGGTCTTGACATCCGACCAGCCACGATGGACGATGTGGACGGGGAGGGAGTTCAATGAGTGATTCACCGCAACCTGTGGGAAGCACCGCAGATCTGCTCTCCTTTGAAGTGCGAATCCAGCAAGAGGAATTGCACACGCCTCGCATGGCTAAGGTGCATGAACACCTTCAAGAGAACGGCATATCCTTTGACACTGGTTTTGCTATCAAGCAAGGCCAGCCATCTGCTAAGACATGGTTCTTGGACTGGTCTTTGGCTGGTGCTACACCACAAACCGTGATGCGACTATTACGGGAAAACGGCGTGGAGTTCACTGTCCTCATCAACACAGCGGAGGACGAAGCATGACAGGGTTCATTGAAGCACGCTACGAGGAATCGCCCAAGCAGGGACAGCGCAAGGTGCGTATGCTGTGGCAAGCCATCAAGCAAGCCACAGGCTCTCCACCATCACTGATCCATTATCGTCCACCACAGCGTCGCTACGACGGCGTTTTTCACCCCCGTTCTTCGTGGGTTATTCATCACGAAACAGGAACATTCACATTCACAGGACAACGGCCACAGGAAATCACACAGGTGATTCGTGCCGAAGGACTCATCCAGCAAAAGGAGGCATGAACATGCCAAATCTAATTCAAGAGATAGAGAGGATATTCGGCAAGCATGTTGATATACGCCCGACCCCTAATTCACATGAGGACAAGCGAATGACGACCCAGTGGTATGACATTGACAAATACAGATTGAAGCACCCAGCAAATCCAGATCAGCGAATCAACATCATGGACTTTGCACGCCATGTGTGCATGAACACGGACATAGGAGCAATCGCCCATGAGGCGTTTGAATACGCCACCCGTGAAGGAGAGAGGCCGTCATACAGAACCCGAACCAATCAAAAGCACATCGCCACCGTCACCAACGAATGTGCCCGTGATTTGTGGCGAAAGACTGACAAGACACAGGCTCGCCAATCCATCAAGCGTGTTCGCCAGCGTGGCTCGATCAGAATCCAGTTCGCCAAAGACGCACGAACCAAGAGCGCACGGGGTGGCCCCAAATACGGTATCACCATGTCAGTCAATGGTGATGAAGGAGAGGCCACTGCCCGTGCCCTCAAAGTGCTACTCCATGAGATGATCCATGTGTTCCAATTGACACACTACAAAGAACACCACGGCAGGAACGGCAAGCGACGCCCACACGACATCATGTTCAACCGCATGATGCTCAAACTGATGCAACCGTGGTTTGGCCTCACCGAGAAGGAATGCAACCCGTTCAACATGGGCTACGCCAGCAACAAAGGCTACGGCCCCAGCAAGAAAGTTCAGCGCATCATTGAGAACAAATTGAACAACAACGAACCACTTCGCATTAACAGATTCTTCCAGCCCCATGCTTCAACACCAAAAGCCGAGCCGACTCCACAGGAATTGGTGAAGAAGGAACGCTCGCACGCCAAGCGATACATCAAAGCGATTATCACCCGTTGCTGGGAAGTTCACGGCGACGACACTTTTGATGATAACAGCAAGTTCACAGATCTGAACATGGGTTGCTGGCGTGAAGCCACCGAGCATGTGTTCAATTCAATACTGACTCACGACTCCCTCTCCACCTCGCTACTCACCACGAAGGAGGAAGCGTGGTATGAAGTGATTCTTGGGGATTGTAAAGCCGACTGGAACCCATACAATTGGGACAACCCCACCAGCGACGCTCGCTGGGAGGGGCTGGTTCGCATGGACGAATACCTATCACGCAACATGCACACAGTGAAGCCGTTCGCTGACAAGGAGAAGGCCACCATCCCCCAGCCGGAGGAACCCAAGCCAACCCTCACATGGGAGGACATCAGCGTGGAGGATTTACGCTGTGCGCTTCACCGCAAGACACGGGCACGCTTCGATCCACGATGCTCCAAAGAATACCTTCTTAGCCAAGCAGTTCGGCTCAAGGTTGTCCCCGCTGACTGTGTGTCTGTGGGTGATTCAACACAAACAAACGAGGTGATACAATGAACATATTCTTTCTCCACAGGCTGGCTTGGCTGGCGGGAATCATGCACTGCGACAAGCACATGAAAATGATTGTTGAGGCCGCACAGATGCTCTCAACGGCTCTCTTCAAGCACACAGGCTCCGCTGACCTCATGCCTATGCGTGCCGACGGCAAGACCCCCTATTCGGGCAAGGCTCACCCGCACCACCCCAGCACGCTGTGGGTCGGCTTGACACGGGCGAACTACGAATGGCTGTGTGAACTGGCCGAGTCGCTACTTAAGCAAAACCAGATCCGCTACGGCAAGGAACACGGTTGCACTGACGCCATCCGTCATTTGCGACAAATGGCTGAACACATTCCCGACTTGACTGGCGGTCAAATGACACCAGTGCCGCTGGCTATGCCCGATGAATACAAACAACCCGACCGTGTTCAAGCATACAGGGACTTTTACTTCCATGACAAGCAACGCTTTGCTCGCTGGGACAAGGGAACTCCTGCCCCTAATTGGTGGCGAAACATGGAGGCGGTGATAGTATGACTGAAAAAACGAAAAACATAGATCTTGAAACAGCGACCGATGAGGAATTGAACAACGAATTGACACTCCTGTTGCATGGTTTGTGCTACAATGCCAGCCGCCCATACAGGGAGTTCATTTTCCGTGTGTTGATCGATGAAATTACCATTGACGACATTGACACCCTATCCAAAGGGAGGGCGTTTTGAATGAAGCGTTGGGTTGTTATCAAGACGGCTGGATCAGGCTACACCCAAAAGTATGCCCCGCCTGTCGCACTGTTCAAGCGATACGCCGATGCGGAGAAATACCTGCGAGGTAAAATCAAGAAGCAGGTTGAGTTCAACCTAAAATGCCAAGCCGAAGGGCGAGGTTGGGGTGGCCCTCAAACCATCAAAGAGTTCCTTGAGTCTAATTGTATCACGCAATTTGACACGAACGAGGGAGAGTTCTTTCTTGAACAGGTGGTGTTTGAATGACCGCTGACATTCCTATGGACGAAGACCCATACTACACCACGAAGGACAGGAAATGCAAATCCTGTGGTGAAATGAATACTGGATCTGACACATGCGGTGGCCCGTGCGGCCAGTGCTGGGCGTGCAATTGCGACTGTGATGGTGATGCTTGATGGGTCGCTACGGAGGCCATGAGTGCGGTAAATGCGGTGGTTCACACCGAGGCGTTTGCCCAGCATACTACGACGAAACCGAGGCCATGATTGACGAGGAACGACGGCAAGGCCGTGTGTGTCGCTGTGGCGACCCAGCGTGCCCGCACAAGGCATCGTGCTACTCCTTTGTGAAGAAGCAGGAGCCGACTTCGCTGGCTGACGCTATGGGTGTTGACGGCGACAGCACGGTTGAATTATTCATTAACGACGGCACTACACCCCTGTGGGGAGATGATGATCTGGAGAAGGACTTTGAGGAAATGATGAAGCGGATTCAAACATTCTTCCGAGCGAACGCTGGCCCAGTCTTTACCCACGAACGAGTGGATAGGATGATGGTTGCGATTGCCGACGAGGTTGAAGACCACCGCTTTCATCACGATTCACCGCCCGAAATGCTTGACTTGCTCTTGCACTTCGTGGCGAACAGTCGGGGTTGTGAAGAGGAAACCGACCGTTGATTAAATACCCCAAACCCAATGGTGATGATATGGCCGACAAAGCAACCCGCAAAAAACGAACACCCTGCGACCTTTTGCAGATCCGCAATTTCATTACCAACAAAGCAAAAGCCATTTTGCGAGGAAAGGAAATGGGAGCCAAAGAATGGGAGGCCGCTGTTGTTGAAGCAGGGTTCGCCGCATACAAGCACCCACGCTATCAGCGAAAACCACACAACGCATCGATCAAGGCGGCACTCCGCCGTGAGTTCCGAAAGTTCGCCGGAACGACGACGCCTAAGAGGAAGAGCAAGAAGGTCGTTCGTGGTAAAGCAGGGGAAGGGAAGACGCTGACCGATGCACCACGCCACTATCGCACTGAATACTTCCCCAACCCACGACAAAAAACTCCGCCGTATGAGCCATACAACGATCCACATGACCCATACGCATACAGACCGAAGGCAGGGCAAGCAAACCCCATCAAGAAGATTCAGCACCCGCTGGGTTCTATCAATGAACTATCACGAAAGACCGACAGCGAACTCGTCGCCGCAACCGAAGAAATGAAAGATCTAATCCGCAAACAGAATGCACTGGTTGAGGATATTCGCAAACTCCAAGACAGGAAGGCAAAAATTGACGCCTTCTTGAACGGTAAAGAAACGCTTGAAATCCTCACACTACTACAACAGTGAGGTGGTTGTTCGTGACGAAACGCTCAAAGGAAATCCTTGCCAAATACAACGACGACTTCATGTCGGCTGAACGCCACTATCGCCGCAAGGCTGGTGATTGGCGGTCAATCATACAGGAACTACACGCAGACCGAGGAATGCTTCTCGGCACTACGCAATACGCCGAAATGAACGGCGTTGAGCGTGCCGAAGCACTGGGTGTTATCGATCACGCCGTCCGTGAGGCTCATTCGCACATTGAGGAATTGAAGATCCTTCGTGGTGAAGCGGTTGAAGTTCCGTTCGGATTCAAATACCGTTCAAAAATCGCACGGCGCAAAATACTGTTGCTTAGTGACGAAGCACTGGGGGTATCGGAATGATTCTTTGGACTGATCCAGCGAATCCCGATAGAGAGTTCCTAATGTCAATCGTCGGCCCCGACCGTGCTGGTTGGCACGAAGCACTGGTGCAATACGAAGGGGAGAACGAAAGGGAAACCCTTCAAAGCGCACAGAAGGTTCTCAAGGAACAGGGTTTTTACACGCCCCGTGATCGCTGGTATTGGGAGAAAAAGGACATCACATACATGCGCTCAACCGACACATATTACAAACTCAAGGTTCGCCACAAGGCACCGGAAGGAGAGGAAGAAGAATGATCGACATAACCGAATTATCATGCCCCGATTGCGAAGGCCCGATGTTCCGCTGGAAAGACGGCGAGCATCCAGATCTCGGACAAACGCCGAGAGCGAAGTGCAAACAATGTGGACGCTGGGTGTGGCACACGCTACGCCTTATCACAAAGGAGGGAGAATGATGACCCAGCCGGAGGAATTGGACATTGGCCCTCTCCCCCTGCCTTCTCAAGAGGATGCTATATGGGCTATGCGCCTTTGGCAATCCCTCGTCATTGGTGACGAAGAACGAGGAATCGTGGGAGGCATTTGGGATATGCCGAATGTCGGACGCTATCGCCGGACAGGAGAACGGGAACTGACTCTCACCGAGATCCATGCTGATATGTTGCCCGATAAAATCGGTGTCAGCGTGTGGAATAAACACGACTGGATTCGCTACTTAGCCGACCAAATTGGATGGTTCGTGGTGAGCAACAGGGTTGAAACCGCCGACATGGAGAAAATGGCTATTCAAGAACACGAACCACGCATTGAACACATCGGAAAGGTGTGGGCTTGCCCGTGCGGCATGATCTATTCTTTACTCGGCGAGAACGCTGGGGAAACCCGTGTGCTGGTATCGCCGACAGGCGACTGTATGAATCCTAATTGCGATATAATCATCCCCCACCCGCACGCTGGTGTGCTGAATGTGGTGAACGACACAGCAGTGCTGGCTAAAATGCAAGCACAGGAAATGCTGTCTATTGCACAGGATGAGGACGAATACCCCGCACCGCCGATTGAAGCGGCTTTTGCTCAACAAGATCTATTCACTGATTCCGAAGAGGAATGAACAAAGGGTTCATATAGGCTACCCTGTGTGGATAGGCCATGAGCAACCAAAACCTGCCTAAGTGTGTCGGCTGTGGCCGACCAACAATGATTAACCCAACCGACCCGACTATCGCCCCGCTGGCGATGGTGCTTCAATCCGAACCCCGCTGTCAAACATGTTATCATGTTGGCGATTTATTCACGGGGGATTCCCAATGAGCAAGAAGCGTTTCAAATCATTCGTTGAAGGACTCTCCGATGAGCAGATCGACAACCTCGCTGGTGTCGGCGCATCCGTTCGGGACTTCGGCACAGCACTTGAGTCCGAGTTCTTGGCTCGTCGTGGCAAACTACTGACAGCCGATGAACGCAAGGAAAACGACGGCAAGCCAAACGCTGTCGCTAATCCAACCATTGACATTGAAGTCCCCGGTGTTATGTGCTTAATGCTCCAACCCTGCGACGAGAACAAAAAGACTCTCGGCAACGGCTATCGCAACGATGTCGGACTGGCTGATAAGGTCAAGACTGGGAATGTCCCTCCGACTCTTATTGCTGAAATCCTCCTTGACAAACTGGTGGGTATGCTCAACGGCAAGGTTGCCGACAAAGCACTCACCGAGGTCAAAGACGCACTCACCGCTGGCATGACCGTCAAGGACGGCAAGTTCACCTTTGACAAGAAGGTCGCCCCTCCATTGAAGCACGCTGTTGAAGTGGCTGAATGGATGGCTGAACTCAAGACCACATTCGTCGGCACCACAGCAGGTGCTACTCACACCAGCATGGAGGTCATACCAATACCTCTAGATCCACATTCCACGCCAATGGAGGCGAACACCGACACAGCGGAAATCCCATCCCCTGCTGGTTCACCACCAACGACTGAACTATCAGTGGACAATGTAAGCCCTGTTGTTGTCGCAACAGGCCACCCACCTTCTTTCATTGATTCATTCGGGCAGGTGAGCGAGTGATGGTTGAAGAATACCTCTCCGAACGCCAAGAGAAACTTGAGAAGGCTGTGAGAAACCTCATGGCTCAAATGCAGGAGATGAACGAATACATCGCCGAGCAAGAAAAGGACATCATTCGCTTGAACGAGAAGGTGGTGAAGGCCGAAGCCAAAAACATACCCGGTCAATTGGATGAATTGCGTGCCGACATTGAAGCCCTTGAGGCTGACGACGATGAACCCGAAGGTTTCCGCCGCAGTGTCGCAAAGGCCATTGAAGAGATCCAAGACACATTCCGCAACAATGAGATCATCCTCATCCAAGACGATGTGGTGAGAAACACACTTTACAAGAAGGTGGGAATGTGAGCAACGAGAACCGCTACAACCAAGTCCACCATGCGACTATCCAAACCACATTCACTGCTGGCGAAGAAGTCCACATTTTGACACAAGACACCCGTGATGAAAGAATAATGAACATCCGTGTTAATCGTGTGGCCCCCTCAAGGAACGGCCATGTCGGCTACACTAAGAAGGGCTTTTACTTGACAGAAGAAGAAGCACTTGAATTGAGGGACAGGCTCAATGAACTACTCCACAAGGACAACATTTCAGATCTGTTTGACAAGGTTGATGATAAAATGCAACCCGTTGCTGAAACTCTTAAGCGAGGTGGTGAATGATGGTGCGTGCATACACAGAACCGTGGTTTGACATCAAACGCTTTGAATTGCTGGCCCTTGTCCACGAACTGCCGGAGCAAGGCTGGCGGGTTCACGATCAAAACACTGGTGATTTACTCACCACCATTCAAGAGGACGCATTTGCACTATGGGAACAGGTCGTCGGCAAGGTGGGGCGTGCGCCCCGTCCACTGCTGGTGGATTGCCTATACATTTGTGCTAAACTGTCGGGCAACCGTGTCGGTATTAAGGCTGTCAAGCGAGCCACCAAGAAACTGTGGGGCAAGTCCGTTGAGGTCTTGCCGCTTGACCGGAGAAGGGAGATGCGACGCTGGATATGGGGCTACAAAATAGAGATTATGCGCCTTTATCCCGACCAAGCCGCATGGGACGACTTCGTGAGCGCATGGCGTGATAAGACCGTCGATCCAGCATATTTTGACGAAGGAGATGGTGAGGAATGACAGCAGGATTTGAAATTGGCGACCGATGGGCGAACAATCACACTGGTGATGTAGCACGAATGACCCAATGTGAGGTAATCAACATCACCACTGACGAATACCCAAACGGGAAGGGCTTGTATGTCTATACTCTCACCTATGAAGACGATTCGATCTATAAGAGGAACGCTTTGACTCACCATTTCAGTCATGTGTTCCGGTGTGATGAACCGACACTTCTCAAGCACTGGTCGTGCCTTTTGTTTGACTCGCATGAGAGAATAATGGACGACATTATCGCAAAGGAAGAGGAATGAACATGCGTGATACGAACTTTCGCCATATTGCCGCCTGTTGCAGACAGGCATACAATGGTGTGCGAAGGCCAGCCATCGTCGCTGAATCAGCGTTCAAACTCTCCCCTAAACAAATACCCGAACTCATTGACTTCTTCTATGAGGACAGCCGCATTGACAGGAAACTGACCGATGAGGATCTGCGTGAGGTGTTCTATCACCTCACTGACCTTTACCCCGAAGAGGCGGTTGACGACCCCGATATTGTCGCTGAACTTTCAAAATTGGTGAAGACCGATGCGGAAACCACCATGACATTTGGTTTCGCATATCAGCGAATGCAGGATATTCTCAACGCCGACGACAACAGGGTGCGTGCGATGATCATTCGTATAGTCCTCAAGCGTTCCCATCCCCGTGATTCATACTGGTTCATCCTTCGTTTGACACGAACAGCCAACCCCTTCAAGCGAAGGGACATACTCAAGGCTCTCGGTCAATGCTACGGTATGCCGACCCAGCGATTGATGCAAGAGTCAATGTTCTCATCGATCCGTGCTGTCGCCGAGAAGGTGATTGCGGGTGCTGAACTCATCGGTGTCCCAAGCACAGGAAACCCTGTCATTCTCCCACTCCCCCGACGACATCGGGGAGAGGATTTGCCGTTCAACAGCAAAACCGCTGAACTTGAGGTCATTCGTGGCGAACGACTGACGCTACACATGAATGAAACAATTGGCTCGGTTGCCTATGACCCACATGGGGTTGAGGTGCAGGAAATTGACACCACGCAATTGGCGTCCTGCCTTGAGGCCGGTATCTATGTGGTTGAACACACACCGCAAGACGACTTTCCTCTCAAGGTGTGCGACATACTCACGCTTGAAGGAGCCGACGCCCATGAATGGACACGAAGCAAGAGGCGACAATACATTGACGACCATGTTTCAGATCTTCTTGTCAAAGACACCCGTTCAGTGGAGAACATGAGAGCGATAAAGAAACTGTCCCCGAAGAACGGAGTGGTGTTCATACATAACCCCGAATCCAAACTCACATTCACCAGTGCGAACGATGAAGTCGTGCTGTTCAGCACGAAGCACACAGGAGAGATATTCCGTTTAGTGGCTGGTGTGTGGCGACATGAACCCGCACGGGGATTGGTGCTGAACGGCTGGCGTGTTGCCGCCCGTGATGGCATAGATGCCTATTATGAAGTCGGCACTATCACAGCGGAGCCTCACATGGAAAAGAAACTGGCTCGCCTCACCAAAGCAGGGACAGCGGTTGAAGGCTCACGGGTTGACATGAAAGCACCCACATTTGTTGAGGTTGAGATCCACTTCGCTGACTATGACGAGCGAGGAATACACATTCAAGGTGTTATCACGGGTTTAGCACCAAGCGCAGGGCTGTCCGATGTTGTGCCTGTTGAAGAGGTTGAATACTTAGTGGGTGAAGAACATGTTGAGTGAACAGGACATTCTTTTGTTGCTAATTGCTAAGAACGCAAGGTTCCGTATTTCCTCACGCCTCACCACGAAGAACCAAACAGGATATGACATTCGCCCCGAATGCGATCTGTTCGGTCGCAAAACAATACCAGCCGAGGTCACTATATTCCTGCGGGAGAACGGCTTGCCAGCCCAAAACCGCTACACTAAACCCCAACATTTGACACGGCTTATGAGGCTCTTGAAACCGTATCGCCTATTCACAAAAGAACCCGAAGGTTTTTTGGCCGTCTTGCGCCATGTCGGGAGTCTGCCCGAAGCAACAACGCATGAGGACATAGAGAATATATTGGAGGTGCTTGAAAATGAATCTGTTTGAAGACGAGGAACTTATCACGAACGACTGGTTTGAGGTATGCCCGAATGCCTATGACATTATTCTTGATGATCGGAAAATAGGATTGTTTGATGCTTTACGCATGTGGACGAACGACTACGACAGAATCGCTGTGCGAGAGGCACTGAACAAGGTGAAGTCCAGCCCACGATTTATGCTTGACACAATGTTGGCTACATACCCATACGATCCAGCGGTAATGTTTGTTGGTCGTGAATTGTTGATGAAGGAAAACGACGACATTTCACTTTCAATACTTGCTTTGTCAAAGGATGGGACGAGCCAACGGAGAATCAAGTTCCCAAGCAAACGCCCAAAGGCTGTGCCGAACCGCCTACTTGCTGTATTTGGTCTAAGGCCAAGCGAAGCCGAATGGTTTGAACCAATTGTCGCCGTTGAGTCCAATGTTATGGCGGTTCTTCCTCACCTGATCGAGAAGGATTGGGAACACATCATCCATGATAAAGACACGCTATTGAAAAAAGCGGCTGAACAGGACACTGCGGCTATGACCTTATCCCATTGGGGGCTAAACCAATGACACCGAACCTTTTATACCCAAGCCCCTGTTGGCTTGAAACCCACCGAGCGTGATATTATGACACAGTTATGGAAAACCCACCGACCCGACACACTACAAGGAATGGTCGGCCTTGAGCAATTGAAGGCCGATGTTCCGACATGGGTTGTCCACGCTCAAAATAAATACACACTACGCTGTGGTGGAGTCATATTCTTCGGCAAACCGGGAACTGGTAAAACCAGCGGTGGCCGTGCTATCGCTAAGGATCTGCTGGGTGATGCCTTCGCCAATAACTTTCATGTGTTCAACGCCTCCGATGATAGAGGCATTGGGTTTGTTCGTGATAGGCTCAAGAGCCTCGCTGAACAGAAGGCTGTCGGCCACGACTTCAAGGTCATTCTTCTTGATGAGGCCGATGGACTCACCAAAGACGCACAGGACGCTATGCGCCAATTGATTGAGGAAACGGGCACCCATGTGCTTTGGATTCTCACATGCAACCGTATTGGTCGTATTATCCCTGCTCTCCGTTCAAGACTCCCTGCCTATTCCTTCAACCCGTTGGAGATAGGCGATGCCGAAGGTTTCCTCGGTCGTGTGATTGGTGAAGAGAACTTCCCCGATGCGTGGGTTGCGGCTCTCCCGTCGCTTATCACGAAATACAAAGGCGATATGCGGGCTTGTTTGAAAGCCATGCAAACCATCGATCCAACCGATGAGGACGCCCTCATCAATTTGACACTCACTGACTTTGAGCCAGCACAGTCCTATTACAAGGGCATTCTCGCTGGCCCTCACTCCGACTTAATTGACAGTGCGGAATCGCTTGTCAACACGCACGGTATGTCCCGTGATGAAATAATTGAGGGTATGCACCAAGCAATCCTCTCGGCATACAAAGACGATACGGTGGACACCGCTACGGCGATGAAGCACCTTATGATACTGGGACAGTGGGCGGCAAGAAGCCCCGACTGGACAGCCAGTGATCTCCTATTCCTCCATGCTATGACTGGGGATTACAAACAAAGAGGTTGATTATATGAGCGAAAGAGAAATCGGAAACAATTGCATTGATGAAGCGGCTAAAATACTTGGTGTGGGTGCGGAAGAAGCACTTGCCTCATTTGGTTCGTGGATGAACGAAACATTCCCCGACATGTGGGAAGCCAGTGGTGGTTCAGCGCAAGGCTTGGACGACGACGACTACAACGACTTCGCTGACATGTTCGTGTGCGCTAACCGCCCAAGTGGCGGTGGCGGTGGCGGATCTGGCGAAGAATGGGTCGGTATGTTCATCGGATTTGACCGACGCTTTGACTTGATGAAGCGCAAGCGTGAGGCGGCAATTGACATCGCCACTGCTGACCTGTCGGGTGCAATCAACAACGGTTTCCAATACAACGGCAACAAAGTCGGTATTGGTCGTGCTTTCCGTGCTGACGGTGTTTGGCGAGCCGAACACAGCACTGGGACATTCGTGTCAAAGGACTCGGCTGACGAGAACCCGAACTGGGTTATCCCTCTCAACGAGAAACTTTCAATCTGTATGCTCAAGGCTGACAACACCCCACAGCGTGCTACGGCCATGAAGTCCATTTGGGCGTTCAATGGGAACTCCAAAGACAAGTTCCTTGAAGAAGGCCCAATGCTCATCACTGTTGAGGGTGCCTTTGAAGGTGCTACGCACGACTGGAACCTGTGGCAACCGATCACCGTCAAGGGGAACTTTGACCCCGAAGGCTACAACGGGGCTGGCCCAACACTCTCCATCAGCAACACCAGTGCGACCTATGGTTTGGACTGGGTGCCCGAAGGAAAGAAGCGGGACACTGCAACCAACCTCTTCAAGCCGGAACAATACCTCACCACTACTGGCGACGCCGCAGTGAATGTGAAGGATTTGCTCTCACACCACCTTGACAACCGCCGTGAGTCATACACTGACCGCAACGGTGTCCAACGCTATGACGGCCCAATGGTCTGCATCGTTGGTGGTGTTATGGACATCAACCACGAAGGCCGTGAGTCCCAATGGGATCCAACAGGCCGTGATTACTGGTTGTCTATCAGCACTCAAGTTCTCCGCCGTGAAAACCCCAACGCCCGTATCGGCATTGGTGTGTCGGGAACGGTAAAGGAAAACCACAACGCTCTCTCCGTCCTCAAGGCGGGCGAATGGCTCCCATTCGCAAAGGGTTCCCGTGTTTGGGTTGTCGGTCGCACCGAGTCTTACACCAACCAAGACGGCGATGAAGTCGTCAAGGTGCAAGCACACGGTATCTATGCCGTCCCTCACAAGTCAATTCCTGCAAAGAAGCCAAGTGCGTCCAGCAACGATTTGGGCAACCTTGACGGTTTCAGTGCCGGAGGTGATTACTGATGGGAACAGGATTCTTAGACGGCTTCAAGGAAAAGAAGGGCAATTACGAACCACCGACCAAGAAGGCTGGCGGATCTAAGAAGACCCCAGCACCAAAACCTGCACCGAAGAAGGAAATGAAAGACATTCCTATTGAGGCACTGGTTGATGAAGCACCTGTTGTTCAACACGAAGAACCGGAGATGGAGGAACCTGTTGATGAGGCACCACCCGCACCTGCTCCAAAGAAGGCCAAGAAGCCTTCTCCACCGGCCACCGCAAACCACCTGTCAAGAGTCAACCCGACAATTGCTAACATGATTCGCAACGCTCGTCGTGTTATCAAGGCACCACCCGCATTCGTTATGTGTGGTATCGCAGGGGCACCAAAGACCGGCAAGACTGGTATGGTGCTTGACAGCCTCACTCCACAAGAAGTCAAAAACGGTGCCGAGATTTGGCACTTGGACTTCGATCTCGGTGGGGAAACTACGAAGGCGGCTCACCACGCTGACAAGGCTGAAAACCTCGTCGTTCTCAATCCGTGGGTATTCAATTATGGTGACAGTCGTGTCCCATACGATTTCCCAGCAACATTTCAACAAACTGTGGACATCCTCAAGACCGCACAGGCTCAAATGGAGGCACAGAATGAATACTTCGCTGAACACGGCAAGATGCCAAAACCATACCTCAAGACTGTGGTGTTTGATGGAGCCGACCATTGGCTACATATCACTGAAACCTGCATGAAGGTTGATGATTTGGATCTTGGTGTTGACGGTATCGCTGTTTCGGGCAAGAAGGCCACCACTCAAATTGGCCGCTTCAATTGGAACATTCGTGCTACTCGCTATCAAACGGCTATGGTCGCTCTCCGTGAACTATGTCGTGGTGGCGTTCACTGCTATGTCATTACCCACATGAAACCGGGCTACGACTCGTCGGGCAACGAACTTGCTGGGCAAGACACCCCGAAGTGGCTCAAGGGCACAGAAGGGCACCTGCAACAAGTCATTCACACTGAACTTGAAGAGGAACGCAACGAATCCGGTGAACTCACTGGTGTTGTCCGTGGCTACGCTGTGATTATCGCTGACCGCACTTCACTCCAAGCGTCGGGTCGTGTCCTGCTCTTTGAGAGGAACGACGACGGTGGTGTTTGGCATGGATGGCCTAAGATCTCCGCTGGCGACTTCAATGTCCCAAGAGGTGATGCTTGATGGTCGGCTTCCGTATGCTTCAACACAACCTGCTGGGTTTCCTCAAGGGCTTTGAGGGCATGGATGATTTGGTCGTCAATGTCAGTGAAGAAGGCTTGGGTTCCGCAGGAACTCTTGACAAAGCGTATTTCATTCAACGGCACACTTCTTTCCGTGAAGGAGAGGGATGTGTTGACGCTGGGTCAATTGCGCTCGGCCAATTATCCACCTTCACTTCACTCATCAAGGAATGTGGCATTGGAAACGAAGAAGTGAAAATTGTTCTTCACGACGATGGCAAGATCCATGTCGCTGGCTCAAGCACTTCCTTCACTATGCCGTCGGTCAATTCGGCCTCTTCACAGGCTGGCGTTGAACAAGTCGTGAAACTGATTGATGATTCAAGAGCCAACGACTTCAACAAGTTCGGTTCGGGTGAACTGACCTTCGCTCAATCGTTTGAAGGACAGCGTTTTCAACAAATGCGAAACACTGGGAAATCCATACAGAACGGTGCGCTATTCTGTCTTGAATCAAATGTCGCTGGGCTGACCCTTAGCGTCAAGCGTGATTCAATCCGCATGGAATCAACACTTGAACCATTGACAAACAACCTCGCTGATGAAAGCGAAGGTGTTCTCAATTGGTTTGGAAAGTGGCTAATGGACGCTCTCAAGGCTATGCCGGGGAATGGGACTGTCTATTTGCACGGAGGCAACGACAGCCCCTTGCTCATTCGCCACGAATCACCCGACGGTGATTTTGGAACAACAGCCGTTATCGCTCCCCGCCAAGAAGAAGGCGGGGCATCGGCGTGATTATCCAAACATACGAAACCGATGATTCGGAGTGCCCTTCGATCTATTTGCGATACCGTGATGAAAACGGTGTGGTGATGGAGGCTCACGATGGGACATTCCGACCATACTTCTATGTGGCCGCTGACAGCGATACACCACGAATCACCGAGTTATTTGACGAACGGTTCGTTGGCTGGTATGCTGGTGAAAGGACGGCCAAGTCTTTGGACGGCAGGGAATTGATTTCAATTGTCGCACCGAGTCCGAAAGATGTCAAACCTATGCGAGAACTTTGCGACGAAACATGGGAGGCTGACATTCACTTCCCCGACAGGTATGCTATTGACAGCATTGATCCGCAGGATATTCCCGACTGGTTCCCGAACATGGTTCGGGCTGGTGGCTTTGACCTTGAATGGAACGAGCAAGGAGAACTCACTGCTATGGGCTTCACCACGAACGGTGAGGTTGTCCAGCAGTGGTCTTGGCATCCAACCTATGAGGGTGTCCTCAACCCATACCGTTCCGAGAAGGAAATGCTTGAAGCATTTGCATTGGCGTTTGAGGAATTAGATCCCGACCTTATCACCACATGGTCGGGCAACCGTGCCGACTGGCCTAAAATGTATGAACGCTACAAACACCATGACATTGGCTTTGACTGGATGTCGCCTCTCTCGGAGTTCAGCACTTCACCACCAATGATCCACCTCCCACGCAGTGGAGTCTATGACGACGGGACTCAAGTGATACCCGGTCGCATGACCGTTGACCTCGCTGACAGGAACCACGGCTTTGAGCGTGTGTGGCGGGACGCAGGAAACGGTCAATTGTCCGACCGACGACTGGGTGCTGTTGGCAAGGTGGCGTTCCCCGATAACCCCGAATTATGGAAGATAGACACCAAAGGAATATCACATCACGACCTTTGGCTCAACCATTTTGAGGATTTCCTGCACTATCACCGTGCTGATGTTTTACTCACAGATCGCCTTGACAGGGAATATCATGTCACCCGATTCTTCATGGCTTTACAACGAGTCTGTGGCGTATCGTTTGGTTCTGTATTTACAGTGAGCCGCTTCGCAAGAGGATTGCTACGCCGAAGGGCGACATGGGCGGCACCCACAGGGACATACAAGAAGGGAACTGGCGATTCATACGGCGGTGGCTTTGTAGCCGAGCCGAAAACAGGCCGACATAACAATGTCGCTGTCTTTGACTATCGTGCCATGTATGCCGAGATTCAGCGGGCTGACAACATCAGTCCCGAAATGCTTCGGCACGAAGCAGGGGAGAATACCCGTGCGGTCGGCAACGGCACACATTGGAGTCAAGAGAGGGTTGGGGTATTGCCCCAACTGCAAATGGATCTGGCCGATGCTCGCAACGAAGCGAAGGCCGAGATGAAGAAGCACGAACCGGGTTCATCGGAATACGCTGGCTTCAACACACTGCAATTAGCCTTCAAGCGTGCCGCCGCCAGCGTATATGGCCTCATGGGACACACAGGTCATGGTGAAGCACACAGAACTGTTGCCGCTACTATCACCTATGTTGGTCGATCACTGGTTTCACGCCTCATGGATGTGTGCGAAGAGATGGGCTATGAGCCATTGGCCGGACACACCGACAGCGCATACATCGGAATCGGCGACAACGACGGCCATGAGATAGCCGATGCCTTAACACGAACGATACAGAAAGAGTTCAACAGCGAGCGATTCGTGGTGGAGTATGAGAAACTGATGAAGTCATGGGTTGCCGCCAAGAAGAACAGGAACTTCGGCTGGGTGATATGGCCGAAGCAGGGACTACACTGCACTGGCTTTGAGATGAAGAAGTCCAATGCCGCACAGATCACCAAACGCATTCAAGAAGTGGCCTTTGAGGCCGTTTGCCGTGAGGACGCCAGTGAAGACGACATTCGGGATTTGGTGAACACATGGATTTCCGGCGTGCGAACTGTGGTGAAGCGTGAGGCTCTTGTTATGCGCTCTCGCTTAGGCAAGAAGCCGGAAAAATACGGACAGCAGGGTGGGTTTCAAGGAGCCGCTAAGGCATACAACCGACTGAACCCCGACAACCGATTTGAGAAGGGCGATGGTGTCCCCCACACATACACTACAAAGGGGATCGAAGCATACCGAACCCCCGAAGAACTTGAAGAATTAGACATAGATTTCACGGCTGTGATAGAAAAGCAAATTATAGCCCCCGTTTCCCTCATCTTTGAGGCGATGGGTTGGCGACAGCCGACGGCAGATGGCTCAAAGCCTCAAGAGTGGTGGTAAAACATGGAAGAGAAACAGGATATTGCGATGGTGTCGTTCAGCGGCGGAAAGGATTCAACGGCTATGTTATTGAGGATGCTTGAACTGGACGATCCAAACTATCCGATTCACCGCATTGTATTCGCTGACACTGGTTTTGAGTTCCCCGAACTTTACGACTACATCAAGCATGTTGAAAAATACATTCAAGAAAAATACCCCGAAAAAGGATTGCACATTGAACATGTGTTCTCAAAGAAGTCATGGAACGAGTGGTTCTATGGCAAGGTGACGAGGGGCAAAAACGAAGGAAATGTTCGTGGGGCACCCCTCATCGTTTATCCTTGCTACTGGGCGAGAGAAGCCAAACTCTATCCTCTTCAACGGGCGACTAAGGAATGCACGATCAAGTATGTCGGTATCGCCATAGACGAGAAGAGGCGTGTGTCAAAGACCGCAAAGGAGGACGGCATTCGTTATCCTCTCATTGAGTGGGGCTGGACAGAAGAAGACGCTTTCAAATACCTTGACAAACTTGACATGGTGAACCCATTGTATGTCAATTTTCAACGCTTGGGGTGCTTTCACTGCATCAAACAACCCACTTCATCGTGGTATGTTCTATGGAAAAAATATCCAGATCTATGGGCGCAAGCCAAGCACTGGGACGAGGAAAGCCGAAAGGTTTCCCCAATGAAGCACGGGATGAACCAATACAACACCCTTGCTGAAATGGAACAGAAGTTCGCCGATGGATTCGTGCCCGAAGGCCGACGGCCATTTGAATGCAATTCCTGTGATGCGGTGAGCATTTACCACGACGATCAACAGGGTATTGTTGAAATGTGGGGAGGGGAAGAGGAACTACACAGCGACGATGCCATGTCATGCGAAATCAATGACCCCGGAAACAAGTCAGTCCTTGAGCAATTTGAATGGGTCAAGAAAGACGAACAGCCCGAACCAAAGGAGTGGTGGTGAATGATTACCCATAAGCCACCACGCCCATACCCTGTGCCGAACCATGAGGACTTGTTCTCATGTTATGATTGGCACCCCGGTATGCCCGACAACATCATTCTCCGTATGAGCAAGTCCTCGCTGGGCGAGTCCACCTTTTGCGCTCAACAATACGGCCTAAAACGAATCGTTGGTATGAAGGAACCACAGAACGACAACATGCTACGGGGCACCAATGTCCACGACGCTGTTGAAGGATTCTATGACAGGGTGGATATTGAAAAGGCAAGTGCCGAAACTGACCTTGATGGCTATTTCCGTGAGTGCTTCCCCACTTCAAAGGAAATCCGTTCGGCACAGGATTCGTTCTTTTTGGATGAAGATCTGCACATTGACCGTTTCCGTGTGAAGGAGATTGACCGCTTCAACAACAGCGACCCCGAACACTTCCTGCCGACTGGCAACGAGATGGAGATTGATTGCGTGGTTGAAATTAAGGTTGACGGACAACCCCAACGCATACATATCAACGGTTTTATTGACCGCATTTACACTAACCCCGACGGGACACTACACATTCACGAACTCAAGACAGGTGCTTGGAAAGAAGCCAAATACAAATACGAGGCTATGAGAAAGGAAATGGCGTTTTATGTGTGGGCGTTGCGAAAGGCTGACCCTTCGGCACAAATCACCCACTGGGGGTGGGATCACACTAAGGGTGTCAAGGGCACCGATACCGAAGACGCTGAAATGTTCCGCTTGGTGGAGGCAGTTCGTGTCAAAGAACTGGGCTTGATGATGGCTGATATGCAAAACCTCGTCCGTATGCACCGACGCTACAAGGGCGACGGCGACATCAGCATGTTCCCACTTATTGCACCCGGTCGCCAATACTCAATTTGCGACCCGTGGTGCGCTCTCAAAGAGTTCTGTCCTCGTTATCAAACACACTTGGAGTGAGCAATATGACACGAAGCACAGAACTAATACACGGAGATTGTATCGCTATACTTGAGAAAATGGAGGATAACAGCGTTGACTCAATCGTCACCGATCCACCATACGGACTGTCCTTCATGGGCAAGAAGTGGGACTACGATGTGCCTTCGGTTGAGATGTGGAAAGAGGCTTTCCGAGTATTGAAACCGGGAGGATATTTGCTATCATTTGCTGGTTCTCGCACATATCACCGCATGGCCGTGAACATAGAGGACGCTGGCTTTGAAATCCGTGATCAAATCATGTGGGTCTATGGGTCGGGCTTCCCAAAAAGTCAGTCCGTCAGTAAGAACATTGACAAAAAAGCGGGTCGCTATGTTGAGGGAGAAGTCCTCCCTTCATCACGAACAGTGAAAGGGCCATTGGGATTTCAAATGAAAGAGAAAACAGCGGAGAACCCACAAACCGACGAAGCGAAAAAATGGGAGGGGTGGGGTTCATCCCTCAAACCTGCCCATGAGCCTATCGTGGTCGCCCGCAAGCCCCTTATCGGCACTATCGTTGAGAATGTGCTTGAGCATGGCACAGGCGGTTTGAACATTGACGGTTGCCGAATAGCCACCAACGAGAAATTATCCATTGGTAGCAACAACAGGGAGAATGCCGTTGTCAATTTTGGCATGAAAGACAACAAAGAAGCACAGGATCAACACGCTTTAGGGAGATTCCCCGCCAATTTCATTCACGATGGCTCGGATGAAGTCGTGAACCTGTTCCCTCAATCCAATGGTGGTGCGTTCCCAAAGAAGTCCAATGTGGCTATGGGTGAACATTACGAAGGGGGATGGGGGAATGTGGACAACGGGGTTCGCACCGAGATGGGAAATGGTTCAGCCGCCCGATTCTTTTACTGCGCTAAAGCGAGCAAAGCGGAAAAGGACTTTGGTTTGGAAGACAAAGAACCGCAACTTGTTGCGTGGAGCAATCAAGCAAAAGCCGAATTGAAGCGTGGGAGTGAGGATTTCAAGCACGAAAACGACGAAGCGAAGCCTTCGTCTTTACACAACAAAGTTGAATACCGAAAAAACATACACCCAACGGTTAAGCCCGTTAATTTGATGAAATACCTATGCCGACTCGTCACGCCTCCCAACGGAGTCGTCTTAGATCCGTTCATGGGGAGTGGAACTACTGGTATTGCGGCGAATGTGGAGGGCTTCAATTTCATTGGCATTGAGCGTGAAGAAGAATACATCGGCATCGCTCGCCATCGGATTTCACATTGGGTTGAAATAGAGGAACAAAAAGTGCGTGTCCTTCGGGCGCAAAGGTCGCTCTTTGAATGGTGAGTATTATGACACGAAGCACCCACATGTTCCGACATTTTCCCCGTGAGGTGGATATGCGAAAGCGGAAAGTGGTGCATAACATGGACGAACTGCAACGCTATGTCGCCGCCACGAACGGTGCTGACAACCTCACCACTACGGTCTATGGTTTCCGTCAATTAAAGACGAAAGGGAACCGTGGTGAATACAACACGGCTGTGATCCCACACTTCGTCATTGACATGGACTATGAACGAGCCATGAAAGAGAGTGTATCAGCCGCCCAAGCGGGCGACAGGTGCTTCAAAGAAGTCTATGCGCTTCATCAGCACCTTGTGTCAAACGACTGGCGGCACGCTATGTGGTTCACCGGAGGCGGTGTTCATATTTGGGTCAGCCTTGACAAAACATACGAACCGACTTCAATTGAACTCGGTGACTTCTTGCTCACTGGTCGTAAAATGATTGACGGCTGGGTTAAGAAGTGGGACTTGTCCACTCTCGATCCAGTGGTTTCATTCCGACCCGACAGGCACATTCGCATTCCTAACACATACAATTTCAAACGGGGGCTATGGGGTATGCCGCTGACAACCGAAGACCTTGAAGCAGGTTGGCCGTCAGTCATAGCCAAAGCCGACGAGCCTCATGGGGGCATGAAGCCATACGGCACGAAAGGTATGGTTATCAAGACCAAGAAGCGAGATCCCGATGCACCATTTGAGGCTGACCCTGTGGATGTGGACATGAAGAAGGTCGGCAACCTCACTATCCTCCCCTGCTTGGCGTCAGCCGCCTGTGAAAAGGGGAGCAACCCTACTCACGAAGCGAGAGTGTATCTTGCCATGTATTTGCAGGACAGGCTACGCTCCTTCGCAAGACCCCCTCGTTCATCGCCAACCACCAACCGTAGCATCAAAGACACCATCGTGTCGTTCATTCGGGACTTGGATTGGTCGGACTACAAAGAGGACATCACCGTATCATACATCAACCATAATGTGGATCGCTACTACAAATCACCATCGTGCCGAACCCTTCACCAAAAGGGGTATTGTATCGGTCGTTGCCCGTTCTATGACAGGAGTGGCGGAGTATGAATTATCCAATTAGAAAATCAATTTTTCAATTGGAAAATGTCAAAACAGAATCCAATTGGAAATACGAAAATGGAGAGGAATGAGATGCGATTAACAACAAGGCTATGTGCCGACAGAAAATGTAAAAACTTAGCAAGAGCCGGATTCCGCAAGTGCCCATCGTGCATAAGCGGAAAGGTGATTAAAGATCTAACTGGGGAAGAGGAATGAAGCCGGAGTGGAATTGGATGAGCGACGAAAAAGACATTGAAAAAATACGAGCAAAAAAAGTGGCCGAGATGCAAGCAAAAGTGAAAGGCATGGAGAAGGATTTTGAAGAAGTCCAAGCCATGCAAAACCAATTCACTTGGAAGGACTTCGGGTTTGAAGAACCCGACTGGGGATTCCGTTTGAGTGAAACTATGGAGGGTGCCTTTGAAGTATGCCAACAAGGCCAAATAGTCGCTATGACGGCAGACCCAAAATGGGCCTTACTCGTCACCGACCTGCTCAACCGGGCACGGCTGGAAGAACTAATCATGTCAAAGCAAAATACAGGTGCCGAGGGTGCGCCAAAGGAGTGAAAACCGTGCATCCAATACACCGTCTTTGCCACCGCTGTTTCACTGCACTGCGAAAGCGACATCCCGAAGTATTGAAAGGTGATTGAATGGTTGAAAAAATCCTATACATTGACAATCGTGAACGATCTGGCCTTGAAGAAGCCGTCAAAAAACAAGCCGACAAGGCAAAAATCAAGTGGGAACTTAACCAAAACTTGATCACGGACTACTGCTACGGTCAAATCGGCATTGAGGCTAAGAGTATTGCCGACTACATGCAATCCCTCCAAAGTGGACACCTTGCTCACCAATTGGAGAACATGGATGAGAACTACAACCGCATGATATTGGTTATTCATGGCAAACTGGACGCCTATGTGGCAAGCCTCAAGCGAAGAGGCAACAGGACACCATACGCCCGCATTCAAGCGCAGTTCTTAGGTTCATTGTCAAGACTTGATGTTGACTTTGACTTAACAATCATGCAATTCCCTACTCCCTCCGCCGCCGCCTACTGGATCGTGAAACGATGTGAAAAGGACGGCACTCTTGGGAGCATTAGCACATACCGCACACTCCGTCGCACCTCAAGCGAGGATATACGGATTGACGGACTCCGTGGTATCGGATGTAGTGAGGCTATCGCAAAGCGTTTGCTGTCTTCTTTCGGGTCAATCGCTGAAATTGCTGGGGCTTCTGTGAAAGAACTGATGAAACTTGAAGGCATTGGCAAAGTCCGTGCTAAGTCCATTGTTGAGGCACTAAACAGCGAGTCGGCTGTGGTGAAAGAGAGAGTCAAAATTACCAATGCCTAAGTCTTGATATAGGGGATAATGATAGGGACAATTCCAACGGAGGCAAAAGCATGACAGTATCAATTAACAGCGACATGAACGACATGATGGCGCAACAGCGACAGTGGGATGATTATGCCGTCGTCAGCAGTGACAACGATGGATCAGCGTTCATTCGTGGCTACATTGAACGGTTTAACACTGTGTCATTCTTCAATGAATACGCTGGTTTGTTGTCCTTCTTTTTCGTCATGGGACAGTTATGTGCCCCATACATGAGAGTCCCTATACACGGCACCTACATTGACTGTCGTGTTCACACCTATTGGATTCAACAATCAAGAACAGGAAAGTCCATCGCATGGGAGTTCACTGATCGGTTGCTTGAGGCATGTGGCATTGAGAGCGACACCTTCACAGCAGGGTCGGACGCTAAACTCATCGGAACAGTCCAACAAACGCCCGTAGTGGACGACAATGGGCGTCCAACGGGTGAAGTCAACCACATTACCGTTCCCGGCCTTCTAAACGGCTACAAGACGCTTCTCTTTGACGAAGCGTCCATCCTACTCAACGACTCCAAAGCCCACTTCTCCGACAAAATCCTATACCTCCAACAAGCGATGGCTCCATTGGGGTCAAGAACTAACATCCTCGTAAAGCACCTTGTTGGTGGCGATGTGAGGACTCCATCGGGGGTATCACTTTGGATGACAACCTATCCACCAAAGGACATCATGGCGCATGTGCTGGACAAAGGTTTCTTTCAGCGTGTGTTCCTGTTTCAAAACGACATCACCAGTGAACAGCGACAAACCACCAGCGAACATCGTGTCGGTGGTGCATACATGCGAACTGACGAGCGAATCATGGACTACGGGACACTCGCTGAATACTTGCAGGGTTCCGTCGATCTGATGAAGAACCGTCTGTTTGACGCTATGGGCATAACATGGGAAACTGTGGAGATTCGCAACGAAGATGGGGAAATAGAAGAACGCCGCATAGAGCGTGATGAAGTGTGGAGGCGCATTCCCGAAGGGGAAAGGGAACAAGCCGCTATGCGCCACGCACACGACATATTCACTGTATCGGCTGGTTATCACCCAGCATTACTCAATGCGGTGGACGACTACTACGGGCTGGTGAACAATATAGCCAGCGAGGCCGTGAGAGAAACAGCCTTGTCGTTCCTCCCAAACATTGAGAACTACACCATGATTTTCGCAAACTTGATTGCCGTTCTCATGCGTGAAGATCAAATCACAGAAGACCACATTATGATGGCAAGTGAAATCATTTTTGACAACCTACATAACCTCACCATTTGGCTTGAACAGAAGGAGTCCGTCAAGGATAAGAAGAAGGTCACTGCGGAGCGTGCTTCATGGACAAAGGCGGCAAGCATGTGCAAGAAATATACCAGCGAAAAAGACGGCGTTGAGCGTGTTATGCAATCAGATCTGCTCAAGGTCTATGCGGCTCAACAGTCCGTTGCCGACATCACTGCTGAACGCCGATTTAAGGCATTAAGGAAAGGCGGGCAGGTTGAAATCGTTAAGCAAGGAAAGGGCGGCAGGAATTATGTCGCCTTCAAATGGGGTGCTTGAGTATGATGGGAATTGCCGTGTTGTTTGACACAGCCCTTGAGGATGATGGATGGCGGGGTGAACTGAAACCCCTGCTAATCGCCACATGGGATGGGCAAAAGGCCATCGTTTATACCGACATTTCAATGAGTGAAAAATCCCTCAAGGTTGAATTGAGGGACATTGAATCCTTTGATTATGACATACTTAATGAAGCGGTCGGCCATAACCTGCACGGCAAGTTCCGTGAGGGCACCTTTGATGTGTTGAGAGCCGTAAAAAAGGCCAGTGCCCCTGTTCTCCAAAACGAAGGCAAGCGGTTTGACTTGTATGATCTTGCTCGCTGGAACGGGGTGCGTAGCCTCCCTGTTGAACTGATTTCACGAATGAGGAAAGGTGTTTCATGGATGAAAGGTCAGCACATAAACTGTGCAAGGTGGGCCATTGAAGACGCTATGATGTGCTATGATCTGTATCATGCTGTGAAAAAGAACAAGCGAGTTCGTTTCCTTGACACGAAAACCGGAAAGAAGCCTTATGCCGATGTTTCGTGGCCTATCACTGACGAAGAGGAATGAGCATGGGTAAATGGTGGGAATGTCGCTCCGGCGGGTGTTTTGGCACGGACGGTGAGAATCATAAAATGTTCACCAGTGCTATGCGAAAGCCTTGTTGTAAAATGTGTGGTCGCAAAGTCCAAATGTATTTGATGGAACCTCAACCACCCGACCCCGATAAAGCGGAAAAGCCACATCGTTTCAACGATTTGATGGATCAGTGGATTCGCCAATACCGCAAATAATCAATACAATTTGGTTTGGGTGCTTCGTGCTAAACCGGGTATCGGCCCTTCAATCCCTTTCAATCCGAACATCTCCACCTGTGGGAAATTGTTTGCTTTCGGTGAGCGTAGCCACGGGAAAATAGTGTAGCCGGAATCTATGACATCCTTGATGTATTGTTCAAGGGGCTGATGTTGATCCTTCGCATACATGTAATTGGATAGGATGGATGGGCCTTCGTGTTCACGACCCATTTGCAGGATTTTTCTTTGGAAATCGTCGTATGTTCTTCCTTGACGCTGTAATGAGGTCGCCCCATAATCCATATCACGGCCAATATACGGCGGATCTAGATACAACAAATCAGTCGGTCGCAACAATTCGTGGAGGTCAAAAGCGTCGCCGTGTCGGATGTCCACCCCTTTGTAGCGTGGAGCATAGGAGTTAAGGTTGATTGAACCAGCATGGTGAGGGAAAGCCCGCCAATTGCCAACCTTTTTGCGTTCAGCGTCAGTCAGTCCAGCCGCATTCGCCCTGTCTTTGAGAGTCTTGCCTTGTTGTTGTTCTGTCAATTGGAATAGACGCTCAACCTCTTCGTTGTTATCACGCCAAGACTGATAGGGAACACGGCCTTCTGTATAAGGGACAGCGTAGTCCCCATCAAACCCTCCCATCGGCACCGTTTTGCCCTTCTCGTTGACTTCTGTGCGCCCAGCCCAGTCCACCCCTCGCCAATCAGTTCGGTAAGAAGACAGGTTGTTGCCCACAAACAGCCGAGCAAGGTCAGTGAGTTCTTGTTGCGAAAGTTCTTCGCCGTCAACATCCCTTCTTTCACGAATAGCGTTCATAGCGTCAATGGCTGTGTTATGAGCCTCTTGGGATTGAGGAATTGCTACATCACCCAAACCTCTCTTTGCCTGTTGGTGAACATTCACGATGTCGGGGTTCATGTCATTCATCAACCCCGTTCCCCGATTCATACCCAACACGAAAGACCCACTTCCCGTCATTGGCTCCACTGGTCGTTCCCAATCGCCCAAATGCCGAGCCATCGCACGGAACTTTGGCATTTCGCTCGTTTTTCCGCCCTCCCAATTGATGAAGGTTGAGAGCATGTTGTTCTCGGAATCGGTGAATCCCGGCATAGCGTCAAAAATAGGTTGATGGTCTATGCCCGCCAAACGAGCATCCCTCATGGCCTTGAACGGTTTCCCTATGCGCCCCTTTGCTTGAAACGGTGGTTCGGGCAAAGGGTTGGCTTCTTTGTCTTGGTTAAACATGCGAAGGGCTTCAACCACCATAGGATCCATTTCGTCAATATCCTCAAAATACTGACCGTTGAAAACAATGCCCTTCATGATCGACCACGCTTGATCGAATGCTTCGGGGCTATTTAACAAACGCTTCACCTCAAATGCTGACGGGACATTGAAGCGATAATTGCTTGGCGTTCAGCCTCTTCGTCACCGTCGTTTTCGGGTGGTATTTGGACAAGGTTGAATACCTCATAAATCAAAAAAATACACACCACTGTTATTATCGCAAATGTCAAACTCCAAATCATCATCTATCCCTCGTTGGTCGCTGTCCACCTGCACCTAAAGAGCGACGCATTTTAGGTCTTGCGCCCGAACCACTCCCACGCTTCTTAGATCGCTTGTATCTGTTGGCCGTTCGCTTAGATTTGTTTTTGCGGGAAACTCCCCACGCCCTTCTTTTAGCCTGTCGTTCAGCACGACCAGCCAAAGGGTTCTTTGAATATCCTTGAAACTTTCCTTTCAAGACGCCGAATCCGACATCTGCGGCACGGGCTTCAACCTCGGTCGTGCGTGCCGCCATAGTTCACCGCACGCAGGACATTCCCATAAAAATATCCTTTCTCGGCTCCCTGCATAGAAGCCATTGATGCGTAAAGCAAGAACGCCGTCGCCACAGCCGGGACAATCCTGCGTGACCTTAGCACGGTATTTGTTCCTCGATCCGAGCAAGTCCAAACTGCCCATCTCAATACCCCGCATGAGTGTATGTGATTTCAGCCGAACCCGGCACCGCCGCCACCGCCGTGACGCTCACAACCTTGCCGCTGACAGTGTAGTGAACATTTTCCACCCAAGCCTTCGTGCTTGACCCGTCGGCGTTTGTCCACAAAATACTGATTAAATGAGTGTTGGCCGCACCTGTGGCACTGGCGAGGGGTGTGCAAGCGAGAGCCGTTAAAGCCCCAGCCCCACCACCGACCGATAGGATTTGCTTTTCAATTCTGTGAACAGGAGTGATTTGATACGAACCACCAGCACCAGCACCGACCGCAATATCCGATTGATAAAAGAGGTGGGTTTGTCCTGCACCATGTGGTAAAGCAAGGGCTGGTTGATGTCCAAGTGGATCTCTCGCATAAAACACACCAAGTCCGGTTTCGGGCAAGGTTCCTGCCGTCAAGGAGGGGCTGGTGCCGTAGTCGTTAATTGGGTCTGTGGGTGTCCCGTCCGATTTAACCAAAGTAGTCAAAGGCATAGGGCCACCACGAATGAACATGCGCTTGTCTTCAATCGCCGCTACATTCAACGGGCTGGCGTATGTGATTCTCATAGCCGCTAAAACGACCGATTGCTTCACTAAGTGTGAATAAGGCATTTGAGGATAAAGACCAGTGGTGACATCCACAATAGGCCCACAAACAAGACCGATGTTGTTTGTCCCATTCAATTCGGGATCAACAATGACAAGAACCCAACACTCTTGATTTGAGCCACTTGGCAAAACCATACCGCCAGCATTGAAACGGCTGTTGTAGTAAGCATTCGTGTCAATATCAAATGCGGTTCCACTGCCTACGCTGTAAAAGACACCATCAAGGCATACAACCCCAGCATCAACGAAAATAGAGTTCGTTGCTCCACCACTGTTGGGACGAACGACACAGTTCCCGACAATGGGGTTGTTGCGATCAGAACCCCCAGCGTCGGCTCCGTAATTTGTAAGGTTGATTGGGATAACACCGTTGCCTATTCCTCGCTCCACGAAATTGGTTAGTGTGGCCGATGAAAGCACATCGCTATCCCTTAATCCGTCGGCTTGCCAAGACGCCCCTGTGCCTGTTTTTTCATGCCCTTCTGTTATTCCTGTTGTTCCCACTATCGCACCTCCATGACGACATCAATACGAATCTCGTTTGTTGTATTCTTATTGATCGGAACAAAGGAAGCCCTAAAGGCGGGGTTGTCAAGGGGGGTTGCACCATGCAACACCACTTCTTTGACATCGTTTGAAGAAATCATTTCCGTTGTGAAAATTGCATTTGCTGAAATGGTTCTGTCGTCCACTCTTTGCACGACAGGCGTTGTTGTCATGGCTACATTTCCTGTCCCGCTGTCCCTTCGTGACGCTTGACCGCCCGAAGTTCCAAGACTCATTTGGCTGACAAGTGTTTGTAAGTGATCTGCTAATTTTGCTTTTATTCCATCAAGTATTGGCATCATCTCACCTCGTAAAAGACCGACTTAGAATGACCCACAGGGTCGGCCCTCTTTGTCTTTACTCTCAATTCCGTGTTGTCAGCGATGGCTACGGCGTTATTGGCCGTCAGCGTGATTTGCGTTGCTGAAACAGACTGAACTAAGCCCACATAGGCGTCAGCGAGAGTATAGACTCTATCCCCTGCCGCAAAGCGTGTGGTCGCATCAAACCCGTCAACAACCACAGCGGTCGTTGATGTAGCGTTTATCGCCCCGTTCTTGATAACACCAGTAGCACCACCTTTGAGTCCAATTGCACCCAACGGCGTGTTCACGGAACCGCTTCGCCAGCGACCGCCGATGATAAGGCGGGTGTTGTTGACAAGACGAGTTCTCACACGGCTGGCGGCAACCAAACGGATTGACCCACTCAATGATATTTCAGTGCGCTCTTTCAAACGGGATGGGTCTTCTTGCGAGGTTGCGGCAGTGGAGGACAACAGATCGGCAAGAATACCCTCTATGCCCTTTTCATATTGACCTATCACCAAATCCGTGAAACCTGTGGTGCTGTTGGTCGTTGATTCAAATACAGCAAACTGTCCTTTTACGCCTTCATTAGAAAAATCAACATTGATGATTTCACCGGGCTGGATATGGCTTGCTTTGACAAGGCCACCGATTCGCAACATAGAGGCACCCGATTCTGTGCGATTCATAAATTGTTTTGCCATACGCAAAGCAAGGCTTGGTTCTTTCAGCCCCGGAACAATTTGAGTAGCCGTGCGTAATAATCCTTCTTCGTTGCCTTCGCCACCCATTTTCTTGGCCTTTTCTAAGTCCTTGACTTCACCACGAACTCGTTCGTTTTCGGCGATTTTATCACCTTCAACGATAACATGGTTAGCCATTTCAAGCATTGAAGAAACCTCAATCGTTTGAGGGCCACTGGATGAACCCACCTTCTTATCACGACCAACGAATACACTCCCAGTGTAAAGAATCCGCCCTGTTTCATCCAGCAACAATTGTCGCCCGTCCATTTGCGACAAAGAACGGATTGTGTCAAGGACACCTATTCCTCTTGCATCCCTGCTGACGAATACACTGCTGTGATCAACACCGGATAGCAAAGAAGGATGGGCGTTCAGTGCCGCTGAAAGAGCCATTTCATTCTTGAACCGTGTGATATAACCCAAAGTAGCCACTGTGTCGCCGTAGTCATACAAGCCAGTGTCTTTCCTCGTTGGTTCAATGGTGCTTTCATAGGAAATGAGATCTGCACCCGGAAGCGATTTTCCGATGTCGTTTAGAAGCATCAAAGCGGCATCTGTGGTTCGGACTCCGACACCCATGCTATGCCCTAAGCGAACGAACCCCAACGACATGCCTCCGCCGGACAACGAGTCACCATTGATATTGCGGAACTTGAGTATGTTCTTTTGCCAAAGCCCTTCACCGGAAACCACATCGGCTCCTGCGATACGCCACTTTTTCTTCACCGCATCAATCAAATATGGAGGGCAATAATCAACGGCAAGTGCCTTTCCGTCAACATAAACTGTGCTTAAACCACCAGTTCCCGGTCTTTTAGCATACGAAATGACTCCTTCTTTTGCCCCGTCGTTTAGCACGAAACGCTGGGGTGTTAGCATGTTGAAATCCGATGGCTCATAATGCCCGATTCCCCGATAAGCGATGTTGGGGCTGAATGTTTGGGTATCTGTGCTGTCAGTAGCGTCCCATTTATCCGGCAGTGAAAGACCCATTGACACAGCGTTGTCCACGAACGATGGGGCGACTACAAGCGAGTGTTTTGATGGGTGGATGTTGGCGACTGTGGCCGCTGTTGAAGCACCGTTTTTGCCGAAATAAACCTCATACCCAGCAAGGTCGGGTGTGCTGTGACACTCGCCTGTTGATAGCGAGGGATCGGTTGAAATCGTCAGTCTTTGCTCATCCCTTGCAGTGTATGTCAATTGTCCCGTGAGGCCGATGATAACAAGCGTTCCAGTAGCAGGGAACACTGTTGCGTCCTTGACATACATGTAAGAACCCCCATCAATTGATATTTTTTGTTTGGGGCCGAGTGTTGTCATAGCCAAATCCGCTTGTTCCTTGACAACCTTTTCATCAGCACCTCTTCGGTTATACGGATCCATCATAGCCAAATTGGATTGAGTGGTGAATTGGGTTTCAGTCTGCGATACTACATGCTTTCCACCCGGATGCGTCGTCTGTGAGTATCGGGGGTCAATTGAAGGAACCAATGTTCCTTCTCCGTCCCTTCTTGCGGCATCGGACTTGAAATGTTGAAGCATATTTGCGCTCGGTATCAAGTGCCAAGTGACATCCCTGTCGTTAGCGTCGGGCCAAGCCATTGTAGGTGCAGTATCAACACGGGATGTGATAGGCTCAAGTGTTCCGGGCATTTTGCTTTGGTTTAACTCAAACATACCGTATCGTTTGTCACGGGTGAACGGCTGGTGCGCTTTATCACTGACTGTGAGGGTGTTATACGCCCCTAAGAGCCACCCGTCTTGAGTGAAATGATCTTCGTTGTCCCAGTCCCTTCGTGTTGAAAAGCCGAATGTTTTGAGAGGGCGAACCATACGCATGATGTAGTCGGCTGTTTTACGAACAGGTTGATCCACAGTATTCACGGGCGCAGGGTTTTGGGAATGTAGGGGGTCGTCAGCATCATAAGGCATGACACTCCGACGGTTGTTGTCGTTTTCGGGTCGCTCAAGCCATGTTTTACGGAGAATATACACACCGCCCCATGCTGGCAAATCGCCACAACCACGAACAGCCCAGTGGTCTTGAACACCTTTGCTGTCAAACATACGCACGCTGTCGGAATTAGCAGGAGCGTCAAAGAGCGTTTCCCTGCCTAAACTCCACTGCGGCATTTGGTCTATTTGGTTTGGTGCTAACGGCGAACCGTATGTATTATCCGGCCCAGTGGCGGCTGTTTCGCCCCCTTGAGCATACTTTGTCCACTTTGTTTGCTGAACCCATGATGGGGTTAATGGGAACTGTTGGCCGATAGCCAAGTCGCTGTGCAAAGACACGGCTTTGGTGCTGGTGACGATGTATTCCTCGTTCTTTCCTGTGGTTCGCTCACTTTCGGTTTCAACAACCATACCCAAACGAGGGGACAGGTCGGATTGCACTTGTCGGTGGTCTGCGATTTCCGATAGCGGGATAGGCATAGTTCCTCTTTCCGCTTCGTTTTTATTCTTCATATTCAAAGAACGGCCCCAGCCATGTGATGGATAATGCGTCAAATCCCCACTGCTGACCTTATGATCAACAGGATGAGCGTTAAGGTGTAGGTTGTTCCCTTTATGGTGAATAAAGGTGCTTCCACCCCCAAACGCACTGGATTGACTGACAGCCTCAACCGAACCTGCGGCCAAAGTGGCATCCCCACTATGATGATTCAAGCCAATGATAGGATCTGAACCAGTGTTCAGTGATTTAGCATGAAGGAACTTAGCCGAAGTTCCCGTCACAGTGGTGAAATCGGTTCGGTGAGAGTGAACAAGACCCGCTGGGAGAGCATTTGGCTTAACAAGCCCAACATCCTCCATACCCAATACACGACCCATACCTGCCGGATTCTCACCCTTCTCCCACGCTTTGTTGGAGAGGCGTGTGAAGCCTTCAAGGTCATACCCTTCGTTCGTATGTTCGCTCATAACAACACCAATCGGCACTGTTCGCTCAACGCCCGTATAGGCCGACAGTGTTTGCCAGTCGTTGCCCACAGGCAGTGTATTCATGGTGTCATGTTTTCCTCCATCAAAACGACCGGAGGCTTGTATTTTTTGTTGAGTGGTGAGTGTTTCAGCAGGGTCGCCAGCAAGCATATTCAGTGCATCACTGCCTGTTCGGAACCCCCATGCTCGCACAGGCAATCGGCGGCTCCAATCCACAGCAACCATAGCGTTCTCAACGGTGGTGACTTCGTTCCAAACTTGCGAATTGGTTCCTCCTTGATCCAGTATGGTTCTTGAAACGACCTTGTATGGGTTGAGTCCATCCCCAATACCTTCACCACGACTTTTCCGCCTTCCATACGCATGATACACATAATTTGGTCGCAGTTCAAGAGTTCCGTGCGGCTCTCGGATAGTGGAGTGCCCCATGAGGACAGCACTGGCGGCTCTTGTCCCCCAATTAGTCCCATGACCTCCTGCGTTCAGTCCATTGTAGCCATAATTTTGTAGCCATTGAAAAGCATAAAGGCGTTCAAACGGCATAGCGACCTTTGGTGTCCCTGTCGTTTGAGAACCGATTGAATGTGCGTTTCTCAACATCAAACCACGAACCGCTGGGTTGTTGACGGCTTTCGGCATACCGGCTGTCCGGTATCGGAATGTCATGTATTGCTCACGGCTTGTGCCGAACAGTGCAGGGTGGCTGTATTCGGCCAGCCATGTGCAAAGGAATGCGTCGGGCGTAGCACCGGAGTTCGTGTTGCTGGCTGAAACCAGCGCAAGGTCGTTGTGTTCCGAAACTTGCGTAAAGTGTGATTGGTCGTTGGATGGACTTTCAACGATAGGAACAGGAGTGGCCGAAGCATTCACCATTTCGGGGTCGTGGGCGATAAGAGGGGGGGTTGTAGCCAGTTCCGTCCCGACACGGGGCTGATGCCACCCTGCTGGGTGTCCGTTGTAGGTGTAGCCGTATGGATCGACTTGGCTTCTTTCGTGTGGGAGTGAGCGTAGTGCTGGTCTTGGGCGACCGCCCATGAGCAAGTATTGGTTGACAAAGAACCCGTTGAGGGTGAACTCTTCGCCAGCCGTAAAGCGGTTATTGACAACCCTTGAACTTGCTAATTCTAAAGCCACTGTGGCACTATGCCCTGCATTCCCATAACCACCAAAATTGCTTACTTCCTTTCCGTGATTTGAGGCTACAAAGTGGGCTTGCTCCATTCCGCCTTCGGTCATTGTATGCTCTTGACCGGGTGCTAAAAGAACATCATAGCCGTCATTTGGGGCGGTGTTGAAGTATCGGTGGTGATTTGGCAAGCCGTTGTTCTCAATTTCGGCGTGTGGTAGGCCATCTGCGTTGAACGACCCAGTGTTTTCATTACCCGATTTAACCTCCATCGTGTCCAAATAGAATGTGTTTGCGTCGCTGTCATTATGTCCCGATTGAAAACCAAAGTGCTTGTTTTCCGTTTCCGCTTCAAACATCAACGAATACGCTGAACCATGAGATCTGTGCAATTGACGACGAAGGGACATCGGCGTTCCTCGTATGGTGATAGGTGAAACAAAGTGGTGTCCTTGACGACCAAAGCGAATGCGGTGGTGAGCGTGTATGTTGCTGGCTTGAACTGCCCCGTTTTGGGTTTCGGGCAATACTGAACCACGCTCGGTGTGATCGGAAAGGCGGTGTGCCGCAAACATTCGTGTTGAACCACTGGGCACTGCGCCGGGTGTGTTGTTCAATGAGAGGCCGAATTGAGAGGTGAGGGTGTCGTGCAAAATACGCACTGGGTGAAAGTGGAGAACCCTGTCGTTTGTGTCAAACTGCGTGGCTTCTCCGGCTGTGGTGTGTTGTAGGTTTGGATTCGCCACAGAAGTGAATGGACTTTGGTTTGCCTCAATAACACCCGGTTCATCGGGACGAGGGATGCTTAGGCCACCCATGCCCCATGAAAGGTGTCGCCATGCTTGCACACGGTCGTGCCCACTACGGACAATGATGTTGCCCGGTATTTCATCTTGTGATGGCAATTGGATTTCCAAGTTCGGTTCAAGACCACTGCCGGGTGTTGAAGGCAACGAAGAGGCAGTGTTTGTTTTAGGATCGATGCGGTTTTGTTTGTAATTGTAGTCTTTTATCACAGTCCCAAACGGAGAGCCGCCTTCAAGAGTCAATTCAGCACCAGTGTCGTCCACCAGTTCTATGTTCTCCCAAACCATCGCTTCATTGGGAATGTGCAATCCTTTGACCCGTTCGGTGTTGACAGCCCGCACCGTTCGGAATGGTCTATGCACATACCCCTGTGAGCCTGTATGAGCGACAGTGGAGGCAGTAATAGTGCTGACTTCACTCTTTAGTCCGTTTTTGACGATGGCCTTATTCAATACAACATCGGAATTGGTGAGGCTTGTAATTTCTTCGTGCTGATCACCGTATGCGTTATTCCATTTAGGGAAACGGCTGTTGATTTTATGCCCGTTTTCAAGAGCGACTTGCCACTTGTTAATGTCCTTTCCTTTGAACAGCATTTGGCCGTGATAAAGGTTGTTTCCGCTAATTGGAGAGGTGAGAGTGAGGGTTGGTGCCGCCCGATGAAGAATGGTTCCTTCGGGAATATCCGCAACACATGTAGCCAATAAGATCCGTGAGTAGGTGTAGGTTGTCGCTCCAACGGTGACAACCCGTTCATCCAATACTCCCGCAATCGTGCCGTATTCTTTTCCATCCGAACCAATCAATGTTGCGGAGTTCCCACTATTTTGGTCGGCATAGTTCATCATCAACGCTCCACCGTAGGCTTCGTTGTCAATACTCTTCACACCAGCGGTTGATTTGACAACGAGGTGGCGAGAGCCGGTATTGTTGCCGTCATTATGGTGTGATGTTGTGTATGCCCAGCCCTGTGCTGGGGTGTTAAGGGCACCTTGATTATTGACACCAGCCTCATAATTCACCGCAGGGCTGAATAGGCGTTCATCATTCGTGATGGCTCGTAGGATAGTGCCCGAAAGGGACGAATCCCCAGCGTCCGAAACTGTGATGCTTTGGGCACTGACAGACTCGGCTCTCAATTTCAAATTGTCAATTAGCCTAAATTGACCTGTTGCGGTGGTGTTCGCTACATCGTTAAAGAACTCATGTCCTGCCCCGTTGTCAAAGTGCAATTTATCTTCCAATTCAATTGCCCATTCGCTGTTCCCCCGAACATGGAGAATGCTGTTAGCGGTAAGAGGGATGGCGTTATTGGCTTCAAGTGTAATTTCCCTGTCCCCCACAGAACTGACCGTTCCGATAAGGCTCCCAACACCGTTTTCCAATTTTGAACCGGGCAATACCCGTCGTGTGAATACAGTGGTGTCATTGGTTGAGAAGTTCAATGTTGTCGTTGAATTGATGGCGACCGTGCCGCTAAGGAACCCATGCACGCTTGTTTTATGCTGTGTTTCCTGCATACTTTTGATAGTCCCAATGTAAGAGTGAACATAGAGTTCTTCATTTACGCCACAAGGAGTCACTGACGCCTCCTTTAGTGTAATCATTCCTGCATCAACAGCCTTTACAGTTCCAATCAAGTCCATGCTATTCCCGACGGTTTTTAGGTAAATCCTATCGTGTGGTTTAATTCGTGTTCCGTCATATCCGGCTGATGTCGGATCACCTCCGGCAATAGCAAGCAACAGTTCGCCCGCTGGTGTGGGTTGCGTCGTCACCGTGGTTTTGTAATAAATATCCTCGGCATACAATTTTTCACCAACATGATAAATCAAGTTCGGGTCGTTGGTGTCAACGGTGAAGGATTTTATGTCCCTGTTTGCGTCCGAAAACAAATCGTTTCCGTCGGCAATATGCACAAGAGAACCAACAATTCCGCCCGCCCCCGGTGCTTGACGCTTGACAGTCCGACAAATAGGGACTGTGCCAATCAAATTGTCGGATTTGTCGGTGATTTCATCTCCGGGTTCATAATAGGAGTTCGGTGCGGCTCCCCCTGTTCGCAAAGTGCTTAACGAATTGATTGCATGTGCCCACGCATAGTAAAAGAAGGCGTTGTAGCAACGGTTTCCACCAAGCGGTGGATCGCCGTTCAATGTGTGCCCAAAACCATGATCAACACGCACCCCACTGTCAACATTTTTAGGGCCAATGACAGTCAGTTCTGTGCTGGTGGTTTCGGCGACGCCCCCTTCGGCAATTGTTCCTAAAGGAGTCCCGTCGGGGGCATAAATGACATCACCGTCGTTGAAATGGGCTGAAATCTTAGTCGCTGGTGTGAGGGCTTTAACCGTGGTTCCTCCGGTGAGTGTAGCGTTTGTTGAAACCATACAATTGGTTTGAAACGGCCCTCCGTCGTCCATTTGAGTTCCGAACTCGTTTTTAGTGATTAACAGGTTGTCCTCTTGGTGTGCATTCAAAGCGTCGTTTAGTCCAGTCCACTGAAACGGATCGGCTTCGGTTGAACCTGCGACCACTGGGCCGTTAAACGGCTTGTCGGGTGGCGGCATGTCGGGCAGTGAGCATGAATTAAGTCCTTCAATGGAGAACCGGCTATACCCATGTCCTGTCGTATGTGTTGAAGGGCTGGCACCCCGTGAATCAGCGTTTGCGGCTGGCAAGCCCATGTTCCCGCCGTCCATTGGTTTGGCCGTCAAATACCAAACAGGGAGGGAGGCACCGAGTCCTTGAACGACAGGGCCACCGTTGGCCGTGCCCCAATAGCCGCCACCAGTCGGGGCATCTATTTCCCACGAAACAACAACCGTGTGTTGTTCTTCTGTGTCGTTGTTCACGAACCATGTAGGTTGGGTGGGGTCTGTGACAATGGAGTCGGTGATGTCCTTTACCGCACTCGTTGACTCCACTTTGGTGATGTTGAATTGAACTTCGTTATCATTGACAATTTCCCAGCCGTCATAGGTTAAGGTGTAATTGCTGACAGGGGCACTGGCACTGTCTTGGAGTGTCGTGTTTGGATTGCCGACAATAGTGCCACGCTTTGGCATGTCGGTCGGCATGATGTTATGGTTAAACTGCTCGGCTACTGTGTTTCTCTTAGTCGTGGTTCCAAACTGCAACAGGCGTAGCCAGCCGCCTCTCAATCTATCGGTAGCCGTCAAGTTCACCTTGATTGGTTCATAGAACCGAATGCGAGTGCCACTGATTTCAAGGATCTGTCCAATATATCGGTTGTCGGTGGTGTATAGGTGTTCATTGGGCAAGAGATAGCCACCGACCCCAACATTTGTGTTTATTTCATGCAGGTTCGTCGCAAAATTGCCGTTTGGCTTCAAATATGTCGTTCCACTCCCAATTCGCTGTCCGTTCTCAAAGCCCAAAAGCCGACCACGGCCAAGTGTTGTTGAATACCAACCACCGTATTGCTTGCTCCCACTCATTTTCACATATCGTGCCCGCAAATAACGAGAATTAGAGTGTGCGCCGATTTGACGGTTGCGTGTTGAATTGATTGTAGCGGCGATGAGTCGTGCCGCTTCTTCTGTGCCCAAATCAAAGGTTTTGGCGGGCATAACTGCCCCTGCGGCGATTGATGCGGCGTGTGCTTCGGCGGCTCGTTTGAGGTCAATGACAACAGTGTTTGTTCCGTTGCGTGCATCCTCACCCGGACTGTCAATTGATGCGGCGTTGGTTGCATCACCAGCCAGCGGGGTTCTGATCATGTAATTGATTCCCAATTGGTTGACTCCATCCTTTGCGAAAGTCATGGATGTAGGGTCTTCATAGGCCGTATCGGGATAGGTAAAGTGAAGGCTGAAATACCCACTCGCAGGGGTTCCATTGTCGGAACCAATAGGAGTCAAGGCGGCGGGATATTCCCGCTTCGCATAGGACAGCACCTCCGCCATGTTATCACCACACGGTTCTCGCATTATAGAGTGTTGCGACTTCGGTGGGTGTGAGTGCCTTATTCCACATAGCGATTTCACTTAGGGCACCGTTGAAATAAACAGGCGCATTTGCGGAGGCTGGGTCGTTCTTTCCGTGGTGATAATTTGTAGGTGGTGTCCACGGCAACAAACCGGCACCAATAGTCAACATATTGTTTGCTTTTCCGTAATATCCACCACCCAAAGCAGATCCCACACCGACGCCCAAAGGAAGGTGTGGTGCCGATGAAAGAGCGACTTGGTTAATGAATGACGCCCCTGTCCCATTCACTGCAATTCCGTTAATGTAAATTAGTGGCTGTGAGGCACCCGACGCCCTTGACACCACTACATGATACCAAGCATCTTTTGGTTGGTTTGCTTGAACATCGCTGGTGATTTGATATGTGACGCTACCGTTCCCAATGTCGGTATGAACGAATGTCGTTATTGAGAAGTCCATAACGCTATTTGAGTTCCCCTGTTTTGAATTGACTGAAACACCGAATCCCCGTGTCGTGCTGTCAATACCGTGAACCACAGGGCCGTTGCCATAGTGAACACCACTCCAAGCACCCCCCGTAGCGTCGCCGGAATTGAAAAAGAATGAGAATGAATATGCCCCGTCGTTTGCGGCATCGTATGAGCCAAAAGCACCGAACATGTTGCTTTTCAGCGGCACAAGCGAGGCGACTGTGGGGAGGCCACCGGGGTTGGTTAATGTTTCAATTTTATGAAGTGAAATGAGTCCTGCATCACTGTGCCCGTGAAAGTCAATGCCCTTTGATTCGGGATCTCCTGTTGCTGGCCCCGCCAAAAGTGCTTGATTCGCAAAGTCGCCAAACGCCTTTAATTTCACACCGTGTATTGCGTCAAGAGCCAATTCCTTGCCGCTTGCGCCATGATCAGCATACAACGCAGGTTCGTTCATTCGGACATACCAAAGGCAACCATCTGTTTCTTTATCCAATAATCCCTCCGCTGGCACGACACCCGTTTCAACAATGGATTTGCTGTGATGGAGTCCACGATATGTGTTCTCGTTCACCGTATCAGCGTTCTTCAATTTGGTGAAATCAAGCACAGCCGCCGATGTTTGCACTTCTTGTAGGTTTTGAAAACCACTATACCCAGTCGGCCCCTTTGCATAATGGTGAGTGTAAAAGTCGCTGTAATCGTTGTCTGTGCCGTCGCTGACATCAAAGGTGACGCCAGTGTGCCCTCCACCGAAGAATAGAATGGCGTTTGCGTCAATCAACGGGTTCAGCAATTTGATTGGCACCTCTTTCAATTTGCCACTGCTGTCATAAAACAATTCTTTCCATTTTTTGCCGAGCGTCTTATCCAGTGGTTGGCAATTGAACAGCCCCATACAAGATCCAACCCCCGAAACTTTGCTGTTTGAAATGTTGTCGGGGCCGGAAACCACTGCATCAAACTCACCTAAGTGTTTGTCGTCAACCAAAATCAATCCCTTGTTCTGTCGGCTTATTTTCCGGTTGATTCTGTATATTATGTCCAGTGCTTTACGCTGAACCATGAGAGTCGGTTGGGCTTCGGGGTCATAATCGGGTATAAGGTCGCCATCTTCAAATTGAGGCAGGGCGACTGTGTTGAATGCAAACTCTCGCCCTATTCCGCTATATTGACGGAGGTTCCCGTCAGCGTCAGTCACGGCTCCATGAACACCTCCTTGAAATGTGGTTATTGGGACATGCGTTTCTCCATCCATACCCAAAGGCAGTGGTGCGGCAAAGGAACTTGCTTGGTAAGAAAGGCTATTGGACGCTACAAGCCCACCATGACCGACGGCTTGGATAGGCCGATATGGATATGGGGTATTGTTGTTGATCCATACTGCAAAATCACGACCTGTGGCACCGGGAACAGTGCAGTGGATAACCACTGAAAGACCCTTTTCGCCAGTTCGGCTCTCAACCTGTTGTCCCAAAAAGGCTCTCACATAGCCCATGTGCGAACCTGTATCGGTTGAAGTGACGGTGTATATTCCGGCGTCTGTGGTGAACAGTGAAGGTGGATTAAAGGCACTCCCTCCGTTGCTATTCTTGGCTTTGGGATGTCCGGCTTGATTGATTCTTCGGATGAGTTCGTCAACAGCCTCTTCAAACTTGCTGACTGAACCAGCACCCCCTATGTCGCCCAAATTAAGGCGCATAGGACGAACCCAGTCCAATGTGTTGTCGTTGCGCTTGCCTTTCAATGACAAATGGCCGGAACGACATTCCACTGGCGGGACAAGAGGCATACTCCCAGCACCATACAGATAATTTCCGGGATCAAAGGTAAAGCCCTCCATCGTCGGGCCGTCGTGAATAAGAATGGTTGCGCCGGTTGGATCGCTGGGGTCAATTTGTATTCCACTACGCACGGTCACACCGTTTGTGGTGGTTCGCCCAAGTGCAAATGTCTTTTCCAGCGGCTCAATGAAGTTCTGCGCCATTGTAGCGTTGTCGGTGCTTGCTGTGGCATTGAGGACGGCGAAAGTGGCGTTGTTTCCAGCAGTGCCCGTCCCAGCGTAGGCATTGGGGGCGTCAGTGAGCCAGCAACCCATAGTCACTGGCAAGCCAGTCGTGATTATGTTTTTGAGTTCAGTATAAGTCAGCCCATCATCGTCAAAGTGGTGAAATGCGTCAAAATACAGACGGTGTTCACCGTTTATCAATTGCGCCCTGTGAATATGAAATCGTATGCCCCTTTCACTGATAATACCCTCACCAATGGTGACTACAAACCCCATATTGGAGAAGGCTTGCCCTTGTGTTGCAGTGTTGTATGTGGACGAAGCGTTGTTTATTGAAGTCCCAGTGAATCCCCCTTCTTCATTCAATATGAACGGCAACACACTATCCACTGAAATGTATGAACCCGAATATAAGAATGCGCTGTTGCCTCCACTCCCGCCCAAAATGCACGCTTTGTCATCGGCATTGTCGTCGGGGCGGGTGAATGTCGCTGAACTCTCACGCATGGCTCGGATCCATGTTTTCCCCGAAACCAAATCAGCATCATTGACCTTTAACGACGAAACGACATTCTTCATGCCCCAATCAATGGCGTTTCGGTTCTCGTAGTCCTTCATTTGGGGACGATTTTTGGCTGTCATTGTAGCGTCAATTATCAATTCAGTGGACTTGGTTGAGGGCAGGGGACTACGCTTACTTTCACTATCAGCAAGCCGTTGCTCAACATCATAAAACATTGATGGGAATAGTGGCAATTCAACCAGCGCACGGGTTGAAGCATAATAGGTGGAGGTTTGTCGATCATTCCGCACAGACGGGTTGTTTGAGCCAATCACCTTGTCTTTCCATACTGGCAAGAAAGAGTGTTCAGTTCGGGTCGGGGCGATGTCAATGCCACCCTGCCCCAATCCGCCCATAGTGAGGCTGACCGTAGGAGAGCCGAGGTCGCCAATCTCCTTCAAAGCAAATCCTTCAGCAAGGCTAAAATCCCTTTCAGCGACACGATCTGAAACATCCATCATTTGTGAGCGACCACGAATAACAACGCCTCCGCCGCCTTCACTGTCGCTGTTAGGGGCGATTTCTTCAACACGCCCACGCATAGAAACGAGTTCAATTTTACAAGTATGTTTTTCAATATCATTCGTCAATCCAATATCACCCAACACACCTGTCCTGCTCTTGTTTTTCGGCTGGACAAGAAGCAATTGCCTGTCATTTTCGGTTTTATTGTCAATGATTTCATACTGCTCAAATGTCGCCGCCGATGAAGTGATACCAAGTGCTTGAATTGAAGTGGCATTGGTTTTGTCGGCTCCCCCGCCAGCCAAAACTGAAAAGGTGTGATACACACCTTCACTCTTTGACATAGGACTCCGTGTTCCGTGCTGTGCAACGGGTATGCCGTAGCCATTGTCAATACTTTTTGAAATGCCGGGTGATGGTGATAAGGCACCGTTTTGAACCAAAGTGTGAGCGCAATTTTCAAGATTGATGAAAGGTGAATGTGTTTCCCCTCCGGTTGGATTCACTCTCATTGAGTGATCTTGCAGTGAACGATTTGCCCCTCCCGCTGGCACCGAAACAATACCGCCCGGTGCCGTCACTGTCAGCGAATCCCATGCCGTTTGCGCCCCGCTTGCTTTTTGAGCCGCTGTGAACGGCTCTTTCAGCCAATTGGCGAGTGTGCGGAATGTGGGTGCGGCATTAGGAAGCGAAGTATCGGGATAAACCATGTTGGAGTCGGGGACTGTTTTTTCAACGACAAGCCACCCTTTTTTATCCATACCGTCAATGCCTTTGAGGTCGTTATGGGTATTGTCAAGGTTTGCTAAAGCGTTCTTGTAATTGTATGTTTGATTAAGAATAGTAATACCTGCTCTCGTATCTCCTTTCCATGCGGCAACGACTTCTCCGGTCAGATCAATAGCACTATAATGCACCAAAACTCTTGGTGGTAATCCCTGTTGTCGCAACGCCAAAGGGATTTCTATTGAAGCGACCCTTGATTCTTTTTCCGGGGTCAAATGCCGGACATATTCTTGGTTGGTTGGTTTGGTTGGGTTGGTTGCGTCAAATAACGCAGTGTGTTCAACATCAAGTCCTTTCAGCGCAAAGGGGCGTATGTCGTCAAGGCCGATTGCGATAATGGAGTCGGCTGTTGATGAAGCATGTGCAAGGTTGTTATTGTAGCCGTAGCCGCCTTGCACCACGATGGCGGATTGCTTATGGTTCGGGCTTAACGATTGAGTCAATGTAGCCATATTGCTTTTGTCAATGACATTCAATACTTCACCTTGATATACGGTTTCAGTGATTTGAACATTGGCGTTCATTGACACAATTGACGCCACCGAAGGGTCTTCGTGAGTGGTTTCAAATCGATCAGCGAGTCCTTGAACAGTCCTTGTTATGGTTTCATCCTGTGGTTGAGGCAAACTCGCAAGGAAAAAGTGCCCTTTCACACGATTATACGAAGTGACACCCGAACACCCTGCGAAATGGTTCACTGGCTCTTTGTCAATTCCGTTAATGGCTTCTTCGCCCAGTCCAAGACTTGGGTTGGGGTAATTGTCCTCTTCGGGCATATTCAGATCCCCCATTTGTCTTCAACATACTGTCGCACATCGTTCATAGAAGTGCCGTGATAACCAGCATAAATCAATACTTCGTGAACTATGAAACCCGGCGGTGCGGTAGCAGTGGCGGTATTTGATTCGGGGACAAAAGGGGCACCGCCGCCTCCGCCGCCACCTCCGGGGGGGTTGAAGGGGTCAAAGGGGTCTGCTTTCGGGGGGTCTTCTCCGCCAAATCCGGGTTCGGTGGGGTTGAAGGGGTCTTCTCCGCCAAATCCGGGTTCTCCGCCAATCTCTCCGGGTTCGGGTTCTTCGGGTTCTTCGGGTGGTTCGGGGTCGGGTTCCCCGCCACCGCCGCCACCGCCGCCGCCACCGCCGCCGCCACTGGCTGGTGTGTGCGTTAAGAAACCAAACAATTCTAAACCCGCTGTCCCAGTGGTGGCATCTAAAAACGAAAGGTCGGCATTTGGTGTTCCGCTTAACGCTTGACTGTGGGTTGCCCCAGCACCCGAACCTTTCGCCCACATTTTGTAAAGGCCATTTTCAGTGCCGTTGACAGTGATGGCGACTAAACAGGGTTGTCCTGCTGTCGGCTTTCCGTCTTGGTGAAGTGCGGCTGTGATGTTTGAATACGCTATGGATGGGACACCACTTCCGTTGTCCAATTGAAAGTCGGGTGTGTTTGCCACATTTTTCAACAAATGCAAGACGCCGGACTCATATTGCGGTGTAATAACATAATAGAATGTGAAATCGCCATTGTTGGTCGCAACACCACCAATTTCCGTATTATGAACGACAGCGAAAGGTGTTGGTGCTGGCCCGTTCGCACTATCAAAACCGGGAACTCTCCCCGGCTGATTGAATGCACCCTCTCCGTTGACCCACATGGATTTTTCAGTGGTGGTGGGTGTAAGTGGTATGAGGTTTGTATTTATTTCACCCGCTTGTTCCAGTCCGGGGTCAATTTCAGTGACACCGACCTGCTCGGCTATTCCGGCGGCTTGGAGGCCACCACGACTGTTCACCTTTGGGTTGTTTTTAATCCAACGCCATGCGTTTCCAACCATGCTTCCGCCATAAAAATGATAATCCGGTGCCGCTGGGGCTTTACTTTTCCACCACACTGGGTAATTGCTGTTGTCAGTCACCGCCATGAGGGGTTGCATATCGCCCCTCAACATAGTGGCCGGATCGTCGGCATCAAGCCAAAGCAACAATGAAGGCGTCATTGGCGGATAGTCGGTGTTTTGTGTTAAACCACCGATGTTTTGAAGGCGGTTTTTCATTTCGTTTGTGTTCCTTGAATGGGTGTTGACAAAGTATGCCGCATTCCCAAAACCCGATTTGTCCTTGAATCGTTGGCCTTGAGTGAACCTCGCCCTTGTCATTTGTCCTGCTGGGCGCAAGTCGTTGCCTAAATCGATCAATAAGTCCCCGTTTCCGAGAGTGAACCAAATGGGCGTATTATCGGGGTGTGCGAAAATGAACCCTTGACTTTTTGCATCGGCCACTCCATCTTCGTTCTTGAGCATTGAGTTTTGCACGACTATTGCGTGTGCGTTGAAGTCAAGAGCAATTATGCGGATTCGTTCTATTGGGTTCGCCATAGGGTCAAGACTGACACCACCTGCGGGGTCTTGTGCCAAATCCTCATAGTCGTATGCTGATACCGGCACCCCTGTGTTCGGATCTGTGCCGCTGGCATTGACGATTGCGTTTAAGTTTGACACTGGCAACCCATCAGCATGATAGCGTGCTTTAGTGACATGTGCCCCGATGTCAAGCACACCAGTCCCATTGTTCCACCATGATTGGAGAGGCAAGTCGTCAATCGGTATGGATAGGATATGAGAAGCGAGCATTTCCAAAGCACTGGGCTTGGTTCCCCCAAAATCACGGATTTTGAAAGTAGCGTAGTCGTAGCCCGTTGTCAATGACAAGGGGGTGGTTATATTGCCGCTGACGGCAACATTAGTGAAATCATAACCGACGCACACCATTGGGTGCGACATTTTCCCGTCACTTTGGCCGACTCCATCTCTCCCGCTATAATCAGCCTGTGCCGGACTCTTATGGTTAGCGAAAAACAGGTTGGGGGTGTCGTCTTCATCTTCAAAATCCCATAGCCCCATAGTGTTGTCTTGTTTAGTAAATGGTTGGAGTTTCGGTGCTACAACACCCCTGCTAATCCGAACACTTTCAATGACACCTCGGAACTCTCCCCCTCGCCCGCCTATGAACAGATCAGAAGAACTCGCTTGAATTGTTCTTTCCTCTCCACCAAAGTCCGACTTTGCCACCAAATCTCCATTGATGTAAAGTCGCAAGTCCTTTCCAGTGAACTGTGCGTTCAAATACAACAATGGCTGTAAAGGCAAATCTAAATCATGGGGCTTGTGCCCTTGTTCACCATCTTCAATTGGGTTGAATTGATAAACACCTTCTTCAAAACCTTCATCCGTCAATAATATGCTGTATGGGTTATTCAAAGTGGGAAAATTGAAAGAAGTGGCTACATTCACAGCGTCTTTAGCACCCGAAGTGCTTCGGGTGAACACGGTGAACACAGCGGATTTAGGCGCAAGTGGACTCCCTATCTCCAATGTGTAGCAATTTTCCTTTGAAACGATTATGCCTCCTTTATCGGGTATGACAAAGGCTTCTATGGTGAATGGGCCAATTATGTTGTTTAGACCGTTCCCTTCGTTGGGTATGTGTCGCCTCCCTATTTTGGGGTCGTCGCTATTATATGAGGGAACTTTGTTGGTTGATCCTGTTTTTTCAGTGTGCGATGCGGCATACAAATCCACACCCGATTCTCGGAATGCACCCGTAGGGACAACAATACCGTCAGTGAAACCATTAAAACGAATGGCCTGTGAATGCAGTTTTTTGATCGGCATGAATATCAAACCCCAATCAATTGTTCCACTGCGGCAAAACCGAGCGAATAAGTCCAAACCGAATCACCTGCTTGATATGCAGGTTGAAATGTTTGAACTACACCCGGAATAGCAACCTTTTGTCGGAAAAACGGGTTGGGTCTTGTGATTTCTCCGCCTTCTGTGTTGGTCGGATCGAATGGTTCTGTATTTTCTTCGGACGGGTAATCTGTTCCCGGCCCCGAAGGAATGATGAATTGGCGCAATACCTCACCACTGACCCCTGCCGTCACCATTGATTCATACGGTATGCGAAGACCGACAATGTATTTGCGAATAGACGAAGATTCACTGATTCCAAGCAATTTTGATGTGTCAAAAGACGATAGTGAGTCCGGCATTTCAACAAGATCACCAGTCAGTGCTTGAGGTGAAACCATAAAACCACCGACATTTGCATTCATTGTCATGTTAAGGAGGTCTTGCACCTTGTCCCCCTTGCTTTTGCGTGAACCGTCCACACCACCTGTAAATGCCGAAGTGAAGAATGAGTGCGACCAGTCAGCCGTTGTTGAGAAGGGCATGGCACCACGCTTGACAAGAGGCAAGTTCCCTGCCTTTCCTGTCGTTAGGTTTGCTATCGTGACCTTTTCGTTGACAGCCGCACCTATCCCTTGTTTATTTGCGCTTAATTCGGATTGCTCACCGAGCGAAAGAGTGGTGGTTAAGAGTGAACTTATTGCGGTGTTTGCACCTCCGACTTTGACAGTGCCTCCATCTAAGGCTGTTTTTATTGCCGTAGCCACATGGCCCGTGTGGTTCACTGTTCCCGACAAGTCAACACGAACGACGGACTCGGTTGCGACACTGCTTGAAAAATTGCTCGCTTTGTCAAAACGCAAAACAGTTTTTTCTCCAAGCCCTGCGCTCATTTGCCCCGCTGTGCTAAACATGATTTCCTTTCCATGCAACACATCTTTGAGAACATAAGCACCGTATTCGTTTCTCAATTGCTCATGCCAAGAAAGACAGACCGCAGTGGGTCTTGACAAATCCAAAACGCAGGATGCTCCGTTATCGCCTGTGCTTGAAGTGTCGTCAGTGATCACACCGTTAATGGTGATAGCGAGCATGTTTGCGTTGAGATCTAATGCGGCACGGGTGGCGATAATCGGTATCGGCCAAACAGAAACACCACGGGTCACTGACATGCCTATATCGGTTGCATCAAGTTCAATGACTTGCCCGTCTTTGCGAATCAATTGTATTTTCGGCACCCGTCATACCCCCCTGCTGAAACCACCAGTGCGTGAACGGCTTTTGAACAAACGCCCGACTTCATCACCCACCATTCGTGCTATCTTGCGAGGGTCGCCGCTTGCGCCGCTGACATTGATGTTGATTGTCGTTTCTCCACCCATTCCGCCCCCACCTTGCATGGTGACTGGGATAGTGCGCCCGTCGGGCAGTGGGACTACGGCTTCTGTGCCGTGTAGTTCGGCTGGATAGCCGGACTTTGGCCCACTGACTACGCCACCCTTTGCGAGTTTGAGGCCACCAATGTCAATTTCCGGTATTTCACCGAATGGATTGATGGCGTTAAAGGCACCTATGACCTTGTTTATGAGTTTCAAAGCAGGGCTGGCGAAATCAATGAGGTTGTTGATGAAACCTTTGAAAAAGCCTATCACTCCGTCCAACACATCAACCCAAATGTCCTTGATTGAGTATAGGATTTCACCCACTTTGTCAAAGTCGCCACGAAGCAGTGCGACGAAGGCACTGACGAGTTTCATAATAGTGCGAACAACACCCATGACGACGGTGAGGATCATGCCGAATGCGGCAATCAGCATTTTGTAGTATGGTGCGACATACGGATAGACGAACTTGACAATTTCAACGACGATGCGAATAATGACCGCCGCAAGGAACACCACTGTGCCGATGATTTCACCAACCAATTGAATAATGTCACCAATGAATGCAAATATGCCCGAACTCACCAAAAAGTCCATTGTATATTGAAACAAGCCGACGACCATATCAAAGAAGTTCTGCACTCCCCCGTCGCCAAAGGCACCCATGATCATGTCCCAAGCCTCCATGAAAGAATCATAAACGGAAACGATTGCATCAATAATGGCTTGGAGAAGCCCCGACTCGGCCAGTGCAGTGATGTATGCACTGATGAGTTCAATAATCATCATCCAGTAGCCTTGAAATATCTCATAAACCATCGTGATCCCGTCAATAATGCCTGTGAAGAATGATTCGCTGTCAGTCCCTTCGGGCAAAGTGAGGTTGGCTTTCAGTGTTTCCCAAATGTCCTTGACCGCTTGGATCGCCGCTTCAATTGTAGCCATCATCCCCCCGATAATCGGCAAATCAGCCAGCCATTGTTTCAGTTTCCCTCCGCCAGCGTCAAAGGCGGCGACAAATAACATGACAATACCCGTGACGGCCATGACGACGCCCATGAGGGGCAATAGTCCCAACAACAGGCTTTTGAACATGCTTCCGACCAGTTTGAGAGTGCCACCAAGTGCTACAAAAGGGGCGTTGAGAACGCTCACCGCCTTGCCCATAGCACCTCCACTTTTTTCCACTTTGTCGCCACTTTCCTCCATAGTGTCGCCAAGTTCTTCAATTGGTTTTGACGAATCCCCGAAGGTTTTGTTGAGGCTTTGAAGTGCTAAATCCACCTTCAAATAGGTGGACATTAAAGGCCCAAAGACCTTCAAAAGAACACGGGTTTTATCGGGGAGAATAGCCAGTGCGTCCCTGTATGCTTCAAGGGTGGACACACCATCAGCGAACTCCAGATCGAGTTTCTTTACTGCTCCCATATTCACTCACTCCCCAGTTTTGCATTCATTCGCTCAAAGAAGTCGGAGTCACTTGTAGTGCGAACTGACCGCCCCTTGTTTGCACCGACGGTGTTCTCACGCTTCAATTGTTCCATCTGTTCGGCCTCCATCTCCTTATATGCCGACAATGTGAAGTAGTCTAAAACGACTCTTTCGGGTGGCAAGTGATCCCATGAAGAAGGGGCACACTTGAAAAAATGTCCGAGAAAAAAGGTGGGCATGTTGCCAGCAATAACTGGTATTTTGTAATCGTCAATCGGCAGTTCGCCCTCTCCATCCCATTTCATAAATGAACGGACATCATCAAGGGTTATTCCAAAGGGCCGCTTGCACCGGCCATACCGGCCATCAAATCCTCAAATGAAGGCAATACAGCCTGTATTGCGGCACCGACTTCGGGGCGAATGTTCAGCAATTGCTTTGTCGTGAGTGCGGGTTCTGTGCGCTCAATGCAGGTCGTGAGAACGAACTTCCAGTAGCCCCCGAAGTCAATTTTCGGAGCCATATTTCCGTCCCCGTCAGCCGACAAGGACACGAACTTCGTCAGTGCTTTTTGCCGATCAACCCAAGAAAGAGGGCGGATCCAAAGGGTCATTTCCCCGTATGGTGTTTCCACTCTCGTTTCTTCTGCATCTGTGCCTGTGATTAAATCACTCGCTATCGCTTTCTCCGCCATCTGTTTCACCTTCGGTTGCTGGTTCGGCTTCATCGCCTTCGTTCAAACGAGCAATCAAGTCGGCTTTGGTTCCTGCGGTTGACAGTTCACGCTGACTACACAAGACCTGTAATTCGGTCTTGTTCATGTCGTCGTATGATGTCGGCTCCGCTGGGGCCAATTCCGGTGTTGCTGGTGTTGCAGGGGCGGGTGAAGCGACAGGAGCGTCAGCATGGACAACGATTTCTCCACTGGACAGGCCAGCACCTTCAATGATGCTTGTTCCTTCTATTGTCCAATTCAAGTATTCTCGTCGCCCTGCGATGTTCACATATCCTGTCAGTCTTACCATTGTTCTCACCCTTCTCATTGTTGTTAATATACCTTGTCCTCGTCAAACGACGAAGTATGGAGAAGTTTCGGCCACCTTCAAGTGGCGAACAGCGAACTCCACGGTCGCTGTGACTGGCCCTTTATCATCCGGCACCGGATGTTCGGCCTTCGTGACTGTATAGTCTTCAAGTGTGATTGTTGCGTTTTGGCGAGTGGCATGTGCGCCGGATTTTGTCAAAGTCAGCGTGCAATCGTTTGAGTTAATGTGGTGCTTGCGTGTTCGCAATTGTTCAAACCAGCGATCATCCTCAACAAGTGCGGAGAACTTGAAAGTGTATTCACGGGCGGCTTCGGTTATTTCCGATGCGAACTGCGTTGCCGCTTGTTGAACCTGATCTCCGTCAAGGTGTGTTTGACTTGAGCCACGAATGTAAAATTGGGCTGTATTGGTGTTTGCGATTGTTATGTCCACTGTTTTGGCACGAAGCACCGAAGCACCGAAGGCACTGAATTGCATGTGCTGAAACAGATATGGCTTTTCGCCGTTCACTGCAATACCCGACACTCTTCGCTTAATTTGAGTATTAGCAGTATTCTCAAACATTCGGTGTGGTGTGATGAACTTTGAGGCAGTGTCTTTGAACATGCGTGTGGATTCAAAGGATCCACTTAGTTTCAATTCCCCTTCGCTGTCAGCGGCAAGGTTCAAGTCGCCCATTTTACAACCACTGAAAACACGAAGCAATTGATTGGCTCCCGGTGTTGAATCCGAAGAACGGAATGATTGTTCAACAGCGAATGTAGGAACATGCGAATAACCAAAGAAAGTGTGTTCAACACCATATTTGAGTTCACCAGTGGATAAAAGCGCAGGGCTTCCTCTTCTGTATTCATTGTCGCTGTATGTGTATTGTAGCCTTTCAACGCCACATGAAGCGGCGATGTGATCGAACATAAAAGCCTCTTCAACATACAATTGCCCAGCGTCACCACCGTTGGCGGTTCCGATAGCGATAACACGACGGATTTCGTGCCTGTTGACTGTTGGTGCGGTGACATCGGCACCGGGTATAACCACTGTGTCCTTGTCAAAGATCTGAATGTAGTCGCCGATTGTGAACTTGGCGGCGTTTGTTGCTCCGACATTGACTCGCAAATCACCGCAAGTGATGTTGCCTGTGATGCCAGCAAGAAGGTAAATCGGAACATTGGCGGCTTTCGCCCTTGCTAATGCCCCCGTATCAATATCAGCACAGCCTGTAAGTGTGGCTGATGCCCCGCCACCTGCGGTATAATAGCCAAGCAAAACATCGTTTCCGTCGGCTGAAAGAACCTTGAATAGCCCTGCTACGGGTGCTGATTCGTGGCTCACACTTGCGTTATTGGTGAGGGTGATTTCACCAGCGTCAAGGTCGGCCACTGAAAGCGCACCAACGAATACTTCTGTGCCAGCAGTGCCCGTAAGGCCAGTTAAGCCATTTGCACCGACGGTGGCTGTGATGCTCACATCTATTGCGGCACCTCCGACATCCTGTGCCGCATAAGCGGCTGTTGCACCGTCTTTGATGTTAAGAGGCAAGTCAGTCAATACGGTGTTTGCTCCGGTGATACTTGAGAACTCTCCCCTGCTTCGTGCTGTATGACCCCCAAGTGCATATTTCCAGTAGCGGAGGGTGTGGGCGTTGACATCAAAAGAACCGCCAGCAAGAGTTTCTTTGCCGGAGGTCAAAATGTTCACATCACGGCCCATACCGACGATGTGTTGTTTGCGAATCTCCACTTCGGGTTCGGGGAGTGTGAATGAATTGAGAAGACCGATGAATTGGTCGGTTAATACCCGTTGATCGTTTTCACCCATAGCCGGGTCATGTGTTGGGACACGGTTGGCGTCAATGATGAAGTAGTCGGCTGTGTCTGCGGTTGTGTCGGCTGTTGTTGCCAACGCAGGGGTGATAGTGATTGTGTTTCCACTGTTTTTGGTGATGTAGTAGGTGCGCTTGGTCGTAGGATAGTGATCTGCGTTGAAATTGGTGTTGCTTCCCGATGAATAAATCCTAAGCGTTGCGCCTGTGAGCATTCCGTCGGGAATAAGGGCGTGAGGTGCGTTTCCCGCCGCATTCAAGCCAACCCAATACATTCCTGCTCCGAGGCTAATGGTGGTGTTGTTGCCAGCGGTCACTGTATTCCAACCAGCAGTAGCACCAGTCCCCGAAGTGACATTCGTTCCTTGCCCATACAGTCCGGTTTCTTTTCCGAACGACACTTCAACAATGTCGCCCTTGAATACTTGATTTACAGCCATTTTTCATCATCTCATAGGGTTGGTAGTGGTTGGGCGAAAATCACACATTCGGCTTGCATTGTATAGCGGAACAACCTCTTGCTCCGGTCGGACAAGTCGGTGCGGGTTTTGAAGATTACCCTATCAAATGTGTTATTATCGCCCTTTCTCACCAAATGTAGTATGCGCCGGACTTCATCTCGGAGTGCGCTTAGGCGTTCCCGATTCTTCACAGTGCGTATGTCAATGGTGAGGTTGATGTGTTCATTTACAAAGTCAAAAGCCAATTCGGGCTGTGCTTCGTTATGTGCTGTTTCAAAAATCCGAATGATGTCGTGATCCTGCAACCGAGTGCGCTTTCCTTCGCCAGCATCCAATGTAGCGATGTCCAAAATAGACGGTTTTGGTGAAATAGACCAATTGCTGTCTATGATGTCACGAATGGCTTCAATTGCGTCTGTCATTTTTGCATCCCCTCCAACATTTTGGCGTGAGCCACCGCTACATCTAAGGCGAAGGGGCTTGCGGCTTTATGCGCTTGCATGACAATGTTGACATCCTCTTCACTCACTGGCTCATCGGTGTCCTGTGTTTCACGCTCGTAAATCTCCAATTTTTCTAAATGCGCTGGTTCGGCGGCTTGTTGTATCTTCATAGCGGCAAGAAGATCTTCGGTGTTCTTGAGGTGTTTTTCAAGGAACGCAAGCATTTCTTCCACCTTAACCACCCATTCCCGCCACGACAATAGACTCTTGAAACGGCACCAACAATTTGGCGACTTCGGCCTCTAATTTTTGGTGTTTTGTGTTCAAATCAATGCTTTGAGTTCCTTCGGGGAACATCACCGAATAATCGTCGGACATGAGAATATCCATAACAACCAGTTTAGTGCAAGCCTCATGGATTGAACCCTCCACATACCGTTCGCCGTAAATGTAGGAGCATCGGATGGAGTGGTTCTCAAAGAATGGGTATTCGTTGTTAAACAAAATCATTCCGTTTTCTTCAATAGACCACCAAGACTTTTGGCGTTCTTCATCGGTGATGTCGTTTTTGAATCGGATCTGTTTGACAGTATCGCCGACCTGCAATTGGCCGTCAAAGTCGTTCAATTGATCAGCGACTATGGTGAATGTGTTCTCATTTCGTGTGCAAAGAGCCACCCTGTTCGTAGTGCCGCTGGTGATATACACCAACCCATGCCCTTCAACGAAGGTGGTTCCGTCGTTTAGCACGAACGATGTGGCGGGTGAATTGGTTATTGACGCAACGGTGCTTGACACCAAAGATGAGAGGCTTGTGTTAAACGACACAGCCGATTCGTGGGTGATGGCGATTGTTGCGTTTTCACCGCCTTCGGTGCTACGCATTGAACTGATTTCAACAACCCCGTCGCCAGTGTCGCTGTTGGACAAAGCCAAGAACTCTTCATGCACATTGAGGGTGACATTGGCGGAGTCTGCTGACTCCACTGTGAGTGTGCCAATAGGAACAGCGGATTTGTTAAACGCTGGGTCTTTATTGACGAGGGCACCTATGTTTTCGGCGGTTGATTTGTGATCGAAGTCAGATCTCCACTTGGTCTGTGCGTCGTCGCCTTCGGTTAGTGTGGCAACACCGTTAGCACCGGGACACAGCAAAATGGATTGACCCGATAGGGCGATGTGGTCGGACACCCTAAAGGACACCCTTGCCCCAGCCATCTCCCTGTAATAGTCCCCTTGCCAAGCACCCAGTTTGAGGATGCGCTGAATAGCACCCCGCTTAACGAAAACAGCACCCACATAATCGGTGTAGTATCGTCTTCGGAATGGTTTGAATGTGGTGAAATTAACATACTCTTCGGCGACAAGGCGTGGTCGCCATGCGTGGCGTGTCACCTTGTCAATGTAGTCTTGCCGTTGGCGAATCAAGTTTTCAACATGGCTCTTTTTGATGCCTCGTTCTTTGCTGTTCGTGATGGCCGACTGATGTTGAACCTGTGCTTTGTTGGCTGTGGTGAATGATGGGCTGGTTCCTTTTGGTGCGACCAAATAAATATGACCGTTTGAACCAACCGACTCAATGCTCCCTATGACGAACTCAATGCCCATAGCGTTGGCGTCGTCATAAACCACTATTTTTTCACCTGCGGAATACCCCCACCTGCGATAATCGGCACCAGTTATTGGGAACTTGATGTCATTTGTAGCAATCACACTGTCGCCAGCCAGTGATACTGGATCGGGCAAAGGCAATTGTAGGTAATCGGCCACTTTCTCAATGGTGGTGTAGGTTAATTCGTCGGGATAAAGTGGCGCATCGGGACGATGGCCGGGTGAAAAAGCACGGGGCATTTCAAATAACCCTCCGGCCCATGCTATGATGGCCGAGGTTGAAGGTCATAGGACTTCCGCAAGCACCGCATTTGGGTGCCCAGCAAAAGTGCAAACAACCACATGTGGTGCAACGAGTCCCCGAACCAATGTTTTGAATGTCTTTTCGTTCACTTTTCCTCATTTGCACACGCTTTTTAGTAGCGTATCGCATGTTTTCATCGGAAAAGGGGCTGTCGTCCTCTTGGACGGATGAACGGGATGCGTGTTTGATTTCGGCCATTCGGACTTGGCGGCGTCGCTCAATGTCCATGACCTCTCCGAGATCAATGTCTTCAATTTCCATTCTTGGCATTTGAAATCACCCCAACGGCGACTTCAAGACCGTGTGCCTTTGATAATAAGTTCAAGTGCGTCAATGCCGCTTGCGTCAAAAGTGTCTGCGAACTCGGCAAGAGGGCGAGTTTCGGCGGCTGGGTTGGTGCCGGGATTGACGGCATCGCCCGATGCTTCGGTGGATTCACCGAACAATTGGAGTTTTTTGGTGGCGTAGTCGTATCGCACTGTGAAACCTGCGGGCAAACCTGCACCGATTCGGACTTCTTCAACGCTTTTGAGGCCACATTCAGCGGAGGCATCAAAAGGTTCGCCGCCAGCAGGGTATGGATTGTCAAAGGCTACGGTTCGGAATGCTGTGATTCGTGATCCGTCAATGGAGTTTCGCTTGCTTCGTGTAATTGTCAATGCCATGTTGCTCATCTCTTGGGTGTAAGTCATTTGTTAAAAGGATTCCTTATGAATAGATGATGATAACACGGATTGTGTCGGTATCAGCCGCCCAAGCGGTTGCCGAACCAAGCATGATGTTGTAATTGCCACATACTCGTCCAGTCCACGGTTGGTTCTTGTTAATCGCTGTCGGTGTGCCGTTCACGATGGGTGTTCTCGGTGCCGCAGGGGTGTCGTGTCCCGATAGTCCGGGTCGGACTGTCAAGGCGTGTTCCTGTGTGCCCATAGCCGCACCTTCATTGGTTTGAAATTGATAAAAGCGTCCGGGTGTTTTATTGGTGAAGTCAAGACTGGTGATTGGTGAAAACGGTGTTATCATAGCACCGGAAACAGTAGTGATGTCCATAACTAAAGCCATTGAGCCATGTGTCGTCTGTGTGTTGCCGTTGGTTGTCAATTTTGATCCCGAAACATCAAGAATAATTTGGTGAACTTCGCCGTTCAACCCGAAAGAATCGGAGGTGACGGCTGTTTGGCCGCTTAGATCCGCTTGAGTGAACTCATAGACCATGCGATTGACACGGGTGCGACCTGCATAACGGGCTTCGCCGTCAAATATGGTGAGGTCGCTTTGAGGCATCACTCATCACCCTTTGAGGTGAGTGCATGTGCCCTTTCAGTGAGAATTGCTTTGGTGTCAGCCTTTGATACGCTTTCACCCTGCGACTTCATCCAGTCAACCATTTTGGCTCTTGTCCATGTAGTGTCAAAAGGCGGAATGATAGCGTCAGCCATCTGCTCGGTCTTGTCCTCGTCAGTGGCGACTGTCTTTGGTGCCGGTGCTGGTGTTTCTTCAACCACAGCGGGGGCTTCGATCACTTCAACCATTTTCTTGGTCTTTTCCTCGGACTTCTTTTCTTCGCCGCCAATGACTTTCCACTGTGGGAAATTGTCGCCCTTGAAACGCTCAAGAAGTTCTTTGGGAACATCACTTCGTTCTGTGCCTCTTGCGAAGCCGAATGTCTTTTGTCCAACCTTGAACTCAACATACGGCCTGTCGCCAACATATTGTAGTATTGCCACGCTAAATCCCTCCTAACCGACTCAACGGTATAAGAAGGCGATTCGGTAAGTCGTGTCCTTTCCGTTGGCTCCTGCACCAGTGAACTTGATTGCTGTTGGGCTTGACAAGTTTCCAGCGACAGGGATCGCCGAAGCGGCTCCTGCTGTTCCATCTTCCTCGGCACTTGAAATGATGCTCATAACAGCAATCAATTCAGTTCCAATCACTGGGTTGATGATGCTTGCATTACCACTGCCTGTGATGTCATAGGCGGTGGCGGCATCGCCATCGTCAGCAACAAGTTCAATGACAGCCATGCTCATTGTCCCAACAGCCTCGTTTGAGCCGATTGGGGATTGTAGCCATGCTGTGCTGTCTGTTGGACTACCAGCCCAAAGGCGGGTGTCAAGTAGTGCGGTCGGGGTTCCTTTTACATTCGTATTTGCCATATCAAATCATCTCCATATTTTTCATTTTTTGTATCACGATAGGTCACGGATTTTTCCGCTTGCCTTGAAGAAAGATGCGATGAGTTCACCCATTGTGTGAAACATTCCCATTTGTCCGAGCCTGTTGATACCGAAAGGATCTCCGGTTTCAATTCCCGATTCGTGATAGAGTGTTGGCTTTGCAGTGGTGAACCACAAGTAGTCTGTGTCCAAGAAGTAAAGGCGAGAAGAACCGCCAGTGCCCTTGTGAACATCCTTAGATGGGATGATTGGGACACCGTTGTAGGTTGCGACCATGAATCCACCTTGAATGCCCGGAACACCCTTAACGCCATTGACGCCGGGGACGACACGCTTCATCTCAACGAATCGTTGTTGAGGTTGGAGCAATTGCTGAATGGTTTCAAGAGTGTCGTAGCCAGTGAGGATAACCTTTGGCTGACCTCCTGCTTCCCAAATCTGTCGGAACATTCCGTCAAGAATGTTGAGGGTCAAAGCACGGTCAGTTCCGTTGTTTGCACCTGCGTCCACTTGAGCGTCATACCACTGTTGAGATCCAGCCCCAGCACCGTTTCGGGTGAGGTTGTAAATGTTGTGATTGCTGATTGCGTCAATGTCGCCGAAGCCTGTGCTTTCAACGAAAGACGAAGAAGTGATTCTGTCAAGGGACTCAAAGTCGTTTCCAGCAACAGTGTTGACATCTTGAAGAAGCATCTTGTTGATGTGTTCTGTGTGGTGCTTTGCCATTTCCATTTTGATAACAGCCCGTGCATCGCCCAGTCCATCATCCTTGTCAGCCAAGAACATGGCTGTTTCGGAGAGGTCAAAGGAGTGTGCAACCGTCTTTGGCTTGGTTGAAACATGCTCAAAGGTCGGCTTGGTGGTTTCCGGTAGGGTTGCGTTTTCAGCCACACCGCCGCCTTTTCCGAAGTCCGGCTTTGCTGTGGTGACACGCCATCCACTCTTCTCCCACGGTTTCTTAGGGAGGATGGAGAATGCGTTGAACTCTTGGTTCAATTGCGACCATACTTTACGACCGAAGATCGCTTGGTATGTTCCGCCGGTTGAGGACATTAGCGGGGAGTCCGACTTCAAAAGGTCGGTTCCAGCGTATGCCCATGCGTTTTGTCCTGTTCCGGCTCCGTAATAGAGTCGTTCCATGTCTTCAATTGTGCGAATATATCCTGTGCTTCCACTCATCTAATCATCTCCTTTCAAAAGTTTGCTCCATGAAGGGCACGCTGTCCGAGTTCTTCAAGCGCACGCCATCCGTCCAAGCCATCTCCAAGAGCCATGAACTCTTCATGGGTCGGAACACGAATGTCCGACTGTGCCGGAACTGGCACTGCGGATTTCGCTATGGTGGAGGTTTCGTTGCGTAGGGATGCGATTTCTTGCTTCAACATCTCAATTTGGCCGGAGTAATCAGTGGCCTTTTGCATGTTGAGGGCTGATTGGGTTTCCGCTTCATAGCGGTCGTGCCATTCTTTCTCAACAAGTGCTTTGACCGCTTCTTCATCACGAATTGCGGAGTAAGCACCGTAGCCACGCTCAAGGGAGGCAGGGGAAAGATCCAATCCGCCTTTGATGACATTTCGGCCACCGGACGGTGCATTCATTTTCATGTTCGGCACGCCATTTTGCTTAATGACATACTTGTTGGATTTTGCATTTGGGAGTTTTGGTGCAGTAGCGAGGGTTGCGTCTTCTCCACTTCCGTAAAGGTCGCCTTGTCCTCGGTGTCCGAATCCATGCTCTCCATCAACGCCGACCATGTAAGCCTTGCCGAGTCCAAAGTGATCTCGTAGGCCGTCAAGGTTCACGCCTTGCTGGTGTGCGAACTTTTCAAGAGAGTCAATGTAAGCCACTGCGGCTTCTTCTTCCTTAGCCAACGAATCATCAGCATATACTGGTTCTTCGTATGTTGGTTGTTCAATTTGCTTGTTGATTCGTGACAAAGCGTCACGGATTTCGGTTAGGGTTTCTGCTTCGTTGCTCATGTTATCATCGTCCATTTTCAGTAGGGTGTATGTGCTTTCGGGGTTTATTCCTTTTTTGCACAAAGTAATTTCATGCAATTCCATGTCCGTGATTTCACGGTGGGTGCCGTGTTCCGGTGTAGTCTTGCTAACACGGAACAACGCTTGGCCCCCAATGGAGAATGCTCGCAGTTCGCCACTGCGAACTTGCTTTTGGACTTCACGGGCCTTTTCAATGTCGTTGCGGATCTTGCACACGACAAACAGTCCGTGATCATCAACAGTGGATTTCCATACTCGGCCTTCACTGTCAGTATAATTTGAAAGAACTTCTCCCACTTGAATACCACTGTGCGCTAATTGCACATTTCGGTATGCTGGGTCGGCCATAAAGCCGTTGAATGCCTTCTTGAGAGCCGACACAGGGATTCTATCTCCCTGCTTATCAACCATGTCAACAGAAGCGTAGCCAGCAATAACAAGATCGTTTCCGGTTGCTGACTTCAAAATGAAGTCTGCTCCGGTCGCTGTCCATGTTGCAGTGGTCGCCATTATCTCACCCATTTTATGTCATGGTATTTAAGCGATAGGGGCGGCAGGGGGTTCGGGAGGCATCATTCCGTCCCCCTCCGAATCCTCCATAGGCACCTTAATTTCTTGCTCATCCTTGACTTCTTGTTCTGTTTTTTGAGGGAAACGCAGGGTCGCAGTGTTGCCTTCAAGGGTTAAATCCCCATCAATCTCTTCCCCCTCCCCGTCTGTTGTTTGGATCTTGATGTGCTGTGGCATTCCCTCTAATTGGGCATCATCCGGTTGCATTGGGTCAAAAAACGGCGTTGCCTCGTCGTCAAGTAATTCGGTTGGCCCTCTTGGAGCCGTATAAGCGTCCATCATACCAGCCCAGCCACCACCTTGAACACTGCCGCTTATCCTTGCTATTGGTGAACTGATGGCCTTTTCCCCCATCATATCGTCGTCAATCGCTTGATTGACAGTCCACTTTCCGTTTTCAGTGGCTTCTAAACCATATTCGGCACCGAACTGATCGAGCATTTCATCGGTCAAACCTTTGACATTAGCCTTCAATTCGGCTGGGGTCAGTGCTTCGTCACCACCCGTCAAGTGTTGTCGGGCGTGAGTCAGTATCTCTTCAACCGGATTCGCCTTTCCATCGGTGTCCAATAAGGAGGCTTTGAAAAGCGTTGAAGAAGCGGTCTTGATGAATGGTGGGTATGGTGTAATTTCACTAATTTCATATTTCAGCAAGTGAACACCGACTGGCCCCCACACATTCATTTGCCTTTCAGCGTGAATCAATAGTGGCCGTGAACCTTTCTCAAATCCTTGATAGTCAAAACCTTCCCCATCCCACTCACCCTTCACCACCAACGGTGCAGGGTGTCCGGGGTATTCAAGCACCATTCGGTTGTTGCGAATAGAAACCGATGGGAACGGCCCATACATTTTCTTGACACCATCTCCGTCCGGTGCGTAGTGAACCCATTTATGGTGTGCTTCTTTTCCTTTCATAAAGGTGGAGGTGGAGTCACGAAGCCATAGTTCTCCGCCAAGTGCGTCCATGTTTGACCGCAAACCTTCACGGTCACTGAACTTACAGTCGGCTGGCATTGGGAATGAAACGCCTTCGTCAGTTTCGTAAAGTGTGCGAAGGATGGTGAGCCTGTCTTCTAATTTTTCCATGTGAATGTCGTCGCCCTTATGCACCAACAGATCGATGGCTCGGAACTTGCCGTCTTTCAAAACACCGTCAAAAGTGCAATCTCCTTCTTGTTTGCGTATGCCTTCTTTGACCTTCTTCGGCAAAGACACATCCCTGCCCTTTCCGTTGCTGGCTTTGATATGGCCGCCTTTCTTTTGGATGAATACACGCTTTCCTTCGGGTTTCTTTTGAACGACCCAATCACCAGTGAATCCTCTCAAGTCGTCTATTGAACTAAAATCATAAACAGTATGTGCTGGGACAATGACTTTCTCAAACACTCCCGTTGGTTCATAATCGTCGGCTTTGAAAATGTCGCCATTTAGAATAGGAGGTGCGCCCATTTCATCAGTGACTTCAAGAGCCGGAATTGAATTGACCTTTGGTTTCAATGCGTGATCTGCATGTGTAGGGTGAACCATTCCCACATGGCCTTCATGGACGGTGCGTTGAAGAGTTTCAAACGGCTTGTCCTTTACCTCAAACCGTGTGCTATTGTTTTCCCTGTCCCAATTAAATGCGAGGGTCGCTGGCATTTTATGTCCCCAAGCGTCTTTATCGCCTGTCAAATACACTGGCGGAATTGTAGCGTGTGATTGAGGATGGATTGGCCCAAGAGGCACTTCTTGGGTGGCAAGTCCTCCCCCTGCAACCATTGGGGCGAAGGTTGTCATTTTATCCAAACCTCCACCTCTCATCAATTGCATGTTGGCCGCTTTAGCCAATTGTTGCAGGTTTCCACGGGCGAGCGTGTTTCCTGTGATGTCGTTTGGTTTTGTCCCATGCAGTAGTGCAGGGCCGTGTTCAGCCATCAATTCCATAGCCATTTTTTGCATCATTTGGCCGATTAAAACATCACTTTTTTCATAATGGTCGTTATGAAATGTGTGGTATTCTTCGTCACCGGGGTGCCTTTCCCGTGTAGGGCCAATTCTTGGTTGTCCTTGATCTGTGTGAGAAGAAATGATTCGTCCTAATCCGTTCGGGTTTGTAGCAAAAGCATACGATGGGATAATCATGCGTTTGCCTCCGCCTTCTATTTCCGACGGGTGCAAATGTGCGCCGTTTGACACAGACGACCAAAGAGAGCGTCGGCGTGGGAATGAACGCACATACGGATGATCAGAACCAGCCGCCCACCCCGTTGATACTGCCGAACGGTGCGGGTGTCCAGCCATCATCGGGTGATTTGCTGTTTGAGGGAAAAATGATGAACCACTGCTGTGGTATGCGTCTTCGCTGTCATTCAATGGGTGCTGTCGGTCAGCGAGAAAACCAATCATTTCATCACCAAGCCATCCCTGCATAGCGGCTGGGTATGAATCTCTCAACATGGTTTGAAGCGACTGTGCATCACGCCCAACCCCTCCCCAATGTTGAAACGGCAACCACCAATGGTGATTTGCTGACGGTTCAATCATGTTGTCATTTGGGTCAACCATGTCAGCATTCTTCACCCACGGCGATTTCATGTGATTTAACCCGGAGGGTATGTCCTCCGCTGACACTGGCCCGTGTCTGTCCGATGGGCGTTCCCACCAACGGGCTATGGGGATAATACGCTCAAACCAATTGCGTTTTGCCCTATCCCATGAAATGCCGGATGAGGCAGTGAAGTCATTCATAACTTTGCGAGCATTAGGATCTGCTGGCCCTTCGGTTCCGCCTAATTTTTTGAGAGTGTCCATAAAAGCCTCTCGCTGGTCGGAGGATTGCCATTCAAGGCCGAATAAATATGAAAGCAAACCAAGACGACTGTTGCGTCCACCCCATTGTTCCTTTTTTGCATCAATGTATTCATCATCGTCAGCATAAGCAAAACGGGTTCTGCGGTCGGTCATGTAAAGGTCGTGAAGGCTTTCAGTCGGGCGACCGACGATTCCTGCGTATTCTTTGGGAATAACGCCCATGCGTTCAGCGTCTTTCATGGATTTGATAACCGATTGACCTTCTTCATCCTCTTCAATCAAATGCAAAAGGTGATCGACAAAAGCCGGTTCGCCCCATTCCGCACCGTGAAGTAAAGGCATGGTTGGCAAATCGTATGACAACGGGTGTCTTTTTCCGAATCGGTTCTTTTCACTCGCCATAGGCCAGTCTTGGGCGTATGTCTTTACGAACCTGCGTTGTCCTGCGATGTAGTCTTCATAACCACTGGGGAGGTTGAGTGTGGTGACTGGTGACGGGTTATCCATGTTTTCCATGTGATATTGAGGTGGTGCTGTCATAGGAAGCATACCGAGAATAGCCTGATCTTCTTTTTCAATTGAGGTTTCATCCCCGTAGTAGTCGGAGAAGGCTTTCAAATACAGGTCGTGACTGACCTCATGGTTTGACACCAACGACAGAAGTGTGTCGGTGCGTATTCTCAAGAACTCTTGCCTATCCATGCCTAAACCTCCAATTAGAGGTTCTTTGCGACATTTTCCATAAGGGAGGCAATTTCCTCAATGATTCCGGGGTTTCCATATCCCTTTCTCAATTGCGTGAGGCTTTCTTCAATTGGAGCGATGTTCCAATTGCCGCCTTTGCGGTCGCCTCCGTTTGTTAAGTGCATGTGGACTGAACTGCCTTTTTCATCATACCCCGTCTTTGCGTATGCTGGCATTTTAGCCACTTCGCTGATGGATGATTTTTTGGGTGCAACCTCATTAAAGTCCGGGTATGTCCCATTCGTTTGATATGGTCTTGCTTCAATCGGTGTTCCGCCGCTGTGATCCATAAATTGAGGGACGCCGTTTTCAACGGAGCCTTCTTGCTCATACTTGACGATAACGCCTTTTGATGCAAGGAACTGTGAGGTGATGTCGCCTTTGTCCACCATCCATTCGGGTTTAGGCTCAAGCACACTTGACCCATCACCTTCTGTGCTGAAATCCGAGCGTTGTCCGACACCGGGTCGTGGTGTTCGTGTGATTTTACTACCAGCGTTTGTATAGCCACGCCCACCTCTTCCTGTATGGCTTATTGACCCATCATCAAATCGCTTTCTGCTGTGCATACTCCTAACTTTCGGATCGACGGTATATGGCTGACCCATGCGGTCGTTTTTGCCACCACCCATCGCTTCCTCTTGAGTCATTCTTTGACCTCCTGCACCGATAGGCTCTCCCTTGCCGGTATTCTTGCTGAAATCAAAATTGGATAACATGCCGCCTCGTCCTTTCAAGGTCGGTTTCTTTTCATCACCACGGTTTGGTTTGAACTGACCTTTGCGATCCATTTCACTGGCTTCTTCATAGTTCTTGTGTGCGGCGTCTTCATCACCGTCACCCATGATGTCAGCGAAAACCTTGTTGTTATGTCTGTCAGCGTCCGTGACTTTAATTTGACCTGCTTTGCTTGCTTTCTTAGAACAAGACGGGCAATCGTCGGATTTACAACCCATGCAGTTCATGTTCTTTCGCATTTTGACGATTTGCTCTAATTGTAGCACATGTTGTAGTAGTTCGCCTTCGGCTGTATTTTTTGGTTCGTGCCATCGTGGTTGCATTGTAATCACCTGTATTTTATTGAAGAAGGGGTGGTGTGGCTCGGCATGGAGTTTTCCATCTGTTGCCATTCTTTCAATTCATCCATTCCCTTGTTGAGCATTTCAGTTCCGAATCCACTGACAAACGCTGGTGCGTCGCCAGCCTCACGGTTAAGAGGATCATAGACTTCGGCGGATAACGGAGTGACGGCTTTGAGCCATCCTGCTTTTTTCATCAGTGTTTCGGGGTCGTCCACTGCTTTGGAGAGCGTTGCGTTTTCGGTTTCTAATTGTTCCACCCTTTGTCGCAATAGACGGAGTTCTCCGACCATTTCTTTCAACAAATCGGCGGTTGCTTCACCTGCATTGTCGCTCATATCACATGCCTCCCATCATTGGGCCGGGCATAGGCATTCCACCGGGTGGCATACCTGCTGGGCCGGGTGCTGGCATGTTTTGTAGTCCACCCATAGGAGGTGCGCTCATGTCGGGCGGCATACCCATTCCGGGCATGTGGTTCACCATTCCAGCATCTTTGAGTCGCACGACTTCAACGAAGTTTCGTGTTTCTTCTATTTGACTTCGGAGAGCCATAAGTGAAGAAGCGTGTCCCATAACGGAGTCGCCATCTAGATCGTCTGTGTATTTGGATTGGCCGATAGTCCCGATGTGTGCGGTGATGTCGGTTGCGAGTTCGGTGAGGCGCATTTCAAAATCAGCCAATGCTTCTTTGCTGTTGCCATACACTTTGCCACTTGAAACGAGTGCGCTCATTTCTTCGGGCGATGGGCCACCGCCGCCAGTCATTTCGGGCGGGGAACTCATAGGTGAAGAAGGAGGGCTTGTTGGCATCGGGTTTGAAACCATTTGACCGCTTGAACCACTGTCCATGTCGTCAGCCTTGCGGAGCGAAGCGGCAAAATCCAAGACTCGCATTCGGTCGGCAATAGACGGTGAACCACGATACATTGTGATCACTCCTGCTGTGGTCGCCAAATTGTTGAAGAACGACCATATCGGGAAACGCCGAGAACTGTTGCTCCTTCGGTTCCGTCGTAATCGCTCACGGTGTTTTGATGGCGTCCGACATTCCCAAGAGTTTGTCCTGTGCCTTGAATGATTTCAGTTTCGCTCTTGGTGATTGCGGCTGTCGCTTTCATTGACTTAGCGAGGTTGAGATCGCGCTCAAGGATTGATAGTGCGTTTTTTGCCTGTTCAATGTGCTTTGCTACATCGTCCATATTGTTGTGTGCGATTGCGTTTTGCATGGCCTCCATACTTGCCGTTGCTCGGCGTGCCATAGGATCCATTTTTGCGATTATTCCAAAATCAAGAAAGCCTTCGTTCATCTTAACCAAACCATCCCATGCTATCCCATTAAATGAAGGTTATGGAGAATCATAGTCCCAACCGCCTGTCTAAGTTCTTAATGCGTTCCTCCGCATTCTTAATTCCTTGAGGGGCAGTGTCCCTGCTATCTCGTTCGGTTGAGGACATGTGGTGGGCACCTTCAAACCGCTTCACATCGGTTGGGCTTTTGCCCTTGCCGGAGGTGCGCCGACTCTTGAGTCCTAACTGTGATAAACCAACACGCCGAAGTGGTTTCAAATCTGTGCCGTATGTTGTTCGCATGGCTTCGGGGATGGGTTCCTGCCCATGAACTGGATCTGCTTCTGTTCTTTTCAAAATGTCGTCCATTGTTGGAGGTAAGAGCCAATTGCTGGTTTGAACCGGCCCGCCTCCGTCCGGTGGTGCGGGTGCGGCGTTGGTTGCGCCCGGTGGAGGTGGGGGTGGAGGTGGTGCTTCTTTGTAGGAGAATTGGAGGATGCCTTGATCGTCACGGAGTTTGGCATCATAGCCCGCTTGCTTCATTTGAAGCATATTGCGAATCGCCATTTCATCACGACGCATAACCATGATTTCGTCTTCTTCTTCGTGTGGGTGTAGGGACATTTCCCATTCATCAATTTGTAATGCTTGGAGCAACAACGGGAATAATCGCTTGTTGTAAAGGTTTTGACTGGCCGCAAGGGCACGATTCGTGACAACAATTTGCATACCTTCATTGTTCAATCCGCCGCCGGAAACATCGTTCATAAAGACATTTGATACACCAAAGAATGATGAAATACGCTGTCGTATGTCGTCTTTGATAGGAATGTATTGGAGTTCTTCAAGTGTGTCCATCATACGGACATACTCAAGACCACCACGACCACTCTCCGTTTCAACACCAACGGTGGGAATGTAGTTCGGGTCACGCTCAAGGTGTTCCTGTATGTTTCGTGCTGTTCGTTCCACCGTTTCAAGGTTGGACGATTTAATCACCATAACACCTCTTGGCATTCTTCGCTTTTGATATGCAGAATAGACATAATTGTCCATTGAAATGAGTGTGTTCACTTGACGCCATAGTGTGGCGACAGGAGAGCGACCATAGAGTTTAGACGGCGACCATTTGCTGATGTGGATAACTTCGCCTTCGGTATAGACTTGACCTGCGCCCACACCAGCGAGGTTGATGTAATGAACTGGCACGACTGGCAACCCAGTCTTAGGACACTTCTCGTCCTTGTTGCCTGTTCGGAATGAACGGTCAAGGAGGCTGGTGTATTGCTTGCCACCACGAACACCACGCTTGTCAGCGACAATACGCATGAAAATTGGGTCAGCACGGGTTATTTCTTTGATGCGATAAAATTGCGGCTTGCCCGTTGTAGGATCCACGAAGTATTCTTTTGTGAGTATGATGTAAGCATCGTCAACGATATTCAAATCCATTTCAATTTCACGGAGAACTTCAAGGAATGATTGAGCCATTCTGTTCTCGGAGTTCAACAAAGCGTCGGCATAATCCAATTGCGCTTTGTCAGCCGGTCGGACTTCGCCACCGCACTTCAAACAGGAGTCCACTTCTTTTTGGTATTCCTCTTCGCACTCTCGGCATTTTGAAACGAACTTTGGTTTCCAAACCCAGCCTTTGCGGAAACATTCTGTTGCGAGGTGTGTAAGAATAGAACGGAGGACAAGACATTCAAAAGAAGCCGCATAGAGGGCTGGGATAGTGATTCCCTGCAAAAGTGCTGGTTCTTGAACGCCGCTTTGAAACAAAGGCATTTCGGGCGTGGGTGTTGAATGGCGTTCCATATCCACACCAAGTGCGGCGAATAATCGGTCAATGCGTTTCTTATCGGCGGTCATTGACAATCACCTCTTTCCATTCATCTAATCCGTCAATTGAAGTGTTCCATGCTTTGAGCATTGACACTTGATCTTCGGGAATTGCTTGCTTAAAGGCGATGATACGACCTGCGTTTTCATTCCCTTCAAGTGCTGAAAGTAAAATGGCCGCTTCGGAAAATTGCTTTTCTAAATACGGCAGTGCGACTTTAGCCGCCTCATAAACGGCTCGATCTCCTTCAATCAAGAACTGGCGACCCTCCCACATAATACTCTCCACACCCAATTCCTTCTTCAAAACATTGGTGTAATCTTCGGCACGCTTTGTGCTAAACGGTAGGGTAAGACGGGGTATTCCGCTTTTTGTTATGGACATTTCACCACCAACCTCCCACAGATTCCCGATAAACGAGTCAATTCTCTTCAAGAATACTGGTGGTTTGTTGGCTCCATAATGGAGTGTTCGATCATCGTATTTGGTTCCCTTGCCCACCACCTTCATGTCATACAAATGACCGTATGTTTTGATGAGGCCAGCGACTTCGGCAGTGGTCGCATCCACACCATAACTGGTGATGGTTGCGGCATTCATGTCACCGTGCTTTTGCAGTGTGTTAAGACATTCTTTGAGAACACTTCTTTCCCTGCGGCTCAAGCGGTTTTCAGCATTCAATCTATCATGCCACGCTTTCCAAATCGTTCGGCATTCGTCTTGGCTTTGGGCTTTTTTAACACCCGCCACTGTTTTCCTTAATTGATATTCCAATCGTTCGGGATAAATGGTGAGAAGGTTGAAGTCGTTGTCTTGTAGTTCCAAAAGCCCCCAATCGTTTTCGTCCCACCAGTCAAATGATTTTAGCACAGCATGTTGCTCTTGCCGCAACAATTCAACAACCGCCGGTATGGCTTCTGTTTCACCTGCTTTTTGAAAGAGGTCAATTAGATCTGAACCACTCATTCCTATTTCATCTTTGAAGAAGGATTTGCTGACTCCCACGACGGGTGTGGCCGTAGTGCCGGGTTGTTCGGTTGGGTTGCTTGGTTGGTCGCCACCCTTCATGCCTGTTATCTCGGAACCTGCGGTCGCTTGAGGTGGCATGGGTTGTCCTGTTGGCGGCGGGGTTTGTTGTTGTTGCTGTTCCGGCTGTTCCACTTCTTGCTCTTGCTCATTGGTTTCAATCTGCTGTTCTGTTTCAGCCAATTCCTGTTCCTGTTGCCTTTTCTGATCAAGAAGGCCGGTGATTTTTCCCTTTGCCGCATCCATGATTTTTGGTGCGGCCATTTTTGCACCCTCCTTTGCGGCGATGGGTGCTAACTTTTTTGCGGCTGGTGCCGCTAATCGGGCGGCTCCGGCTAACAATGGTGCTAATTTGATAAGGGCGTCGTCCATTGAACGAACTTCGCTATCCCACATAATTCGTGTCATACTTCACTCCACCCCAAGCGTTGCGACCATGCCGCCCCATCAAGGACGACGATGTTGTCCCTATATTCCTTTGTCGCTTGAACTGCGAGTGCAAGGGCAATAACTGTGTCGTCGTGCTTGCCCAGCGACTCCATTTTCCCGTTGGGCAACATAGTGAACATTGAAAGTTCATTGAGTAGGGTGTCCATCATGCGCCTTGTCCTGCCTTCGTCTTTGTAGGGCAAAATCAAATGACGCTGTTCAAAGTGCAATTGAAGTGAGTGCATAATCGCTTCTTTTCTCATGCGGCTCATGGTGAATGGTTTGATAGGTAAATCACTAATTTCTTTCAAGACTTGATGAAAGGCTTGAGCGAAATTGTTTGTTTCAAGTTCAACAATGACTGGGTTGAAACGAGCATTCAGTTCAATGATTTTGTCAATTTGAGAACTGAAATCCATTCCCTTTTCTCGGTGCATCCAAACGACCCGTTTGTGTCGGTTTTCGTCCATAGCCAAAACGCACATGCAAGTGTAGTCGGCTTTTCGGTCGGGGCTGATAGCAGGATCCCACCCGATGTAATAATTGACATTCTCATCAAAGTCGCCCGCATACGGGTCAAAGACAAAGGCATGGTCTTCGTCTTTACACGGATCAGTCATGTCCACTGGGAATAGGCTTGATTCACTGGCAATAGGTTTGCACAGGTATTCACGGGTGAAAGCAATTGAAGTCATTTCACCACGGCGTTGTTGTAGTGCTTCAAGCGACCAGCGTTCGGGCCAAAGTGGATGGCCTGTTTCTTCGCTTATTGCTGGGTATTCGCCCACTTTGTAGCCTTTCAAGCCCTTGAGTTCTTGGTATAAATCAGTGTATGAAAACGGAGTTCCGACGATACATAACTGTGCGGTGTGGTGGAGAACAGGCAGGAGGGCTGTGTAAAACCATGAAGCAATATGCGTCAATTGCGTAGCCGCTTCACTGGATAATATGTCGTCCAGCACTACAATGTCGGGGTGGGCACCACGAACTGCTTTGCCGACTGACATAGCCGATATTGAGGATTTGTTGGTGAACTTGAACTTCTGTTTCGCCCACCCACGCTTTGGTTTCAAATGTTGAAGTGTGGGTATTGATTCAATCAATTCGTTCATTTTCGCCATGTGTTCAATGGACTGGTGTTGACTGTGTGAAAAGAATAATACTTCTGTGCCGGGGTTGTAAGCCATTTTCCATAACAAATACACCCGATAAAACACAGACTTTCCGTGATCACGAGAAGCGATAACACATGTTTTGTTATGGTTCTCGCTCATATCAAACCATTCTTGGTGAAAGTCGGCGACCATGTAATTTTCTTCTTTTCCGCAAATGTCTTCAAAAAAATACTTGAAATCCCTGCGTCCCATCTCCCAATCCACTTGGCGGGCGATATCTGCTACGGGGGCACTCATGGCGTTCACCGGCCACTCGCTTCTCGTATGTCGTCAACAGGTATTTTGAATATATCCTCTAAGGTTGCGGCGTTGTTATACACCGCCGATTGAGCCGACTTGTTGCCGTTTCTTGCGGCCTCCATAATTTCGCTGATGTCGCTTTCGGATGCACTGCCGCTGATACTCAAACCGTATTCTTTTTCGGGTGCGCTTTCTTCACTTGGCTCGTTTTTTTTTGCTTTTGCGGCCTGTCGTGTTCTTGAACGAGCCGCCGCTTCACCCAGTCCTTCAATAGCGGCTTTCTTTGGATTCTTGGTGCGCTTGCGTGCTGGCTTTGCTTTGTTGGCGAACGGTTTGCTGGGGTTTTCCCCTGCCTTTCGCTTTTCGTCAAGTGAGTTCACCCTTGCGAGAGCCGAGCCTTCCTTTGGCTTGGCTTTGGAGGTTGTTGCCTTCACCTTCGCCGCACCCTTCTTTGGCTTGGCTTCAATCCTTTCAGCCCCTTCACCAATTTCCATTTTAGGTGCTTTTTTGGAGGTTGTTGCTTTCACCTTTGCCGCACCTTTCTTTGGTGCTTCTTCTCGCATTTCTTCGGTGCCTTCAAGTGCGCCTTTCTTGTTTGCTTCGGCGACTTCTTTGCCTTTGTCGGTATTCTTCACAGCCTTTGCGGCTGGGCTTTTCTTAGCCTTCTTTGGTGCGGCCTTCTTTGGAGGTGCTTTTTCTTGCTGTTCCTCCGGCATGACATTGTATTTTTCGTTTCGCAATTTTTCCCTGCGCTTTGTTTCCATCAAGCGGTTATTTTTTCCTCTTGCTCTTGGATCTTGCTTGGCCTTGTCGCCTTCGCTTCGGTTGTTGACTTCATTGAATCCTGTGCGTGCTTTGGACGGGATGCCAGCCATTTCACCGGGTTTGTTTTCTCCGGTTGATTCGGGCAATTGTCGGTTTTCGGGTGCCACCTTTGGTGCTGGCAACGCCTTTCGTGGTATTTCTGTCCCAGTTCGTGTCGTAGCACGGGGTGATTCCTCCTGCCCGCCATATTCATTTCTCATTGACCGTGCCCAATCGGTGTATTCCTCTTCGTCCATGCCCTTCATCCAATCGGGGTTTTCGTCTTCCTGTTCCCCCACATACGGAGGGTCAGTCATTAGCATTTGCGATTCCTCCAACCGTTGAAGGGCTTCCGGGTTTCTTTCCTCCGCATTCTTAGATGCCCTCTCCTTGTAAGAAAGTGCATCCTCATTTTGCCGTTCTTCGGTCATTTCCTCCTGTCCCCCTATATACGGAGGGTCAGTCATTAGCATTTGTTGAGGTTCAATTTCAGTATTGAAGTCGGGAGGCAGTTCTTCTCGTTCCTCTAATCCGTTCATTTGACCGAACGGATCACTGAACTCTCGTTGTTCCTCCACTGGTGCTGGGGCTTCGGATTGGGGTTGCCTCATCGGTTGTTCCTCCACACCAGCAAAGCGGTTATAGAAGTCGTTGTCCACTGGCTCACGCATAGCGTCCATGCCAGCGTCAACAGCAGGTTTCCTCTCCTGTGCTTCTTGCATAGGCGACGGCCATGCTGATGGGGTCATTTTGTCCCTTGTAGCGGCTCGGAGGTCGTTGCCTTGCTCGGCTTGTTGAGTTTGTTGGGTTTCGGCTTCTCGCTGTTCCCGAAGGGCATTCATTCTTTCCCATTCGGCTAAATCGTTTCCGCCAGCATCCATGTTATTGCGAACCCAGTCCCTTGTTGGGAACTCTTCTTCACGGCTCCCATATCGGTTCCATGATCGAAACGACGGAGGGAGTTCGGCTCTTGGTGTGTCCATAAATGAACGCTCGTCAGCCGGTGCTGGTTCCTCTTGAAGTGAAGGTGGAGTGCTTTCGGTTTGTTGGGAGGGTGTTCGTTTGAATCTGTTCATAAAATTGCCAATGCCTTGCTTGGCTCGGCCAAACATTCCCGTCTTGTTTGGATCACGGGTTTCTTGTCGCCCTTGACGGAAATTAGCCCCCATGCCTTGTGTTGGCCCATCCAGCGATGCACCCTCGTTCATTTGACCGAACGGATCGGCTGGTGCTGGTGAAGACTGTGTGCGCTCTTGCACTTGTTGTTGTCGTTGTTGGTTTCTTTCGTTTTGGTAGCCTTGCATTAAACCGTATGGATCGTCAGCGGGTGCTTTGACAACATGGTTCCACACATGCGAGAAAAGTGCATCATGCGGTGGTGCTTTGCGTAGTGGTTCTTTGCCCAGCATTTCAGCACGGGCTTTGAGTAGCATGTCGTCGTATCTATCCATTTGAAATCACCTTCTCATTTGTTTGCGTAGCATAATATGTTCAATTGAACGGTGAATACGATCTGCGGATTTTTGGGCTTTGCCGAACATTGGGTTCGCCACTTGGTTGCCCATGAAGCGTTGTTGCATGTTATTCTGTGCTTGATTGTAGCGTTGTGTTTGCGCCTCGTTCTTTTTGTTGGCTTGGTTGCGAGCCATGATTCCTGTTGACCCCATACCGCTTGTTAATCCCATTGACAATACATCGGCAACCTTTCCACCAAATGAACGGTCTTTCATCCACGATTGCTTTTCGCCGCCTTTTCCGGCTTGAATTGCTTGAGCGTCAGCACCGAACGCCATGTTCTGTGCCATTTGTTGCATGTTGTTTGCTGGTGCCGCCGCTGGTGCCGCCGCTGGTGCCGCCGCTGGTGCCGCCGCTGGTGCGCCTCCTGCCGGTGCGGCTCCTGCCGCTGGTGCTGGTGCGGCTCCTGCTCCACCTGCTCCTGCTCCACCTGCTCCTGCTCCACCTGCTGGTGCGGCTCCTGCTCCTGCTCCACCTGCCGGTGCGCCCCCTGCCGGTGCGCCTCCTGCTGGTGCGCCCCCTGCTGGTGCGGCTCCTGCCGCTGGTGCTGGTGCGCCTCCTGCCGGTGCGGCTCCTGCCGCTGGTGCTGGTGCCCCTGCCGCTGGTGCTGGTGCCCCTGCCGCTGGTGCGGCGGCGGCTGGTAGTGGATTTCCGACCTTAGCGTTCATAGCGTCCAATTGTTCAGTTTCTCTCCCTTTCCTGCGTTTATCACTGATTTGATTTGCATAAGCATCGGCATCTCCACCGAATGATGCTTGAGCCGTTGCTCCTAATTGGTTGAACTCGCCTCTTGCTTTTCGTCTTTCGTTGGCATCGCCGAGGCGGTTCGCCACCCCTTTTGCACTTTGAATAGGATTCATCATTCCCCTTTTTGCGGCATCCCATTTTGCCCCTTTCTCAAAAGCCTCTCTTTCAGCAAGCATTCTCGCTCTTGCCATTCTGTCTGCACTGAACTCACGCTTACTGATCATTGAAAGTCACCTTCACCAATTGTATGCAATCCAACGGGATGTCCATTGATTTGGACATCTCACGCCAGTCGCCCCTGCTATTGAGGATGGCGACGACATCGGACACTGGGCGTTGTATTTGGCCCGCCATCATGGCGAGATCCGTTGCGTTGGATTGAATCATAGGGGTGTGGGGGACGGACTTTGCGATGGTATCATCCTGCAAAGCGATTTGACATTGGACGGTTTCAAGCATGGATTCAATGTCCTCTTTGCCGAACATGTTGCCCATGCGTCCGGCACCTCGTCCAGTGAGGTATGCAAGTTTATCAGCCATTCCTCTCCATCCCTCTCTAAATCGTGGCGGGCCGTCCTGCCGTTGAGAGCCAGCAGGTTGCGCTTGAAAAGCATTTAGGCGAGAAGGAGGTTGTTCGGGGGGAATGTTGGGGGGTATTTGTCCCACTGTTGCTGGTGGTGCTGGTTGCTGACGAGGAACTGGTGGTGCTGGTTGTTGGCGTGGCACAGGAGGTGCTGGTGGTTGGGGCTGAACGACGGGGGGTGCTGGTGGCTGTGGTTCGGGTTGAGGTGCTGGTGGCTGTGGCTGTTGTTGAGGTTCACGGGCTTGCGCTCTCCTTGCTTTTTGACGCTCCATCGCTTCACGAAGTCCCTGCGGCCCCTGTGGCTGTCCTGTGTTTGTGGGTTGAGGTGGTTGTTGAGGTTGCGGTTCGGGTTGAGGTTGTGGTTGTTGAGGTTCTTGCATCCTGTTTTGGTTTGGCTGAATGCCCGGATTGGTTCTTTGAATGTGACTGATGAAACCGCTGACAAGACGATCTGCCCCAGCCCTGCCGGAACCTTGAGCAACCAATTCTTCAATTGAAGGCATATTGTCGCCCATGTTGTATTTGTCACCCAAGTATTGGTGCAATTTAGGGAGGTAAGCACGCTTGTTGGCAAATGAGTTTGCATACAAGTCCACGCCCTTCTCGCTCTTGAACCCATCTTCAAACCATGTGCTGTATGCGTCCATTGGGGATTGAGGCATTTGCTGTTGCTCAATTGCTTGCTGTGCGGCATCCGGCCCTTCGGGCACAGCGTCGGCGACAATGCCGGGTGTGTCGGGTGACTGTGCGGCTTCTCGTCGGCGAATGCCATAGAGGTGCTGGATGTTGGTTTTGTTTTCGGGAGCGTGTTGGCTCAACACTGGGTGATTCAACCATGCGTTTTGAACCATTTCGGGTGTCAATTCATAGCCGCCCATTTGAGCCTGTTGAGCCATTTCATTCACCATAGCAATACTATGCTTGTATGCTTCATTGTTAATGTAAATGCCGTTTGGCCGAACTTTGCCGGGTTTAATGACTTTGCTTGTATTGCCTGTGTGGCCCGATTGCTCACGCACCCACTTGAGTCCTTCGTGATATGGTCGGTTCCATGATTCGTTTTGAAAGTTTTCTTGATCTCGGTTTCCGACCCGAAGTTTAGGCACACCGTATGCGTCAAATTGCCACGGTGTTTCTTTCTTCTGTGGCCCCCAAACCCCTTCACGCCACTGCGAATCTAAAACCGCACGCCCCATATCGGTCTTGAAGGGCAGTGGTAAATCGTCGGGTATTTTGTCAAGACCTTTTCCTGTCATGGAGGCTTCTTGACGCTTTTGTCCCCATAGGTGATTTTGCACTTCAACGGCGTGGTTGATGGTTTTACTGCCGATTTCAATTGCTTTTTGCAGTGCGGCTTTGTAAGTGTCTTCATCGCCCTGTGGCCCCGCTTGGATTAAAGCGGCTTCTTGGATTGTCAAGTGTTGCGGATCTGATGGGTCGGCGTTGTAAATTGCTTCATACACAGCGTCGGCTTCAACGCCAGTCAAATGTTCGCCTGTAATGTCGTCCATAGCCATTGGATAACCCATTAACTGGCCGTTAGGGCCGACCATTCCAAGCAAACCGTTGATGAGTTCATTAAAGTCAAAGAACCCAAGACCTTTGTTAATTATGGTGCATCGATCAAGAATAGACCACGGTGTGCGGAGAATGCTCATCGCTTGCTGGCCCCCGCAAACGCCACGGGCATAAGCGAGGTGTCGTCAAATCTCCAACCTTTTAGATTTTCAGTCGGGCCGGTCGGGGCACTTGCTTTTTCCTCACTTGCTTGATTCCCTCTTTTGGCTTCGGCACCAAGTTCGGGGGTGGATTTTGTCAATTTTTGAACTGCTTCAAGGAGTTTCTTCAAATCACGCTTGAGGGATTGGAGTTCGGTTCGGGTGAAGCCACTGATGTCGGTTGCCCTTGATTGAAGACGCTTTTCAATATCCATTTTCAATGCGTCCCCGCCCAGTGGGTCATGGAGCAAAGCGGCGTCCCTTTCAGCATTTTTTGGCTTTTTGAAGGATGTGCCTTTACTGGATGAGGGTTGTGAAGGCATTTTTGTTCCCTTTCCGCCCATACCGATTGTTTGCACCTTTCCTGTGATACCTCTTGTATCGGCGTGTGCGGATTGTCCGGTTGGGAGTGAACCCATTTCACGACGGAACTTTTCAGCCGCTAATTTGCGTTGATATGCAACCGGATCTCGGAGTCGGAGGGGCATGTCTTTCGCCCGTGGATTGCCACTAAACATACGGCGTGGAGCAAATGCTTGACGCTTGGTGTGGCGTGTGAGGTTTTGTTCAGCGGCGGCGGCACGACGCTTTGATTTGCTTTCGGGTTGACGACTGGCTTCTTTCTTGCCACGCTTCATTTTGCGCTTTCGTTCCCTCTTGCCTTTCTTTTTTGCTTTCTTTTCATCCTCTTCGGATTCCTCGTCCTCTTCGTATTTGCGCCCTTTCTTTTTGCGCTTTGCCTTTACGATGTCGGAAACGAACCGAGGGTCGGATGATGCGAGTTTTTCTTGAAAGTCTTCGGAGAACTCTTGTTCTTCGCCCATAGGTGTTGGAGCGAACCATTTGAACGAGCCTTCGGGCCAGCCTCCGAGTGGATGAGGCATTTGCTCCATCGCTTGCCTTTCCGCTTCGGGTGCCAAGTCCGGTGTAATAGGTGGTTGGCCTTCCATAAAACCGCCCTTTGAAGTGCCAGCAAAACCGACATCTTTGAGTTCAAACAGGTCGGAGAGCATGAATCCTTGCATTCTCCCCTTCTTTTCTTCGTCCATCTCGGAGTATTGATCCTGCAACATTTCGGCTCTTTGGTCTTCCATGTCCCCAATCATTTCTTCTCTTGAAGGTAAGTCCTCATCTTCACCGTTCTTCACCAACGACCAAGCGTCTTCAAATGCGTCGTTGCTTCGGCCAAAAATCATTCCCGGCCCTTCACGCTGAACAGGGCCAGCGTTGGCACCGGCTGAAATGCTCAAGCCGTTTTTATGCCCCATATCAACACCCATGCCCGATTCAAGCAGTGCGCTTTCACCAGCCATCATTGGGGTGTCGTTGAGAGTTTCAGCCATTTCTTCGGGTTGGATTGAAATGTGTGGGATGTCGCCCTCCAATTCTTTGAGGGCTTTCTTTTTGCGTGTCACCGGATCCATTTGATCGCGTGTTTCTTGCGAGCCAGCACCGTATTGGCTGATGTGGGACAAACCGTCAGCGTTTTCATTTGGGTTGACATCATAGTCCCCCATCATTTCTCGCCCACGAAAACCGCCAGTGAACTCTTGAACCCGCAAGGATTCTTCACCGGGATTGCGACGGGGGTTTGCCATTGACATAATAATCACTCTAAATTGTTAATTCCGTATTTGGCGGTTTCGGGGTCAAAGTCAACAGTGTTTTCCTCTTCCTCTTTCATTTTTGCTTCGTGCATTCGCTTCAAGCGAGCCAACAAATCGGGATCTCTCGGCATACCTGCGTGCATGGTTGGTGGGTCGGGGTTCCTTGAAAGAACTCCGTCAAGCGCACCGTCCTTTGGCAAGCGTGGGTTCATTTTCACCACAGACCAACCAGCATCAAAAGACTTCTTCAAATCCTTCGCTTTGTAGCAAGGGCACTTCGGCTCTTTGCTTGAACATTTTGTTATGCCTTTCTTCATGCAAACGCATGGTTTAGATTTTGTCGCACCGCAACAGCAACCGTCTTTCATTAGCAATTCCACCTATCAAGTGCGGCACCCTTTGGTGTCTTTTTGCCGCCTTTGCTGGTCGGCCCTTTGACACCACCCATACGGGCACAGAAGGACTTCTTTCGTGCCTTCTTTTTGCCAGTCGGGTTCTTTTCGGTGACTGGTGGTTTGAGGTTTGCTCCTTCTTCACGCTTGGCCTTTGCACGGCCTTTAGCGTTCAATCCGCCTTTGCGGCTGTGTTTGTTTGGATTGTAGCCGTGAAAGGGTTTGTCGCTTTCTTTGGTGAGAAGTGCCTTAGCCATCATGTGGCATTCGGGACAAGAGCAAATTGACTTCTTCACTTTACTTTTCTTTTTGCTGTCCGGTATTTTCTTGCTCGCTGGGACACAGTTCGGCACTTCACGCCCTCCCTTATTTTTCATGCCGACTTGCTCGTAGCCGTCCCAACATGGATCTTCTTTGATGAACTCAAGTCCTGCTAAAAATGCGTTTCTTCCTATTGCTTGCATTATCGTTGCCCCCTCAAGCGGTTGTATGTTTCGGCAACGAGTATAGGGAGTCCCATATACCACTGCGCCAACATTGGTGTCTTGGAGTATGATTGAGCCAAAGGCAGGAACGCCCTTGCTACGGCTCGCAAAAGTTCGTCGGCTTCTTCACGGGGAACTTCGGGCAAAGCCTTCTTGAGATCGTGAAAGCCCATACGCATGAGCATGATTGCGCCTAATGCTTCACTTGAGCAATCCTCTTGGGATGTGAGGCCAAATGCGTCAAGACCTTCTTTCCACACCCCGACGACTTCTTCAAGTGCGTCGCACATTTGCAGTGCTTCACACATTGTAAAAATGTCGCTGTTGCCGTGCAATAGTTCAGCGTATTCGGTGTGCTTCAACATCAACGCTGGGATTGTTTGATAGCCTCTTTCATCCATTGACTAACCCTCCATCTCATGATCACAATTCAAGCAATAGCCCCAATAATTCGGGCCTTGCATGATTTTTTGTTCTTCACGCCTCAAATAAGCAGGATCTCTATCAAAGCGATATGAACCTCTTCCCTCTTTCAATTCCCGCAGGTTATCCTCTTTCGTGTCAAGTTCTAATTCCGAAGACATGCACATGGGACAAAAGCGAGGTGTCTTTGCTTTGATGATAGACCAACCTGTGCTGAACGCTCGGTCAATGGATGCCTTCTTAGAACCCCATTTTGGACGGCGGTTGCACTTTGAGCAATTATCATCACCGCATCCACCACCGCATGAGGAACAATTGCCTTGTCCACAGTATGCGAAATCGTCTTTGTCGGATTTGTCTTCACAGTTCATCGTTGCACATTCATTAGCCATCTTCAAGCACCCCCGCTTCGGCTAACGCCTTACGCATGACTCGCCACTCTTCGGGCGACTTTTCGGAGAAGTGTGCTTGTATGACTGTCAAGACGCTGACCTGTTCGTTGCCACCAACGGCCTCGGCCTTTTCCAGCCACTCGCCAATCTCGGTCAATGAATCACGGACTTCACGGTGCAGTTTTACTGCGGTGTCTAATCCCTTGTAGTCAAGTGTCCCCGACTCCATCCGTTCCTCTTGCATCAGATCCAAGTGGTCGTTAAAGAGTCCATTAAGTCGTTGGAGGTTTCGCTCACTTTGTTGCATGGCCGTGCGTGCGCTGTCAATGGCGGCGGGCATAATCTCCATGTTGACCTGTCGTTGAATGATAGGTTGAGTGTGATTTTCCATGTGTTGAGCAAGAGCCTCTTCGCTTATGTCCAATTCAGTCGCCATGTCGTCCATACTGACAAGACGCTCAAGGACAGCGTGTTCAATGTTGGCTCTTTCGGGATGAGTGCATAGAGGACATTCTGTATTGCTATTGTTATGATACTCGCCGGAATGCCTTCTCATGTGGCGATGTGCAGTGCCTTCGGGCCAGTCATGGGTCAAATCTAATTCGGCGGGTTCAAGCAATCCAATGCGGATTTGTTGTTCCCATTGATCACGCCTGTCGTCTTGACAAAAAGGACAATTCCTGCGAACACGCCTCCCCGTCATATTTTACCGATAGCGGGCGAGTTTATTTCACTTTTCATTCTTACGGCGATGGACACCGCAAAAGTCGCTATCAAGCATCGGTCGGTTTTTACACGGCGAACCGTCTTTTTTCTTAGCCGCACACTTCGGTGATTTGTGCTGAACGACTGTGGGAGGGGGAGGTTTCACATCATACGCCTGTGAATGCGGGACGGAATACCTGCGCCCATCAATAGCGAAAGGATGCGTATTGACGGATGGCGATAGTGCCAGTGAGAATCAAACCGAAGAACATAGCCATCACTGCGCTGGTTCCCAACGCTGGGCCTTTCCAAACCAAAATGACGAGGGAGAAAAGAATGAAGGCGATGATATAGATCATCGTTGCACTTTCCACCAATAATTTCTTTGGACTCAAAATATCAATCGTGGCCGACGACCACGAAACCTCTCCGCTAATTGCTTGTTCGTCTTCCTTCCCCATGTTATCACAGTCCTAATGGTGCCGCCTTAGCGGCCATATTCACGCCTTGCCCCATCGTTGCTCCGAAACCGCCTTGATTTTGAACAGCGTTGCCCATCATTCCTCCGAGAAGGCTTCCGAAGAATCCCGGTTGTTGTGCCCCTTGCATGTTGCTCATCATCATTCCTTGCTGGTGTGCCGCAAGGAACATCTGTAATTGTTGTTGGTTTTGGTTCAGCACATTCTGTGCGGCACCTTGAGCCTTTTGTAGTGTCAAAGCAAGGTTTTCCGGCGAAAGTGTTTGGAGGGTTTGAGGCATTGAACCAGTGTCTAATTTCATTTTGCCTTCATCAACGCTGAATTGAACATTGTTGAAGAACTCTTTGAGCGACAATTGCACGATTTCACCAATCAAGTCCAGCATTAGCGGGAGGTTTTGGGTGACAATAAATGCTGACACTGGGTCATACATTGACAACAATTGAGAGGTTGCGAGAATAGGATCTGAAGCGGCTTGTTGCATCATGGGATTCTGTGCTTGTTGCATCATTCCCATAGCACCCATTTGCTGGGGTTGTTGCATCCCATAGCCTTGCATCCCACCAAATTGGTTTTGCTGTGCGGCCAAAGAGGGGGCACCGAATTGTTGTGTCGTTGCCGGTTTATTTCCTCCAAATCCAAAAAGTCCCATATTATTCACCTGTTTATTGTTGCGCCACCATCGGCTCTTGGGGCACCATAGTGCCTTGCATGTCTTGAGGGGAAACACCCATCATAGATTGTTGTTGCGCCATTTGTTCCATTTGCATGGCTCGCATATCAAAGGTCACTGTCACCAAATCCGCAACCCCTGTTATTGGGTTGGTGTGCTGATTAAGGACTACTCCTTTTGAGTATTGGGCGTCTTTTTGAATCATTTGAAAGAACTGTGCATACTTCGCCAATGATTCGGGGGTTGAACGATTTTTACTTTGCGACTTGCTCAAACCGGGAACTTTCAAGAAACGAGTTCCTTTTGCGACCACTTTGCCAAATCCTTCTTCGGCTAATTCGTGTTCATCAACCATACACCTCAAGGTGTGGTAAATGTGCAAATGTGCTGGACAAAGCGTGCTGTTCATTTCGTCGCCGTGATCACCGTGTGTGCGGGCAAGAGGCTTTCGTGCCTGTCCAGTGTCTTCATCAAACCAATAAATGTCAGCCAACGACAACCCTGTCTTTTCATCAACAATGTGATTGTATGCGTTGTCGCCTTCAAGGAAACGGCGCACATCAACACCACAGCAAGCGCACTCATGTGCGGCGTTGTAGCGATATACCTTGAAAAGACCCAAATTGTAGTTTGGTGGACGAAGGGCTTTACGCATTTTCTTGATGTTCTTTTTGCGAGCCTTTCGTGGGTTTTTGGTGTTGGTGACGAGTTTAAGTTCCACTGTTGGGATAAGGGATTCTCCCTCCACTCCACCAGTCGATCCAGCACTCGCCATTTCAGCCCGCTGTTGGGTTTTCAACATGTTGTATGAAACGCCTGTTTGAACAGCCAGCATTTTCAATTCATCATCGGTTAAACCGTTCAATGAAATGCCGCCGTTGCCGAATGGGTTGAACCTCACTCATAACTCCCCCTTGACCCTGTGAGGACTGACAACATGAAAAGGGTTGCGGCCTAAATCATGTTAAGTGTCCTTATCACGGCACCCTCCACATTCAGCCCGTATTGAGCCGCCATAGCCTCAACATTTGTCGCCACTGCGGATTTTCTAAGCCTCCGCATATCTTCTTGAAAAGGCATCACCATCGGGTGTTGACGACGCAAACCCATATCCCACATCTGCTGGGACTCGTTTGTCCACCACAGATCCATTTTGTTGAGAACTAAGCAAACGACCTTTGGTTTGTATTTTTTTGCTTTTTTCTTCATGCTTCGTGAGAAAGTGCTGGGAAACCTATGATTGACGATAATATCGGTGAGGTATTTGAAACCGGCAACGGCTTCTTGCATGGCTGGTTGCGACCAACCAACACGGTCGTCAACAACAAAGAAAACCACGCTTGTGTTTCGCTCAATCATGTCTTCGGCCCACAGGTTCCAGTATTGGGATTGTCCCCCGATGTCGGCTGTCATTATTGGTGTCTTTTCCCCTTTCCACCGCACTTGTTTTTTGGTTGCGTGGGGGGTTTGAAAGGCACCGTTCTTCACAGGATGCGTGGTTCTCAATTCAACGGGTATCGGATCGATGTCCCCCGGAACTGTCAAGTATTGATCGAGGGTGGTTTTGCCAGCCAACGATGGGCCGAATATGCCGATTTTATGTGGTCTAATCAGCCGATACACATAGGCCGCTAATTGGGCCGAACCCATCAATATGTGTCCAGCAAGCATCCATGTTGCCATTCACCTCACTTCCCCCGAATCCAGTTCCAAACAGAAGTCGGGTTGATCTCAAGCCAAATATCCAAGCCCAGCAAAACAAAGAAAGTGAGAGCGATTCCCCCAACAAAGGCAAGTATGGATTTCACAGTCCAAGCGGCTCGCTCCATCCTTCTATCGTATGCGTTTTCAGCGAGAATAGCCGACATGGCCTCCGCTTGTCTTTCCTGTGCGGTATTGAAAGGCCACATCATGTCCCACCACACTATTCGTTATTTTTGTCGTTATTGGATTCTTCGGTGTTCGGTAAGCCGAAAGTTTGCTGATTCGGATCGACCTGTTGCCAAGCCTGTTGCTTATACATTTGAGCCTCTTGAGCCATGTTGTAGTCCTTTCTCATGCGGCGTTGTTGTAGTCTTTGTTGATTGCGGAGCCATTTGTCATGGCGTCCTTCTTGAGAGAACTCGGCACGAAGGGCAAGGGAGTCACGAATGCCCCCAACATGAAACAGAACCATAGCGACACATAGGAAACCGAATGCAATAAGACCGTATTGAAGTCCCATTTCACCCGGTGAAGCGTCCGGCAAATACCAGTCCAAATGCGACACTGTGACTGAAACCCCAGTCAAAAGTGATTGCCATAGAAGCATGGCTATCAAATTGATGTCGATCCGGTTATTGTCGTCCCCTCCTGCCCACGGTGGTATTCGTTGTGGTTGCGGCACTATTGGCTGTTGCATTATTCATCATCTCCTTTTTGTCGGTTTTTGAAGAACTCTTTCAATATGTGGCAAACGAATGAGGATTTTGATTCTCGGCCCCTTGCCGCTTCCATTTCAGCGAACAATTCATCGGGCATCACGACTGACACATGACGGCTCATGTGTAAATCCCACTCCTGTCAAGGCTATGAAGGTTGTGATTAAATACGACGACGCTATCCGCTATCTATGTCAAACCCCAATATGCCGGAGGCCGTCGCCGCCATGCGTTCATACAACCGAATTGTAAGCGCATCACCAAATAGTGCCCCTCTCCTTTCATCGTGGATCCAACGCCACACCGATGAGAACTTGGCCGCTGACTTTGATTTCAAGGCCGCTGTCGCAGTGTTGGCGCATTTCAACCACCCACTCTATGCAACCGCCTCAAATCAACCGACAGGCACTACGGCATGGGTTTCTTTGATGAATGGTGCCGAAAGCATTCTTCAAGACGAAGCGGTTTGGATTGACGATCAATTGTTGATTGCGAACATCACACGCCCACAGCGTTTGTTTGACAGCGACATATCATGGTTGAATCAGTGGGCTGTGGCGAACAATGTGTCGGGGAACACGGAAACCGCATACCTTGTCAATTCCTTGATTCAGCAATTGCAGACCTGTGAAGGAAACAACGGCCCGACTGGTGCCGCTGGGATTTCACACACCAACCACATGCCAATGGCTCCTATTCCCTAAACATCGGCAAACGACGAGTATTAGTCGGGGTATTGTGGCTTGACTCCATTTGACCCATCGCTTTTTCTTCGGGTGAAAATACCCTTGAAGGCTTGCCGTCATGGTGCCCATAAACAACCGGCTTATCGCTCCAACAAGCCCTGCAACCCTTTTGTCCCGTTAATGGATCTATGTTTGAATTGCACTGCGGTGTGTTGCCTTTTTCGGTTTTCGGGCAAATGACATAGCCCGGAGCAACGGTGTCATAAGACGAGGGCACGACATTGGGATGGGTGAGCAATTCCGAAATTAAATCCCCACCGGGCAAATCGTTATGTGTTTTCTTTCCGGGCATTGAAAGGCGGAGTCGGATATTATCGGGGTTCCAATCATCCCATCCTCTTGCATCTAAGAAGTTCTTAATCGTGGGATATTGCCTTGAAGCAAGCCAAAGGTCTTGCTTGTCATGATCAGGTTGTTGTTCCATAATGTCAGCAAGCATTGACAATTCACCCGGTGTCAAATCACCACTGACTTTACCTCTCACGGGTGGTCGGCTTCTCCTTGTCATTTTGTATTGAGCCGACATTGGGGACAGTGACTCTTTGTAAGCCGAAGCCAAGCGCATTGGGTCATTATGCAACATTCGTGTTCTGCCCCACATGTTGTTTTGAGCATTGTTGAAAAGGAAATGATTTTTGCACGCATAACAATTGCCGCACGCACTAAGCGGGTCTTCCGGTGTTGAATAAGGGCAAGCAAGTGGAGAAGTGTCAAGAATTGAAAGACCGGGCATGGCTTTTGCTCTCCCATACCCATAATGTGTTTTGAGGGCTTCATCCAGCCTGTCAATTTCGGGGACACCTTCGTCCTCCATTATGTCGTCCCATTCAGCGATTTGACGACCTTTTAACGGCCAATCCACCTTTCTCGCCTTTGCACCACGGCCTCCAATAGCCGCACGCATTTGGTCGGGATTGTTGGCGACCCAATCAGCAATCTCTTGAAAACCGCCACCGCCCGTTCTTTTTGTTCCACTTTCTTTCGCTGACGGAAAACCGCCACCGAGGTTGGTGTCCCAATCATACATTTTCTCCCAATCGTCGGGATCGCTTGAAATTGCCTTAATGAGAACAGCACCAAGTTCAGCCAGCCCTTCGGCTCGTTGAACATTCGTCCAGTCAATGTTTTTAGGAAAATACATGCCGTGAGGGGTCACGACACCAGTGTTTCCTGCAAACCGTGTTCCTTGACTGATGGGTATAGGTTCGGCCATTTCACCGACTGGCCCTGCTGGGAACATAACGAAGTCGCCCGTTCCTGTAATTTGGTGAGGGAGAGGGCGACCCATGTGTTCGGTTTGCGTCTTTGTTCTTCGTCCAAACAGGGGGTGAATATCCAATTGTTTATGATCTTCGGGTTCCATCACAGCAGTGTCGTCCCGATAAACGATATTGCCTTGCGAATCGTAAAAGAACGGGCGGTATGTCACCAAATCCGCTTGCTGTCCTTCTTCGTCAAGGACTCTTGCGTTTCCGTTGTTATCAAGTTCAACATCATAATCGTGAACATCTTCGGGCAAAGCATCACCCATGAGGTATTGTTGGGACTCCGATATTGGCAAAGTGCCACTGATGGGTGCGTGAAGCGTCCTGCCCGGTGCCCTCGGAGTTCCTTGTATTTCTCCCCTGTATGCTTTGTTTCCGTGCCAAGCGTCTTGTTGGGCTGTCCTGTCAATTGACACCATCGGGTCAAGTAAAGGAACTTGAGTCGCCGCTTCAACACTGTGTTTTCCTTTTGATTTGCCGTCACTGCCGACCAATCTTCTTTGAACTGCAACCATACCCGGCCCTCTTCGTGTTGGGTCTTTTGGATCTGATGGGAACTGATCGAAGTGAAGTGGGCGTAGTGCAGGAGGCAAACGCAAATCACGACCGGGACTGGCTTGACTTATGTTGCGGAAAGTGGATATGGAGTCGTCCTTCGGGGTATTCCCAAGACCTATGTGTTTCTCACCAGCCCTCGTTCGTTTCCAGTCAAAAGGTGCCGCCATCAGTGTTCCTCCTGTTTCAGCACAGCCCACCCATGTTCAAAGGCATTTTGGGGTTCGGAGAGTTCAAAGTCCAATAATTCGGACTGTTGCTTTGAATCGGGTGCATATTTGTTATGACCGAAACGACTCAAGAGTTCAAGAGGTTCTAAGCCCTCAATGTTCCCAAAAGCAACCATTTCCGGTTTTATTCCTCGGTGTTTCCCTGTTGGTGCTGTGTTGTCGGGCCGATTCATAATTTGCGGTTCAAGTCCGATGTCGGCATACAATGGAGCGACTTCGGCACTGTCAAAGGCAATCATTGGCTGTCCTTCTTCTAAGCGTTCTTGTAATTCTCGCAAATAGCCTTGTAGTGCAAAGTTCCCCGAATAGGTTGAAGGTTCTCCTTCATAGGGCGGATCCGAAGTCAACAATTTGTCGGTGTCCACATCCCATTCTCGTAAGGCTTCTGTGGCATCACCTTGCCTCAATTCAGTGTCAGCAAACAAAGGGGCGTAATGTGATAGGTCGTCCACCTGTCCCACATTGAAAGGACGGAGTGAACCAGCAGTGTTGTTGTTGTAGCCAGTTCCGGCTCTTATGCCTCCTTGCCGACCAGTTTTCTTGTTTTTGTAGTAAATCCTCGCAAAAGCCACTTTTTCTTCGGGAGTCATGTCATTCCAGTCCAAGCCTTGTCGCAAACGATGGAGAGTGTTGTTCAGTGAACCTTGATTTGGCAAGTTCCCCAAATTGATTTGCGATATGGTGGTTCCTCGTATGTCGTCCATCCAACGCTGTTTATCCATCGGCCCTTCGTCAAATGGGACAGTGAACCCACCCTGCTTCACTTGTTGTGTCAAGTTATGGAGGCCGACATCCCATTCGTTCATTTGGCTCGTCCCTTCGGGCAAAATACCTTGAATGAAGCCACCCGGCCCGCTTGCAGGGTCTTGAATACCTGTGGTTCCTGCTTGTTGGGCGGCATACCGACCAAGAGTGTTGTAGTGAGGTTTGTTTTTGTTTCCGGGGTGTTTGACATAACCGGGTATTGCTTTACCTCGCATCCAGTCGGGATTGGCTTTCAAACCTGCGATGTCAAAAGGCTCAACCATCATTCCTCACCATCGTCAAGCAATTCGCCATCCATCTCACGCTTTTTTTGACGGTCTTCGTCGGAACTGTGCATCCATTGTTCAGTCATTGGATCCCACGGCCCTGCGTGCATGGTGTCTTGGATTTGGCGCAACATTTCTTCATGGCTGTATTCAATCATGTTTGGGGCACCGATTTGCCCTATCCCATAATAGACATCGGCAGGTATTGTCATTCCTTTGCCTCCATCGGCACTGGGGTCGTGAACCATCTTCCTGCCGTCTTCACCCATGAAAGTGGTGAATGCGTGCCCGTAAGGGCGACCAGCCAGCGGCCCCATGAGTGGGGTCACTTGGGCATGAACAAGTGTGTGATTGGGATTGGCGCACATGTAATTGAATGAATTGTAATAACAATCCCCGCCTTTGTTTTCAGCGGGTATGTCGTCTAAATCGTCGTTTTTCAACAGACTGAAACCCACATCAATTGCGCTCATTCATTCACCCCACGATATGCGTTCTTGCCACGAAGGTGCCGAGAATGGAGGGAACCTGTTCATTGACGGCGGCATACCCCCCATGATTCCCCGTCGCCGCTTTGACGCTTCAAGCATGGCTTTCAATTCTTGAATCGTTGAGGGCCGTTCATTGTCCAATTGCTGATTGATTGAATGTGTAATGTAGCCTAATTTGTCCGGTGTCCCTTGATGTGTCAATTGCGTTCCGTCGTCTATTGACATTTCAGCGGTTCCTTGATGGGGATAGCGAGCGTTGCTTTCTTGCCAATTGTTCAATTGTTGCTGGGCATTCATCACGGGCCTTTGGGCCATAGGTGATATACTCATGTTGTGCCCAATCCCCGCCTCATCCAATTTGCGACCAAGACCTTGTAATGTAGCAAGACCCCCAGCACTCATGTAATTTTCTTGAAGCCTCCCAGTGTTTTCTAAGAGGGATGCGAGGGTTGAATATCCCAGCCCCATTCCTGCAAACGCAGGGTTGACATCGATCATCGGGCCTTGTCCCATCGCACTTATTGAGCCAGTGGACACTGGTGCTTTTGTCGCACCTGCCTCAAGCCTTGAGTCAAGTCCTTCAAGCATAGTGTCCCTTGCCACCGCTGGGAATGCTTCTCTATACTCGTTGGGGTGCCCCATCCCCTCCATATTGACACGCAGGATTTCTGCATCTGTAATGCCTCCATCCGGTCTTCTTGCTATGTCTTTAGCGTGATAAGGGCGGAAATACTGATATTCGCCCGCCAAGTGATCTAGTGGGTCATAGCCAACGCCCATTTCGGCTTGGGCTTCATAGAACTGATCTTCATCGTCAAAGTCCTCCAATTTCAATCCAACATCTTCGGCACTTTCCCAACCCTTCGTGCGTGCGAAGTCCTCAATGCTTTGAGAGTTCTCAAGGTGCCGGATGGCTTCTTTGATTGGCAATTTACCAGTGGTTCTCAATCCCAATTCGGGAGGCATGTTGCCGAACTTGTTTGACATCAAGTGGGGTTGAACGGCCATCCGATAGGTAAAGTCCTCACGCCCGATTTGCTTTTGCATGATGTCCCATGCGGCCTCAAACGGATCTGCCGAGGCATATTTCATCCCCATGCTTGTTCGGCTGGCACATTCGTCCCATTCGTCTAAAATGTTCTGATCGCGGTTAATGTTGCTTTCATGGTTAGCCATGTCAGTCCCCGGCCCTGTGCCCGGTATCGTTTCCAACATCATTCGGAACTCACCACAGTCCATTGAATCTAATTGGCTTCTCAATTGTTGGTATTGACTGGGTGAAAAATTGTTTTTATCACTCCAAGACTGTGCCAATTTTTCCTTTGCATCGTCGCAACATGAGTCACCGTCCTCCATTTGAACTTCTTCGGGAACTTCAATTTCACCGTATTCGTTTGGAGGTTGGGCGTCGGGGTATAACCCAATCCGAGGCCCGCCGTTGGGCGGCGAAGGTCGTCCTCCCATACTCGGCATGGGTGCGCTATGTAAAGCGGGTTTCAAATAACTGCCGATGAAAGCATCCCGAACCCGTTCTTTTTTATGTTAAGGCTGTTAAGCCTCACAACATTGATAAGCCATTGATGATGAGCAGTGATTGAGCAACATGATGCCAAACGGACAGCAACCAATCTTCATTCTCAAAGAAGGAACCGAGCGAAGCCACGGACGAGTGGCACAGTCAAACAACATCGCCGCCGCAAAAGCGGTCGCTGACGCAGTGCGAAGCACTCTCGGCCCGAAAGGCATGGACAAAATGCTCGTTGACGAAGGTGGCGATGTTATCATCACCAACGACGGAGCAACCATCCTCGGTGAAATGGACATCGATCACCCTGCGGCGAAGATGATTATTGAAGTCGCAAAGACTCAAGAGCAAGAATGCTACGATGGGACAACCAGTGCGGTTGTTCTTTCCGGCGAACTTCTCAAGAAGTCCGAAGAACTCATCACCCAAAACATCCACCCGACCACGATTTGTTCGGCATTCCGTGAAGGAGGGCAGTTCATAGCAGGTAAATTGGACGCTTATGCCGAAAAAACCGAAGATCGCTTACTTGCTATCGCAACCACAGCACTCACTGGCAAATCATCTGCTTCAATCAAAGACCACCTCGGTGGTATTTGCGTTGATACAGTGGAGGCACTTGCCCAAAACGGGGCTGTTGATCTAACTCAAATCAATGTGGTGAAGGCTATTGGTGGCGACGCACATGACAGCGAACTCATCAGCGGCATTATCGTTGATAAAGAGCGAGCGCACAGCGGGATGCCAGCGGGCATTTCCAACGGAAAAGTGCTTCTCATTGATTTCCCCCTTGAAGTGAAGTCCACTGAAATGGACGCCAACATTCAAATCACTGATCCGAGCCAAATCACTGCTTTCTTAGAGCAAGAAGAAGGCTACATCCGTGAACTTGTCAAAGCAATTGTTGACAGCGGTGCAACCGTTGTCGTTTGTCAAAAGGGAATTGACGACCTCGCCAAGCATTATTTGTCAAAGGCTGGCGTCTTTGGGCTTGAAAAGGTCAAGCGTTCCGACATGGAGGCACTTTCCCGTGCTACGGGTGCGGGCATCATCAACAACCTTGAGGATATTGAAGAGGCTCTTGGTTCCTGTGAAAGCCTCACGGAAAAGAAAGTGGGCGAATTGCCAATGTCTTTCTTCTCCACACCGAACTCTTCGGCTGTCACCTTGCTTCTGCGAGGCGGCACAGCACCATTCGTTGAAGAAATTGAACGAGCATTTGACGATGCGGTCGGTGTAGTGGCTGTTGCCTATGAAGACGGCGAAGTTCTCACTGGTGGCGGGTCAATCTATGCTTCTCTAAGCAGGGATCTCGCTAATCACGCTCTCACTATCGGTGGTCGTGACCGCATGGCTTTGGAGGCTTTCTCACAGGCACTTGAGGTCATTCCACGAACACTTGCTGAAAACGGCGGTCTTGACCCTGTTGATGAAATGATGGCACTACGCAAGGCACATGCCGAAGGAAACCATCATCACGGTGTCAATGTATTGGCTGGTGGCGTCATGCACATGGGTGAAGCCGGTGTATATGAGCCAAAGCGTGTTGTGGCACAGGCATTGAAGTCGGCTGTTGAAACAGCGACCATGATTCTCCGCATTGATGATGTGATTTCATCACGCAAGGCTGGCCCACGATAACGCTAAATGTCGTCTTCGCCCAACCAATCCCACGGCTCTAATTTATCACTGCTGATCTTAGGAGCGAAGTATTTGCCGTCTTGGGTGACACGGGGGTTCGTTCGTGACGAAGCACTGTGTATAGCACCTCGGTCAACCATTTTGTCCCAAAAGCCCGCTTTTTCGGGTTCAACCTTTGTAGCATGGGCATGAAATTGTCCGTCATGGACAACTTGGCCCATCATATCCGCTTCAATCTCTTGAATCATTTCACGGAGGTATGATTCACCAAGCCCACTGTCCCTCACAGGGGTTGCGACCTCAAAGTGGTGAACATTCACCTGCCCTGTGTCAAAGTTCAATTGAGCCACACCTCTCGCCATTCCGTCCTCGGATTGCCACGAAACATCGGAGAACCCTGCTGGTGCCATCAGATCCTCCATGTAATCGGGAAAGTTCTCTTTTTCCCGTGCCGATGCACCGCCTTCGGTGGGGCCAGCGTAGTCGGGGTCGTCCATATCACCCCAGTCCTCATCGGGATAATACAGGGGTGCTTTGATGATTTTTCTTTCAATGTCCATGATTTGACCCCCTATCTCTTGGTATCGTCTATACACTTCACGGAGCCTTTCTTGCTTTTCTTGCTTTTCTTGTTCGGCATCCCAATTATCGTTGTAGTCAAAAAAACTTTGAGTCGTTCTTTTTGGTCGGTATATCTCACGCTCAACCTCGTCTATTTCGGCTTCAAGTTCTTTTTCAGCCGCTTGAAGTCGCTCAAGTTCTGTTTGCATTGACATTTGGTTCATAGCGTTGCCCCTTGCCCTGTGCCCCATTATTTGCGCCTGTTCTTCGGGGTTCTTGTCAACCAAAGCGTCCAACACCTCTTGTATTTGGCGTTGTGAGGATTCGCCAATGCGTGGGTGGCTTTTCAGCCACCGCATCCTTTCTCTTATGTCGCCCCAATCCTTGAACTCGCCCATAACCGCCCCTGCTTCGTGCCCTATGATTGGTTGGTGAACCATCTCCGGTTTTACACCGTGCAGGGCTTGGTGCATGGATTCGTGCGAACCAACCCTGCTTAGGTATTGAATTGCCTCTTCATCAAAATTGTCCGGCAAAGATCCACCATCAGCCAACATGGCTTGGGTTTTGCGGCCAAGAGAAGGTTGAACTCTTGAGTATGAATGGGCTTTGTATTGGTTGGGCATTTCCTCCCCATCCGGCAAATACAGCCAACGGTTTGGGAACAAACGAGCGACACCCGTTCCATCATCGGGCATATTATTTGGGTTAAGTTCCCAGTCTTGGACACCGAAGCCACCGGGTTCGTCGTGGGGGTTTTGTCGGTATTCCCATTTACTTGCGCTTTCTTTGAGCAAAGCGAAGGCTCGGTCAAATGCGGCCATCAATCATCACCCTCTAAACAGTCGTCGCAAACAATCTCGCCCTCATCGTTATGGTGCGAACAAGAACCATCGGGTTCACACACAGACCAACCACAAACGGAACATTCCTCTTCTGTTGGTGCATCACAAGACTGACATTCCTGTCTTTTGAGCAAAGCGAAGGCTTGATCGAATGCGCTCACGGCCCATCACCCCACATTTCTTCTTGATCTCTTGCGTATTGCTTTCCTGCCTCGTTCCATCGTTTTTCCCACCTATGTTTAGGAACTTTGTTGGGAAAATTGGCGTCTTCGGCGTTTTGCCAATGGGCACTGTCCGGCCACTCGCTGTGCATGTATTGTGTGTCGGGGTCATTCCAATTCTGTTCTTTGGGTATTCGTGCTAAACCACGGGGAAATAAACCACGACTTGCTAAAAGCCCAAGCATGTCGCCTGTGTTTTCACGGGACGGTTTCATTCGCCCTCTATTTGCGAAATTGGTTCGGTATTCCAATAAGGCGTCCAAAAGCCCCTGCCCCATTTCCCTTCTTCGCAAATCACTGGGAACATAAACCCGTTCAATCAAATTGTCAATGATAGCGGCAAAAGGGTTCTTTTGAGGCATACCGAACTGCATTTCACTTTCACGGTCTTCGTCAATCATGTCCATAGGAATGACAGCGGCGTCCATACGATCCATGCGCTTGTGTTTGCGCCCAAAGCCGTGCGAGGGGTTGTCTTCTCCTATCCAATCCCTTGCTGGTTCAATGTTGATAGGGAGAGTTCGGTCGTCTATGGGGTCATAGAAGTCGCCTACGAACTTTTGCGCTGGTGCGTGGTCGTCGTCGCCCTCCATGAACTCGCCCTCCAAAGGGCGCACTGAACCGGGAACAAAGGGCATTTTCAGCAGTGAAAACGCTCGTTCAAAGGAACTGTTGCTCGTCACTCCATCACCACCGAATACAGCCACGCTAAGGGGAGTAAAATGATAAGGATTGGGATTAAGAGCATGGCTCCCAGCCCTTTTAGCAACAACATACCCAACGAGTCGCCTTCCATGTTCAACCCCCCCGTTCGTGCAATTGAACACCCATGTCCCTGTTGGCATCCCATTCGGGGTCTAAGCCGTTTAAGTGGATGGCATTAAACCAATGCCCACGCTTATTCAAACGAATGTAGTTCTTTTCCCACTCTTCAAACAAGTCCTCTCGCCACATTTGTTCCATTTCATCCAAAGACAAATCATGGAGGTTATCACTACGACTGGTTGAAAGATGCGGCAACAGTTCATCGGGCAGGGCGACATGCCCCGAAGCCCCTCGTTGTAGTCTGTTTAAGGCCATCTCCATGTGATCTATAATGGCTTCTCGGCCATGTCGTTTCGCTGATGTCCCCAAAAGTGGCAAACCGGGAATACGGTTCCCACCCCGTGCTTCAACATCATAATTTGGTTTTTCACTCATGGGATCCGGAATTAGCGAAGAAATCCAGTCCAACAATTCGCCTTCATCCATGAACTCGGCGTCCATGCCTTCTTGTTGGTCTTGAATGTAGTCCTTTGATTGCGGGTCTTCTGTGACAAACGAGGCATTCCGCCCGTGTTCATCCACACCGGGGTCGGGTGCGACCTTGATTGCTGGGTATGTTTCTCGCATGGGAACGCCTTCGGTGACGAATCTTTGGCTTTGGGATGTTGGGATAGCCGAACCAAAGAGGGCATACGCCAACGCTTTCTCTTTGTCCGGTGTCCAGTATGTGAACTCGTCGTGTATTCTGTCACCACCGGAATATAACGGCCCTGCGACTTCGCCCAATTTGCCCGCCTCATAACCATAATCGTGATTTGGGGCAGGGTCAATGTCCCACGGAGCCTTGATGAGTTCCCATGCCTTTTGCACAGCACGGTTAGCGTAAGCCTCATCCATGTCGGGATAGCGATAAGAAAGTCTGTCAGCGGCCCTTAGCATATCCAAAAACCGAATCCATTCATCCCCGTCCATGTCCTTGCTCCCCATCGCAAACAACCGAACATTTTCGGGCGAAACGGGTTCTTCAACCAACCAATGCCCATATTCCGAACCAATGTCATAACCTTGTTCTTTTGGATCGTGGATAGTGTGTTCGGGTGTGGTGTCAAAGGCAAGCATGGCCGGTGCTTCATTTCGGGCTTCCATTCGGTCAAGCGAATACATTTCCGGATCATCGGGGTCGTCTGCGCCAAACGACCAAGCCTCAAGCCCTTCATCAAGGATTTGTCGGGCGGCGTCGGCTGTTGTCCCGTGCCAGTATTCCATGTTTGGGAACGCTTTGGTGAGTTCCCATGCTCGGTCAAAGGCGGTCATTATTCCACCTCTCAAGTGCTTCATTTGCTAATGGGGTCATAGCGGCTCTCCATCTATGCCTTGTTGGTTGTTTAGGCAAAGGTAAATCGTCAGCATCCATAGCGGCATAATACTTGTCATTCATTTCCTTTTCCCAATCCGCATAGGGTTGCCCTCTCCATATCTCCTGTGAATGTTCGGCGGGAATATCAAACGGATAATAACCATAACCCGTATATTCGTCATAATCACCAACGCCTTCTATGTTTCGTGGTAAATAATGGACTAAGGGGGCTTCATCGGGTTTTGCCGCACCGAGAGCATAAGCAAGAGCCGTAGCCATAGAATCGCTCGCCCAAACCCCTTTACGATCCTTTTCAACCTGCCTTGCAGGTATCACGCCTTCTTGCATGGCTTGATCGTAGTATTTGTCCTGTGTTCCTCGTATTGGTGCTTTCACCAATTCCCAAGCGGTGTCAAAGGCGTCATTCATCGTGAACCACCTTCCACTTCGGATCGTTTTGAAATTGATAAAAATGTCCTTCGGGGTCATTTGCTTTGCCCCAATGCCCATCAAAGCGTCTTGTTTCAGCAAGCGGCATGTCAGCCGCAGTTAAGCCATCGGGCAAATCGGGAACCATTCGCCCCATACCGGGAACCAATTCTTGACCGAACAAGAATGAGGTCGGCATACCCATCCCTCGGCGACCCACATTTGCCCCAATCCCATAACCTTCGGAGTGGTTAAGGTAATCCTCATCGCTCATATCCGCACCCATCCATCGCTTCAAGTCCTCGCCCATAGGCAATTCGGCGGAATATGGGTGTTGGCTTTTGCGCCCCCAAGAATTAGAAGAAGCATAGGTGGGAATGTAAGGTGCGCCTAATCGTCGCAAAGCGGCTGTTCGGTGGTTTCCTTCTCCAATGACCCACCCCTGCCTGTCAAATCCAATGTTTGGGATTGCTACATTCCCGACAGTCGTTTCCCCTCTTTTGTTTGCGTCGTATCTTGCACGGCCTTGTTCGGGTGTGTCGTCCCTCCACCGCCAATGTGAAGAATCACGACCCATATATCCATCTTCAAGAATACTTTGCATCAATCTCTCAATGTATTCGGAGTCGTCGGGTTCCTGCAATTGCCAGTGTCTTTCTTCGGGCAGATCGCTCGTCAGCATAAAGTCAAGCGGAGAGTTCGTTCCAGCCTTTCGGTGGGGGTTTTGACCTCTCCCTCCCAACACCTCAAAGAGAGGGGCATAGATTTCCTCCCACATGCCCTCGTCTATTTTGAGCATGGAGAATGCGGCGTCAAAGGCGGTCATTATGAATCACGCATCCTTTCAGCCATCCACTGCTTTATGTTCCTCATGCTGTTGCCACGCATTGGCAACACATCTTCGGGATCTATTTGCCTGTGAGTAATCGTTTCATGGTTCATCTCCGGCATATCAGCCGGTATTTCAAGAGTCAGTTCATTCCAGTCGGGTGTTTGGAGGTGAATTGCGTTGTAGTAAGGGTCACGCATAGTAGTGTCAATTTGATTTTCGCCAATCAATTTTCCTTGCCATTCGCTCAAAGGCATATTGAAGTCCTCATATTTTCTTGCGATAATGTCCTTCAATTCCTGCATCCATTCGTCACTGTATGGTGTTTCAAAATCGGGGTTTGCTTCTTCAAGCCCTTGATAAAAATTGCCCATACCGTCAGCCACCTTCATGTTGCCAGCGGTTGTTTCATCCATGTAAGGCTTCAAATCAATGATGTTGTGCCCTATTCCGCCTCTCGTCATGCCAGTGAAGTCCCTTAACTGCGAAACAGGCAATTTAGAAGACCCAATGGGGATCCCGAACACACCGTGTTCACGACCGAGTATTTCGTTGTGAGGCATGGTGCTGATGAGTGCGTGTTGGTGGTCGCCCATTTCGGAGGGCTTTAGGGGTTCACCAGCAGGAACATGCCCGCCGTGATAAGCAAAACGAGGTTGCGCCTTCAAGAGTTCAAAGGCGGAGTCAAAGGCGTTCATTATGACCCCTCCATGTCCAGCCGCCCCTCATATTGTCGTAATTCTCATACCAATTGTTTGTATCGCCACCCCTTTCTATCCACGGTGGGGAGTCAGTTAGTGGGGGGAGTTTCTTAGAAGCCACTGCCCCGTCCAACCAGTTCTTGATTTCGGTTGCCTCATCATATCCCTGCGTTTCCCAAAATCTAAGCAAACCAACAATTGAAGCCGGTGAAGAAGGATCGAAGTCAAACGAGGGGTGCAATCCACTCTCACGCACACGCCGCACGGCTTCTCGGAGAAGGGAGTGATACGGGGCGGTTTGTGCCGAAATACCTGTCGCCATTTGGTCGGCAATATCACGGTCATACCCTTGATTCCTCGCCCAAAGCCTCCTTGCGTGTTTGCTTTGGTTATCATCCGGCTTCAATTTGACACCCCAATGGTTCAATAAATCATACATGTCCGTTCCTAAACCAAGACCGTGCAATTCTCTTGGGAGTATAGGCATGGGGACTGACCGTTCATCATCGCTTAGTCGTCCCCAATTCCGACCAAACGGATCTGTTTCATTGAAGAACGCTGTCCCTCCCACCTTTTCTTGATCATCTCCATACTCGGCCAGCACTTCACGGCTGGTGTCCATCGTTTCGGCGAGGGCGTCGGCCTCTTCTTCGCTCATAGGTTGAGTCACGGACAATTCACCGCTTTCTCGCATGTAGGGGGACATGCGTTTCGCTCCCTCAATGTCAGCCTCGTTTGGTTTAAGAATGTGGCGAATCCACTTATCCATGCGTAAATCGTAGCGTTCTCCGGTTTCGGGGTGAATCCACTGTGCTGACGCCTCACCGTCCATTGTATCGTTTTCGTGCGCCCTCCATCCGGGCGTCCAAACAGGTTCAGTCACCGTGTCCCAGTCAATGGGCATCTTGAGAAGGGTGAAGGCTTGATCAAATGCGGTCATTCGTAGTCACCCCCTTCCCCCTCCATCTCACGCCAGTATTGATCACCTTGTGCGTCTTCTAATGCTCGGCCTTCTTGAGAGCGACCTTGCTCAACGAACAAATCCCACGGCGATACACCGTCGGGGCAACGATGTCTGTTCTCCCACCTGTTCACTTCATCTCCATAGTCCTCGTCGGGGGCTTTTCCGTGTATAAGGTGGCGTTTAGGTGGCTGATCTAAATGCTCATGCGTTAAACCATCCGTTAGATTTTCGCCGCATCTTTCACATACAATTTCCGCCACACCTCTTGTCATAACAGGCGAAGGGCGTGTTTCACCTGTGGGTGTTGCTCTATCGGGTTTGTGTTTGTTATTGTTAAAGTGTGGGTAAAACGAAGTCCAATCCATGTGGTAAAATTGGTTGTCATACTGCATCGCTTCCACCACATCGGGAATATGGGCGTAGGGAACAAAACCTGTTTTTAGAAGATTGAATGCCCTGTCAAATGCGCTCATCTCTTCACCGCCCGCATAAACCGCCCCTTTGTTTCTCGCACCTTATTGGTGAGCGCGATCCGCAAAGTCGGGTTCTTTATGCGGCTTGCCAGTTCAACAGCAGGTTTCAGTGTTTCGGCACAAACGGCACAGGGGATGTTTCTTTCCTCCGCCCATTGAACGAGGTCTTCGGTCGCCAAATTAGCACCGGACTTCGCCACGAACGGACAACCACCCAATCCACCGATGCTGGCGTCAAACTCTCGGACACCGTGAAGGTATGCGGTTTCAATGTTCAACCATAGATGCCGACCAACATGGAGGTGCATGGCTATGTTTCGTGTCAAATCATGGGCGATGTCAAGAGCAAGAGCGATGTCAAAGGGTGATGCAGTGCCGTCAGTGTCGCATAACACGATTTTGTCCCCGAATCGCAAGCCCGTTTCAATTGCGTCATACAATTCCTCTATGCAACCACCAAAGGCCATTGAAATATACACCCGAACATCGGAGGTCGGAACACCCACAAGGGCTTCTTCATACCCTGCGATGATCTGTTCCAGTGTCAAACCGTAGTTCTCACGGTTAAAATCACTGTTCGGAGAGTAAAATATGTTGAAATTGGTCGCCCCAACCGCCTTAGCACGGTCGATCCCACGCTTGTTGGGCACTAACACTGAATGTTTGACACTATATGAAGTATTGAGCCTAACAGCAGTAAATACCTCTTCGGCGTCAGCCATATTGGGAACTCGCTTCGGATTCACGAATGAGGTCACTTCTATGTCCTTGAGGCCAGCATCCTCAAGCAATTTCACCAATTCAATTTTTTCGGCGGATTTTACCTCATGCTTGAGGTTTTGGATCCCATCACGGGGGCCAACCTCAAAAATGGTAATACCCGCCATGTTCGTCTGTAAAAGCACCAAACAAAAAAACACTTCGCTCAAAGAGGGGTGGTTCACCACGATTCGTCGCCAATCGGAGGTAGGCTGTGAAGGTAGCGTGGGATGCCGTGAGGTAGTGGTGAACCAATTGCTCTCAAGGTGTGTTTTGTTATGAAAATTACGGAGGGTTGTCAGTCCTGTCAATACTGACAAAAAAAGTTCTCAATTTTTTTCCGAGTAGCGTCTGTGGTTAGGGAGGCCGAGCAAAAAAAAAAAAAAATGTGCCCACCAGCAAGCCGGTGGGTGTTTTTTTTTCGCTCCCTGCGCCCCAATCACACACCCGCCCAGCATCACACATGGCTCGCAGTGCATCGTTTGGGGCTGGCTGGGTGTATCACACATCAATAGGGCTGGCTGGGCGCACGCCCAGCCCTCCCGTCGCACAGGCTCGCTGTCATGCGTTCTGTGGCCCACTCACACGCTGTTTTGGCCTGTTGGCTGGGTCAAACGGCCATTTCAGCCTGTTTTGGCTGGTTGTCGCTCGCTGTCGCACTCATGATCGACCCTTCGTTCGGTGTGCATTTGAGTGTGTGATTCGGCGTGTTTGCATGAAATCACACACCACCACCCACCCACACAGCAGATCCGTGCGACAAAACCGCCTCGCCGAGCCTCCACGCAGGGTGTCGTGAGGGTGTTCTTTTCGGTGTGCTGGTCGCACATTGATGTGTCCTGCTGTTTCAGTGTCATGTGTGCCGTGCATGAACTCATGCTCATGTCCCATGTGTCATGTCATGTATCATGTGTTGAACTTTCATCACTTTCTTCACTTCTCTCTCTCTTCTTCTCCCCCTCTCTCTATGCCTCTCTATGGCCCTATGGGGGCACTGATGAATGAAGAAAGTGAGGATAGTGAGGGAAGTGCCCCAGCGGTGTCAAATCGTGGCTGTAAAAGCCCCTCCTGCGAACCGTTGAACTGCGGGTCTGTATGAGCCGTGCCTTCATATAGGCCGGAGTGGGTGGATGAGCCATGTCGGAAGAGAACGCCACATTGAAGCCAGCCGCTAAACCAACCCTAAACGCCGCACTGCGTGATTGGATGCCGAGTGAAGACCACAACGGAAACCCACCATCACCGGAACAAACGGACATCATGTCGTATGCAATCACCATGATTCACTCCGGCCACCCGATTTCATCAGTGATTGAAGCCGTCGCAGGATCTGGCAAAACCACCCTGCTCCGAATGCTGTTTGCTATCCTCGCCAAAGCCCACTGTGCTGGCTATCAATACAGCCTCACCACCACTGCCCTCAACACCACGACAACCGCTGTCGTCCTTGATGCTATGAATGCCGAGAAACCCGACGGTGCTGACTGGACATCGGGTGGTGGGACAGGCA